>Ga0180437_10012527_pt1 | contig 10016 bp, 7 predicted proteins | sample SS_ome_4_FD_132410 | JGI IMG/M metagenome (GOLD analysis project Ga0180437, IMG submission 132410) | Hypersaline lake sediment archaeal communities from the Salton Sea, California, USA - SS_3_D_1 metaG | ecosystem: Environmental > Aquatic > Non-marine Saline and Alkaline > Hypersaline > Sediment... | reverse complement strand
TGCCTGAGAAGCACCGTCTGATCTTTGACCTGGACGACGGTGCCTGCCTGGCCGTTAATTTCTGGTGGTTTGGGAGCGTTCATTATGTCACTGATCCAGCGGACCACCCGCTGGTATCCAAGCTCGGCCCCGATTTCATGAGTCTGACGCTGGACGACTTTCGCGAACTGCTGCGCGGAAGGCGCGGTGGTATCAAGTCCTTCTTACTCAACCAGAAGCGCATCGCCGGCATCGGCAACGTCTACGTGCAGGATCCCCTCTTCAGGGCCCGCATCCACCCCCTGCGGCGCATCGACACGCTGGCCGACGAGGAGATCGAGGCTCTGTGGCGAGCCCTCCGCGAGACATTGCAGGACAGCCTCGATAGGGGCGGCAGCCACTGGGAGCAGAGCCTGTATGGGGAGCATGGCCGCTGGGACAGCAACTTCTTGCTGGTCGCTTATCGGGAGGGACAGCCCTGTCCGGCTTGTGGGACGGCGGTGAAGAAGATCAAGACGGGCAGCACGAGCACCCACATCTGCCCGTCCTGCCAACCGTTGGAAGTGGGGAAATAGAGGGCCGAGCAGGCAGGACGCCCGTCGGGAGTAACCCACCCGCGGGCGCTATTGTATCAAATGGCTATTCATCAACGTGGGACATGTCTTCCTGAACTCCGGGCTGCCCCGCAGACTGGCCGACGACAAAGTGATGCGTCAGGGGGTGAATGGTATAGGTCTTGTCCTCCAGCCCTCCGGCCTGCAAGAGGGAGTGGGCGATCAGTTCGGCGATGGCCGTCGCCAGGTCTGCGTCGGGCAGGGCACTGACGGCCGATAGTTCCTCCCAGCCCCCGCCGCTGGCCGGCAGTTGGGTCATGCCCAGCAGCAGGCGCTGTGCCGGCGCGGAAAGTTGGTCCCAGCAGGCACAGTAGAGGTATTGGTAGAACGGGTCGGTGCCAGGTTGGGCGGTCTCCAGGGCAGTCAGAACCCGGCTCAGCGGCAGGCTGACGAGCTGACCGACGACCAGTTTCATCGCCAGAGGGTTCCCTCCCGTCACGGCCAGGATGGGGCGCAGGGCGTCATCGGTGGCCTCCGCCACGTCTTGCAAGCCGCGCAGGCGCCCCTCGTGACGGATGAGTGCCAGACTCTCGGGCTCGGCCAGTTGATCCAGACGCCGGAGCGACAAACCAGCATTCAACCCCGACCCGTGGCGGCCGGTAAGCAGGAATTTGCTGGGATTGGCCATGTCCCAGAACCAGTCAAGCAGGGGGGCGCAATTCGCGACCGTCTCCAGATTGTCCAATACCACCAGGTAGGGGCGGGCCTGGAGCAGGTCACGGACGCGATCCCGTTTGGCCGGCAGGGACAGAGGACCCAGGTTGATGCCCCCCAGTTGTCTGGCAAGGGCGTCCAGCACTTGATTGCAGGTGAGGGCCGGGAGGTCTGGCTGCTGTGGGCCGTGGGAGGTGGAGAAGTCTGGTCTGACCGTCAGCCAGGCGATGTCGGCAAAGCGGTCGGTTTCGGCCAGACGGCTGGCAGCCTCGCGGGCCAGCGCCGTCTTACCCAGGCCACCCATCCCATCCAGGCTGATCATCCAATGCCTGTCGGCGTCGTTCAGGCAAGCCAGCAGTTCGGCCAGCGCCTCATCCACGCCAAAGAGGTGTGTGTACGTAGGCGGTGGCAGGTGGCGGGCGCGCCACCGGGCGGGCGAGGCTTCGGCCACGGTCAGGGAATGTGGGGCGGTTTCTGCTTCACGTTGCTCCAGGGTCCATAGGGCATGGGCCAGGGCGACGTGGGCTTCCTCCAGCCGGTAGTAGACGCTCCGCTCGCTGAGGTGGTAGCTCTCCGCCAGCAGGTAAACGCTCTGATGGTGAAGGTAGCGCCGTTCCAGCAGGTCGGCGTGTTCCGCCCGGCCCTGGTCGCGCAGCCAGGCCAGCGCCCCCCGGACCGTCTGCCGCAAGGCGTCAGATCGGGTCAGCCGGGGGTCGGCTGCCCGGCGACGCTCGATGCATGCCAGGCTGTTGGCAAGCGTTGCATCGCCCAGAGTTGCCCTGTGCCAGCGCTTGAGCGCGGCGCGCAGATCCGCCACAAGGCGCGGATCGTCTCCGCTCTGGTAGACCACCTATCCTCTCCTGGAGCTATTCAAGCCCGCACTCCCGACTGACTGACGAATTCTTTAGGACGCAGATTCTCGCAGATTTTCGCAGATAAAATCAAAATCAGCGTTTATCAGCGTCCCATGTCTTTCTCTCAGGGCCAACCCAGAGTTTTGTCAGCCAACTAGGCCCACACCCTGTGCCTAGCGATTATACCAGAACTTGGATGGGCTGACAAGAGGGCGGTGCGGCAGAGTCTTGACCTGCAGGTGTACCCCCTCCCCGAAGACACTCCCAGGTCATCGGTTGCAGTTTGATTGCAAAAACTTTGCAGAAAGCGTGCGGGCACATTCCCGAATTGATGATATAATATTTATAGTTCTAATCATATAAAAGGGGCGTGGCCGCAAATCAGACCTGATGATGATTAGAGATCAAAAAACACACCATACAGAGGAGAGTACTAATGTCAGAAGAACGTAAAGCCAAGATCCGTCGCGTTATGGAGGAAGTTTATAACAAGGGCAACGTGGAGGCCATGGATGACCTGTACGACGCCAACATCACCCGCAGCGCCTCTCCCTTGCCAGCTCTGGATGGCATCGAAGCATACAAACAGGGCGTAGCCAGCCTTTTTGACATCTATTCCGACATACAGGTGGCCGTTGACGACGTCATCTGCGAGGGGGATACCTGTACGGCGCGATTCACGCTGCAGCTGACCCACACGGGGTATCACCCATTGGCCGACCTCGAACCCACTGGCAAGCGCGTGACCCTCACAGCATGCAACGTGTCCCAATGGGTGAACGGCCAGATCGTCAAAGAGTGGACCTATGCGGATTACCTGGGCCTCTTTCAGCAACTTGGTGCTGCCCCGCCGCTGGGGCAGGGCTAGGGCGAAGCGAGCCAATTGCTCAAAGCCTGCGAGAGGTTGGATAACCGTTCGTTTCGCATACGGTCAACACCTGTAACGAGGAGGGAAGTCCAATGAGACTGATCTCGCGACAGGAACTTTTGGAAAAGTTGGACAAGAGAGAAGATTTCAAGTTGCTCTTTGTTCTGGGCGAACCGCAGTATCGCGCCAAGCACATCCCTGGCTCTCTTAACCTTTATAGATCGCAGGAGGCCCTGGAGGTGCTCGATCAGGACGATGAGATTGTCGTCTACTGCTCCAATGAGTTCTGCAGTGCCAGTATCTCTGCCTACAACTTTTTGGTGGGCCACGGGTTCAAGAACGTTTGCCGTTACGCAGGGGGCCTCCTGGACTGGGAGGACGCGGGCTATCCGTTAGAGGGGGAAATGGTCGCCTCACAGTGAGGGAGACCAGCATCAACAGCCCGCCGCTCATTATTATGGACCAGAGAGAGTTGGAGTAGCGATGGAAGACTATTCCCGTATCGCGCAAAGAATTACGGTGACGCTTTTCGCCACGCGAAGCCTGGTCAGTGCAGCGTTCATCGCGAGCGGCACGGTCAGCGTGATCGTCGGCGCAGGGTTGAGTGGCAACCCTGCCTGGGCAGGTGTTCCTTCGTCTGTTATGCAATTGGGGGCGGCCTTTGCCGCGCTGGCTGTGGCCCGGACTATGGATCGCATTGGGCGGCGCTGGGGGTTAGCGCTGGGGTTGGCAGTCGGCGTGCTGGGGGCAGGGTTGGCCGTGGGAGCAATCGTAGCTGGTGCCTTTCTGCTCTTCCTGGGCGGAACGGTGCTATTGGGAGTCGCTTCGGCTGCCATGGGGTTGGGGCGTTTTGCTGCCGCAGAAGTCCATCCCCCGGAAAGCCGCGGCCGGGCGATCTCTCACGTGGTCGTCGGGGGTGCGGTGGGCGCTGTGGTGGGGCCGCTGCTGATCGCGCCGTCAGGGCGATGGGCGCAGCAGGCAGGCGCGAACGAATTGGCCGGCCCTTATCTGGCCGCGCTGGTCATGTTGGCCCTGGCCTCGCTGGTGATCTATGTCTGGCTGCGACCAGATCCCCGCGATGTGGGGCGGAAAATCGCCCAGTTATACCCCGAAACCGTTGTCCGCCCGGGACCTGGGCGGCCGGTGTCCCAGATACTGCGCACCCCGGGGGCACTCGTGGCGGTGTCGGCGATGGTGTTTGGCCAAATGGTGATGTCTATGCTGATGGGGATGACTAGCCTGCACATGAGAAACCACCAGCACGCCCTGATAGACATCTCTGTGGTTGTCTCGGCGCACACATTTGGGATGTTCGCTTTCTCAATAGTTGCCGGTCGCCTGACCGATCGGTGGGGGCGCGGGCCAGTGATCCTGATCGGGACCGGGGCGCTCGTGCTGGCTTGTGCGCTCGCTCCCCTGTCACCCGGCGTCTTGCCCCTGTCGATCGCTCTATTCCTTCTAGGACTGGGCTGGAATTTCTCTTACGTGGGCGGCTCTGCCTTGCTATCCGACCAACTCTCCCCCGAGGAACGGGCCAAAACCCAGGGGGCAAACGACTTTCTGATCGGCCTGGCCACGGCTGCTGCCAGTTTCGGGGGCGGCCTGATTTTCGCCGGCACGGGCTACGTCGTGATTGGGATCGTGGGTGCGGTGGCATCCCTGGTGCCCATGGGGTGGACCGGCTGGTGGATGGTCAAGAAGCGGAGGCCTGGCGACCAACTGCCACTAGAAGGTCGGGCTCATGTTCCAGGCGTTCAACCCCTCGTCGCACTTGACGGCCCTGGGGAACGTGATGCTGCCCTGGCGTTACCGCCCTCTCTCCGGTCGCAAAGGACGCCAGCAGGTGGAGTATCTGTTGGAGCGAGTGGGGCTGGCGGACTGGCTCAGCCATCGCCCTGTTGAGCTTTCGGGTGGTGACCCACGATCCCCTCCGCCTCGGTCGGGAGACCTCGGCGAACGAAGAGGGACGGGGGCATGGCGGGCGCTTTCTGCCTCGGTCGGGAGACCCTCGGCGAACGAAGAGGGACGGGGGCATGGCGAGCGCTTTCCGCCTCGGTCGGGAGACCCTCGGCGAACGAAGAGGGACGGGGGCATGGCGAGCGCTTTTCGCCTCGGTCGGGAGACCCTCGGCGAACGAATCCGATTTTGCAAAATCTGGTGAGTGTGGTATAATTTGGGTTGCGTGGGCGGTTAGCTCAGTTGGCTAGAGCGCCGCGTTGACATCGCGGAGGTCGTTGGTTCAAGTCCAATACCGCCCATTGATAGGCATCACCAATAGAGAGCGAAGATCGGGACGAGTAGCCGCCCAAACGGCTTCAGAGAGGCGAGGTCACAGGCTGAAAGCCTGGCCAGCGACAGTCGGCGGTGAAAACCCCCCGGGAGTGGGAGCTTGAACGGCGTTGGCCCAGTATGGCTCTCCGGAGGCACCCGTTATCGGCCGAATGAGGGCAACAGGTATCTGTTGCCGGACTTGGGTGGAACCGCGTGAGGAACCCTCTCGCCCCAATGGGTGAGAGGGTTTTTTGTTTGCAGGGAAGAAGGGAGGTGGTCAGAATGACGGACGATGAGACTGACACTATGTTCGTTTCCACCTGCCTTTTGACCGATTGCAAGGAGAAGACAAATGTCTGAAAAACATGAAAACGACTATCTGCACAGGGTGCGCCACTCTGCGGCCCACGTCATGGCCCAGGCGGTGCTGGAAAAGTTCCCCGAGGGCAAGATCGCCATCGGCCCCGCCATCGAGGACGGTTTCTACTACGACTTTGACCTGCCTCGTCCGCTGACGACTGAGGACCTGGAAGAGATCGAAGCGCGCATGAAAGAGATCGTCGCCGAGGATCATCCGTTCGAGTACCGCGAGATCTCTGCGGCGGAAGCGCAGGAGCTTTTCGCCGGCCAGCCTTACAAGCTGGAACTGGTCGAGGGCGTCCTGTCCGGCGGCGACGACGAGTATGGAGAGGCGTCCGACGGGCCGCCCAAGTTGAGCATCTACCAGCACGGCCCCTTCGTTGACCTGTGCCGCGGGCCACACGTGGCCAACACTCAAGAGATCAACGCCGACGGTCTCAAGCTGCTCAACATCGCCGGGGCCTACTGGCGCGGCGACGAGCGCCGTTCGATGCTGCAGCGCATCTATGGCACGGCGTGGGAGACGGGCGAGCAACTGGCGCAGTACCTGTGGAAGCGGGAAGAAGCCGCCCGGCGCGACCACCGCAAACTGGGGCGCGATTTGGACCTGTTCAGCATCGCGGAGGAGGGTGGCCCCGGCCTGATCAGTTGGCATCCCAAGGGCGCGCGCATCCGCAAGAGCATTGAGGATTTCTGGTACCAGGAGCACGAACGAGGGGGCTACGAGATCGTCTTTACGCCCCACATCGGCAAGGCCGATCTGTGGTCGATCAGCGGCCACCTCGACTTTTACCGCGAGGCCATGTACGCGCCGATGGACATAGACGGGCAAGAGTACTTTATCAAGCCGATGAACTGCCCCTACCAGATCCTGATGTACCAGTCGCGCACCCGCTCCTACCGTGAGCTGCCGATTCGCTGGGCGGAGCTGGGGACGGTCTACCGCTACGAGCGCAGCGGCGTGCTGCATGGCCTGATGCGCGTGCGGGGCTTTACGATCGACGATGCCCACATCATCTGCCGGCCGGATCAGGTTGAGGACGAGATCATGGGCGTCTATGACTTTAGCCTGCACTTGCTGCGAGCTTTTGGTTTCCAGGAGTTCGACGTCTATCTCGCCACGCGACCGGAAAAGTTCGTCGGGGTGCCGGAGCGCTGGGATCAGGCCCAGGAGGCGCTGCGCAGGGCGTTGGAGGCGCAGGGGCTGCCCTACGAGGTAGACGAGGGGGGCGGTGCCTTCTACGGTCCCAAGATCGACATCAAGGTCAAGGACGCGCTGGGGCGGTCGTGGCAGACGACGACGATCCAGTTCGACTTTAATCTGCCTGAACGGTTCGACATGACCTACGTCGGCGAGGACGGCCAGGAGCACCGGCCCTACATGGTGCACCGGGCGCTGCTTGGCTCGCTGGAGCGGTTCTTTGGCGTGCTGATCGAGCATTACGCCGGTGCCTTTCCGGTGTGGCTGTCGCCGGTGCAGGCGAGGGTCATCCCCATCGCCGACCGGCACGTCGAGTACGCCCGCCAGGTGGCCGATCAGTTGCGCCAGGCCGCTCTCCGCGTCGAGGTAGACGACTCTGGCGACCGGATGCAGGCCAAGATCCGCAACGCGCAGCTGCAAAAGGTCCCCTACATGCTCGTCGTCGGCGACCGCGAGCAAGAGGCCGGCACGGCCGCCGTCCGCCTGCGCACGGAGGAAAATCTGGGCGCCATGCCGGTGGCCGACTTTGTCGCGCGCGCGCAAAAAGCCATCGCGGATAAACAAGGGCTGTGAGACGGCGTCTTGTCTGCGCCTCTCTCGGCCAGAAAAAAAGGCAGCCCCCACAGCAGGCTTGCTGTGGGGGCTGTTCATGAGAAACGAGGAACCATGCTAGACACGGCTATCGAAGCCGCCCGCGCTGCCGGGCAGATCATCGTCGAAAAGTACCGTCAGCCGATAGCGGTACACACCAAGGGTTTCCGGGACCTGGTGACGGAGGTAGACATCGCTGCGCAGCAGGCGATCGTCGACCTGATCGCGGCGCGCTTTCCCTCGCACGCCATCCTGGCGGAGGAGGATCCAGGGAAACTGGACGACGAGCGCGAATACACCTGGGTCGTCGATCCGCTGGATGGCACGACCAACTATGCTTTCCGCCTGCCCATCTTTTCGGTCAGCATTGGGCTGGCGCACCGGGGAGAGCCCGTGCTGGGTGTGGTTTACGACCCGATGCGCGATCATCTCTTTTGCGCTCAGGCGGGCCAGGGGGCATTCCTCAACGGGACGCCGCTTCGCGTCGCCGAACGGGAGGAGCTGATCGGCACGTTGGTTGCTTTTGACTGGGCGCGGGATCCACGGATCCGGGAGGCGGTGTTGCGTATCTTGAACCACGTCGCGCCGCAGGTGGGCACGGTGCGCGCTCTGGGGTCGGCCGCGTTGGGGCCATGCTACGTGGCCGCCGGCTGGCTCGACGCCTATTTTCACGCGCGGCTGTCGCCGTGGGACGCGGCCGCCGGGGCGGTCATCGTTCGCGAGGCAGGGGGGCAGGCCACCGACTTTGCCGGACAGCCATGGTCGTTAACCTCGCCACGCTTTCTCGCCGCCAGCAGCGCTCTCCACCCCGGGATGCTGGCTCTCATTAGAGAGGTCTTAACTCAATCGTAGACTCTGCGTGCAACGACCTGTGTTAGCCTTCCCAGATCGTCGCCGGGGCCAACGGCTTGCCGTATCCCAAGGCATCGTCGAGCCAAAGGAAGAGCGGGTTCAGCCAGGGGGTACGCTTGACAAAGCCCCTGACCAGGTCGTGGAGCCAGCCGTCCTCCTGGTTGAACGGACACACCCGGATACAGTCCGCGCAGTCCAGCCCGTTGGCTATCCAGTACTTGAAGCATTGTTCTGCGTTCACCGGCCACTTGAGCAAGCCCGGACTGGTGGAGATATTCAGTGCCTCGGCCGTCTTGTCCCCAAAGGAGATGGCTCGGGAGGGACAATGCGTGGCACATTTCATGCACTTGCGGCAGAAATCGTCCACGCCGAAAAAACGGGGCGCATCAGGGGCCAGCGGCAGATCGGTGAACACCTTGCAGAGCCGCACCCGTGGGCCGAACTTTTCGGTGATGAGCAGCCCGTTGCGGCCCATCTCTCCCAGGCCCGCCTCGACGGCAATGGGGATGCTCAGGGCCGTATCGTTGCCGCAGGAGATGGCTTTGTAGCCCAGGTTTCGAATGAACTGGGCCAGCAGCCCGGCCACGAAGGCCATCCTGGAGTATCCCAACCCCGTGGCCGCCGCTGCGCCGCCCGTCGGTGAGGTCTGGATGAGGGCGTAGTCCATTTCGACCGCCATGGCGACCGCATAGCGATATTCTTCGGGGATGTCCAGCGGCCTATGCTCGCCGGTGAGGTCGTCGCTGACGCGGGAATAGACCCATCGCCTGTCCAACTCGCAGACGCCAACCAGGGAAGCGCCAAAGAAGCGCGCTGCTCTCTTGACCTTTCTGGAGACCTCAGCCGGGTCGGAGGCATCGATCTGCAGGTCGGGCGGTTCATAGGTTCCCTCGGCGTCAGAGTGTTCCCAGGCATACAGTCCCCCTTGATTCGACCCCGATGTCCCCCTCGCGCAAGCGTCCTCCACGTGCCAGGCGGCGCTGCACAGTGCATAATCCTCTTGGGTGTAGCCGGTCTTGTCTCGCACCTGGGCAGGGCCAAAGAACGTCCTGGCCCGCTCTATCCACCCTGGGTCGTACCTGGCCCGACGAAACATGTCGCTTCGTTGATCGAATCTGTTGATCGGTCCCACCAAGAGCGATTGATATTTCTCTTTGTCATTCACAGTGTTGTCCTCGTGCTAGTTTCCGGGCCACTACCTCCAACGGCAACGCGTGAACGACGTGCCCGTCACGCCCGATCGTCGTCTCGGCCATGCAGAGGGCGTTGAGGATCGCTTCCTCGATGGCTTCGACGGCCGCCTGGAACAGGGAGTTGAGCGCCTCTCCCGTCTCTACCAGGGCTTCGACGTGGCGGGTCAGGCGGCGCGTCACCAGCGGCGTGCGGTTGGCCGTGCTGAAGGCAATGACGAAATCGCCGCTCTGGTGTCCCCCGGCTGTCCCGGTGCGCGCCAGGCCGAGCCCGGCCCGTTTGGCCACGCGGAGCAGTTGCCGGCTGGTCAGCGGTGCGTCGGTCGCGACGACCATCATGATCGAGCCCTCGTCCACCGAGATGCCAGGCTCAGGTGGCGCTCCCGTCCAGTCAGCCAGGTGACGACCTACGGGCACGCCGTCCACGCGCAGCAGTTCGCGCTGTCCAAAATTGGCGACGACGAGCCCGCCGACGGTGAACCCGCCCTGCCCCCCCTCGAGCCGCCGTGAGGCGGTGCCGACGCCCCCCTTGAAGCCGAAGCAGCGCATGCCCGTCCCGGCACCGACGTTGCCCTCGGCCAC
>Ga0180437_10012524_pt1 | contig 10017 bp, 7 predicted proteins | sample SS_ome_4_FD_132410 | JGI IMG/M metagenome (GOLD analysis project Ga0180437, IMG submission 132410) | Hypersaline lake sediment archaeal communities from the Salton Sea, California, USA - SS_3_D_1 metaG | ecosystem: Environmental > Aquatic > Non-marine Saline and Alkaline > Hypersaline > Sediment... | reverse complement strand
TCACTATCATAACATCGATAGAAGGGGTGAGAGAATGAAGATTTTCAGTGTCATCGGGATTTGTTTCCTTTGTTTTTTTATCCTGTCGAGCTGTGTGGCCGGCCCTAACAAGCTGGAGAAAACGCCGAACGACGAAGGTAAGGTGGCCGGATTCTGGAAGGGATTATGGCATGGCCTTATTTCACCGATCACGTTTATCATTTCGATTTTTTCCAAATCCGTTCGATTTTATGAAGTCCACAATAATGGTACGTGGTACAATTTCGGGTTCGTCCTTGGAGCGGGACTATTTCTCAGCGGAGGAATTCTGGGCAAAAGGGGGAAAAAGAAGAATTGATATCGTACTTTTTGGCTGAAAATTAAAGCGGCAACTCCCCTTCTGCCAGGTCTTCCAGGAATGAGCGTTTTTTATCTTGGGAAGCCGGCAGGTCTTTGAAGCAAAAACCCTTTCCGTTTCGGACCGTTGCGGCTGATGATGCCTGGAGGACAAAGGGCTCGATCGTATGGGAGACCACGATGACGGTCGCTCCGGATCGAGTCCGCTCACCGATCCATGCAAGGATTTGCTTCTGGATATGCCGGTCCATTCCATCGAGTGGTTCGTCCAGCAAAATATGGGAAGGAGTCCCTATGAGACAGGCTGCAAAAACGGCACGCCTCCGCTGCCCCAGGGACAGTTCCCGGACTGTCCGGTGAGCAAGGTCCTGAAGATCGAAAAATTCCAGCGCTTTTCTGCCATCTTCGAGGGGTCGCTGCCGAAGACGGCAGACGAGATCCAGGATTTCCTTGATCGAGGCATAAGGAGTCAGGTCGGGGTGTTCGGGCAAGTAGGCCAGTCCTTGGCGGGCGCTGACTTCATCCTTCCAGAGGTCATAACCGTTTATGGCGATGCCGCCTGATTCGGGCATCTCCACTCCGGCTGCCAGCTTCAGAAACGTGCTTTTTCCGCACCCGTTCGGGCCGAGGAGCAGGATGAGACCGGGCCCCATTTCAAGATCGACCGCATGCAAGACCTTTTCATCTCTTTCATACGAAAATGTTACCTTTCGGAAATGGATCATCGCACGCTCCAGGAGAGTGAATCGCCTGCGGCAAGGTGGTGAAGCTCGAGCCACCGGCTGACTTTTTGATGTTTTTCTGCCTTTGCTCCCAAGAGAAGAACAAGAGGGGTTATCCCCAGGAAAAATAGAGAACTCCAGGGGATGAGACAGAGGGACAGGGAACAGAACAATCCTAAAAGCAAGATCTTGCCTGCAGCCCCTCCCTTGGAGCCGGGAGAGAGGCGCATGGAATAAGCAGAAAAAGCAGCGAAAAGCGGGAAGCTCGCTATCAGAGGAAGCAGGGAATCCCTGCTCATGGTTCCGGTAACGATCAGGATCGGCAGCATAGGAATTCCCACAAAAAAAGAGTCGTGGAAGATTCGTTTTTTTGCTGACCACGGTAAGGAACGGACCCAGGGCCAGGGTGGTCTGCGGGCGGCCAGCATGTTGGTGATTGCGGCGCAAAACAGGATGAGGCTCGATGCTCCTCCGAATCGGACCATTTGTGCGGAGAGCAGGAGCCCGGGATCGTTGTTAACGATAAAAAGCCGGGCGAAGCCAAGGAAAGGAAGGGAAAGCAAGTATGGGATCAAAACCCGCCATCCTAAGGCACGCCAGTTCATCCATTGAACGAAAACCGTTCCTTTGAGAGAACCACGGAATTTGGGATGTCTTCTCTTCGGTTCCATAGGTCCGGACAGGGCATCCGCGGCGACCAACAAAAGAAAGCCCAATGCCAGGAATCTCCAGTCGTTGGAGGCAAAGGTGACGCCTGCCAGTGCGGCAAAGGTTCCGGAAAGGAATTTATTTTCGGTCGGTAGAACAACTAATCCGCAGGATAAACCCGTAAAGGGTAATCCGATAAGATAGGGCAGGGGTGAGGCCCCGTATAATTTCGCCGCAATGATGGCCAGAGCAGCCAGAATGGTAAGGATTGGGATCTGGGCAATGAGAATGGCTATTCCTGCCATCCGCCGGTGGTAAGCGCCTTCTACCGGAAGATGCCGTATCCATCCGTTGAGTCCCAGGCAGACACGCCGGGAAGTGAAAAAAGCAATGACGAGACAAAATGCAGCCGTACATAACCCGCTGAGCAGAAAACCGGCGTCAAGGATCCGGGCCATCATGAAATTGAAAAGCTCGGGCCTCAACAAGTAATATGCGGCAAAAAAGACGGAAACGACAGGGATAAGAATTCTCAGGGCCAAACGGATGCCGACCTGCATGTGAAAACGGAAAAGAGCACTCATCATAAATCTTATAACAGGGCGAATTTACGAAGTCAATTCACTGCGGACTTCAATCGGTTCCAGTTTTTTATCCTGTATCTTATGACCTTTACTTGTCCTGTTTCTTCTTCATAGGAGGAGTGATACAGGAATCCGTCTTTTATGCACGTGGGGGTAAATGGCAGCTTTGCGGTATACAGATAATACCCGTCGTTCCCGAAGATATCGAACGTGGAGTCTTCGCTTTCGTCTAAAACGGATTTGCGTCGGCGGATATATAGTCTTCCCTTATCGTCAACTCTTATCCTGTCGAAATAAGGCCTGTGGTTTGGCAGGTTCGCCATCTTTTCGACCATGCTGTTCGACCAACCCAATCCTGCCTTGGTCAAATTTTTTGTCAAATCGTCGATGATCTTTCTCTTTTCCTTTTGGCCGATGGCATGTGGTGGCTCGTTTTTTTCGATAGTGATGATATTTTTCCCGGACCAGTCAGCAATGTAAATTTTATTATCCAGATTGTAACCGTATACGATTCCTTCGCTCGCCAAGGCTGCAAACCTTATTTGCGGCGAATAATCGTGGGAGACGGTCATGCCCGTCTCATGCACGGGAAGTCCTGGGAATTCAGCGATTTTTTTTAGGATTCCTCCGTCCGAATCGAGGATCATGACACCCAGGTTTTGTGATCCTTCGGCTGTGACCCTGCCCGTCACGATAAAATGCCCTTCGCCATCTGCGGCAAAGGACATGTAAAAAAAGGGGATCTTCGTGGTTTTTACGAACTTTCCCTCCGGATCGAACATATGGATCTTCGCCATGTCGCATACGTACAGATTGCCTTTTTTATCAATAGTCAGCTCGATAGGCCTCTGGAATTCCCCCGGCCCCTGTCCCTGTCGCCCGATCGTTTGAACGTATTGGCCATTTTTATCGTACTTTTGTATCCTGGTGGCACCCGAGTCCAGAACGAAGATATTATTCTGATCGTCTGTTTTGATGTCCCATACGCGATAGAACAGATATTTCTCGTCGTTATCGCTTCCCAAGACGAGGTCTTCCTCGAGGTCGAGTGGGATTTCTCCATACAGGGATTCGGAAAGATTCCGTATGATCTTTTCACCCTTCGGCCCGGCAGGAACGGAGGCTACAAAAGGGATGCAAAGAGTGAAAATCGCAGCCAAGATAATCGTTTTTTTCATTCTGCTTCCTTGTTCTATTAAACTCGGCGATTAAAAAAGAGTTTCAAAAAAGATAAAAATCAGTAAAATCGAAGAAGAAACCGGAGGCGTCGTTATGGCAAGGATAAAAGTGAGCGTTGAAAAAATCGATGGCTATTGCAACCTTCCTGTCCAGGTCGGGGACTTTTTTTATGTCGAGGGTTCCAAACTTTCGATTCCTGATAATCAGCATGTCTGCATCTGGGCTTTGCAGAGCATGATGCCGGTTTTCCCTATTCTGAATGTCCGTGATCGTTTGGAAGACGGACACTGGGTGAAAACGGTCAAAAACTTTGTCTGTCCCGATCCGAAAGGGCTGGTGCACTACCGTTTGGAAATAGAGGATTGATTGGGAGATTTTTGTTGATCGAAGTCAACCTGAACTCCTGTACCGGATGCAAGAAGTGCGAGGTGGCCTGTGCCTTCTTCCACACGGGAAGGGTCAGCAACCGGCTGGCGCGGATCAAAGTCCTGAATCTCTATGAAACGGGGATCGATGGCCCGGTCGTGTGCCTCCAGTGTGAAGAAAAATTTTGCCTGCAATGCCCAGTCGAAGCCCTATCATCAGGCCTGTTGGGGCAGATCATCGCTTCTCCTACGGTATGCACCTTGTGCGGGATCTGTGAAAAATCCTGCCCTATAGGGGCCATCGAGATTCATGATGACATCGTGTATGTGTGCGATCTATGCGGGGGGAAACCCAGGTGCGTGGAAGCCTGCACAGAAGGAGCGCTCAAGTTTGCAGAAAAGGAGCAGGGGCCATCTCTCGAGCGTATCCGAAAAGAAACAGGCAATATGAGTCCCTCCCAAAAACGGTGGTATTATCTGAAAAAACTGGGTGCTTCTCTACGAGATAAATGGAGACGGGAGCATGCTTGAATACGGGTACGGCGGGAGCATCCTCCGGGTCGATCTTACGGAGCGGACATCCCGGATCGAACCTCTGGATTCATCCTGGATCGAACCCGTCATCGGCGGCAGGGCAGCCAACGCCAAAAGGCTTTTCGAGGAACTTTCCAGGGATTGCGATCCTATGGGACCGCACAACATGCTGATATTCGGGATCGGTCCTTTGACAGGATCTTTTCTTACGGCATCGGCTTATTATACGGTAACAGCCAAATCCCCCCTTACAGGAATTCTGGGAGATTCTGCGGCAGGAGGACAGTTCGGGGCCGAGATGAAGCTCACCGGATTCGATCAGATCATCATTACGGGTAGAGCCGACAGACTCATTTATCTTTTTGTCACAGACGAAGGCGTGAAGTTTGTGGATTGCCCGGACTATTTGGGAAAAAACATCATAGAAACCACAGATGCCATACGGAAGGAACAAAGGGATGCTGCCATCCAGGTAGCTGCCATCGGGCCGGCAGGGGAGAATGGCGTGGCATTTGCTGCGATTGTATCCAGCGGGAACAGGGTGAACGGCCGCACCGGCATGGGAGCGGTGATGGGATCTAAAAACCTGAAGGCGCTGGCTGTGCGCGGGAGCAGGCCTGTCGATTTTGCAGATCCACTCGCGTTGCTTGAAGAAAACAGGAAAATCGATAGGGAAATATTGATGCATCCCGAGTATAAGAAACGTCACGACCTCGGCACTACGATGCTGATGAAGGACCTCGACGGCATCGGCATCCTTCCTACCGATCATTTCCAAAAAGGAATTTGTGCGTATGTCGATGAGATTTCCGGACAGAAACTGGCCGGTACTTATAAAGTCAAGAACAAATCCTGTTTCAACTGCAATGTGCACTGTTCTCGCTATTATGTTGCCGGCGGCCAGGAAGCCGAAGGCCCTGAATTCGAAACGCTTTGCGGATTCACCTCCCGGATCGGCAATCGCAACCTGCCGTTCGCGCTGGAAATGAATGCCTATCTGAACCAGGTCGGGATGGATTCGATTTCGACATCCGAGGTGATCGGCTGGATCATGGAGTGCCAGGAAAAGGGCCTGGTCCATCCCAGGGATCTGGACGGGCTCCGCATCACCTGGGGAGAAGAGGAAAAAATCCGTCAGGTTGTCGACATGATCGTTTCCCGCAAGGGAATCGGGGACGAGCTGGCGAAAGGGGCAAAAAAACTGGCCGAGCGATTCGGGGATGAAGCCCAAAAGCTGGTCATGCACGTAAAGGGACTGGATATCATCTGCGGAGATCCCCGGGGAATCAAAGCCTATGGCCTGACTTATGCTATTGCGTCCCGCGGTGCCGATCACCTTCGCGCCGAACCCTATTTTGAATTGACGAACAGGAAAAAAGAAGCACGAAAGCGATTCGGAACGGAAAAGGCGGCGGACAGGCTCGCAGAAGGGGGCAAAGCGGCCCTGGTCAGCTACTCGGAGAAAATAGCGCTTCTAACCGACTGTCTGACCATGTGCAAAAATATAGGACTCTGCATGGATATACTGAGTTTGGAGAGAGCCTCATCCCTTCTGAGAGCTGGAACAGGATTGGATTACACAGCGGATTATCTTGCGAGAATTTTATCCGATGCCATCGATCGCGATCACGTCTTCAACAGAAGTCTAGGGATGAGCAAAAAAGATGACACGCTTCCTGAACGGTTCCAGAAAGAGCCTTTGACCGAAGGACCCACAAGGGGAGTGACGGTGGATATAAAAAAGATGGTAGACGAATATTACAAGATCCACGAGTGGAAAGACTGACGTTTGAAAAGAGAAACATTCACATCGAGCTTCGGACTCCTGATGACCATGATCGGCGTTGCCGTCGGGTTGGGGGCTGTATGGCGGTTTCCTTACATGGTGGGAAAATTCGGAGGAGCTGCTTTTGTCCTGTTTTATCTGGCTGTCGTGATTTTTATCGGCATTCCCGCTTTGATGGCTGAATGGATTCTCGGCAGGCACACACGAAGAGGTACTCTCGGGGCGTACGAAAAGGGGGGTGTTCCAGGCGGAAAATATGCAGGGTATTTCCTTTTTTTCATCGTGTTCTGGGCGACCGGCTATTACTCCAACGCACTGGGATGGGTGGGATTCCATGCGCTCGGGGAGCTGGTCGATGTCTTCGGGGGACATCTCGATGCCGGTATCATCCTTCCTCCCCAGCAGGGTTTCGATCCGACCTCCTTCCTGCTCCAGCTTTCGATGACCGCTTTCGTGATATTCGCATGCGGTATCGTTCTCGTCAAAGGCTTGCGGAAAGGCATCGAAAGAACGAGCAAATGGATCGTGCCCGCGCTTTTCGGGATTCTGATCATTTTGATCTTTCGCTCGGTTACGCTTCCGGGAGCTACCCGGGGAATAGATTGGTTTATCGGGAGTTTCCGTTTCGATGCTTTGAAACCTTCGGTGATGGCCGCCGCATTGGGAATGGCCTTTTTTTCCATGTCCCTGGGGGGGACATTTATGGTTATCTATGGGTCCTATCTCGATAACAGGTCGATCATTGCAAAGAACGCTGCCTTCACCGGAATTGCGGCCTCAGCGGCAGGCCTTCTGGCCGGATTTGCCATTTTTCCGGCTGTTCTCGCTTTCGGCCTGGAGCCCAGTTCCGGGCCGGGGCTTGTCTTTTCCACACTGCCTAAGACCTTTGACTTGATGCCTGCAGGCTGGGTGTTCGGCCTTCTTTTTTTTGTGGGTTTGTTCGGTGCCGCCTATCTTTCCGATGTGGCTGCCTTCGAAGTCCTCGTAGGCGGTCTTCTGGATAACACGAAGTGGGAGAGGAAGAAGGCTGTTATTCGGGTTTGCGTTGTCGTTTATGTCCTGGCAATCCCGCCCATGATCAACATGAAGGTTTTCGTCCCCTGGGATTTAACATTCGGTTCGGGCATGCAGGCACTCGGTTCCCTGCTGGCGGTCGTGACCGCAGTCTGGTTTATCAAAAGATATGATTTTTTGAAGGAAATCGATCTGAAGAAAAGTTTTTTCCGGTTCTTTTTGTACTGGTGGTTGAGAATCATCGTTCCGGCTGCTATTCTGTTCGTGGGTATCAATTGGGTTCTCGAATCTGTATTCGATTTTAAAATATTCGGATGATTCCTTAAGAATAAGGGGGAAAAATGAAAAATCGCTTTTTCCTATTTTTGGGAGTGTCGATCATTTATTCGGGTTTGGCCGGTTTTTCCTATCCTTCAGGCCAAAGCAAGGAAGGTTTTTCCCTGAAAAACCTGGAGGGTCTGGAAGAGGTCACCCTGTCGGTCCGCAGCCGCGACATGCTGGAAAAGTACGGCTTTGCCGTTTCTCCGGGAAATGAAGAGGAAATGGACGATGTTTACATTCAGGCAAAATTGAAGAATCAGCCGATATTTGTAACCGTCGATGCCGTTCTGCACACGTGTCATATATTTTTCGACTATCTTCTGAGAATACTGGAGATGGAAAAATTGTATCCGCATGTGGTCAAGCTTACGGATGATATGCTATCTGTTTCCATCGACCAGTACGAACAGGCCGAGCAGGAGGATGTCAGGGAAGCTGCACGGCTCAATGCCGGTTTTTTTTCTGTGGCCAAAAAAATAATTGAGCCCGGATTTAAGCCGGGATTTGGACTGGCAGGACTGATCGACACGGAACTAGGCAGCATCGACGCGCACAAAGGATTGGAATTCCGGGCGCTCCTGTCCTATGTCGAGAATCCCAGCGTGTTCGACACCCCCTATGCCTACGAAGATTTCAGCCAGTATGTCCCCAGAGGGCACTACACGAGGAACGAGACCTTTGAAAAATATTTCAAGGTCATGATGTGGTACGGACGGATCGACTTCAAGCTCAAGCCCGGCGAAAAGGCCCAAGCGGTCGGGCACGGCAGGAAGATGACGCTCCAGGCAATCCTGATGGCAGATGCTTTGATGAGGAATGAAAAGACCTATGACAGGTGGAGGGCGATCTATGAACCGACGGTTTATTTTGTGGGCAGAACGGACGACCTCTCTGTGGATGACTATGTGAAACTTATCCCTGAAGTGTTCGGAAGGGACGGTCCTGTGGACAGATATGGGGATGAGGATAAATTGTGCGCATTCATCGCCAGAGCCTTCGCTATCCGGCCACCCCGGATCTTGTCTGGGGCCGCATTTGTCGAGGACGGCGAATTCGACTCCACGACCATGGGGTTTCGTTTTATGGGACAGAGATTCATCCCGGATTCCTACATGTTCCAGGAGCTGGTCTACGGGAAAAGGGGAGAGAAAATCATTCTCAAATACGAGGGAAAAGGGAAGCCTTTCACAATGGAAGTGGTCCCCGCCGCAGGTCCCGTCAGGGCGTTTCCGAGGGGGTTGGATGTCATGGCTGTCCTGGGTTCGGAAAGGGCGCTCACCATATTGGAGCAGGAAGGGGACGCCGAATACACGGATTATCATGATCAACTGAACAAGCTCAAAAGGGAATTTTCTGCCATGGGCCCGGAGGAGTGGAAGCAGAACCTTTACTGGAGGTGGCTGCACTGTCTGCTTCCTTTGCTGAAAGATGTCGGGAAAGAACCGGTGCCGCGGTTCATGCAAAACGAAATCTGGATGGACAAGGAGATTCAAACATCTCTGGGATCTTGGACGGAGTTGAGGCATGACACGATCCTTTATGCCAAACAGAGCTACGCCATGCTCACTCGAGCGCTTCCCCCGCAGCCTGAATTGACCTGCGGATACGTAGAGCCCTATCCGGAAACTTACCGGCGGATCCGGGAGATGATGGCCGATATGCGTACGAATCTGGCGGATTTAGGAGTCCTCGTACCGGGAATTCCCGAAAAGATACAGGAATTCGAAAAAATTTTGGGACGTTTGGCGGCCATATCCGACATGGAACTGGGAGGGGTGGAACCGGACAGGCAGGATTACGAGCTGATCTGGAATATCGGAGTTTCCCTGTCTTCTCTCAAAAAATTTCCCCCGCAGATCATGGACAAGATCACTTCGGGAACGGACGAGAGAATGGATATCATCGCCGATGTTCATACCGACCTGAATACCAGGCAGGTTCTTGAAGAGGGGGTCGGCTCTCCTTTCGATATTTATGTCATTGTGGAAGATACAATGGGATACAGGTTGTGCCGGGGAGCCGTGTTTTCCTACTACGAGTTCAAGCACCCGATGGATGACCGGTTGACGGACGAAAAGTGGCAGGAAATGGGGAAGGAAGGGACGAGACCGGATCAGCCCCCCTGGACGCGAACTTTCATCACCGAATTTTAATCCTGGATTATTTACCAATTGATTCTCTTCCATTTTGTGCGGGTTTTTTACCGATGGATAATGACGGGTCCTGTCACGGCTTCCCCCCCCGGCCGTCCTCGCTCCACCCATCCCCCAGCGGGCACCCTTCCGCTGCGGGCGGGCGGGAGGCCCCTCCAGCCGCGCCACCCGTCTTTTTATCTTTATCTCCCACACAAAATGGAAGAGAACCGATAAATTTATAGTTTTTGAAAGAATATTATGGTGCCGGTATTTTTTATAAATAATTCAGGGGGAATTTTTGTTTGGAAAGTTCCATCGCGTTTTCCTTACTCTTTGAAAAAGGGCGAAGGCGGAATCTATACACGTATTCCTGCGGAAACAGCGTGTATTTAT
>Ga0180437_10012523_pt1 | contig 10017 bp, 9 predicted proteins | sample SS_ome_4_FD_132410 | JGI IMG/M metagenome (GOLD analysis project Ga0180437, IMG submission 132410) | Hypersaline lake sediment archaeal communities from the Salton Sea, California, USA - SS_3_D_1 metaG | ecosystem: Environmental > Aquatic > Non-marine Saline and Alkaline > Hypersaline > Sediment... | reverse complement strand
TGAACTCGGGGATGAGCACCTCCACCGGACAGCCCTCGACGCAATGGGGCCGGGCGCACTGCAGGCATCGCTCCGCCTCTTGGCGGGCGAGCTCCACTGTGAAACCAAGGGCGACCTCATCAAAGTTCCCACCACGGACTACCGAATCCTGCACAGGCATATCCTGACGGGGGATCTTTAACCGTTCTCGTTGTGTGACCTCAGACACCTATGCACCTCCCTCAGCCAGCGCACCTTCCAATCGACATTCGTGCTCCCAGTGTTCCACTGCAACCCGCTCCTCTTCCCTATAGAACTGCTGGCGGGCCAGCAAGTTGTCCCAATCCACCTTGTGAGCGTCAAACTCGGGGCCGTCCACGCAGACAAACTGCGCACCCTCTTCCAGCAACACCCGGCATCCACCACACATTCCAGTCCCGTCAATCATAATCGTGTTCAGGCTAACGATGGTTGGCACGTTATATGGCTTCGTGGTCAGTGAGACCACCTTCATCATGATCGCCGGTCCGATGGCCCAAACCCGAGCGATCTCCCCCGGCCGTTCCTCCAGTAGCTCCTTGAGCGGCTCGGTCACGAACCCCTTGCGGGCATAGGAGCCGTCGTCGGTACAGACGATCAACTGGCTGCTAGCTGTCCGCATCTTCTCTTCCCAGAAGAGCAACTCCTTGTTGCGCGCCCCAATGATCGAGATAACGACGTTGCCAGCCTCCTTCAATGCCCGCGCAATGGGATAAATCGGTGCGATGCCCACCCCGCCCCCGACACAAACCACTGTCCCATAGTTCTCGATCTCGGTCGGATGGCCCAATGGCCCAGTGAACGTGGCAAACGCCTCTCCAGGCTCCATAGTGCCCATTTGCATCGTGGATTTGCCCACCTCTTGGAAGATGATCGTGATAGTGCCCACCTCTCGATCATAATCGGCTATGGTGAGCGGGATACGCTCGCTACGCTCATCGGTGCGCACGATGACGAACTGACCAGCCCGCGCCTTGCGTGCCACCTCTGGTGCGGAGACGACCATCAACTTGTTGACGTCACTGAGTACCTCTTTGCTCAAGATCTCGTACACAGATAACCTCCCCTTTGTAGCCATGAACGATTAGCCCTCAGCCGTCAGCAGGCAACTGCAGCCGACCACCGACCGTTGACTGCTAGAAGGATACTTGATTGTCGGCTGATAGTCAAGTGGCGTTCATCGTTTCTGCCTGTGACATCCATCATTTGACCTCCTATCTGTATGATGCTACAATTGAAGCGAGAGTAAGGCTGGCCTAGGGCACAAACCCCTATGACTGGTGCGGCAACCAACTACACGATTGACGAACTGATATCCGTCTGCATCGCCCGCCGGGTGAGCGACGGTGATGTTCTTGCGCAGGGGATCGCTACCCCATTGGTCATGGCCGGTTACTTGCTGGCCAAACATACCCACGCACCTCATATCTCGTTCGCTTCGGCCATCGGTAACGCACTGATAGATGAACCTGGCGCCGTTGGACTGATCCACGTCGAGGATCTGTGGCTCAGCCGCGCCCTGATGACTTTCAGTTTTACACAGGTTGCCTGCGAACTGCTGCCCCACTTCCAGCCCAAGGAGTTCTTTCGCCCCGCGCAGATAGATGCGGTCGGCAACTTTAACAACGTCGTCATCGGTGCCGACTACCATAACCCACGCATGCGGTTGCCTGGGTGCGGTGGCATCGCTGACGTGACAACCTATTATCGCGAAATCTATCTATACGTCCCCCGGCACAGCCGAGCTGTCTTTGTCGAACGGATAGACTTTGTCAGCGGCCTCGGTCATAGCCCCGCCCGTCGTTTCGGTGCGGGGCCGCTTTATCTCGTCAGCAACCTGGGGCAGTTTGACTTTGCTGGCGGACGGATGCGGTTGGTGGCCCATCATCCAGGTGAGCCAGTAGAGAGAATCCGTGCCAAGACAGGTTTTCCCCTCGAAATCGCCCCTGATCTGCGTGAGACGCAACCACCGACCCCCGAACAAACACGGCTGCTGCGCGAAGTAATCGATCCACTAGGCATCCGCCGCTTGGAGACCCTCAGCGGCGCAGCGCGTAAACGTGCCTTGCAGGAGATATTGACGAGTGACGATCTGCGCTACCGCACTTCGTCCAAGGCGGGCGTGGAGACCCGCCCCACCAGTCCCAAGTCAGGAGGCAAACTGTGGAACTGAATATGGACTTGAACCGTGACATACCAGTACTGGATTGGACACCGTTTCTGGCCGAACGCACAGCTAGTATGAGAAGCTCTGCCATCCGTGAATTGCTCAAGCTGACCCAGGAACCGGACATCATCTCCTTTGCGGGAGGGCTGCCGGCCTCTGATTTCTTCCCCTTGCGGGAGATCGAGGAGGCCTGTCGTCACATCATCCGCACGGAGGGCGCCAAGGCGCTCCAATACAGCGCCACCGAGGGACATCCTCCCCTCAAAGAGTACTTGGCCACCACAATGCACAAGTATGGTGTCCCCGCCGTCCCAGGAAACGTCCTGCTGACCAATGGCTCCCAGCAGGCCCTAGACCTGGTCGGCAAGCTTTTCATCAATCCTGGCGACTTTGTACTCACTGGCCGTCCCACCTACCTGGGAGCGATCCAGGCTTGGAATGCGTACCAGGCCCGTTTCCACACGGTCAACCTGGACGACGACGGCATGGTCGTGGACGAGATCGAGTATGCATACGAGAAGACAACAGCCGATTCTGGACGCCCGCCCAGGCTCATCTACGTCCTTCCGAATTTCCATAACCCCGCCGGCACGACCCTGCCGCTGGAGCGGCGCGAGCGGTTGGCTGAGATCGCCACCAAGTTGGAACTGACGGTGATCGAAGATGACCCCTACGGCGAGCTGCGGTACGAGGGGACGGACATCCCTCCGATATGCACCTTTATCCCTGAGCGTACCATCTACTTGGGGACCTTCTCCAAGACTCTGACGCCAGGGTTGCGGTTGGGGTGGATCGTCTGCCCAGAGGTGCTGATGGAACGCTTTGTGCAGGCCAAACAGGGTTGTGACCTGCACACAGGCACCTTGGCTCAGTACATCGCCAGCGACATCTGCGAACGAGGCCTGCTCAAGCCACACGTCAGACGGCTGCGCGAGGTCTACAAGGAGCGTCGAGACACGATGCTCGACGCGCTGGCCGAGCTCTGGCCTGAAGGTTCCAGTTGGACACATCCTCAGGGTGGCCTGTTCCTCTGGGCCCGGGTGCCGGAATCCATAGATACTGAGGAATTCTTCAAGCAGGCGGTAGCAGATAGAGTCGCTTACGTGCCCGGTGTCCACTTCTACCCCAACCAGGACGGGGGACACAACGCCATGCGGCTCAACTTCTCCTATCCCTCGCCGGATCTCATCGTCGAAGGTATCCGCAGAATGGGAATCGCGCTGAAAAAAGCGCTGGGAAACTAGCACACCAGGACGGAGTGAGCACCTCCCCGTATTCCGTCAACAAGGCAATGATTCGCTGGTAGAGCATCGCGTCATCTCTCCCCCCACGGATAGAACCAGCGAAGTATATCCTCACGCCGGACCTCCTGGACTGCCAGTCTTTGCGGAACGTATGTGGTACAGTGGTTGCGACAAACGCGCAAGCGCAACTACACGTCGAGAGAAGATCATCACTGCTCTGACTTGCTCCTTTATACTAGTGAGAGTATACTTCAGGGAACTACAGGCTCTAAGACCAGCGAATGAATGTCTCCAGGAGTAATCGGATTGCCTATCTCCGGATTCTCTCTTGTTCGTTCAAAATCTATGATGCCGAGCCCCGCTGGCCTGTTACATCGCCCTCGGGTGTGCCAAGCCATTGAGCGGGGACTCGACGGTAAGCTGACGATTGTCTCCGCCCCAGCGGGATACGGTAAGACATCCGCGCTCGTAGATTTCGCGCAGAACAGCCCAGTGCCCGTCTGCTGGTACACCGCTGACGAGCGCGACTGTGACCTAGGGATATTCATCGAGTATCTGATAGGCGCCATCCGTGAGCGGTTCCCAGGCTTCGGTAGGCACACCCAGAAGACGTTGAACTCCCAGTATCGCATCCTGTTACGTGGCTCAACTGGCGTGGTGGGAGACCTGACCAATGAGATGCTGGAGATTGATACCCCCTTCGTCGTCGTGGTGGACAACTATGAAGCGGTCGAGGGGGCCTCTGGCATCAGGAGTTTCGTCCGCCGCCTGCTTGAGGTTCTCCCCCTAAACTGTCACCTGATGGTAGGCAGCCGTCTATTGCCCGACGTTCCGGTCACGCGCCTGGTAGCTAAACGCCAACTGACTGGCTTGACAGCCCAAGATCTACGCTTCACCCCTCAAGAAATCCAGAGTCTCCTTCAGTTATCCCAGGTTGAGATATCGGAAAGACAAGCCAACACATTGGCAACCAACTCCGAAGGTTGGATCACCGGCATCCTCCTTCTAGCCGATCGGCTACGCGAAGAGACTCAAGCAATCCTGTGTGGTGAAGACAGGGCCACTGCAGAAACCTACAACTATTTGATCAGGGAAGTGCTGACTCGGCAGCCCCCTGATATTCAGGACTTTCTATGCAAGTCAGCCGTGCTGCGCGAAATGTCACCTCGGCTGTGCCATGATGTCATCCAGATAGAAGAACCAACAACCCTGCTAGCGGAGGTGGAGCGACGCAACCTCTTCATCACTCGTTTCGGACGCGGAAAAGCCGCGACCTATCGCTACCATAACCTGTTCCGAGAATTCCTACATGAGCAATTCCGCCAGCGCGAGCCCAGCCGCTGCGCCAAACTCCACGGACGTGCGGCACGATGGTTTGAGCAGGATCACCGCATCGAAGAAGCCATATACCACCATCTGGCCGCTGGGGCATATGCCGAGGCGACAGTACTGATGGAGCGAGTGGCGATGGAGTGGTTCACGCGGGGGCGCGTCGAGACGCTTATCCAATGGGCACAGGAACTGCCGCAAGAGGCCAAAGCACAAGCTCCGCGGCTGTTGCTGTATCAGAGTAAGGTGCTCACTGATCGTTACGAATATGAGCAGGCACGACAGGCGCTGGCTCAGGCCGAGGCCGGATTTGCCGTGCGAGGAGATGCCGCCCACCTGGCTTGGGTGCACATCCAGCATGCAACGCTGCAACTGTTTGAGGGCCAGTACGAGGAGACGATCACAGAGGCACAGACAGCACTCGACATGCTCAATCAGGACGAGGCGATGGAGCAGGCCGAGGCGCAGCGCCTAGTCGGAAGGGCCTATGTCGGGCTTGGTCGTCTAGCTGAGGGAGTAGCCCGGCTCGAACAAGCGCTAGCATCGTTCCGTCAAATCAACAGCCCATATGATGTCGTCAATCTGCTACAGGATTTGACGTTTGCGTTCGCTTCGCAGGGGCGCCTCGATGAGGCAGCCATCTACTTAAACGAAGCCCTGGCGATCGCGCGGCGGCTGGGATCGCCTACGCAACTGGCTGGAGTGCTGAACAACCTGGGCTGGCTGCACCACGCTCGAGGCGAATATCGGAAGGCCTTAGCCCTTTACGAGGAAGGGCTGGCGGCGGCACGTCGTGGGGACGATCTGCGCGGTCAGGCCAACATCACGGACGGGCTAGCCTGCGTCTATCGGGACATTGGAGCTTACCAGCGTGCCGAAGCGTTCTACAACGCCGCGCTGGAGATCGCGCGGCCGAGCAGGCCAGGCCTGGTGGTTCGCATATTGGCAGCGCGGGCGGACATGTACCGCTGGCAAGGAGACCACTCACAGGCGCTGGTCGCGTTGGAGGAGGCCCAGCAACTGACCGAGGAGAGAGGGCTGGATTTTGAGGCACGTGGACTGCTGCGAGTGGCCCAGGGGATCGCCCTGGCCGAAAGCGGTGAAGTCGAAGCTGGCCTTCGCCTTCTCTCGAACGCGGTTTGTTTCCTGAAGCGGCGACGGGCAGACCGGGAGTTAGCCTGGGCTCAGTTCCTGCTGTCCAAGGCCCTATGGCTGGCTGGCGATGAGCTACAGGCCGCCGAGGAACTACGCCAGGCACTCGACCTGGCAGCCAAGGTGGGCACAGACCAGTTTGCGGTCGTGGAGGGCCAGCACACGGAGGACTTGTTGAGATTCGGCATTGCCAAAGGTGTGACGGCCTGCTCCACGATCTTTGACAAGGTACAGCTCTTAAGAGCCTTTAGCAGAGAGCATACGCAGAAGAATGCAAATAAACAGGGAAAAGCCAGGACCAGGAAAGACAGTGCAGTGGGCCGCTTGGAGATCTACGCTTTCGGAGAAGGGCGGGTTGTTCGGGACGGCAATACCGTCCCTTCATCCGAGTGGCAGGCAGCCATGGCAAAGGAACTATTCTTCTACATACTCCTACACGGTCCGTTGGAGCGGGATGCCATTGGTGCGGTCTTCTGGCCCGAGCTACCCACGAAGAAGATGAGAAATAGTTTCCACACCACACTCCATCGCATGCGCCACGCCGTGGGAGCCGACGCCGTCGTGGCTGACGAAGGCCAATACCGTTTGGGCGATGCGGACTACTGGTTCGACGTCGAGGAGTTTGAGGCCTTGGTCGAACGGGCACGCCTCCTGCCACCTCACGATTGGCAGGCGGAGACCCTGTGGCAGCGCGCGGTGGCTCTCTATCAAGGGGACTTTCTGCCCGAAGTTGAGCGATCCTGGTGCATACCACGGAGGGAGGCGCTCCGCGAGGAGTACCTCGAGGCGCTAATTGGGGTCGCACGCTGCCACGAGGCCCGGGGCGAGCTCGAGCGGGCGATCGCTTGGTACAGACGAACTCTGGCGATGGACGAACTGCGAGAGGACGTTCACCAACGTATCATGCACTGCTACGCCGAGGCAGGCCGGCGCTCAGAAGCACTAGGTCAATACCATCGCTGTCAGGAAATCCTTAGACGAGAGCTGCAAGTTGGACCGTCGGTCGAGACAGAGCAGTTGTACAAGCGTATTGCCAGGAAAACACTCGACTGAGGCGGCTGTTCAGGGTATCTCCAGAGTCTGAGTTCAACCTGCAGGGGCTGCCATTGGGCAGCCTCTTTGCTTATGCGGCTGTTAAGAAGTTCGTTAAGAGGTCTATGCTATCATGATAGTGAGACCAATATCAACATAAGGAGGTACGATGAAAGACAAGTGTGCCAAGTTCGTTATGCTGCTAGGGGCATTGATACTCTACCTGGCGCTAGCTTTGGGACCCCTGGCTCCCACTGTGGACGCGTCCGGGGATTCTGGCCTCAGAGTGCTGTACGCGCTTGATGGCGGCGGCAGCGGAGGCGGCGGATAGACCATGCCTACACGCAAGATCGACGAGTTGATCTGGACAGCCCTTACCGATCCCGACTTTCAGGCGCGGTTGCTCAACGGTCAGCGGCGCGAAGTGTTGGCCACATTCAACCTGACGGATGCCGAGCGGCAGACCTTGCTGGCCGTGAAAGCTGACTCGCTGGAATCCTTCGCTGGTGCTCTCTGCCGGCCCCTGGAGGTCGCTCCGTCCCTGGGCAGCTAGGCCAGAGTTCATATAGCCAGAGGAGTCTTGTTTGTCGCACCGTCCAAGACAGCCCCAGTCGACAGTGACAGTCCAGATGCTCATAGGCACTCTGCTGATAGACCGTGACTTCTGTGAAAGACTGCTGGGCGACCAGACCTCCGACCCCTTGGCGGGGTTTGACCTCACTGACAAAGAGCGTAGGAGCGTCCTGGCGGCCGAGGCTGACTCTGTCCAAGAGCTCGTGGTCGAGTTGTACAAGCGGCTGACAGCTGAATAAGAAATCTATCTCTCCCTGATCTCTCTTGTCCCCGGAGATCCCGTCAATGTTGCCTGGGAGAGGGACAGGAGGAGAGCAATAGGAAAAGGAATCAAAGAACACTCTAACCAGACGCTGCCGAAGGACTCCCCAGATATTGAGCGGTTCCTTGTTGAATGCCTCGCCTGGGGTTTGTTGCGCGCCTACGGCGTGGAAGAGCCCCCAGTACCCGTGCGGGAGATGATCCAGCACGCGCTGCCCGTCTTTGAGCGCTTGACTCTGCTGGAGATGAATCTGGGACTATACAAAGTCGCGTATAGATCCTGCCTTGACGGCTCGCGGGTGATTGTGGTTGACCCCACAGCACCTTCCGATCTCCAGCGCGAGGGAATGGCACGTGAGCTTTATGTAGCGTTCTGTCGCTCTTCGCGAGCAGCTGAACTACAGTGGCTCTGCCGTGACCAGCCCCTTGCCCACGGCGACCTCTTCGCACGATGCCTGCTAATACCGGCCCCTTGGGTGGAGCAAGCGTGTGCTGAGGACATCACTGTAGAGGGGTTGGCTGCCTGTTTCGGAGTCACGATCCGAACGATGACCCAGCGCCTGAGCGAAGTGATCCGCCCCCAACCAGAATCCGGCCCTGGCTCGGGAGCATCTATTGCCAAGACCATGTTCTCCCTAGAGGAGCCCTGGCAAGGCCGATTCCTGGACTTGGTGACCAAGATGACGATGAGCAAGACAAGGCGCAGGGAGCGCCCCACACTGGAAGAGGTGGCTGCCTGGCTCAATGCCGATCCGGGCTTGCGTCTAGATATCCGGTATATGCTGAACGCTTGGCAAGGATCATGGAGCGTGTGCCACGCCACCAGCCTGGCTCAGCCTTTGGTCATCTGAGGGGCAGTCCGTTCCCATTCAATATGCACCATCCCCGAAAAGCACCTGGGGAAGGGTGCGCAGCAGGATCTTGAGATCAAGCCAGACTGACCAGTTTTCAATGTAGTAGATATCAAGCAACACCATCTCATCGAAGCTGAGCAGACTGCGACCGCTGACCTGCCATAGTCCGGTCATCCCTGGGCGGGCCTCAAGTCGTCTCTTGTGCCACTCCACATAGCTCTCAACCTCGGCCGGGATGGCCGGCCGAGGTCCCACCAAGCTCATCTCCCCACGCAACACATTCCAGAACTGTGGCAATTCATCGAGGCTAGTACGCCGCAGAACCCGACCAACCCGCGTCAGACGTGGGTCGTCGTGAATCTTGAACAGCGGGCCATCCGCCTCATTCAGTTTGCGCAATTGCTCTAACTCAGCCTCAGCTCCTTCGCGCATCGAGCGAAACTTGAATATCTCGAACAGCCTTCCGCCAGCTCCTACCCGCGTCTGGCTAAAGATGATCGGGCCGGGCGAATCGAGCCCGATAGCCAGGGCGATCAGGGCCAGGATCGGCAACCCCAGCGTCAGCCCCAGGACTGCGCCAACAACATCCACTCCGCGCTTGATCAATCGTGCCCCGCGCTCCAGGCCAATCTCGCGCACGCCAATCAGTGGCACCCCGCCGAGGTCATCCACATCTACCTGACTGAGGCTCATCTGAAAGAGATCCGGCACGATGCGGGCAGCCACGTGCCAGCGCTCGCACTCGCGCACGACCGACATGATCGTGCGATGATACATCCAAGGCAGCGTGATGATGACCTCGTCCACCGTCTCCTTCTCAATCAGACGGGATAGATTCCGCAGTGACCCTAACGCCCTGAACCGGCCAATGTCAGTTTGACCCTTCTCAGGATTATCGTCCAAAAAGCCAACAACCCGATAGCCTAACTCGGGTTGCGCCACGATTGTTCGCATCACGGTACGCCCCACTTCGCCAGCACCGACGATTATGACGCGAGCCACTCCGATGCCGCGAGCGAACTGCCGCTCCAGAATCTTGTTCTGCAAAATCCGCGACATCGCCAGCAGGATAGCAGCGACTACACCCGCCTCGACGAGTAGTAACCGTGAATACTGAAGGGGCTGGAACACAAAAGTGACGGCCAGCATTACGACTACCGATTTCGCCACGGCATTGGCGATGCGGTGAACCTGATCCAGCCACGGACGACCACGCCAGCGCAGGTAGACCTGGTCCATTTGAAAAGCAACCAGCATCAGCACGGTAAACAGAACACCAAAGGGAACGTATGCCGACAACGGATGATGATAGCTGATGTCACGGAACCACTGGAGTCTGTATCGCAGCCAGTAGGCGAACACCATGCTGAGACCAATCAGCGAAATG
>Ga0180437_10012522_pt1 | contig 10017 bp, 6 predicted proteins | sample SS_ome_4_FD_132410 | JGI IMG/M metagenome (GOLD analysis project Ga0180437, IMG submission 132410) | Hypersaline lake sediment archaeal communities from the Salton Sea, California, USA - SS_3_D_1 metaG | ecosystem: Environmental > Aquatic > Non-marine Saline and Alkaline > Hypersaline > Sediment... | reverse complement strand
GGCGGAAAGAGGGCAAAGGCCGACAGGGTCGTCGCGTCCGGGCCCCAGTCGGGCTCGCCGTAGGGCACGTTGGGATCGCTGGGCACGCTGTCCTGGGCGTGGCCGCTGCCGCCGGTGGTGAACAGCTCCAGGGCGATGCACGCCGGGCTGCCCAGAGCTGCCTTGGGCACGCGATACTCAATCCAGTCGTTGGCTGGCCCATAGCCCTGCTCGCCGCCCTGGGAGATCAGGCTGTCGTAGCTCCAGCCTGTGCCATCCCAGTGATTCAGTTGCACGTCTTGGAGCACATCCCAGTCCTCGTGCCAGACGTAGAGCGCGTGCTCTGGCAGGTGAGCCGAGGTCGCGTTCACCGCCCGGCCCCAGGGATCCGAGGATGCACCGGAGCCATCCACCTGGTCGCTATCTATGTAGATGCCGTAGGCCATGCCCCAGTTGGAGGCGGTCGCGTCAAAGCCGATATAGTAGTTATCGGCGTCCTCGACGACGTACAAGCCCTGCAGGTCCAGGTTGGGCTCGCTCATGTCGCCGACGGGGTCGCTGGCCAGGGGGTCTCCCCAGGCTGCCTCTTTGACCCCATCAATGGCGATGCCATCCCCCTGTGCTGGTGGAGCAGCCAGGATGGGCAGCCCGCTCAGCAGGAGTGCCAGCATGATCGAAACAACACAGAGATAGGTTCCCTTCTTGCGCGTCTTGGCGTCCATTTTTCTACTCCTTTCGTCAGAGGCGAAAACATGGAAGGTAGAACACAGGCTGAATTTTACCATGCCCTGTGCAAAGTGGCAACATGGCTTGCTGTTCCCTTACTCCTCCTCGCGCAGTCCCAACACCTGCCACACCGGCACCGGCCTGGCCTTGCCTTTCACCTTTACCGCTTCAAGCGCTTCGACGAGCGCGATCTCTTTTGTCGCTTCGTACGTTGCCCGGTCAATGAGTATGACGCCAGGCGGCGCAATGCCTTCCAGCCGGGCCGCCAGGTTTACCGTGTCGCCGATGGCAGTATAGTCCAACCGGCGCTTCGAACCGATCTGCCCTACCACCGCCCGGCCAGTCGTGATGCCGATGCCATAGACCATCTCCGTTCCCCCGTCACCGCGCCGCTGGCTGACCTCAGCCGCCGCCCGTTGCATGGACAGCGCCGTCCGTACGGCCCGTGCCGCGTGGCCCGGCTGTTCCAGCGGCGCGCCAAAGAGCACCATCATCCCATCGCCGGTGTACTTGTCCAGCGTGCCGCCGTGCCTAAAGACCTCCTCCTCCATGCTGTCGAGGTACTGGTTCAGGATCCCGACCACCTCTCCTGGCGGCAGTTTCTCCGCCATCGCCGTAAAGCCCCGGATGTCGGCAAAGAGAACGCTGATCTCCATCTCGCGTCCCCCGGGCTGGATCAAATCCGGATCCTCGAGGGCCAGGTTCACGATCGCGTCGCGCACCTCGGCCGACACAAAGCGGCCGAACGTGTCTGTCACCCGCGCCCGCTCCGCCCATACGCTGGCAAAGCGGGCTGTCGTCAAGGCCGCGTAGTTGAGAAAGATAGTGGCGTAGGGAAACAGCACGTTGGGCAGGCGACCAGCGTTAAACTGGATGCTGGCCAAGACAAAATAGCCGGCCGCCAATAGCAGCGTCAAGAGTGCCCCTGGCAGCGCCTTCAGCCGGGCCAGGGCCACGGCTGAGGCCAGTGCCAACACAGCCACTGTGACCGTCGTCCCGATGCGGCTTTGCGGCACCAGAGGGCGGTGGTGTAGCAGGGTATGGATCGCGTTAGCCTGGAACTCGACGCCGGCCATCCGCTTGGCCGAAACGGGCGTTCGGTGCAGGTCCATCTCGCTCACGGCGTTCATCATGCCCACCAGCACAATCTTGCCCGCCCAGGCGCTGGCCGGGACCTGGCCCTCGAGCACGTCAACGAGTGAACAAGAGGCAAATGTATTGGGAGGCCCGACAAAGTTGACGAACATGGTCCCATTGGCAGCGGTGCGGATTTCGTACTTGGTTTCCCTCTCGTCGCCAATGACCAGGCGGTTGCCGGCCAGGGAGGCCGGGGTATCTCCCAGGCCCAGGTACAGGCGCAAAATGCTCAGGCTAAACGCCTCCCAGATTTCCTTCTCCTCCGCGTTCAACAGCAATGGCACCCGGCGGACAGTCGCGTCCCTGTCCAGCGCCACCTCCACCGCCCCTGCGCCGGCAGCCGCCTCCAGCAGGGCGGGGAGGGGGCGGACTGCCAGGCCGGCGGTGTACAGCTCGTCTGGCGTCTGGGGGGCATTCAGGTCCTCTGCCGTCAGTGGCACGATGACGTTGCCTGCCTGGCGAACGGCCTCCAGCAGCGTTGCCGTGTCGGGGCTGTTCTCCGGACCAGGATCGGTGAGCAGCACGTCAAAACCGACCGCTTTGGCGTCTCTGAGGCGCTCAAACAGCGAGGCGTAGGCCGTGATGGGCAGGGGCCATTCGCCCAGGATCTGCTGGCTCCTCTCATCTATGGCTACGATGACGATATCCTCACCTGGGTCGCCTTTGGTGTCATAGAGATAGTCGGCTGCTCTGATCTGCGTGGAGGAAAAGAGGCCCGCCCATTGTACCAGCGAGATGACCGCCGCCACCGCCAGTCCCACCAGCACCGCCTGTCCCAACCGCCGCTGCTGCCGAGTGAACCGCCGCCCTATGGCCTTCCGAACCCTCTGTTTCATCCGGCCCTCCCATCGTCTGTCTGCCACTAAACGCTTTCAACTGCCATTTTATCACAGACTCTTTGCCGGAGCAAAAGTTTCAGCAAGCGTTACGAAAGCGTTTTGATTTGGCTATTGACAGCCGTATGGACCATGAGGTATAATGGAAGAGGAGATTGGCATCCACCAGGCACGTGTCGTCCTGGATCCGGAGGTACAGCATGTCAGAGAACGATCGTGAGCCGTCTATCCCGCTGCCCGATCAGGAATCAACCACTTTGTCGGGAGCCCCAGCGCCTGAGATACCGCCCTTGCTCGCTCAGAGGGCCTTCAAGGCCCGCCTTTTCGCTGCTGCCGGGCGGCTAAAGCGTTCGTTTCTCTTTCGCACCCGGCGCCGTGTCATCCTTACCTGCCTGCTGGGCATCCCGCTGCTGCTGTGCCTGGGTTACTGGCTCTTGGGCTTTATCGTCTTGGCCGACGCTGCTACCCTGGTCGAGTTGAAGGGGTTGGTGCAGGTCTATCGCCACGGCGAAATGCAGTGGAGACCGGCGGCCTTGAACCAGTTGCTCTGGCGCGAAGACCGGCTGCGCACGGGAACCGATTCCGGCGCTCGCCTGCTCTTCTTTGACGTCTCTACCGTTGACCTGGGAGAAGAGACCGACGTCAGCATTAGCCAGATTTCCAAACGGCGCGGTGGCAAGGCTGTTGACATCGCGCTCAAGGTCTGGTTTGGCAAGACGGCCATCCGCGCCGTCCGCTTTGTTGACCCCTCATCGAGTTTCCGCCTGGACACGCCCACTGCTTCCACAGTCGTGCGCGGTGCTCGCTTTACTGTCGAAGTAGATCGCGACGGCAAGACGCAGATTGACGTGGCCGAGGGCAACGCCGAAGTGCGGATCGGCGACCAGGTGGTCGTCCTAGTGATGGGCGAGCGGATCACCCTCGAGCCCAGCGGCCTCTATACCACGGAAAAGATCTTTGAACCGGACGGTCAGGTCATGTTTGACAAGGTGGAGGCCGCCTGGAATGCCCCTGGTGACCGCTTTCGTCTGGAGATGACCGAGACTGAGGTCAACGAGTACTTGGCCTTTGTGAGTCAGCAGCAGCCTGACTTTTTCCTGTCCAATACCCAGATCTGGTTCGTGGACGGCGAAGCGCGCGTGGCCACGACCGTCGTCCGGCCAGCCCACTTTGACCTGAGCGCGGCCACCGGCGCCGAGGTGGTGAACGGTGAGATCAGGCCCCAGGTGAGGTCGGTTGCCGCCGGGGTGGCCCTGCCGGTACCCGGTCCCGTGCTCGACGCGACTCTCGATTGGGTCTTTGGTCAGCTCGAGGAATACCTTGTCCAGGCGTATGACTTTGTCGAGTTCTACGACGTCCAGATCAAAGACGGAACCATGATCGTCGTCGGCCGCAAACAACCCGATACCCCTGCCAACCCCTGACGCCCCACGTATCACGGCACTACGCACGAATCTTGACCGGTTGAAATTGACGCCCCAAGGGGGGGATGATATAATCGTTCTGGGAGAGCGGTCGCGCTTTTCGCCTCGCGCCTTTGGGCGTTGACGATGGGGGGAATCATGGGACTCAGAGCTGAAGTTCGGTCGCCGCCATTTGACGCCAGTCGTTTCCACGGCGGCGCACACATTGACCTGGTGGAGGACGGCACGGTCACCTTTGTGCTCACTGCCCCTTTCAAGCCGTATGTGAGCGTGGTGGGCGAGTTCAACGGCTGGGACATCCACGCCCATCCGATGTGCTTTGACGGCCACCGTCTGTGGTGGCTCACGGTGCCGCTGACGCAGCCGACACGCTACCAATTCTACGTTGAGATTGACGACGTGGTGAACCGGGTGCGGGTGGGGGATCCCTACGCCCGCCAGGTACAGTGGGACAACAACGGCCCCAACGCTTACCTCAGTTTCTGTGAGCCCTATCAATGGCAGGTCAGCGATTGGCAGCCCCCGGCAGTGGATGAGTTGGTCATCTATGAGCTGTGCGTGCGCGACTTTGGTGGGCGGCGCGAACCCAACGCCGACGTGTACGGTACTTTTGCCAGGGTGGCTGAGCGCTTGCCCTACTTGTGTGACCTGGGCATCAACGCCATTGAGTTGTTGCCCCTGGCTCAGTGCCCCATGAACAGCGCCTGGGGGGCCAATCCGGTTTTCTTTATGGCCCCAGAGCGCACGTACGGCACGCCGAACGACTTGAAGGCGTTGGTGGATGCCGCTCACGAGCAGGGCATCGCTGTTATCGTGGATATGGTGTTCAGCAAGGGATGGCAGGACCACCCCTATTACCTCATGTATCCGCCTATGCTCTCTCCCGACGGCCAGCTTATGGCCGACTGGAATCCCTTTTTCCGCCATTCCTGGCACACGGATTGGGGTTTAGTCCGTTTTGACGGCTGCTCTGATTTGACGCTGACCTATCTACGTGATGTCGTGCGTTTTTGGTTCGAGGAGTACCGGGTGGACGGCCTGCGCTTCGACCACGTGTCTGCACTTGATTTCGACCCCAACAATCCTCGGCGGCCCAACTTTGACCCCGATCGTGGCATCGCCGCGTTGGCCAGTGAAGCCCGCCAGGCCAATCCCGCGGCCATCCTGATCGCGGATTACACGGTCGCTCCTGGCACGAACCCGGCCAAGTCGGCGACCCGCCTGATGGAAGAGACGGAGATAGATGCCGCCTGGTGCCCAGTGTTCCCTGGCATGATGGCCAATATCCTGACTGAGAGCTGGCAATGGGAGCGCGAGCCGGTGGAGCAGGCTGTTGGTCCATGTCTGGACGCAGATCTTCTCTCTGGAAGCCAGCCGGTCAAGTACCTGGCCAATCATCGAACGACGCGGCCGGTTCATGCCATCAAGTTTCACAGCTTCTATCACATTCGACCCCATCCGTCGGTTGCAGTGAGCTATCGCACCTCTGACGACCTGGCCTTGAGAAAGGCGCGTCTGGGTTTATTGGCGCTCTTTGTCTCTGTGGGCACACCAATGCTGTTGGCCGGGCAGGAGTTTGCTGAGGATAGCGCGAGCACGGTCTACTTTAACCCTATAGATTGGGAGATGTTAGAGCGGGAGAAGAATCAGGCACACCTGGAGTTTGTGCGCCAGCTTGTTGCGTGGCGGCATGAACACGCTGCCTTGCGCACGGCCAACATCGAGTTCTATCAAACCGATTTTGCGACCGACAAGATGCTGTGTTTCAGGCGGTGGCACCAGGATGGTGACACGGTCGTCGTGGCGCTCAACTTTGACCATCGCCCCCGTCAGGTGGTGTTGGATTTTCCGGTGCCAGGTCGGTGGCGCGAGGCGTTGTCGGGCGATGTGGTCGAGGTGGCAGATCAAAAGCTGGCGGTGACCGTGCCAGAGTGGTATAGCCTGGTGTTTGTGAGGCAAGCCTCGGACACCTGACCTTAAAATGCCCAGGTCCATCGAAAGAAAGAGGGTGCAACAGGGAAAGAACTGCTGCACCCTCTTTAGCTCTTGCAAGAGCAGCAATTTCAGGATGGTTCAACCGCGTTTTTGGCCAGGGGGACGCTGAGGGCGGCGGTGGTGCCCTGGCCTGGCGTGGAGGTGATGTGGAATTTCCCGCCAAGCATTTCGGCACGATCGTTCATGTTGAGCATGCCCAGGCTTCCCTCCCGGCCCTTGGTCGGATCCACCCTTTTGGTGTCAAATCCCACGCCGTCGTCGCGCACGGTGATGACCAGTTGCCCGTCATCCACGGACAGATTGACCCAAACGTGCTGAGCCTGGGCATGTTTCTTGATGTTGTCTAGGGCTTCTTTGACCACGGCAAAAATCTCTTTTTCTGCCCGGCCGGCCAGGCGCTGGTCAAATTGGCCGGTTTCCAAGGTGATAGGGAGGCCTTCCGTGTCTTGGATCTGCCTGGTATACCACTTGAGGGCCGGCACCAGGCCTTGTGTCTCGAGGGTAGCTGGCCAAAGGTCAAAGAGGAGGGTGCGCACCTGCTTCAAGGCACGGTCAACTATTTCAAGCATCTCGGTCAATTCCTTGTCCATGCTGGTCACGTTTTCTGGTTCGTGAATTAGCAGCTTGCGCGCAAATTGCAGGCCCATGCGGGTGGCGGCCAGCAGTTGCGTGGGGCCGTCGTGCAGGTCGCGGGCCAGTCGCTTGCGCACATCCTCTTCCAGGGCGACGATGCGCTCCTTTTCGTAGCGCAAGGCCTGAACCAGCCGTGCCGTCTCGATGGCCGTCGCCGACTGGGCAGCAAAGGTGGTCAGCAATTCCAGGTCGGCCTGAGTGAACGGCTCGCCGCTGATCTTGTTGAGTACCTGGATGACGCCGACGGCGTTGCCCCGCGTGACGAGGGGGACGCAGAGGATGTTGGCCGTGCGAAAGTCACTGCTCTGAAATCCTTTGTAGAAACGCTTGTCCTGGCTGACGTCGTCTACGATGAGGGGCTCGCGCGCATTCAATACCCAGCCGGCGATGCCCCTGTCTCTGGGCATACGTTGTCCCTCCAGCGCCTCTCCGCCGCCGCCCACGACCACGCTGAAGACCAATTCGTCGGTGCGCTCGTCCAGCAGGAAAAGCGAGCCGGCCACAGCCCCCACCACCTTGATGGCTGAATTGAGGATGTTGTTTAGCAGCGTATCCAGGTTCAGATCCGAGGTAAGTTGAAGGGTCATTTCCTGGAGAACCTGAAGCGCCATGGCGTACTCGTCGAGGCTGGCGTACGCTTGCCCGAGGCGGGCGTGCTCTTTTTTGAGCGCGATCAGTTGTTGTTCAAGAGATTGTTCGTCCAAATGACCCCCACATATCCTAGCCCAGCAGGGTTAGCGCGAGGGAGCTTGAGAGGTTATCAGGGTCTGAATCTTGGGCAGTGCTTCCTGCGCTGCCTGTTCACCGATACGGATCAGTTCCGCAGCCTTGTCATAGTCCATCGTGGTGTAGGTTTCGATGCGTGGGCGGATGAGCACGTTGACCGGATCTATCCGTGTCCTGATGATCTCCCGCTCCATGAGTGCCTTCTGTCGGTTGATGACGTGAAAAAAGTTCAGGGCCCGCCCGCTGGATGTTCCCTTGAGCTGTGCCTCTTGAGCAAAGCCGGCGATGACGCTGCAGCCGATGATGATACTTGCACCGCGCTGGGCCAGCACGCTGGCTGGCAGCGGGTTAATGGCTCCCCCATCCACCAGGAGATGCTCGCCTACCCGTGCCGGTGCAAAGATGCCGATCATAGAGATGCTGGCCCGCACTGCTGGTGCCACCGGGCCAGCCTCAAAGACGACCTCTTTGCCTGATAGAATGTCGGCGGCCACAACGTACATGGGAATTCTCAGATCCTCGAATCTGCGGCTACCTAAGGTCTGGTCGATGTACTGGGCCGTTCGACGGCCCCAGATCAGGCCCGACCGGGGAGGGATCTGAAAATCCCACAGTCCACCTCTCAGCGAGATCGTCTGCGGCAGGCTGAGGGCAAACTCGGCCACCTGATCCAATCCCAAGCCAGCGGCGTACAGGGAGCCGAACAGGGAGCCAGCGCTGGTGCCAGCGATCATGTCTATCGGCACGCGCGCTTCTTCCAGCACGCGGAGGACACCAACGTGGGCGATACCCCGTGCGCCGCCGCTGGAGAGCGCCAGCCCGACAGTGCGCCGCGAAATGCGCCGCGCCAGGCGGTCGAGCGAGTTCTGATCGGTCGCGCTCTGCCACAACCTGCCGCGAGATGACTGCACCATCCAGGGCTCCGGCGCGCAGTCCAGCAGTACGCTGACGTCGGCTAGTTCCATCGCTTTGGCAGTGATCTCGGGTTTTTGAACAGAACCACACATCAGCACCCAATCGAATTCCTCGGCCAGGTGCCCCAGGGTCTCGGCCAGGCCGCCACGTCGTAGATAGCTAGTGGCCTGGCTATCCAGCACGGCGATGCCGGCGACGAGGGTCGCTTTCTCCTGGGCGCGGGTAGCGATCAACCCTCCCATGTCGTAGAGGACGACGCGCTGGCCTGTCTGTCGGGCCATGCTCAGGGCCAATTCGCCAGCGTTTGAACCGACGACAGCCACAAGGTTGTACTCCTCGGGGCGGGTGGGCATGTGGCTGGTTTCGACTAGGCGACGGCTCAACTCGCGGCTCATCTGCAGGGCGATGATGGGGTGATCTTCCAATAGCGCTTCCAGGTCTTGCTTGCGCAGCACCCACACCTCAATGTCAATGACGACACGCACCGTCGCCGAGCGTGGCTCATCGAGCAGGAGGGCCAGTTCGCCAAAAAAGTTGCCCGGCCCCAGGTAGGCCAGGATCTTTTCCTCAGGCAGCGATCCAGTTACCACCTGCACCTGGCCCGATTCGATGAGGTACAGGGCGTCGCCTTCTTCGCCCTCGTTAAAGATGACCTGGCCTTTCAGGTAGCGCTCGCGGCGAAGGTGTTCCGAGATCGCCTGCAGTTCCGTATCCGGCAACTTGCTGAAAAAGGGAATCCGACGCAGGTTGTGTAACATGGAGATGTCCTCTCTCCCCCACCCACTGATGCCCGGGTTGACACTTCCATTATAGCACAAGTTGCGCGTTTCGCCAATGGATTGAAATTGGTGATTGCCCAAGTCCAAAAGAATAGGTAATTCATTTGTCCTGATACTGGATCTGGGGTATAATACGCGCCGCCTTGGCTATTTTTGAGACTCTGGGACAGGGACGTTCGGTCGAGAGGCCCTGTCCTTTTCTGTTGACTGGAGGATTAGGTTGCGTGTTGTACGATCCTTTGTTTGCACGACGATATTGGTGCTGACGTTAGCCTCTTGCTCGCCGGCCACTTTTCCGGCTGTCTCGCCGACGACGTCCTTGGCAGGTGCCACTCTACCTCTAGCTCCTCGCTCTAGCTCCTCACTGGCTGCCTCGCCAACGACGCCTTTGGCAGGTGCCACTCCACCCTCGGAGTCGGTTGCCACATCAGCCAGCGCTGCGCCGACCAGCACTCCCCGTCCGGCAGTGGCGGTTACGCCCACGCCAGAACCCACAGCCACGTCACAGGCGGCTTCTCTAACGCCTTCGATGTCCTCTACACCGACGCTGATGCCGTCGCCGACGCCTTTACCGCCTTCCACGCCCATGCCTACACCTGTGCTGGTCAGCTTTGACGCAGCTGTGATCAGCCTGGCCCTGGAGCAAGTCGCCAGCGGCCTTCGGTCGCCCGTCTTTCTCACCCACGCCGGCGACGGCAGCGGCCGCCTTTTCATTGTCGAGCGAGCTGGCACCATCCGCGTCCTTGCCGACGGTGCTCTCCTGCCTGCGCCATTCCTCGACATCCGCGATCGCGTGGGCAGCCAGGGGTTGGAGCAGGGCCTGCTCGGCCTGGCCTTCCATCCAGACTACCAGGCTAACGGGCGTTT
>Ga0180437_10012521_pt1 | contig 10017 bp, 5 predicted proteins | sample SS_ome_4_FD_132410 | JGI IMG/M metagenome (GOLD analysis project Ga0180437, IMG submission 132410) | Hypersaline lake sediment archaeal communities from the Salton Sea, California, USA - SS_3_D_1 metaG | ecosystem: Environmental > Aquatic > Non-marine Saline and Alkaline > Hypersaline > Sediment... | reverse complement strand
CGCCGGGCGCTTTTTATATTCGGCGCCAGTCCCTGTATCACCAGGCGGTGCATGACAAACGGTTTAAAGAGTTCCAGAGCCATCCGTCGGGGCAGGCCGCACTGGTTCAAATTCAGTTCCGGGCCAACCACGATGACGGAGCGGCCGCTGTAATCGACCCTCTTGCCAAGGAGGTTCTGGCGGAAGCGCCCCTGCTTACCCCGGAGCATATCGGAAAGTGATTTCAGTTTATGGTTGCCGCTCACCGATATCGCCCGACCGCGACGGCCGTTGTCGATGAGGGAATCAACGGCTTCCTGCAGCATACGCTTCTCATTGCGAATGATAATCTCGGGCGCACCGATGTCAATCAGATGGCGCAAGCGATTGTTGCGGTTGATGACGCGCCGGTACAGGTCATTGAGGTCGCTGGTGGCGAATCTGCCGCCGTCTAATTGGACCATGGGCCGCAGGTCAGGGGGAAGTACCGGCAGCACGGTTAAAATCATCCATTCCGGTTTGTTGCCACTGTTGCGAAACGCCTCCACCACCCGCAGCTGTTTGCTGGCCTTCTTACGCCTCTGACCGGATGAGGACTGGGTCTCCAGTATCAGGTTATTGCGCAGCTTGTCTAGGTCAACATCTTTTATAATCTGCAGTATGGCTTCAGCACCCATTCCAGCTTCAAAAACATCGCCGTATTTCTGTTTCAATTCATGGTACTGGGTCTCATTGAGCAAATCTTTCACATGCAGGTTTTTGAGCCGGTCTACATCGCTGATCTGGTTTTCTTCCAGCTGAATCTTTTCCTCATTAAAGTGGCGCCGCAGCTGATTGATGTCCTCAACGGTTGCCTCCTCCTGCTCCATTTGAGATATTCGTTCATCAACGGCTTTCTGGCGTTCCGTGATTTCATCGGAGGTGGCTTCCTGTAGTTGTCTGATTGCTTCCTGGCGCGCCTCTTCATTAATCGAGGTGACGATATAGTTGGAGAAGTAAAGTACGTGTTCCAGGCTGCGTGGCGAAAGGTCAAGCAGCAGCCCCAGGCGACTGGGTGTGCCTTTGGCGAACCAGATATGGCTTACCGGACAGGCCAGTTCAATATGGCCCATGCGCTCCCGGCGCACCTTGGCCCGGGCGACCTCAACGCCACACTTGTCGCAGATGACGCCCTTGTAGCGGATTTTCTTGTACTTCCCGCAATAGCATTCAAAATCCTTGGTGGGGCCGAAAATTCTCTCACAGAACAGACCGTCCCGTTCCGGTTTCAGCGTGCGGTAGTTGATGGTCTCCGGCTTTGTCACCTCACCGTAGGACCAGCTCCGGATCTGCTCCGGCGAAGCCAGAGAAATTCTTACCGCATCAAAATCATTAATTTCCAGCATCTTCTTCCGTTACCTCACTCAAGAATGTATCTTCAATCTCGGTAGATTCGGCTTCCAGTCTGGGAACCTCTTCGATTGCCTCTTCACCCGGGGTCACGCCACCCTCTTTCTCGTTAATGACCTCCAGGGCAAGGCCCAGACTCTGCAGTTCTTTTACCAGGACCTTGAATGACTCCGGCACTCCCGGCTGCAGAATATCATCTCCCTTGATAATCGCTTCATAACCTTTAGCTCGGCCGTTGACATCGTCCGATTTTATGGTGAGCATTTCCTGCAGGTTATAGGCGGCGCCATAAGCTTCCAGCGCCCATACTTCCATTTCCCCGAAACGCTGCCCGCCGAACTGGGCCTTGCCGCCCAGAGGCTGCTGCGTGATTAATGAGTATGGGCCGGTGGAGCGAGAGTGAACCTTGTCCTCAACCAGATGGATGAGCTTCATCATGTAGATATTGCCTACCGTTACCGGCTGGTCAAACGCCTCACCGGTTCGCCCATCGCGTAATAATACCTTGCCGAAAGTAGGCGGGACGGATTTCCCTTCCAGACTGGCCTTTTCCACTGCCTGCATTAACTCGTGCTGGCTTAATTCACGGCTCGGTATGCCGAGTTCTTCCAGCCAGAGGCGCAGGCAGACCTCCCTGGCTTCTCCAGGATAGCTCTCGTCGAAAACACGGTCGCCATTATAGCCGTGGCTTTCAACCCACGCCTTGGCCATCTCCAGCTGAATTGCTGCCCGTTTTTCCGGTGCGTAATCAACCGCGGCTGCTTTGTGCGCAATCCAGGCTCTGGCCAGCACGTCTTCGATGGCCATGTCATTGGCACCGTCAAAGACCGGTGTCATGACCCTGAAGCCGAGCGTCTGGGCAGCCCATCCCAGATGGGTCTCCAGAACCTGGCCGATGTTCATACGGGATGGAACACCGATGGGGTCAAGGATGATATCAACCGGGGTGCCATCGGGCAGGAAGGGCATATCCTCCTTGGGGGCGATGAGGGCAATGACACCCTTATTGCCATGGCGTCCCGCCAGCTTATCGCCCACAGAAACTTTTCGTTTCTGGGCAATCCATACCTGCACCCATTCATTAACGCCGGCGGGAAGGTCATCACCGCTGTCCCGGCGGGAATATATTTTCACGTTGATAACTTTGCCCCACTCGCCGTGGGGAACGCGCAGCGAGGTATCTTTCACGTCGCGGGCTTTTTCGCCAAATATCGCCCGCAGCAGCTTCTCCTCGGCGGACAGCTCGGTCTCGCCGCGGGGAGTTATCTTGCCGACCAGCGTATCATCGGGCCCTACCTCGGCACCGATGCGGATAATGCCGTTTTCATCAAGTTCGCGGAGACTCTCTTCACCGACGTTGGGAATATCCCGGGTGATTTCTTCCGGGCCCAGTTTGGTATCACGGGCCTCCACCTCATGCTTGGCAATATGAATTGAACTAAACTTATCATCTTCCACCAGGCGGCTGCTGATGATGATGGCATCCTCGAAATTGTAGCCTTCCCAGCTCATGAAGGCGCAGAGCACATTCTGCCCCAGGGCTAGCTCGCCATTTTCTGTAGCCGAACTATCGGCAATAACCTGACCGGCGGCAACGCGGTCCCCTTTGTGCACCAGAGGGCGCTGATTGATGCAGGTACCCTGATTGGTGCGCACGAATTTCATCAGTTCGTATTCATCCTTGTGGCCATCTTCAGCGGTGATGACAATGCGATATTTGGCGTCAGTACCGGCGTCACTGGCACGGCCGATTTCGGTAACCACGCCGGCGTTTCTGGCGAAGACAACCTGTCCGCTGTATCTGGCGGCCTCTGTCTCCATACCCGTGGCCACCAGGGGGGATTCGGGGTCGAGCAATGGCACCGCCTGCCGCTGCATGTTGGCGCCCATCAAGGCCCGGTTGGCGTCATTATGCTCGAGGAAAGGAATCAATGCCGTGGCCACGCTGACTATCTGTCTGGGGGAAACGTCCATCAGTTCTATATGGTCGGCCGTTTCCAGCAGATAATGGCTTCCCTGCCTGGCCTCTATCCTTTCCTCGAGGAACTGATTGTTCTCGTCAAGACGGGCATTTGCCTGGGCGACGGTAAACTTCTCTTCTTCATCCGCAGATAGAAACAGGATTTCATCGGAAACAAATGGTTCCACTTTGACCCTGGTACCGGTGAGTTTGGCCAGCTTGGCGGCGACGGCCGGAGTTACAGTGGTCTTTGCCTTGACTACCGTAGTTCCCTTGCCGTCGACCACTGCCTCTCGGACCTTTTTGCCCACCAGCCGTTCATCGGTGCTGTTCAGCTCATTGACAACTTTGCGATAGGGCGTCTCAATGAAGCCGTACTCATTGATGCGGCTGTAAGTGGCCAGCGAGCCAATAAGGCCGATATTGGGGCCTTCTGGTGTTTCAATGGGGCAGATCCGGCCGTAGTGAGAAAAGTGAACATCGCGGACGTCAAAGCCGGCGCGCTCACGCGAGAGGCCGCCCGGACCCATGGCGGAAAGACGGCGCTTGTGCGTAATCTCGGCCAGGGGGTTAGTCTGGTCCATAAACTGCGAGAGCTGCGAGCTGCTGAAGAACTCTCTGACGGCGGCTACCACGGGGCGGATATTGACTAGGGCGCTGGGGGTAATGGCCTCGGTGCCGATGATACTCATGCGCTCCCTGACTGCCTGGGCGAGCCGCAGCAGGCCGACGTGAAACTGGGTCTGCACCAGCTCACCGACGGTGCGTACGCGCCGGTTACCGAGGTGGTCGATATCATCGCCATAGTCCATGCGGTTATTAATCATTATGATGTGCCGGACAATCTCAACGATGTCTTCTCTGGTCAGCGCGCGTTCTTCCAGCCGTCGGTGTGTCACTTCCAGTTCGGTGTAAAACTGGAGCAGTTCTTCCTGCTGGTCAAGCTTGCTGGCCAGTGTCAGTTTTAGGTCTTTGCATATCCGGGTGACCTCGCGGTCATTGCGTTCTCCGGCCTGGCGCAGCCGGGCAACAATTGCTGAAGTTTCGAGGGGTAACTCCAGGTTCTCAATGCGGTCCAGTATCTTTTCTGCGGCCAGGCGGAACAGACCCAGGCGCTTGTTCAGTTTGTAGCGCCCTACCGTGCCCAAATCATAGCGCAGGGAATCGAAGAACAGGTTCTGGAGCAGCTTCCGGGCGTTTTCTAGGTTCGGCAGTTCTCCCGGCCTGACTTTGCGGTAGATGTCGAGCAGAGCTTCGTTCTCATCCTTGATGAGCGCATCGCGCTCAATGGTTGCTGGGATATACTGGTGGTCTGGGTCGTTATCATCATCGTGGAAAAGCTCGAGCAACTGCTCATCGCGGCTATAGCCGATGGCGCGGAGCAGCGTAGTGATGGGTATTTTCCGCTTGCCATCTATCTTGGCGGACAGGATATTGCGATTGCTGGTCTCGAACTCCAGCCAGGCGCCGCGAGTGGGTATCAGCTTGGCGAAGCAGAGCTCGCGGCCTGAGGCAGCGTCTTCCTCAGCGGTGAAGTAGACGCCCGGAGAGCGCAGGAGCTGGCTTACCACCACCCTCTCCGCACCGCTGGTGATAAAGGTGCCTTTGGCCGTCATCAGCGGTATATCGCCCAGAAAGAGGTCCTGTTCTTTGATTTCCCCGGTCTCTTTGATAAGTAGCTGTACCCTGACGTAGAGAGGTGCCGAGTAGGTCAGATTACGGTCGCGGCACTCCGCCTCGGAATGGCCCGGGCGCGGTTCACGGAACTCGTAGCCGACGAAGCTCAGTTCCAGCTTGTTGCTGGTGAGCGTTTTAATCGGCGATGTTTCCATGAGTAGATGCTTGAGGCCGTCTTCTTGGAAGCGCTGGAAGGAATCCAGCTGAACTTTAATCAGGTTGGGAACGTCTAAAATCTGGGGTAATCTGGCGTAAGACTTTCTGGGAACGGGGTGCAAAATCGGCTCACTAACTGGTGAAATAGAAACCATACCTGTACCTACTCCTTAAAAAGACACAATAATCCCTAATCTATTGCTTCAAAAACTGAGGCATGTGGCACTAATGCCTATAATGAAAGGAAACATATAATGGGGCTGAATCCTCTGAGGCCATTGTCAAAAATTAATGATACCATTAAATCTAAATTTTGTCAATACTGATGCAGCCCTGTTTTTACATGCTCAACCATCTAATATACCAAGTATCTTCGTCATCCCTCTCCTGCTATAATTAAAAATAAAATAGTACTAGTACCAAAAGATGACTACGGCCAGACTTATATTAGCCATTGCCAGCACACTGGCGGTGGAGTTTGCCCTGTATGCTATATGGCGCTGGGTGCTGCCGGAGCTTGATATCCAGGTGCCGTTCTGGGCACTGGTGGCGGTGATGGCCTTCTGGGCGGTCTTTGCCGTGGCCGACTTCATATTCGTAACCCGCATTCTGAGGCGGCAGACTGTGGTCGGCCTGCCCACCATGGCCGGGATGCGGGGAAAAGTGAGAAGCCCGCTGAACCCGGAAGGGCAGGTCATGATTAAGGGCGAGCTCTGGGGCGCGAAATCAATCGATGGTGATATTGATGTCGGGGAGACGGTGGTGGTGACAGGGCAGGATGGTCTGCAGCTTATTGTGCACCGGACTGACACTGGCGATTTGAGAGCAACCGATAAAAACTCTACACGTTGAACAGGAAGGTGATGACATCGCCGTCCTGCACGATGTACTCCTTCCCTTCCAGCCGGAGCAGCCCCTGTTTGCGCGCTTCTGCTAAACCTCCACACCTGCTCAGGTCATCGAAGCTGATGACCTCGGCCCGGATGAACCCCCGCTCCATATCCGAGTGAATCTTGCCGGCGGCTTTCACGGCGCTGGTGCCGTGCGGGATGGACCAGGCTTTCACCTCGCCGGAGGCGGTGGAAAAAAAGGAGACCAGCCCCAGCAGTTCATAGGACTGCTTGATGACGCGGTCGAGCCCGGACTCGGTCAGGCCAAAATCGGCGCGGAACTCGGCGGCTGCCGGTTCATCCAGCTGACCGAGCTCCATTTCCAGCTTGCCGCAAAGGGCGATAATACGGGATTTCTCACCGGTATGGCGCGAGTTCAGTTCGGCTTCAAGCTCTGCCACCTTTGGCAACTGCTCCTCGTCGATGTTGGCCAAGATGAGCAGCGGTTTGGCGGTGAGGAACTGGTAGCCGGCAAGCAATCGCTCCTCGCCGGCGGCCAGCGTTAATGACCGTATGGGCACATCTTTCTCCAGTTCCGCCCGGAGGTTCAGCAGGGTCTCCTGCTCGTGGAGGACGGCCTGGCGCTCTGGCGGTTTGGCGCCTTTCAACGAGGTCTCAATCCTTTCCAGCCTCCGTTCGATAATGGCGAGGTCGGAAAAGATGAGTTCCAGGTTCATGGTGGCGATGTCACGCTCGACGTCTAGGCTGCCTTCGGGATGGGGTACGCTGTCATCGGCAAAAGCCCGAACCACGTTAATCAGCGCATCGGCGTTGCTGAGATGGTTGAGCAGTTCCCCGCCAATCCCCTTGCCGGTGGCCAGGCTCTTTACGGAAGCGCCGATGTCTATATAGCGCACCTCGGCGGGAACAACACGTTTGGGTTGCAGTATATCGGCCAGCGTTTGCAGGCGCGGCTCGGGGACCTTGGCCACACCGATATGGGCGGGGGAACCGCCGCCGGCAAGGCCAGCAGCCTCAGCCTTACCTCCGGTCAGGGCATGGAAGATGGTGGTCTTGCCGCTTTTACCTGGCCCGATGATGCCAACATCAATACTCATCAGCCCAACTGCATATAACCAGGTAGAGATTTGATTATTGCGGGCTCGTCTTTTTGATTACTTCTCTGGCCTGTTTGAGAGCGAGGTCCCGGTCTTTGTTCACCAGGTTCTCATTGGCGGCGATGTCCAGCAGGGCGAGCAGGGCCTCGTGGGTGGAAATAGCGCCCACCTGTTCGATGGCTTTTCTCCTGATATCAGATGGAAGCCTCATATCAGCAGCGATTTCGGACAGTTTCTTCAGTTCATCCGGCCTATCTGACATTGGTGCACCTCTTAAATTAAGCGCTAGCAACCGGGTATCGTTTAACTGATATAAAGTCTACTATTTGCTGAACAATTTCTCAATAGGACAGGTACAATTCCGGGTAACAGACCCTAGTACTTAGGTTATGGTAGAATGGAGGGAAACAGTTCTGGAGGCGGGGCTCTTGCTCTACGTTCTTTATGGGGAAGACGATTTTACCCGGCAGCAGGCGCTGAACGAGATAAAAAGCACCATCGGTGACGAGACTGCCCTGGCCACCAATACCACCGTACTTGACGCGCCGCAGGCGACAGTTGACCAGCTCAGGACCGTGGCCGAGGCCATGCCTTTTCTTGCCGAGAAACGGCTGGTTATCATCAACGGCCTGCTGGAGCGCTTTGACCCTGGAGCGAGTTCAAGGCGGCGAAAAAAACCCGCCGATGTCTCAAACAGGCAAAAGGAATGTAAGTCCCTGGCCGACTATCTGGTGGCGGTGCCGGATAGCACGGTAGTGGTGCTGGTGGACGGTAAAATAAGCAACAAAAATCCTTTGCTCAATTCAATTTCAGCCAAAGCGAAAGTGAAATCCTTTCCGCTGCTGAAGAAAGAACAATTAACGCAGTGGATAAATAATCGGGTGAAAAGCAGGGGCGGCAGCATGTCAGCTCAGGCGGCTCAACTTCTTGAGAGGTTCGTTGGCAGCAACCTGTGGGTCATGGCCAGTGAGATTGATAAGCTCGTTCTATTTACCGGGGGCAGGCAGATTGAAGCTGATGATGTCAGGAAAGTGGTAAGCTACGTTCAGGAGGCTAATGTCTTTGACCTGGTGGATGCCATCCTCGAGTTCCGGGGTGGCGTGGCGGAAGGGCTGGCGGAGCAGTTGCTGCAGAGAGGGGCATCGCCAGCCTACGTTCTGGTAATGCTGACCAGGCAGGTGCGTTTTATTGTGCGGGCGAAGGAGTTGAAAAACCAGCGCCGGCCTGAGGCGGAGATAATGGGCCGGCTCGAAATGACCTCGCCGTTTGTGCTGCGCCGGACCCTGGAGCAGACCAGCCGCTATACCATGGCACGGCTGAGAGAGGTATACCACCGGCTTCTGGAAACTGACCTGTCGATTAAAACCGGAAGATATAATGCCGAGCTCGCCCTCAATATTCTAATCGCCGAGCTATACCAGGGAGCAGCGGTAAAGGCAGCGTAGCCTTCGTTTGACAGCTACGAGGTATTACACCTAAAATCAAGTAATCAACCTTCGTTTTTGGCATCAGGAGTCGTCGATGACCAGCGATGAATTAAGGAACGCTTATCTGAATTTTTTTGCCGAGAAAGGGCACGATATCATCCCCAGTGACTCGCTCATCCCGCACGGTGACCCCACTCTCCTCTTCACCAGTGCCGGCATGGTGCAGTTCAAAGACTACTATCTGGGCAAGTCCGTCCCGCGCAATCCCCGCCTTACCTCGTGCCAGAAGTGTTTCCGCATGACCGACATTGAGTCGGTGGGCGATGCCAGCCACCTGACATTCTTCGAGATGCTGGGCAACTTCAGCATCGGTGACTACTTCAAGAAAGAGTCCATTGCCTGGGCCTGGGAGTTCGTCACCGAGCGCCTCAAGCTGCTGCCGGAACGGCTCTGGGCCACGGTATATCTGGATGATGACGAGTCTTTCCAGTACTGGAAGGACATTGGCGTTCCCGAGGAGAGAATACTGAGATTCGGGGAGAAGGATAACTTCTGGGGTCCGGCGGGCGATACGGGGCCGTGCGGTCCGTGCAGCGAGCTGCACTACGACTTCGGTGAGGAAGTCGGCTGCGGCAAAGCTGACTGCAAGCCTAACTGCGAGTGCGGCCGGTTTTCCGAAATCTGGAACCTGGTCTTCACCCAGTACAACCAGAATGAGGACGGGAGCCGGACACCACTGCCCAAACCGAACATCGATACCGGTATGGGTCTGGAAAGAACGGTGGCGGCGGTCATCGGAAGGACATCGGTATACCAGACGGAACTATTTACCCCGCTTCTGGAACGTGTGTCAGCACTGTGCGGTAAGAATTATGGCGAAGATAAAGACATCGATGTGGCCATGCGGGTGGTTGCCGAGCACGGGCGCGGCATCCCCTTCCTCATCGGCGACGGTGTCATCCCCAGCAACGAGGGGAGGGGGTATGTGCTGCGGCGCCTGCTGCGCCGGGCGGCCCTTTTCGGTCGCCGGCTGGGGCTGGACAGGCCGTTCCTGGCGGAAATAGCCAGAAAGACCATCGAGCATATGGGGCATATATACCCGGAAATTGAGCAGCGGCAGGACTTCATCCTCAAGCTGATAGAGGTGGAGGAGGCCAGGTTCGAGGAGACGCTCAGCACCGGCTTAGAGCGTTTTGATAGTTTCGCTTCGGCTGCAGCAACTCAATGGACTAAGCCCGCCATGACGCCAGCTGCAGCAATACGAATGGCGGTCATTTCCGGGGCTGATGCTTTCAAACTCTATGATACCTATGGTTTTCCCCCGGAACTTACACGGGAGATTGCCCGCGAGCGGGGTATGACCGTGGATGAGGCCGGTTTTGAAAAGGAAATGGAGAAGCAGCGGGAGAGGGCCAGAAAAGCGGAACTGATGTCTCGCGGTAGGAAAGCGGCCTCAGAACTCGTTTCTCCGTCACGTTCTT
>Ga0180437_10012519_pt1 | contig 10018 bp, 13 predicted proteins | sample SS_ome_4_FD_132410 | JGI IMG/M metagenome (GOLD analysis project Ga0180437, IMG submission 132410) | Hypersaline lake sediment archaeal communities from the Salton Sea, California, USA - SS_3_D_1 metaG | ecosystem: Environmental > Aquatic > Non-marine Saline and Alkaline > Hypersaline >... | reverse complement strand
TATTATCTCCATCTCCCTCCCCATCCCCATCATTCCTCCCATCATCTTGAGCATTTCACCAATATCCTTCATGCTTTTGACCGGCATCATCTTCTGCATAATCTCAGCTTGGCCTACACCATTCTTCCTCGCGCCTTCAGTTATTATCGGTAGAGCTTCATCTCCACATTTCTCGTAGAAAGCCCTGCTCATAGCTCCCAATCCCAAAAACATGTGCTTCATCATAGGTGCAAATCCTTGGGCTGCTTGTTCCATTGTCCGTTACCCCCTTCTCAATTCCGATCTACCGGGCAATTGAAGTGGCAGTAGTCAACCTCCCCGCTGCCCGGCCACGAAGAAGCCCGCTTGAACTTCACATAGGCATCACCTCCTTCCGGTTGTAATGATTCGATAGATAGAAACGACTCAAAAGACTACATCCTGATCCAGCCTTTGCTGTGCCCCGTGTTTCATCCCCCTGGGTGCCCGGTATGGTTGGTCTATTAGGTTCAGATCACTTAGTATGATTCTACCCTGTCACAAATCGATTGTGAAGTACGGTCAACACTCAGAATCGGGCATACGACATGCCGTGTATTCCAGTGCATAATGCCTAGCCGGGGGGCCGCTTGGTAGAGTAACGCTGGAGTTCGAGCCGCTGTCAGAACGTATCCTGTGATGGCTTTTGGCCGTGACTTAAGGCCTGTCTTACTGTTTGTTCAAGCTCCTGTGGCACATCTGTACCGATCAAATACTCCTTGCCCGTTGTTAACCTGACCTGGACCGCATCAAAACCGGAAACCCTGAACGCCATCCCCTGAGGAGTTGACCGAATACCCCAACCATAATACCAGGGGACTCCAATGGCTTGAACCGATTCTATCTCATTCAGGTTAAACCGTTTGCGGACGAGTCCGGGTCCGAACTGCACTATCAGCTCCTCTTCGTTGATGACCACGGTCAAACTGTGAAACAAGACCAGAATCACGCCGAGGACAACCAGGACTGCGATAGCAATCCAATTGCTGCCCTGCTTCGCCAGGATAATCCCGATTCCCACCATTGCCGCTACAATGCCCACAATGATGACATATCCAACCTGGGTATGTTCGTACCTCTTAATCATGCTATCTTTCGTGCCATTACACCCGTGGATGCATTTGTTGACTTCATGGGGTGGGGGGGTTTCGCAGCATGAGGAAGCTGGTCACCGGCGTTCCCCGCATCTCGTCCTCGGAAACAACTTCAAACCCGAACCGCCGGTAGATAGCCACGTTTTTGTCGATGTTTGTCTCCAGGGCGCACGGCATGTGCTCCCGGTCGATGCGCTCCAGCATCGGCCTCAGCAACCGGCTGGAAAATCCCTGTCCCTGGTGTGCCGGGTCCACTCCGATGACCTGCAGGTACCAGTGTGGGTCCGGCAGTAGCTTGCGGTGCAGGTTGTCCACGAACCTGCCATAAGCCTGCATTCGCCCTGCTCCCTGGCGTCCAAACCTGAAAAGAACCGGGAGTGGGACCGACCGCACGACCTGCCAGATCCCGAAGGGCGCCTTCCCCGGCGGCAGCCAGGCCGCCACGCCCTCCATCTTCCCTGAAGTGGCATAGGCTTCGCCGTATTTCAGGCAGACAGAAAGCGCGATGAGAACGAACGTATCGGCAATTATGTGGCGCTGCGTTTCGTCGGGGAAATAGTATCGAAGAAACTCGTATTCTGCGAAGGCCCGGCCCAGCACCGCAGCCCCCGCATCCCGCTCTTTCGGCGTGAGCCTTAGCAACCTGTCGTCCTGATTAGCCATCTTCAATTTGTAGCTGCGCCTGCACCAGTGTGGTCAATTATAGCAAAGGGTGTAGGTGAGGCGGGAACAGTCAGGAAGGTGCTGTCGCTTCCTCTACGGCGTTACTTCTGGGGCGCAGCATCTGATTTGCGGCGGGCCTGGTTGGTATGGTGTCCCTAAGATTAGCGGATATCGATTCTTTCCCAACAGCTTCGGATAGGTGACTATTGACCGGATATCAGCAGGGGGTTAGACTCCAAGATGACTAATCTGTGTGAAGATGAAATTGGAGGGCTGTCAGGCATGAGCGAGGCAAGTAGCCGACAAAAGCCGATGTCCAACGCGATGTTCAAGATTATTTCGCTTACAGCAGCGGTATTCTACAGATTCATGAATTTGAGCAGGCGGTTGCAGAAATCCGGCGTTCGTCCAGGTCAGACTGTTCTGGACTTTGGATGCGGCTCCGGGCATTTCACTATTGCTGCGGCGAGGATGGTTGGAGACAACGGAAAGGTATATGGTCTGGACGTGCACCCGCTAGCCCTTGAAGCGGTGAAGAGAAAGGCGGCTGAGGAGGGTTTGTCGAATGTCAGAACAATACTGTCAGATAGGCATACCGGGCTGCCTGATGAGAGCGTTGATGTAGTTCTGTTGTATCGCACGTTTCATCTAGTAAAGGACAGGCAAGGGCTATTGGATGAGCTACATAGGGTGCTGAAGCCAGACTGTGTTTTATCGGTCGTGGGTGGGGGAGTAGCAGGTTGTTTGAACGTCATCGGGAAAGACTATCGTTTTGTGCTCGCCGAACGCGGCATAAGGTTTCTGAACTTCAGGAAGGCGAAGCCGCGAAACAAAGGAGTTGCATAAAACGTGTTTTATGAACATGTTGAAAAACATGAGCACCCGAGTCCAGTAGCCATTCTGTCCTGGCAGCCTGCGGGAATGATGCCTGATTTGTGGCAGGGGCGGTTGGTGTGGTGTCCCTGGGATTCTGCTATTACCTGATATGCTAGAATCCTCTCAATTATGAAGCAGAAAAAGACGCCTCGATACGTGACTACTAGTTCTCTGTATAACTGGCGATGGAGGGAGGAGCGATGAGCACCGTGTTTATAGTGTTGGCCCTTATAGCCGTTGCCTGTGGGATTACAGCTGCCATGATGATCGCTTCGTTTCTGTCCAAGCGTGGCGTTAAGATCAATTATCTACTATTAAGACTATTGATCTTCGGGTATGTTCGGCAGTACCGACAAGTAACAATGGAGGAAAGCGGGAAACCCGGGGCATTGTTCTATATGTTCGTAACATCATGGATTCTCGCCCTGGTTTTTGCTGTAGTCGTGGCAATACTCGGGAGCGGATAGCGACACAATGCCTGATTTGTGGCGGGTCTGATTGGTATGGTGCACCGGGAATTCAGATGTTACAGGACTAAAGGATTTATTAGATGTACGCCAGAAGTATGCTTCACAGGACCATGGAATAGATCACAAGCCGGTCAACGCCAAATCCAGCATGCTCAACCAGACCAAGCAAACTCTTGTCTCGGTAATCTACTCCTATGCGCATCACCTTTATGCCCTGGGACCGATACTTATCGGACAGAGCGCGGACAAGTCTGCTGCCAATGCCCCTCCGTTGACAATCTGGATCAACCCCTATCATTTGGATTATGCCTATTTCGGTGGCGCTCTCACGCGCACGTGCTACCTGGCCTAAGATAAAGCCACAAACGTGGCCATTGAGTTCTGCCACAAAGCTCAAGTTCAGCAATGGTGCTGCGTCTCCGGTGAGCGACCGCACGTAACTGACCGGGCTTTCCTGAGAAGGTATTCCTCGCCCGGCAGACAATATGTGTTCAGCGGTCAAGCTACGATAAGTAATAACATTTCCCGCTGCCCTTATCGCCCTGTCAACAGAAAGTATTGGGCCGATGTCTTCCAGCCTGATGGGTCTGACCTCTATCTTATCCTGTTCACTCACACTAACCCCTTAATCCAAGCGCTTCCGGATGGCTATCATTATATCATGTAGCTAAGAGCCTGTAGAAAACGTAAGTAGTGTTGCCCGAATAGCTGAGCAGGGACCTGGCATAACAGCTGGGTTTGGTGAAAACTGAAAGGTGCGGACTGCTCAGAGCAGGAATTCTAGCTAACTGTCGGATTCTTCCTTCTGTGCCAGAAAGGCATGGGCTTTCTCCAGCCAGCCGGGGATATCCATCTCTTGAGGACAGACATCCGCACATTCCCCGCAGTTGGTGCACCGGTCGGCACGCTCCTCTTCTTTAAGTTGGCGGTAGCGCCACCGAGCCTCCCGGGGCTCTCCGTACATTATTGCGTCGTTATACATCTCGAAGATGTCTGGAATTTCCACACCGCTGGAACAGGGCATGCAATACTTACAGGCGGTGCAGGGAATGGGGATAAGTCCCCTATAGGCTTCCCGGACCCGGTCAATCAGTGCCAGTTCCTCCGGGCCAAGGATGCCCGGCCTGGCGCTATCAGCGAGGGCAACATTTTCCACGACCTGCCCCATGGTACTCATGCCGCTGAGAACCACCGAGACCTCGGGCTGGTTCCAGACCCACAATAGCGCCCAGGCGGCGGGGCTGCGCTTCGGGGCGGCGCTCGCCCACACTTCGGCCACCGGTCCGCGTGGCCTGGCAAGCTGTCCTCCGCGTATCGGCTCCATGACCACGATCGGCAGTCCCTTGCCGGCGCCATATTCCACGCCGCGGCGACCGGCCTGATAGTCTATGTCCATGTAATTGTACTGGACCTGGGCGAAAGTCCAGTTGTTGTAATCGTCCACAATCTGCTTGAAGGCATCGAAGTCATCGTGGAAAGAGAATGCCAGATGGTCGAATCGCCCGTCAGCCATGGTTTTCTCGGCCCAGCGTAGCACTCCCAGGTCCCGCACCTTGACCCAGCTCTTGCTGTTCAGGCCGTGAACAAGGTAGAAATCGATCTTATTCATCTGCAGGCGCTCAAGTTGCTCATTAAGGTACCGGTCAAAATCCTGTGCTTCTTCCACCTTCCACACGGGGAGCTTTGTTGCCACCTTCACTTTCTCACGATATCCATCCTTGAGCGCCCTGCCCACTACCCCCTCGCTGTGCCCTTCATGATAGGGGTAGGCAGTGTCGATGTAGTTGACACCGTGGTCTATGGCGTAACGCATCATCCTTATAGACTCGGGTTCGTCCTCTTCTCCTGCTTCCTTGCCGACGAGCGGCAATCGCATCGCCCCGAAGCCCAGTACCGATACCTCCCAGTCCAGCTTGCCAAGTCTTCGATATTGCATATGCGCTTTCCTCTTTTCTCGCTAATTTGCGATCAATTATAGCAAAGGACGTCTCTGGGAGAGGAACAGTCAGCGAAGTGCCTTCGGGCGGACTATTGTGCTGGTCTGGAGAAATGATATTTCATTTGTGGCAGGCTTGATCGGTATGGTATTCTTGAAATTGAGTATCTTGTTCACGGGCGCATGGTGCCCGTGATGAGGTCAACAAAGAGGTGACGAGCAATGGCAAAAACTGGTGATTACAGAAGTAAGCTAATGGGAGAACTGAAGTCTCTTTCCGAGGAGCGGGTCAAGGCCGTGGCCGACTTCGCCGCCTACCTCAAGGAGAGGGAGGAGTGGGAGGCAACGGCGGAAGTCCTGGGCAACGAGGAACTCGCACAGCAGATAAAGGAGTCCCGAAAAGCATGGGCTGAGGATAGGAAAGCAGAGTTTGTCTCTCTGGAGGAGCTGAAGGCGAGGCTGAATGTATAACGTCGTTCTGAGCCGGAACGCTTCTAGAACACTAGAAAAAGCCACCCCAGTCACGAGACGTCGCATCATCTTTGCTCTGGAAAAACTCAAGTCCAAGCCCCACAGTGGAAAAAGGCTCCGGGGCGAACTAGAAGGGTTGTTCAGTTTGCGCATCGGGGATAAGCGGGCTGTATACGGACTAGATACCAAGAAGAGCGCGGTGGTGGTCCTTGCCATCGGCCCTCGGGGCGACATTTACCATAAGTGACTGCTTCGTAAGCCGGGGACATGATGCCTGATTTGGAGCAGGCCTGGTCCTTCACCTCGTGAAGGATGGGGCCCGCGGGGTTCGGAATTGGCGGCTACTGTTCCTCTATGGTTATCCTGGTGATCACATCGCCCTGCTCGAGGCTCTCTAGGACATCCGTACCCTGTACTAACTGACCGAATACCGAGTGGTGCCCGTCAAGGTGGTGCTGGGGCGTATAGGTAATGAAGAACTGGGAGCCATTGGTGTTGGGGCCGGAATTAGCCATTGAGAGCGCACCGGCAACATGGGTATGCTCGGTGATCTCATCATCAAATCGGTAACCAGGACCACCGGTCCCATCTCCGATAGGGCATCCACCCTGGACCACGAAGTCAGGTACAACACGGTGAAACGTAAGGCCATCATAGAACCCCTCGCGCGCGAGGGACACAAAGTTGTTGACTGTCACGGGAACATCACTGGCAAACAGCTCCAGCACCAGGTTCCCCTTTTCCGTTTCAATGGTAGCGTAGGTTCTTAGCTCTTCAGGCATTGTGGTCATCACTACTACTATTACGGCGACGGCAATAACCACAGCCAACCCGATTAGCAGCTTCTTTCTTCCCGCCCCCGTCCCCGTTTGTCTCGCTTTCGCTTTTCCGCGTCGAATCGAGCGCTGACCCGTATCTTTTCGTGACATCCTTCTGAAGTCTCCTGATGTGGCTTTCCCTCATTTTTCAATATACCATAAGCCAACTGGTGGAGGCAGTTCGATGTGTCTCGGGAGATAATGCCTGATTTGTGGCAGGCCTGACTGATGTGGTAGCCCTGGGATTTGCTGGGGACAGTCGTTCAACCAGAACCGTTTGTGCAGCCCAGAATTGCCCCCGGCTGTCGGAGGAGGTTACACGCCAGCGATTTAAGTTGCCCGCGCCGCACCCGGCCGCGATTGGGCGGCAGCTGCCTTCTTCCTCATTCCGAACAGGAACCTTAATGCTCCGACGCGGCTCACCAGCAGTTCATACAGGGCCACAATCACCGCAAAAGATATCACCGCTGTAATGCCATACTTGATTGGGATTGCCAGCCCGGTCTGCACTACAAAGTAGGCGACTATGACAATGACTGTCTGGTGGAGGATATAGAAGGGCAGGACCATCTCGTTGACGTGCCGCAAGAAACCATTGGTGAAGTTAAGAAGGCGCCCACCCAGCCAAAACAGTCCTACTATCCAGCCCCAGGTGGCAAACAGCCTTATGTCTATATCCCCGTAGAACGCCGGACGGATGGAGAATTTCAGGATAAGGTGCAGGGCTGAAAACACCACCGCTGCCAGCAGGAACCATCCTCCCTGCTTCCTGATTGCCTCCTGTAGGCCCGAGCTGGCAAAAAGCACATAACCAAGTATGAAGAACATCGCATAGGAGAGGATGTCCCAGCTTCCCATTTGCTCGGTGAACCCAAGCCCGAGCGGCTTGCTTAAGAGAGCGGCAGCAGCTACCGGCACCCACAGGAGCGGTAGCGCCCAGGGTCTTCCCAGTTTTACGGCGATGGATTGTGCCGGGCTAACTCCAGTCTTGCGACGAGGCAGGAAGATGGGCAGCAGGATTACAGAGAACACTGAGAGCATCATGAGGTACCAGAGATGCATGCCCATCCAGGCGAAGTTGCCACCGAAAGCATACAAGCCATCAAAATAGTGCGGGAAAAACTGGAGGAAATTGCCGCTGAACTCTCCATGTGAAAGGCGCTCCAGATAGACCTGGGGAGGAGCGATCACAAATATGCCGGTCACGAACCAGGGAATCATGATGCGGAAGAAGCGCTCCTTGAGGAAAGTGCCTGCGCTACGCGATTTCAATGAGTAGTAGACCGCAGCCCCTGACAGGATGAAAAACAGGGGCATCATCCACATGTTCATGAACTCAACGAATTGCGTTGCCCCCAGGGTTGTCTGGGCATTCTTGACGTGCCAGTCGTCGTAGTTGTAGACCCTGGCATTGTGGAACAAAAAGATGGCGATGGTTGCGATTATGCGCAACCAGTCAATGTAATATTGCCTATTGGTAGTAACCTTCACTAAAGATGCGCCGCCGATATTATATCTCAGGTTTTCATCTTGGAAGGGCCCCTTGTCCGGGCGGCATTATACCTCATTCGTGGCAGGACTGATCAATAGGGTGTCTCTGCAATTGGGGCCGATCTTTCCCTGAGGGTCTATCTACCTGAATAGCTCTTTGACCAGCTCTTCGTGCTCCATTTCAAGGTAAGCAGCAACCTCATTGACGATATGATCCAGAGTGCCGACTTTGAGAGGTTTGTGTTCAGGGATGGTAATGTGATGTTCAAAGCCTTTGGCGGTCGATGTGAGCCGCATATGGCTGCCGGTCTGGCGCGTCACCTTATAGCCATACCGGCCGAGGAGTGCAGCGATCTCCTCGCCCCCCATGTCCCTGGGGAGCTTCATACGGGGATTACCTCATCCCTCACCACGCGCAGGCGGATGGCCCGCGGCATCTCTTCGGTCTCAAAATGGCACCGTGTGGCTTCCTGCACTCGCTTTTTCAGCTTGGCAATGGAATCGGCCTCGGTACAGATGCAATGTCCGAGAGCTTTGGCGGTGTAACCGCCTTCCGGAGCTTCTTCTACCAGAAAGATTATCTCCTGCTGCATGGTCCGCTCCCGGGCAGGGTTTAATCGCTTCGCTCATACCCCGCCCCTCATCAACAAGTGTAACATAGTCTCGAGCGGAGTTCGAAGTGCCTATACCGCCATGCACTGAAACATAGTGCCTGATTCGGGACAGGTCTGATTGATATAGTGTCCCTGGAATTAAGTGTAATAATCGTTTCTTGATATGCTAACTTAGCCAGAATAGAATACGCAGTATAAGAGAGAGATTGTGCGGGGAAGAACTATGACAGGAGCACCGGAGTGTTAGCTCTTAAGAACTTAGGATTAATTGACGGTACCGGACATGATCCTATCGAAAATATGGCCATTTTGATTGATGGTAATCATATCAAGAGCGTCGGACCAATAGATATCTATCCTGAAAACACGCGTACCGTCGACCTTCGGGGACTCACAGCCATGCCGGGACTCATCGATTGCCACCTTCATCTCGGCGGGCTTACCGTAGACCGACCCGGAAAAGCAATTGGCAAAGTGTCGCTCAAGGATATGGCTTCGTTCTTCTTTGATTATTCACGCAACTATGCTCACCGAAGACGCTTAGCCATTGAAAGCGGACTAACTACAATAAGAAGTGCCGGCGACCATTATCCTCACGTCATCAGGCTGCGTGACAAGATTGCCGCCGGCAAGCTTTCCGGACCACGAATATTTACCCCTGGACCGATCATTACTGCGCCAGGAGGACATCCCGCCGGCACCATTTACAAGGGTAACCGATATATTGTTGAGCACGCCGTGAGACAGATTGCCGATGTGAACACTGCTAGAGAAGAAGTCAGAAAACTTGTCGAAGGCGGAGTCGATTGTATCAAGGCTGTTTACTCAGATATCAACCCTATGGATACCGCTCAAAAAGTCCCAAAATTATCCCTCGATGTGCTGGAAGCATTAGCGGATGAAACACATCGGCACAATCTCAGATTGATGGTCCACACCGGAACCCCGCAGGAAAGTATGGATACCGTAAAGGCTGGGGCTGATAGTATCGAGCATGGAATACTCCCGGGGGCAAGCTCCTTCGACTTCAACGATGACTTGATCAAGATGATGCTGGATAAAGGTACCTATTTTGTTCCGACATTAGCTATAGCCTGGGCCAACAAAGATACATATCCTGACGTCTTCACAGGGTTAAAGAGGACTTTCAAAAAACTGCATGGTGCGGGGGTCAATATTGCTGCCGGTACCGATTCCGGGACACCGGGAGTGGTTATTGGCAAAGGTCTCCATAAGGAGCTGGAACTCATGGTAGAGGCCGGTATAAGTCCTATGGAAGCGTTAATAGCCGGAACAAGAAATGCTGCTGATAACATAGCAAAGGCAAGTGAGCTTGGGACTATTGAGTCCGGTAAATTAGCAGACGTCATTGCCGTTTCTGGCGATCCCCTGAAAGATATCACAAATACGAGAGAAATTAAGCTGGTAATTAGAGAGGGAAAGGTTCTGGTTGATAAAATAGCTACCTGATGCTGTATTATTTTCTCACTTAGAGAGACGAGTCGAGATGTTAGAAGTTTATTTTTTTATCCTCGGATTAGTGAACAGCGTCTTGCTGATTTTGCTC
>Ga0180437_10012518_pt1 | contig 10018 bp, 4 predicted proteins | sample SS_ome_4_FD_132410 | JGI IMG/M metagenome (GOLD analysis project Ga0180437, IMG submission 132410) | Hypersaline lake sediment archaeal communities from the Salton Sea, California, USA - SS_3_D_1 metaG | ecosystem: Environmental > Aquatic > Non-marine Saline and Alkaline > Hypersaline > Sediment... | reverse complement strand
TGAGAATGCCCGAGGGCTTCCGCGTAAGAGCCGTCCACGCCGGAGGAATATCCGATTATCACCTTCAGGATGGCCGTATCCTCGTCTTGCCGTTCCAATATGCATTGAAAGGGAAATACCGGTTCAACGTCATCCTAGAGAAGGATCTCTCGGCATTCGACGCGGCGGCCATCGAAGGCCTTGAGCTCCTGGATACCGAACGAATCAACGGGCAGTGCGTCGTCCTGTTTCCCAAAGGCTTCGATATTCGACAGGCGAAAACCTCGGAACTGCGGCCGATCAATGTCAGGGCCTTATCCACTCAGCTCACCGAGGCTGAGCAAGCGCGTTTCGGGGCAACGTATGCATACCGGTTCAGGGAAAAATCTTTCAAAGCGACATATGACGTATCGAGGAAACAACCGTCGATCGATGTCGTGAAGGTCTATCATGCCCGGGTGGAGGATAACCTTGTCAACCTCAAGGTGCTCTCTCTGTTGTCCATCAGAAATGCCCCGGTCTACCAGTTTGAGATCCTCGTCCCTGTTCGGTTCAAGGATTCCATTGAGATCGAGGGGGAAGGAATAAGGACCATTCTGAAAAAGGTCGATGCAGGAGGAGACAGGGTCCGCCTTACCGTCCATACCCTGTCCGGGATCGAAGACTCCTACCTGATGGCCCTGTCCCTCAATGTATACCTCGGGAAGGACAGGGTTTTTGAGATGCCCCAGATCGTGTTTCCCCAGGCAGCGAGCCGAACAGAATTTGTCTCCGTCGAGAGGGCGACTGTGTATCAGGTCGAGACGAAGCCGCCTCCGAGCTTTCACGAGGTGGCCCGTGAGATGGTTCCCGCTTTTCCAGCCGGTATCAACCTGAGCAGAGTCCTCTGGGCGTATCGGATCTCGGGGAGCCGCGACTGGAACTATCGTCTCGAACTCAAGAGGCTGGAAAGGGAAGACTTGGTCACGGCAACGGTTTCACGGCAGGACATAAGGACGGTCTTCATACCCCAGGGGTATGCCATCAACGAGGTCAACCTTCGAGTCAACAATCGGGTTCTCCAATTCCTCCCTCTCAACTTCCCATCCGACGCAGAACTGTGGACCCTGAAAGTGGCCAACGAACCGATTCGGGCCTCGATCGCAGAAGCACCGGAGGAAAAGGATAAAAGGCGTCTCCTGGTACCGCTCATCAAGAGTGGCACCGGGGATCGAAGTTTTGACGTCAGGCTGATCTATGTGACACCTGCTCCCGAATTGGGTCTATGGGGCAAGACAAACCTCACCATGGTCGAGACCGGGGACATTCCCGTTGAGAAAACCACCTGGACCCTCTTTCTTCCGAAAACCTTTGCCTATCCGAGATTCAAAGGCAACATGGAGGAAATCGATATATCGGTTATCGAGGCTGACAAGACACTCGATCTTGCCAACGAATACGAATACTGGACAAACCTGGCCAAAACCGTCACAGGGGGGCTGAGACAGCGGGCCATGTCGAACCGGGAACAAGTCATGACAGACTACCTGAGGCAGCAGGCGCTGGTCGGGCAGATGCAGTCGGATCTTGAAGAGCGGATAGAACAGGAAAAGCAGACCGGCAGACAGGCCAGGCTTCAGAGCGCACAATCCCAAAACATTGCGGTCCTTGATGAGGCACGCAAAATGATCGAATCCAGTGAACCGGTTCCCTCGACAACCGGGATGCTCGAAGAGCCGGCAGAAAGACAGGTCATCTCCAAAAGAAAGGACATCCAGGGCTGGCAGTTCAAGACCAGGGATTTCGCCGGTGAGGACAAGGTGGAACGATCCATCAGAAACCTGATTCGATCAGAAGACACGAGAAGGGAATTCCGAGAGAAACAGGAAATGAGAAAGAAGGGGATTCCACTGAAAGCCTCTCTCGATATCGCCAAGGAGGAAGAGGTGCTCGCTCAGGCCCCACCTCGTTCGACCCCCGAGAAGCCGGCTGTCGAGCACCAAGCCGCCCAGGTGAGAAGAAGCACACTTCTGAAAGGCTTGCGCTCGGTGGATATCGAACTCCCTGAACAGGGCACGCGTCACTGTTTCAAGAAGCTCGGGGGGAACCCTACGATAACCCTGACCTATCGAAAAAAGGGGATCTTCTCAAAGCTCTTCTCCCTGGCGGTCCTTCTTGCCGCAAAGGCCGGCACGCTCAGAGTCCGACGATGGCACCCCCCGGTGGAGCGAATGGCAGGATTCCTCAAGGACAAGAGCCTTTCAGATTGCTATGGCCCCCTCATGCGGTCACGGGTCGTCAAAATCATCCCGACGGTCATCATGGTCGCCGGTGTCTTTCTTGGGCTTCCATGGTTCATCATGGGAGTCGGACTCAATACGGTGCTTCTTGTGAGATACCTCTCCAGGAAGCGGTATGAGAAAAAGGGGTATGAGCCTCCTTACAACTACGTCGTATTTTTCAAATACTTGCTCTCCTATATGATCCTCGCCTTCTCGTTCTTGCTTATCGTCACGGCCTTTCATCCATTCTTCCTGATGTCACTGACCGTATCGACAATCCTGAACTGTCTCTATGTTGCGGTGTATGCGATGGTGTATCTCTTTACACGGCGAAGCGTGATCGACCTCGATGATTTGGACTGAGCCTGCTCGCTTGGCTTCCGGCGTCTCAGCGCTCCGGGGGCGTCATACGGGCTTGGCGGAGCATGATTCTCATGTGTCGCAAACGTACAAAGAAGAAAAGCTTAGCTTCATGGGCGTCCCCTTGTTCCTTTGCATCTCCTTCAAATCTCTTTCCGAGCTCCTAATAGCATCCAGCGTTTTCTAGTCCCACTTCCAGTAACTTGCTCCCTTAATAATGACCTCTATTTAGGTAGAGCTTTTCATTACTTTCAGAAACGAGGTGCTACTGTGACTGCATTTCTCCTAAGTCTCGCGGTGGTATTGCTTGCGCTAGTGCTTCTGAAGATCGTTAACTAGGATTTCGATCAGTCAATTCTGGTTCTCCCTTTCTAATGGTTCGGAGATGTGCGTCCTCGGGCTTGTGATGAGCCATCATACTGTTCTGGACCATCTGCGATTGGGCAACACCCGCCGCTGGGGCCGCAACGGCTCCAGGAGGCCCAGGAGTCTTTCTAAGGACTACGAAACCTGGGACGAGGGAAAGAGGGAGATCAGAGCCATCCTAAGCAAGACGGAAAGGAGGGGTACAGGATTGTTGCAGGGTAACCGATGCTGGACCTATCGAAGCGCAGTGTCTAAAACAAAAGCCCTAATAGCCATTCCGTGGTGGGATAGTGTAGCCGCTTGGGTGTGGAATCGCTTTTCTGCTTCCTCCACTCGGAGTTTTGAAGCTTGTTGCTTTCTATAGTCCCCTTTATCCCACTTTTCGCAATGGAACCACCCAACAAGGTACAGGCCGTTCCGGCACCTGTTTTCTCTCAGGTAGCGGTCTACAAGCTGTGTTTCCATCGCGGTGTCGAGTTCTGGATTCCAGCAGCATTTTGTCTCGATGATGGCTGTTATGGAGTCGTAAGGCTCTTCGTTCTTCCGTCGAACAATCGCGTCGACATGAATATCTGTGCGTTCCCCTCGACGAATTTCAACCTCTCGATTGACGATGACCCCTCTCTTCTTGAGCGTCTCCTCAAGGTGTCTTTTAACATAGTCTGATAACCTGTTTTCATCTTTTGGCCGATATCGAGCGGTCTTCTCTTCTCTGATCTCATTCCAAAGGTCAATCACAGCAGGCGTCTCACCATGGAGTTTTTCCCCCAATCGGCATAGTGATTCAATGAGCACGTCAAGCAGTTGAACTCCGCTCTGAACCAGGCGGGCTTCCTGGTCGCGGGCTATTCGAAGAATGTCGCTGGGTCGAGGTGGCTTCCACGTCTTGCGCCGGGTGACATTCTGGGCTTCCTGTAACATCCATTTCAACCAACTCAGGTGAGGCAGCTGCTTTATAATCCGGTGAATTGCCTCGCATGCGTCGTGAGTGCCCCGTTCTTGCAAACTGCGCAGAATAGAATCCCTCCACCCGGCAATACTCTCCCGTGGGCTGACCCAGCCGCCTCCATCCTGTTTTGGATCTTCTTTATGAGGGTAGTGTTGTTCAAGCCAGATGTATAGGTCAGCTAGTGCATCCTCGGAAAGCCGTTCACCAATCCTAGTTTCACGCCGTCCAGGACCGTGAGAAATCGTTGAGATCACGTCGTGAGCAAATTCCCGATGTTTCTGCAATGCGGGCCAGACAACGGGCCACCCAGCGTCTTCCGCCTGAGTCATTAGTATCCGAGCCGCAACAACTGCCTTCGCTCGACTTTCCTCCTCCGGTGAAACCGCTAGATGAATCAGCGACTTCAGGAAAGATACCGCCTCATTCACACCACGATCTGAGAGATCACCCAGCAGCGAACCCATACTATCAGGCTTCAAGTGAGGATCCTTTGCCTTCTTGAGCAGGGCGTCAGCGAGACGAGCATCCCAGCAATCTTTAATGACACCCGTAACGAAAATGCTCCCGTGGTCACGGTTTTCTTTATCGATGAGGACAATCAGCGTTTCGATCGTCTCCTTGGGTGCATACTGGTAGGCCAATTTCACCAGCCTACGCTGTGCTTCTCGCCTCTCATCGGCGCTTGATGTGGGATACGCGACGGTCACTGGTGCCCATTTCTTCCATATCTTTTCGGGAATGGCAAAAATGAGATTAGGAGTCTCCTGGAATAACAACCTCAATGCTCTGTAACCCGCAAATGCAGGCCGACCAAAGATATTCTTATCTAGCCACTGGTCTATCCTGGGTTCTTGCTCAAGAAGATATCGCCTGCCCGCCTCAATGATCCTCGCCCTGGTTGCCGTATCCGCATCCCTCCATCCAGGGAGCATAGTCAGATCCGATTCAAGTTCATCTCCGTAGTGTGTGCTATCCCGTTCAAGGGTCATCTCCATGTTGAGATGCCACCATGCTTCAGTTTTACCCGATTCAAACGCCTCTAAAAGTGAAACAATCCGCTTTGCCGGCGAAGGCTTCAACGGTGGCTGGCCTTTATTCCGAGCATCGATCTTTTGCCGCTGTAAATAGTTCGCTTTCATTCTTCTCGCTTGGGGTGAATCCAGATCGACAGGCTTAATCAGCCAGGCAAGTTCTTCCGCCAGGATACGGCTGTTCTCACAGGCTTCAAGAACTGCGTTTAACTGCATAACGTCACGCCAATCGAACGCCTTGACTATCAGCTTTGCCAACACGGCTTGCAGCTTTCCGGACTTGGATCTCTCTAGGCGTTGTATCAACCAAGGAACATCATCATTCGGCACCAGTGGAGTTGTGGAGTAAACCAATAAACTGGGGTCCTCCCCTGATTTGGAGAGCATGGGTAATGCCTTTTCTAGGATCCGACGCCGGTTGGAAACATCCGTGCTGAGAAGGTTTATTCTTCGTGCAGGAGCATCATCGCTTTCTGTCCAGAATTCATCGTGCCGTCTGAAACGGGCCAGGACTGCCTTGACATAAGCGCCTAGGACGGCTGGAGCATTGAGGTGGTTCCATGCTTTTACCAATATTCCTTGGACAAGCTGTTTGAACTGGTACGACAGCTTATGCATCGGCCCCTGATTCTCGGTCCATCCTAGGGCAGTTGGCAAATCACCAGGTTCAAGACGCTCGAGCAGATCATGGGTAAAGAACATCTGGTACGCTCCAACGAAGCCCTCACGCTTAGGAGGACTCAGGAGTGGGAACAACTCCTTCGCCGTCATATGATCAGGCCACACCGCCTTAAGGCCCCAACCCTTCAATCGATCCTCAGGGTCGTCCCCAGCTTTACCTTCGGCCAGGGGCTTTAGCTTCGCCTTTGCCTCCCGACTGCCTATCATCGCCACAGCGGATGCAGCCTCCACCCTAAGTCCTATCGACGCTGAGAGATCAAGAGCCACCTCCACGAGTTCATCTTCAACTGCCTGCAACCGGGACGCCTCGGCGATCTCAATCGCAACCCGTCGGACAACGCGACCTTTGGTCCGATCACCAATGTATGGTCTGAGTTGTTCAGCCAGGTGGGGATGATCGAGTTTCCTATATCCCCCAGGGATCTCCAGACCGCGTCCAAAGGACTTCTCATCCTCGTATAGTGACAGCAGCGCCTCGACTAAAGCTGCCCGATCTCTCACGTCGGCTGTGGCTACATCGCTTCGAAGCAAGACCTCCGGATCCCTTTTCATGATCTCGCGAAACACGTCGGGTTCCATTCCGCTCAGCCAGGCAGCAGTCTCGTGCAGCTGGGGTACAAGTCTTCTCTCAGGGTCGCTCGCATGAACGATCAGGCTCATCATCTGCGGCCGCATCATTCGGTGCTGAACCAGATATTGGGCAGCAAGAAACTCCGCATATGTCTGATGCGCCCAACCCATGCGGCTCGACCCGCGGGAGGAAAACAGGCCGGTGCCCAGGGTTTCCGTCACAGCGGCCTCGGTCACTTCGAATGCGTTGCCACCCACGCTCTCATTTCCACCTGACAGTTCCCGCACCGTTGTGTCCACGTCTGGAACATCACCCTGCTCAACGCCAGTCCAAATGGCAAATCGATTTGTAAAAACCGTTACCGCAGCAATCCGGGCGGCTACAGCCATGCGCTGCTCTGCGCTGAAGGTACCTCTCAAGCCGGCGTCCCGACGGCTTTCGCTGGTTTCATCGCAGAGTAAACGGCAACCTTCGGAATATAGTTCCAGTTGGGTGGAAGGTAGAGACCGAATTCGGCGGTATCTGTTCAGTAGAAAACCGAGTGTAATCGGTTTGATGGCCAATGGCACGGCTTCTGCCCGGTCGATCTCTGACAGGAAAGCCCCGCCGTCCAGATTGTTGCCTTGTGCGGCCTCGATGACATCCTTGCGGCGCAAGACTGCCAGCTCATACACTGATACCTGGTCTGTCCCCCACAATCTCCTCAGACCTTGCTCAAAACCCTCGGGCCAATCAGCTGTCCGGCAGGCAACCCGAAGATAGAGTCGCTCAACGGGGTACTTACTCAATTCATCGATCAACAATGCCGAAAGCGTATCAATGCGCAACAGACACTCATCTAGACTATCCAAGAAGAGATGAAGGCAATACTTGGCTTTCTTCCAGGACTGAAACACACGGCTCTCAAACAATTGCCGAACCAATCTATCCTCGCTTCCAAAAGAGCGAAGATCTAGCCACAGGGCTTTATCCCTTCCCTTTCTAATTCTCTCATCGATAGCTTTCTGCGCCGCTCCCATGGCATGGCTCTTGCCGATCCCCGGTTCACCCAGGAGAGCCAAACACGGAGTTGCTGCAATGGAATCAAATGCGACCAAATCTGGATTGTAAATGTGTCCAAACTCTGATTCTGGGTCACTCAGATAACCCCGATCAGACAGATTCATAGTACCTGTTCTGGGACACCAGAAACGCGTCCACTTGTACGTTTGCTTGGATACTTCCACAGGCATCTCTTCTATTTCATTTTATGAGACTATTGCTTAAGCGATCTCTACCGTTGAATCCCTCCTCTCTCGCTAGATAAATCACGGCAGAACCCTTCCTACTGGCCACCTAGGAGTACAACCGCATCGTCTCTCTAGCACTTACAACCTCGGCAACGGGGTGAATTGGTGATCCCTGAATTCATGTCCTAGAGTTTTTCGAGCGTCCCCACAGAGCGTCTCAAAATCCGCTGTGGTCTTGTTGTAGATTTTTTCCAAGTACGGATAGCGGGAGTTGTCTTCCTTCAATTTATTGCAAATCGTCTCGTCAGTTGCGATCACTTGAACAAACTCGCGGAAGACCGAGTGGGTTTCATAGAGAATCCTGGCAAACTCATCAAACGACCCTGAAATGCCCGTGGGCATTACTGACTTGGAACTGCGTCTGTACGCGGAAAACCACCTCCCTGAGACTTCCGCCAGTCTGACTTGGCAATGAACTCGCTCATTCGTGCTCGCATCCGTCGGTATAGCTTTACTGATCACAGAAACTAGACTGCAGGTTTTCCCCCGATCGGCCATGGCATCGGCAAAATTATCCACAATTTCCTGCAGCTTGTCTTTGAACCGGAACCTAAGTTTGGTCTTTCTAAAGGCGTGTCGACCGACATCCTGCTGAATCCAATTCACAGCGGTGCCCACCACGATATCTGTGATCATCTGTAGGAAAATCCTTTCGTGAGAATTCTTGATACTCTCTGATTAGTGCTTTTTGTCCTTAGGAGGACAAGGATCATTCGCGTAGCTCTATCTCGTATCCTCCCGTCCGGCCTGTGGATCACGACCTCGCTTCGCTCTCTCTGTGCGATCTCTCTGGCATGGTCAATGGCCTCGCCCTGACTGGGTGTTATGAATAGAGGTTACCCGTTTGTTGCCCTGCCCTCCTACACCCCAGCGGTCTTTGTGTGGAATTACATGTTGGTTTTTTCCCATGATGGTTTTCCTCCTTAGCCTCTGGTGGAAAGTTAGATCTGCAAATCTTCGGCGTACTCATAAGAAATAAACTCTGCGTTAGGCGTCTCTATATATCCCCTCTCGCTGTGCGAGAATTCTGATATTGTCTTCGCCCTCCAACCCTTGAAATGCTCCTTGATGAATATAAGGACCTTCAACTCTGTGTCGGAAAAGATAGAAAGGTCTGGCTGTTTCTCGGAAAAGAGCATTTCGCCTATCATCTCCTCACTGTAAGGGATCTCCTCGACTCGGAGAGAGCAATCTTCATCCAGTAGGGCTAGATAATGGGCCCAGTTATTCGGCACGGGTCCGTAAGGAAGGCGCGCGTATCGGGAACCCGTGATAGACAGGGTGTACTCCTTGCAGTGCTTGAAATCCGCGTAGAACAGATGCTTGTTGAGAAGCGTTTTTAGCATTCCATCCCTACAGAAAAAGAGAATGGCGTTGAAGAGTTTCAGCAAGTCGAGTCTCCGGTATCCACTGAATTTGTCCGGGTCGTATTGCCCGAAGCGTTCCTCGTATATCCTTTCTAGAGAGTATGCCTCCTCATGTTCTTTCCGCAGTTGTTCTACAAGGTGACTCCTCTTCTCTTCGTTCAGGACATCCGGCTTCTTTTGAATGAGCGTCAAGAGATTGCGGGGCTCCGTGGCCAAGCGCAGTATCTTTTCGTGAGCTTCGTTTTGAAGCGCTCCGTTTTCGTAACGACTCAAGGTCACAGCACCCCATCCGAGAAGCCTGTTCATCTCGCTCTGAGTGAGACCATACCTCTTTCTTGTGGCTTGGATCTCCTCAGGCTGCATCATGCCATGACGACGCCGATACTCCCGATAGGCCCTATCCAGAGGATCGTCACCCGAGCGGGGATCCTCGAATTCCTCACCACAGCCAAGACATCGGTAGTACTCCACCTTGACCGGAACGGATTCCCCCCGAACTTCTATTTCTTCGGTGGCACGGACAAGTTCAAGTTCGGTCTCTTTTTCGCAATTCGGGCAAATTCCTCTCACTTTTGCTCCCTCCCCTCCTCTGAATCTCTCCCAAAGGGAAACCAGAGACCCCATTCGGCCTCATGGAAAGAGATGCACTTTGCAAGCTTCACCCTTCCAACCCGCGCAATCTTCAGTTTGATGTAAACCTCCTTCCCTTCCACCAATTTCCCAAATTCCCAGACTTCTCCTGGCCTGTCCTTGTCCCGCTTTGGCCCACCACAGTAGTCCTCCAGGGAGAGGCTCAGGATTTCCTCTCTGCAATTCTTTTTGGTGAGGCCCAGCCTCGCCAGAGCCTGTGTATTTTTCACTCGGTCTACGATGTCGATTCCCCGGCCGCTTGTGACGATGTGCTTGAACTCCCTCAAGAATCGACGTATGGCTTCTTTCTTTGCCTCATCCAATTGGGTGCCCGCCCTTTGAAAAGAGCACGCTACTTCATATTCTATAATATATCAAAAGATAAATTTGTCAACCATTACACATCAATAAATAACTTACTCGGCAAACCGCCTGATGAGAAGAAACCTAATCTGTTCCTATTCCTACTGGAATTTCCTTATCTCTACTGAGTGGATTCAGCGCTTTCGAGGGGAGGATCCAACGATGAACAGC
>Ga0180437_10012517_pt1 | contig 10018 bp, 13 predicted proteins | sample SS_ome_4_FD_132410 | JGI IMG/M metagenome (GOLD analysis project Ga0180437, IMG submission 132410) | Hypersaline lake sediment archaeal communities from the Salton Sea, California, USA - SS_3_D_1 metaG | ecosystem: Environmental > Aquatic > Non-marine Saline and Alkaline > Hypersaline >... | reverse complement strand
TGTTGTCAAGAGAAAAAACACTAACTCTGTCACTATGTATTTTAGACTCTGGAACTCGTTCTTGCGGAGGTAAGTTGTTTATTTTCAATACATGCTCTTTCTTGCTATACTCAATTATCCCTAAGAACTGTCAAACTTGAGTAGAAGATATTGTTGCGGAGGGAGATAAAGTTGCCGTCCGATATATTTTTACCGGCACACATCAAGGCAAAATCTTGGGTATCGCTCCAACAGGGAATAAAATCTCTGTTTCTCAAACAGCTATCATCCGCTTTGAGAATGGTAAAATCGTCGAGGTGTGGGAAGATTTTGATGCACTGGGTATGTATCAGCAACTCGGCTTTGAGCTTAGGCCGGAGGAGCAGAAATAGCTAATCATTCTTTAGGCTGAGCTTGCTTTGACAACAGGTGTTAAACTCCTTTAACAATGTCCACATCATTTTTTTCTTCTTCCTCGACGGGAAGGGATCGTTAGTTTTATTGAGGGCTTATTTTTTCCTCTCTTTTCTGGTTGTCTTTTTTTCTGTTCCTTCCTTTTCATCCTTTTTCTTCTCGTACGATCCTCAAGCTTTTCTACCCCATTGCGAAGAACGCCCATTATAACCTTCCTTTACTGAATCAGTCTTAAAACAGCCAGTATTTTATCTCTTCAGAACATTCGCTCTGTCCTGACCAATTAATTCCATCTAATTCACTCATCTGTGTTTATAGAAATGTCAGGCAATGCTCACCGTCAAATAATTCAGACACACACTCTGATTTCGTAAGCAACGACTTAGCTCTCTCATTGTAATTCCAGTGTGGCTTTCTATCAAGTTCTTGAGTGACAGAATAAACGAATGGATGAAGATCCTCCATACTCTCCTCCAATCCCCTTCCATCTTCAGTTTGAATGAATCTATTGACATGACTTGCCTGCTGAGATTTAATCAAGGCAACTTAAGGGACATTCTCAGTATAGAAGGAGGTCTGCTATGATGGGTAAGCCGTTAGTCTTTCTATTGGGTCTTGTGTTTTGTTTTTGTGCTTTATCCAGTTTGGCTCAGGCAGAAGAACAGAAAGCACAATCTTATGTGGTAATTGAATTTGTCGTAAAGCCAGGAAAAATCGCAGATTTTGAGGCCGCTTATAAGGAAAGCATAGATGAATGCAAAAAACAAATGTATTACCTGCCAATCTATGTTTATAGCATGGAATTTCCCCATTATTATGCTTTTTATCCTGTCCCTTTATATTCAGGCTTAGATGGCTTTTTTGCTGCCTACGGCGACTATGCACAAAAAATGGGAATTGAAAAACTCCAGAAATTACATGAACGCGAGTATGCTTCCATCGAATATTACAAGATGTTTTTAATCCGTTTAAGAGAAGACCTTTCACTTCATCCAGAAATTCCAAAATATACGTCTGAGCAAGAGAGGTTCATCCATTGGGGTCTATGCTATGTTCATCCTGGTAAAGAGCAGGAATTTGAAGATAGCTTCAAAGCTATCAAAAGCATGTATAAGAAAAAGAACCTCAAAGATATCGATTACGGATGGGATATGTATGTTGGAGATATTGGGACAGAAATGCCTTTTTATTTTTTCTCTGAAAATGGAAAGAGTAAAGCTCATTTCTGGACTCAAGCTGAAAAACGCCATGAGGCTGTCGGACAAGAGCTTTTTATCCTGTTCGATGGAGTATTGACATCATGTAGAGAGTTTGTATTTAAGGGGGGGCAATTCCGCCCGGACCTGTCTTATTTCCCAAAAGAGAAATAAAACCTGAAAGGAGGGAACAATGAAAAGATTCATGATTATTCCTTTGATGTTGATGCTTTGCTTTATGGTCGGCTGCCAGGAAATAATAGCAGAGTTGGAAGCGATGAAAGCCCAGGCAGAGGTTGAGTAGCAGAATAAGGAATTAATCAAGCGCCACTTTGAGCTGATGTATGCGAGAAATCCAGCGTTCCTTGAAATGTTCAACAAGGACTACGTCGCTCATTTTCCGGGCGGTGTAGATGTCCAAGGTCCAGAAGATGTAAAAAATCTTACCGATCAATATTTTAAAGCATTTCCGGACATGACTCATGTCTCTTCGGATTTCATTGCCCAAGGGGATAAAGTTGTAGTGCGATACAGGGATACAGGGACACACAAAGGTGCATTTATGGGAGTAGATCCCACAGGAAGAAAGATCGAAAATACAGCCATTGGCATTTTCCGGATTATAGATGGCAAGATGGTAGAGGGATGGCTGGAATATGATCAGTTGGGTCTGATGATGCAACTCGGCATGGAGTTTAAGCCGAGGGAAGAGAAGTAAGATCTTAATTCATCAGGCTATTCGCAGTAGCAATGACTCCATCGATAAAACCCCTGGCTTCTGCAGTATCCACGCGGTAAAACCATGTGGTAGACACCAACGGCATATCCCCCCAACACGTAATCCCGACTTGGACCTCTGTGTCATCGGGGAGTCTCCAAAATGCCGGGCCTCCGGAGTCTCCATATCCAGTCCCACCTAATCCGAGTGTGTTATTCTGTGAACAAAGCAGCCATTGGGAATTCAATGCCTGGTATCCACATTCAGCCAAATATCGCGCACCATCGGGAGGAATGGTTTGAGGCGGAGGCCATTCCAATTGAGTGCCATAGCCGACTGCAATCAGCTGATTTGATTTCGGCCCCCCTTTCACCGCTTTATCTTTTTTGAGGCCATCCAAAAAGCCGACCTCAGCCAGAGTGACCGGCTCAATCCCTACCGAGGTTCCCAGGATAACGGCACCAATATCATGGGATTGATGACTTGCGCCACTAGCCGGGAAATAATACGCCGGATGGGTGACAAGTCCGGCGGCGGCGTTCCAAGTGGTAGGATCATAGACGTTGTCGTCGTCAAAACTTACTTTTACATCAGCAATACTAAATAAACCTATAGAAATATAATAGTTAAGAGCAGCCGTTACATGGCCCGCAGTTAGGACAACATTCTCAGCTATGAGAGTACAGCTCCCCATCTGATACAAACCCCAGCCTGGTATATCTGCCGAAATACATCCGACATTTGGATGTCTTTCATTATCCCGCTCTCCCCAAGTGATGGAAAATAAGGGAAACAGACAGACCCCGACTATTAAAGCAAACGAAACCAATCCCAATAAGAGGTTTCTTTTGCCCCGAGAAAAAATTCGTCTCTTTTTCATTATTCCCCCCTTCATCGAATTAAGTTGCATAGATGCACTTTATCTATTTAAACCACGATCGTGGGTGTTATGAGAAAAATTATCCCCTGTTTGAAATATGACTTCCCGCTCTCCTTCGCAAAAATAAATTACTCTTATCAAAAATCAAAGTCAACCATTAATTCCCCCAGTTTATACTGCTCCCGAATGGGCATCCTCAGATTGACATAGCACGGTGGATGAGATTTAATTACGATAACTTAAGGGATTATCCTTTCGATTTAGAAGGAGGTTGGATGAACAAGGCCCTGAAAATCTATCTCTTGGGCATCCCGGCTCTGTTTCTGCTTGTTGCTTGCCGGAAACAAAACCAGATGGAAAGCTATATAGAAAATGGAGTGGAAGTCGTTCACAACCTCTCTGCAGCTCAAGATAGAATGGCTGAGCCTGGCTTGAGCCAAATTTTGTCTATTGATACTGAAAACGAGGAAACAGTGGCATACGGCCTGGATGATATCTGGGGTTTTGACGTCAACTCATCAGGTAAAATATTTATTTATAATTCTCCTCTCAGCCAAGGCGATTGTATCCTCAAATTCGAAGGGACCGGTGAATTTATCAAATCCTTCGGCAGAAAGGGACAGGGACCCGGTGAAATCCAATTGCCTCTTTATCAGAAGATAAACCGCGATGATGAAGTGTCTCTCCTAGATTTTGGCGGTCAGAAGCTGATCGTGTTTGATGAAGATGGGGACTTGATTGAGGAGTCCAAGCCTGAGATCCGGATTTTCGACAGGGGGATGCTCCTTCCCCTCACGAACGGCAATTATCTGTATCGAAATCTGGAGATGGATGCGTCGCGCGAATCCATCAGTCTTATCCTCCTTCTTATCGATTCTAATTTGGACGAAATCGTCGAATTTGGGCGGATAAGCATAGCAAATCCTCGCCTGGTGACCCAGTTCGTGTATCCGTTCCCGGTTCTCACTTGGGGATTATCAAATCAACATATTTTTGTGGGGGTAGAGGAGAGAGGATACGACATCCACGTCTATGATTTTGAAGGAAAACTCATCCGAAAAATCAGGAAAGAATTCACGAAAGTTCCCTTCTCTGAAGAGGGCCAAAAACAAGCCTTGAAAAGATGGGAGGGTTACGGTTCTGTGGGTGAAAAAATTGTAACACCCAGTTTTAATCCTCCATTTCAGCATATATTCGCCGATGACTCGGGTCGACTCTTTGTGGTGACCTTTGAGCCTGGTAACAACAACGGAGAGTATATGACGGATGTTTTTGATCCTGACGGCGTCCTTTGTTGCCGCTTGAGCCTCAGGCTTCATCTGAATAAGAATGTCTTTTTGCCGGATGGGCACTGGGATTCATGGGTAACTGCTAAAAATAACATACTTTACTGCATCAATGAGAAGGAGAGCGGGCATAAGGAATTAGTGGCTTATAAGATGATAGAGGAGTAAGTAGAAGGGAGAAATGAATTGACTTTTTGCAATCTTATCTTTGATGTGGTTGTTTTGTTTCGCTTTCAGCTGCCTGCAAGGCAAGGAGGTGGATGAGTAAGTCGGAGTTAAGGCTTTATCCGATTAAGATGTAATCATAATTGCAGAAGGGCCAATAATTCAAGGACGAGAGGGCTTAGCTTTTGTTTGAGGAACCGCTTCAATAACAATGTCAGGGCAGGACTCACCGGAGCCCATCTATGCAACTGGGAAGTTCTTAGCCGTAATCAGTGACTCGACACGGAGCTTAAGCCGCACTGCATTCCCTACCCTCCCTCGTTGTTGTGCCCGGGCCTGCACAAGCGTCACTTGCGGGTGCGGAGGGACTGGAGTCGATGCTTGCTTCCTCACTCGCAATCTGAACACCGTTCTTGTCAAGAAACCGTGCCATTGCATACACGTCGTTGAGAAGGAATCCCTGCATTATGTTCCCGATAATGTAATCATATCCTATCAACTTCCATGTCATATTGAAATCCTTATTACTCATTACAATTGTCATATACGTTAATAGCTAGTGTGCAATCGAGTTTGTAATCTTTGATTTAAGGAGTCAGTCAATGCTGTCTGGCCTCAATGAGAGATTTTTCAGATGAAAAAAATCAATTAAAGAGAACACGCACATGGAAAAGAAAAGAAATTATGTCTTAAAATATCCATAATGATGATCAAATCTGAAACAGCACGAACAAGTCTCGAAACTCAAACACATCTGAATCCAAACTCCGTTAAGAGAAAATTCTTTTACGTTCTCGCTATCATCAGTTCTATTTTCCTATCTGATTTTTGTCAGAAAGAAGTCCTGGGTGCTTCCTGGTTGGATTCATTGCATGAGGAGGGAAGGAGTATTTTTTATCAGGTCATCAGGGAAGAAATCAGCGCCCATCCCAGAAGAATCGAACTCAACGGCACAGAATTAACCAAGATCATGGAGGCCGAAACCAGATATGAGAAACTATACGAACTCCTGATAAACATCTTTTACCAAAAGGATGAGCCGACCTTTTCAAAGCTGATCGAGGAAGGAGGGAGAAGATCGAAGTCTCGTTTTCGGGAGATGTATATTGAGCTTGCGCGATTTTCCGCCCATATGTTTGTGGAGACTTTCTTCGCCACCGATGATTCAACCCGGCTCATCCGTGAAATGATGCCCGCCTACAAACAATTGGACGCCGTCGATCTGGTCATCAGATCCATGGGCTATCATGCCAAACTGGACACACCCGTGCGGCCAGCGCAGACTAGGCCCTTGAGTCCTGAATTCGACAAACAAGGAGCGCTCGACGCAGCCAAATTCAGGGAGGCTCATAAGATAACGAAGGGCAATGGGGCTAAGATTGCCCTGCTGGACACGGGCATCGATGAAAGTCATCCGATATTCACCCATACAATTCTGGGAAATCATTTCAGCCTGATCGGAAGAGCCGGCAAACCTTGGGCAGCAGACGCAACCATTATAGACTGGGGTTTACATGGCACGGCCGTCTCCTCGATCGCCGCTCGCTATGCTCCTGAGGCTCAGATAACCATGTACAAGTTTGGAGATGGAGAAACCCAGAATGACCCTCCCTATCAGCTCCTGATGCAGTGCATCGTTGCCGCATCGATCTATAAGGCTGTCCATGACGGCAACCATATCATCAGCATCAGCGCCTCGGGCTCTTCTCTCGATCACGATTATCTCAGGGAGGCGTGCCGGTACGCATATGAACACAACACAGTCGTTATCAGCGGCAATCTCTATTCCCGATGGCATAAATTAGGCAATATCCTGAATTTTCCGAGCCAGTATGAAACCGTGGTTTCTGTGACGGCCGCCGAACCGCGTAATGACGGCACCTATGGCTATTGGGACGTCTGTGCTCCTGATGAGGCAACGTTTGTGGCGGCTCCCAATGATATCTTTGCAGGCCTGCCGACCTATATGGATGAGGAAGACACATACATTCCGAGCATTTCCGCGGCCATTCCTGTGGTGGCCGCCCTATTCGCCCTGGTGATTTCCGAATATCCCCGCCTGGGGACAGAAGGACCCGGAGAATATGTGGACACGATCATGAATCTGGTGAAAGACAATGCCGATCCCGAAGCCGTTGGATTCGATGGATTTTCTCCTGAGTGCGGGCATGGGCTGATCGACGCTAAAAAGACAGTGCAAAGTGCCGTGGAATTAAATAAGAGTCGGAAAAAAAAGAGGAAATAGACCCGCCTTCGCTGATTTTCTGAGTCATACCAGCGTCATCTCCTCCATCTTATTCCATTAAGAAACTATCCCTAATCATGAAGAAATTCTCCCTACTTGGGGCAGAGCTCGTAGCCATAATCCCGGAAATGGCGGTCGAAGGCGAAGGCTTTCTGGACTCCTGCTCGGCGCATGACCTCAAAACTGACACAGTCGACAAGGCTCAGGGAGCTTCGGTCCGCCACCAATAGAGCGCCTGATGCTGCAAAATGAACGTCCCTGTTAACCCATATGATGCGCAGAATCGGCATGATGTCATTCTCGAAGACACGGACGGCCTCCATTCCTAACCGCCGTGATATCAGTGCAGATGTTTCCACCAGGATGTAGTTATGACACACGAGAACGTCACCTGCGTCGATGATCTTTGTCCAAAATGGCTTGGCTGCTCTGTGGTGTGAGTCGCTTTCATCGAGAACAGCCAGAAAGGCACTTGTATCGATAAAAATGTTCATGAGGTTTATCGCGCTTTGTTTTTATTCTTTTTGGATGACGGCACAGCATAGGAGCTAGCGAGGTGTTTATCATGATTCGTTGAGATATCTGAAATCCCGGATCGGAATCGTCCTGCGGCCGCAATGGCTCTTCGCCGCCGCTCCTCACGATCGGTGATATCTGTTGGGATTTCCTTTTTATACTCACCCAAGTCTTCTTTGACCCAGCGAGGCCCGAACAATTCCTCCTTCCAAGCGCGGATCGCATCGCGGATGAATTGACTCCGGGTTCCCCCTGTTTTGCGGCGCATAGACTCGAGTTCAATAAATTCCGCCGCCGACATACTAACCGCGAATTTCGCTGTTTTGCTTTTCATAACTTTGATCCTGGTATGAATATATCATACCATAGTATGAATATTTTTGAGGACAATGTCAAGGATAAAAAGGATACGAAAATAAATTAAAACTTTTTATTTTTCAGTAAAAATCTTCCTCCATGCTTCACTTTCCCACTAATTCCGCCACCCGCTCCTTCGCATCCGCTACCTCCGGAATCCCCTGGTCGGCATCCTTCCAGAGGTCGAGGAATTTCTCGTATTGCTCTATCGCTTCAGCCGTATCGCCCTGCTGTTCATGGATTTTGCCGAGAATGTAGATGGATTTCGCATAGATATCGCCATAGTAAAGCCTTGATATTGTGAGTGATATGATTTCAGTATATTCCAACCGTGCCTTCTCCATCTCTCCGGCTGCATAATATGCCGCTGCCAATCCATCGGCGAATATTGTCCCTCGAGCCGGCTCTTCGACATCTATTTCGAGGGTCTTGGTGAAGGATGTTTGGGCGTCTTCTTGTGAAGTCAACTGCGTACCGCAATCACCACAGAACAGCTTTGTGTCTGGATTGTCGGATTGGCACTTAGGGCATCTCATCCCATTCCCCTTGCTTTGCAGGGATAGGATATAAATTCTCGGTGTGGAGTGTCAAACAGATACGGTGACATTTTGTGGGAATCTAATCAACCCTAAGCCCGACCAGCGTATCCATTGGGTCCGTACTTTCAGGTTGTCAAGTAATTATTCTGATTTTGTCATCTCGTTGAATTGGCGTCCACTATAAATTCCCAGTACGGCCATGCCTACCAGAGCGGCAATACCAAAAAAACCAAGCATGCGTACAGAAACACCAATACTTATTAGAACTAAAATTCCCCCAATAGCAATTCCCTTGCCTACTCGCTGGACAAACATGTTAGTAAAAGCACGAGCTTTATACTTCTCGTCAGGGGAAGTGGGCACATAGAGCGTTTCACGGGAGGTTTGTTGAATGGAATAATTGAATCCATTGTCAGAGATCAATAACAGACCGGCTGCAGCAAGACTTGGGAAACCCATAAAAAGACCCGTACTGAGAATAGCAATTACGGGAAGAACGCAAAGGGCAAATGCTAGACCGAGTTTCCGCATAATCAGACTAACGAGGAATAGCTGTACAACCATGGAAATTATATTGGCAATTAACGAAACATCAATAAAAAAACTCTGGGTGGCAGTAACTCCCGGTAAAACTTCAGAGGACTTCTTGAACATGTAATTCAAGACCTGGGAACCGATCTCATAGAGAGCCATGATACCTACTATTGCGGCCAAATATTTTGAGCGAAAGGCAAGCTTGGCGCCTTCTATAGCCACATTGAGCCTTGAAACCTTTTTTTCTGGATCATTTGGAACTTGACTCTCCTTGACAGCGTGGCCAAAGATTTTAGTGCGACGGAGTAATTTTTCCACACCAAAAGTGATAAAGCCCACTATTATAATTAAAACAGCAGAAAGAATTAAAAGCCCACTCTGCTCTAGCTTCGGTAATAGGAACTTAGCTAAAAGCGCCCCTAAAACACCTCCACTAACACCTCCGAACCCGATAAATCCATAGAGCCTCTTTGCTTGATCTGCAGTTGAAATATCAGTAAGGTAAGCCCAAAATGTCGCCATCCAAATGGTGGTTATCAAATTCACCTGGATGTAATACCACCAGGCTGCGACTACATTAGGTTTTGCAAGGAGAAATCTCAAGGCAATAAAAGAGACCGCAAAAAATAGACAGAAGACAAGGATTAGTCTTTGCCGAGAAAGCTTGTTATAAAGAAAGGTGAAGACAACAACAGCTAGGGCTGCGATGACAATGTTGCCGAGTCTCATGTAGAGTTCCGGTTCTGCACCGTAAATATCAACAACATACCCTGTTGAAAGAGGCCTCAAAATCTGGAAAACTGTAATTATTAGGAAGAAAAAGGAAAACATTAAAAATGCGATAGGTATTTCTTCCTTTTTAAAGTCAAATATAACTCGTATTGGATTTTTCATTTTCCCGTTGGTTTGTTCTAAACTCATGCAATCCTCCCCTTCAATCCCGCCAGCCTCTTCCTCGCATCCTCAACCTCAGCTACCCCCCGATCTGGTGCGTGCAAATCTTAATCCTAAGCTCACTTCATAGCAGGCATGATATGGTTGTTGCCGATTTCCCCTTGCTTGGCGTAATTATTGACACCTGCATAAATAATGTCCTATACTATGGGCAGGAGGTGTCACATGAGACCTTCCGGAAGCCCAGAAGCATTGGAACGCCGTCGGTTCAAAGCTATGGATCTCTTGGAAGACG
>Ga0180437_10012514_pt1 | contig 10020 bp, 8 predicted proteins | sample SS_ome_4_FD_132410 | JGI IMG/M metagenome (GOLD analysis project Ga0180437, IMG submission 132410) | Hypersaline lake sediment archaeal communities from the Salton Sea, California, USA - SS_3_D_1 metaG | ecosystem: Environmental > Aquatic > Non-marine Saline and Alkaline > Hypersaline > Sediment... | reverse complement strand
TTCCCTCCTGAGTATGATGCCATGAGTATATGATAAATATGATATATAAGAAACAAAATTATAATAAAAGTAATTAAATATATAAAAATTATAGATTAAAAGGTGATTTGGGCAACAGGCTGTAAACTATTAACTAAAAATCTGAGATTAGGCTCGCCAGAGGTGGGTAAACCTTGAGCTAAAATCGGTAAATCTAATCAGAGGTCAGGATGTGAATGGTGAAATTTGTTCCTGTCTAAGATAAGCATATCCACATTTCAGAAAACCTCACGTCCCCTCTTATAGTCCACGAATGAGTGAGACACCAGTCAAAATCTCTCCATTATGCACGTACCACTTACAAAATTTCGGGATACCCTTCTTCATCAGGCAAAAAACCAATTGAGGTTTTGATTGCCATATATATACCTATACTTTTGCAGGTTTTAGTATGTAGCATATAGTGTATAATTTTTGAAGAATTCAACCCATATCAATATGTTGTCAGGCAGTCTTCAAAATGCCCTTCTGGCTAATTTGACAAATGGCCACCAACCCATAAAACCTATGCTTCTGAGTAGAGCTGGTTTTAAGTAGAGAAGTATGTCTTAAAAAAATTGAATACCGAGTATGGGAGCACGGAGTAATTAGCATTTTTCTTGACGCCCTATTATTATGTTCCTATAATTTCTTCGTGAAAAAGGAAGGTTTCGTCGGTTACAAGGTTTTCAAAAAATACCTTTTGTCAAGGAGGTGCTCAAATGACAACTTTTTACCACAGAGTTATGAGTTTTTTCGCTTGTGTAATGGTGGTCTTTTTTCTGACTGGTTGTTTTCCAAAAGGAATCTATCTACCCGAAAAATTTAGTACCATCGAGGAGGTATATCCTTCTGATGAAATCTTTAACCAACTGGAAGGCGTTCCCGCCGACAGTTATAAGAAAGTGGCATTCGAGGCCCCATATGAAGACGTCTTCCGGGTTGCAAAAGTATCTGCGACGCAGGCAATGTTCAATGTTGAATCGGTTGATAAGAGCAAAGGCTTGATCTTTGCTATGAAGGTTACGCAGGAACAGGGAGTGTGGAACTATAATGCCTGTGGTCCTCCTAAAAATGATAAGAGATATTTTTACGCAATAAAAGTCATAGAGACAGGATCAACGACTACTGAAGTCATCATAGTATCAAAGGCTCAAGGAGCCGCCTGTTACGCTGGCGGCGCCTCTGTTGGCACTGCAGTCGGCACGGGATTAGGATTGTTTAACAAAAAGAAAGCCCAAGCCTATGCATCTGTTCACTGGTCGAAGAATCTCCAAGATCTGTTACAGTTCTTAACCCTTATAAGAAATAACCTCATTGCCGCTGGGTTGATTTAAGCATGGAAAACAGATTTTTCTGGATATTAATAATTGTGATAGGATTGATTTCATTTACGTTTCCTGTAATTCCTGTATTTGCCACAATCGAAAAGGAATTGAATATTAACTCTGAGCCAACCGGAGCAGAGGTCTCTCTAAAGAGAGGTGCAAGAGAGCTGCCTCTTGGAAAGACGCCACTTGTCCACAAGCTGGAATTCCACAGTGAGATCTCTGTGATCCGGATGATCTTTAAGAAAAAAGGTTATAAGGCCTTGACCATACAGGTGAAAGCGAGTCAAGATACTGTTGTAGCAAAGCTTGAATCCTTGGCCATAACAACAGAACCGGATGTCCACAAAGATGCGTATCTGCGTGACCTCCAGAAACAAGTCAATCCGATCATAAACAGAGCTGTACCAAAACTGCTGGAAAAGGATGTGCAACAGAACTTCAATCTTGCTGGGCCAATAAAGGCTGCAGGGGCACGGGGAAATGTATTCCTCATTCTCCCGATCGTCATTGGAGATCTTAAAGGTGAGTTCAAAGGTACTGGCAAGGCTCGTCAGGAAATCCTCCTAAAGACTTTATGGAATCAGCTTGGAGGAAGCATCGCCATCCCCTTGGCAGGAGAAATCAGAGGACACGGAGCACTCAAAGGCATCGTGCTTGATGTCAGATTCGATGAGCTGCGCTATATTCATCAAGTCCAGCCCACGGTCAAAACTAAGGTGGAGATGGAATGTGTTCCTGGCAATCGAACCCAAATGGTCTTGCAAATGCGACAGGTACCGTACTACAGAAATGAAACCTGGAATGGAGTCACCAGACGGGTTTTCGCTGGTTATAGAACTGAGAGTCAATTGGTACCACAGCAGGTATACGACCCGTGTCTTTACAGAAGGCCTGTGACCAAGAGTTTTGTGCAGTTCGACCCGAAAGGCAGAATCGCAAAAGATCAGGCCCGCGCCTTGTATCTCTTGCCTTTTAAGGCTCTTGACAGGGAAGTCGAGCCCGAAGAATTATATGAAAAACTCAGTATACTTTTGACCGACTCAAAGGGGAAGCAGCTTAAGAGCCAGGGTTCCATAACGATTCCATCGCTTTAATGTGGGGAGGCAATGATAAGGGGATCAAACCCTTCATAGGCGGGCAAGCCCGGCCAACGGAGGGAGAAACGGAATAGGGGACACTGCTTCTGAATGAACTTATGTGAAATGGGATCGAGCCCCAGTTAAATAGGCTGCGCATTCCATAGGGCAAGCATTTAACCCCAGTTGAAAACCCGAGGAGTACCAAGTTCAACGGGGCACCGCACTGCGGCATCTTCGACAGGCGGGATACATCTTTTTTTGACACTTGTGAGATAGTAAATCGTTCTGAGGAAATATGAAATAGGGGGTTTTGCCCCGACTTTTTGTAGACTATATTAAGGACGGGATGTCGTGTCACGGGCAAGCCCGTATGACTCCATCGGCGTCACGGATCATGAATGGTTTGCATTTTTCTCCTATTAGCCACTTTTTCCTAAAACAGCCCGCCAGAAGGAAGGCGGATAAACCCTTCAGACGGATGGCGGGCAGGCCCTCCACAATAACGGCGGGTAAACCTTGAGATAAAATCGGTACATCTTTCACACCCTTGCCTATTGTTCATGAATCAGTGAAACACAACTCAGGATGTCTACATCATGGACCTGCATGGTAACGAATGTTGAGATACTGCTCTTCATCATGGAGGCAAAAATCTATTGATGTATTGAGAGCATACGTAGCTGTTCGTTTTAGTTAGCCCTGATTTTTTTCCTATTGCAAAAGTGTACTGAAATTTATCGTGATTTTGGTATAATGTAAGTATGCTTGAATCCTAAACATTACTATTCAACGCCATTTCTGGCATTATCTGTCTCACAGTTCGTTGCCGTATGCTTAAATACGGATATTTTATTTTTATTAAAAATATTAGACAATTAACTTGACAGCAATTCCAACTACCGGTATGATCCCCACAAGTTAACAGTGTTCCTGGTTGTAACTGAAAATCACGTAAGCCCCGGAATAAGTTCGGGGCTTTTTTTATTGGAACACAGAAAGAAGGTGTTTATTGAACTTTGAAGCATTTAATTTTCATCCCTCCGTTGCCGCAGGCGTTGCAGCGGCGGGTTATGAAACCCCGACCCCGATTCAGGCTCGGGCAATCCCGAAGGTACTTAATGGTGGTGATGTAATGGGTCTGGCCCAAACAGGCACCGGTAAAACGGCGGCATTCGTTCTGCCGATACTCAATCGACTGGTGGAGAGTAAATACGGATGCGTTCGTGCCCTGATAATCGCCCCCACCCGTGAATTGGCCGAACAGATTCATCAGGCTATCGAAACCCTGGGTCGTAAGACGAGCATAAGAAGCGCTACTGTTTACGGTGGCGTGGGAATTAATCCGCAGATTCAGAAACTGAAGCATGCCGATATTGTTGTTGCCTGCCCTGGCCGGCTTCTTGACCATATCGGACGTCATAGCATCGATCTTTCCCAACTGGAAGTGCTGGTTATAGATGAGGCCGACCAAATGTTCGACATGGGATTTATTCCTGATATCCGGCGAATTTTAAAACATCTTCCAATGAAGCGTCAGACGCTGCTCTTCGCGGCTACCATGCCCCCCGAAATCCGTCGCTTGGCAGGGGATATCCTGCGAGATCCGGCCACCGTCCAGGTGGGAATCACCGCACCTGCTGATACTGTCAGCCACGCACTCTACCCGGTAGCCCAGCATTTAAAAACGGCACTGCTGTTAATGCTGCTGGGAAACACCAAACCCAGGTCGGTGCTGGTCTTTACGCGAACCAAACATCGCGCCAAGAGTTTGGGGAAAAAGCTTGTTGCCGCAGGATACCGATCGGCTTCACTGCAGGGAAACCTTTCCCAGACACGCCGCCAGGCAGCACTGGACGGCTTTCGCGACGGGACATTTCAGATTCTGGTAGCCACCGATATCGCCTCTCGCGGCATTGACGTTACCCGGATTTCTCATGTCATCAACTATGATATCCCTTCCACCCCCGAGGCATACATTCACCGCATCGGGCGGACAGGCCGGGCAACTTGCAGCGGCGAAGCTTTTACCCTTGTTACCGGAGAAGACAAGCAAATGGTGCGAGCCATCAATCGAATTATCGGTTCCGAGGTCGAGCAACGAATCTTATCAACTTTTGACTACGGATCACCAGCGCCTAATCGTGAAGGCCGCTCGCAGTGGATGGGAAAACCGCAACGGAAATTATCCGTAGTGAGAAAAAGTCCGAACCAAACGAAGTCACTCTCGAAGTTATTTATTTAGACAAAACGTTACTGAATATAAAGGGGGTCGTTGGTTCCAAAACGACTTATGAATAGCGGGTAGTGTACATTTCTTTCCCAGCAGCCACTTTTACCGAAAACAGCTTTGAGCCAAAATCGGTAAATCTTTCACTCCATTGCAAGCTGTACACATTCTCATTATCCTATTGTTCATGAATTAGTGAAACACCAGTCAAGATATCACCATCGTGTGCTTACCACTCACAAAATTCCTGGATACCCTTCTTCATAAAGGAGGCAGCATGATGTGGTCATGCCACTTCAATATTTTCAACCAAGAATGAGATTGACTCATGATTCTCATTTTGTTTGATTTAATTGTTAAAAAAAATTACATATTCCGACCATGGCAATTAAAAAAATAATTATAGCGGGATTGTGTTTCTTATTTATAAGTACCTGTACAGGAATCTCAAGCGCTAAAGATGAGGATGGATACGTTGTAAGTATCCAATTTGAGAATGATTTTTTTGGCGGGGGAACGGATAGGCATTTCACACACGGTACGCGCCTGCAGTACCTCAGTAAGCCTATACAATGGATTACGGATGCTGCTGACAAAATTCCCTGGTTCAGTGTTGAAAAGGCATTAAAGCACCCTGAGGATGCGCTTAAGGCCCGTGCGAGTGTCTCTCTTGGACAAAATATTTATTCCCCGGAAAACATCGCTTCGCCAGAATTGATACCAGATGACAGACCCTATGCCGGATGGCTTTATATGGGATTCGGACTGGTAGCAAACCAGGGATTAAAGCGATATGATAAGCTTGAACTGGAAGTGGGAATTGTAGGTCCTTACTCAGGAGCGGAAAAGGTTCAGACCTTCTGGCATTCCGCCTTCGGCCTCCAGGTGCCTCAAGGCTGGGACCATCAACTGGATAATGAACCGGGTATTGTTCTTTACTATGAGCAGGCACGCCGTTTTGGCCGAAGAAATATTTTTCACGGGCTCGGAATAGATGCAATTCCCCATTTCGGAGGAAGCATTGGGAACGTTTTCACGTATGCAGCTACTGGATTTACAATACGTTTGGGCCCTGATCTTCAGGATGACTTCGGGCCTCCTCGTATCCGACCGAGCCTGCCGGGTGGCGGATATTTTCGACGTAAAAAAGGGTTCAACTGGTATCTATTTACAGGGCTGGAAGGCAGAGCAGTTCTCCGTAATATCTTTCTCGACGGAAACAGTTTTTCCAGCAGCCATTCTGTTGATACAAAACATTTCGTCGGTGATTTGCAGGCAGGTATCACATTTAAGATTAACAGGCTTAGGTTGAGTTACACTCAAATTTTCCGCACAAAAGAATTTGAGGAACAGAACACCGCCGATGTTTTCGGGGCACTAAGTTTGTCCTATCAATTTTAAAAGCAAAATAATTATATTGAGATCAAGGTCAAACCCCGACCATTGATTAGAGGCCAGATGGCAGATGGGGATCGACAATGCGAGTGGTCAAGCCTCTGTTTGACTTATGGTAAATCAATAGGCTTCCCCGGTGATACGAAATGAAAGATTTTGTCGACATCACGGATAATGATTGGGTTGCATTTCTCTCTCACCAGCCACTTTTGCCTAAAACAGTCCGTCCGAAACACGGCGGGTAAAAATGACGGCAGGTAAGCATCCGTAAATATGTATTTTTGTATTCCCATTTCAGTTGAGTGAATTTCCGGGATTAAATCTTTTCCTTTTCACAATCTCCTACCCATTCAGCGGGGTGGAAGAATGCTATATCGCAGTTAGTTATCTGTAAATTGGTGAAACGTTACTCGGATTCACGATTACATCTTGAAATCAATGGCCCCTAGATTTTTTATAGGGCACACAGTTTTTACTTTTTGACAATAGAGTTGAAAAGGAATATATTGTATTAGCACCTCTGAGAGTTACCCAATTCCATTCCAGTATTTGAGGGGATTTTATGAATGCTTTGAATGGGCAAAAGCATCAGATGTTGCTTGGGCCTTATGTTTGTCTCCTATGTTTCGTCTTCGCCTTTCCTTTTCTCTCAGGCCTTTATCCCATCGTGCGATTTAATGAGGAGCGGATCGATATTCATGTTCATCCGGGCCATGTCAGGGTAGAGGGACAGTATGTGTATAAGAACCCTCTTCCCTTTCCGGTGGTTCAGGGATTTTCGATCCCCCTCCCTGTTGACCAACATCATCCCAGGCCGGTAATGGTATCCGCGAAGGTACTTTCTCCTAAAGAAAAACTCCTCCCAGTCAGATATATCCTCGAGAAGTACCGCTTTGAGATGGCTTTTCGGGCAAATGAGGAAGTCTGTGTTACGGTCCACTATAGGCAGCAAACTCGGGCACACGATGCCTGCTATATTCTTACTACGACAAAGCCATGGAGGCGTCCGTTAATCCATGGGACCTATCGACTCATTCAGAGGGGCGTTCAGGTGCGCTCCTCTAACTATGCGCTCCAGACCTATGAGGCTGGAGCGCTCATCTTTCATAAGACAAACTTTATGCCAGAAAAGGACTGGCACTTCACATGGGAGGCGGTGTAACGGTGGCAAGGATATTATTTCTAATCAGCATCTTCCTGCTAAGTTTCTCAGAGTCTGCTCTGGCGAATATCCCTCCATCGCCTCAGAGCTTGCTTGCCTTGATCTCAATCCTTCCAATTATGATACTTCTCACACTTCTCGGTGGAGGCTATTCAATTCTGAAGCGTCATAACCACGTGCTGATACAGTCGGGGAAAAAGCCCTGGGAGCTAAGACGCTTACAATGGACCTATGAAATAGAGCTCGACTCTGCTCGGCAAGACAGAGGATTCAAGATTCATCTGACACCTACTCGATTTCCGCTCTTTCCTTATAACTATTTTACAAGCCGTCCCTCCTATCTGGTCGATCACGCTGGCAACATCAGGATGGTATACGTACACCGAAAGACACAATGTCCCATGGATGCACCTGTCGTCATGAGGCTTGGGAACGATGAGATTCAGCAAATACTAAGCAAAATGCACCAGTAAATGGTAACCCTTTCGATTGCCTGTGCTCCTTGAGAAGCGGATATTTTTTAGGCAGACGGTATATAGGTAGCACGCAAGGGTATTAAGAGATGGAACAACATTAGAATAAAGAATGAGGAATTCAAGGCTTTTGAGCATGCCTTAACGCTCATTCACTCGATTAACTTTTAGGAAATACCTATAGATTTTGTCTTGAAGATGGGGTGACGATTCGCATGTTCTCTGCAGATAAGTCCCATTATAAAAAGCCAAAATGAAACCAAAATTACGCATGACACGCAGGGGATTTATTAGGTTATGTATTTTAGGGGCATTGGGCCTTGTCGGCAGTAAGGGATTTATTAACAGCCGTAACTTAAGGTTTGTTAAGGAAGAGGTGTATTTAAAACGCCTTCCTTCTGACTTTGATGGATTAAAAATAGGGCAAATAACGGATATTCATGCCGGACCTCTGGTTCCCGATGAACTCATCAAAAAAGGTGTGGATCTCATCATGGCAAAGCGGCCAGACCTGATCGTTTTGACCGGTGACTTCGTGAGTGGGGCTACCAAAATCCTTTGGACCTCATACGGTGGCTTCAAGCAACACCATTACAATTATTGCATGGAAGAGTTAGGAAAATTGAAGGCACCTTTAGGTGTTTTCGGTGTGCTTGGTAATCATGATTTCTGGAGCGGCCAAGAAGTTGCCGAGAAAATAGCTCGTGGTCTCAAGGGGATCGGAGTGCGGGTTCTCAGAAACGAGGCCATACCTGTAGAAAGGAATGGCCAGCACTTTTACTTAGCTGGGGTGGATGATTATTGGGAGGGTTCATATAGTCTAACAAAAGCACTTCAGGGTGTTCCTAAAGATGCTTGTCGAATCCTTCTCTCCCATAATCCGGATGTAAACGAAGACATAGAGAACATGAATGAACGCATCGATTTCATCATGTCTGGCCACACCCATGGGGGACAGGTTGTCCTGCCCCTTGCGGGTGCTCTTTATATACCTTCACCCTTTGGACAGAAATACCGGGATGGACTGGTCAGAGATGGAGAGAGACAAACCTACATTAGCCGAGGCTTGGGGCTTTTTTTCGTTCCAGTTCGCATCAATTGTCCACCCGACGTTACTATGCTGATTTTACGTCGTAAAGGGGTCAAATCCCAGTTAAATAGGCTGCGCATTTAACGGGATAAATCTTTCTTTGGCAATTGTTAGATAGGAAAGCGTTCCGGGAACATTAACAAAAACGTAGAGAAGCATGTAAAATGAAAGGAGGAAGGAGATTATGGAAACCGTAGCACTTATTATTTCAATTGTTGCCTTGATTATTGCCATTGTGGCCTATTCCAGGACAGGAGGGGTTGCTGATTTGAAGAAGCGGGTCGAGGCTCTCACCGATGCTGGTGAGGGAATTGTTTCTAAGGCCAGCGATTCCTTGCGGGACAAGGCGGCCGATATGCTAGGCAAGGTAGAGGACGCTGTGAGAGGTGAGGAGGAGGCGAAAGAAGAGCCGAAGACCTCACAGAAAAAAGAACAGAAAAAGTAGGAAGGGAACATCCAGACGGTGCAGGATAGCACAAATTCAGCATAAAGAGGTGCCGGCGAATAGATAGAACATGAGAGGAAACGTAGTTTCTGAATGAAGTTATGAGAAATAATGGAGCCAAGTCCCAGTTAAATAGGCTGATAATGAGGTTAAATCTTTTTTAACCAATTGTTAAACACTACATCGCTCTGAGAAATATAAAGGGTTTTATCCCGACCACAGGAAGCCACGGGCTTATACGCGGGTTTCCACCGTCATTACGGATAATGATTGGTTTACGTTCCTCTTCACAGCAGCCCGGGATTGATGAGGTGAGTTTCTGGCAGACGAGGCTATTGATCCGCTCGGCCATGATGACGGTTGCAAACATGTCGGTATTCCTCATGGAGGACATACTCGGTTTGGGAGAAGAAGCCTGCATGAATCGCCTCGGCTCAACTTAGGCAACTGGCAGTGGCAACTTCTTTAGGAGCAACTTGCACCGTCTCGAGCACAGAAACGCCTTGAAATGACGGTACCATACGGGAAGGCCTAATTGGCGAGAATGCTGAAGATCCCATCTTTAGGAATCTTGCACTGAAAAATTCCCGACAACAATCTTGGGGCTTTCCACACACTCCCCATCGGCTTGACCCTTACGCTGCTTTATGCTCGATCCCATGACTGACCAAAAGTGGCGTCGGCAGCGGCGAGCGAAGGTGAAAATCTCTCTGGGGGAACGGGATTTCAACGCCATTTTCCCGGAACTTTCGTACAATGGCACAATTGATATCCGAACGGACAACCGGATGGCGCTTTGG
>Ga0180437_10012512_pt1 | contig 10020 bp, 9 predicted proteins | sample SS_ome_4_FD_132410 | JGI IMG/M metagenome (GOLD analysis project Ga0180437, IMG submission 132410) | Hypersaline lake sediment archaeal communities from the Salton Sea, California, USA - SS_3_D_1 metaG | ecosystem: Environmental > Aquatic > Non-marine Saline and Alkaline > Hypersaline > Sediment... | reverse complement strand
TGTCGCCCACAAATTCGATTTCATCCACATCAAAGTGTTCTGCTCTCAATGCAGTAGCCAACAATGCTTCCTTGTCTTTACGCGACCACATGGATGTTGTACATTCACTGGCGACCAGTGCAACATCTGTGTGATGCGGTTGTTCCATAAAGTATGCAATTTCTTCATCCAAACTATCATCAGAGTATTCATGAATGGCTTTGCAAATTGTTTTGTGTTCCTCATAATTGTGTGATTGACATCTTTCTGAACAATACACTGCGTCTTGACATTTACTGCACATCAACGCGGCAGGTTGATCGCACACATCACACACATCTTGTCCCATGATGAAATTGTATCAATGATGACATCCGTTGAATCAATTTATAACTTTTTTATTTTATTCGAGTATTGCTTAAAAAGAATTGTAATAGAAACACTACATTATTTATGCCTTTTATGTTGCTTACATGTGCACCTTTAAAGATGGACGACGTGGGTCGTCGTGTATCTCAAGCAAAATGGCGGACCAAATACAAAGGACGATATTATTCGCACGGTGACCGACGTTATCGCATTGCACCAGGCACCAAACGTGGGGATTCGTATTGTGCACGATCCTATGGCATTTTAAAAAAATATGGCAAAACACCCAAAAATGTACTCAGTCGTCGGAAATGGAAATGCAAAGGCAAAAAGAGCATGAAAGCCTGTATAGAGCCAGCCCAATTTGTGGAAAAGGACAATTATGAACATACATTTTGTTCAGCAGAGTGTCAACGAGAATATTACACACGTGTAAATAAAGACCATGGTTCTCTTTAATAATCGCGTACTTTCCATGTAATTGTGTGAAACAAATAACCCAACATGACGCCTATGCCGGGTGCAAACACAAACACCCACCATCCACGTTGGCCTGCGGTGCCCTCAATGATGGCTGCGGCCCAGAACCGAAATGGATTGTGCGTGGTGCTACCCAAGAAGGGGTATACTACCATGGTCATTCCCGATACAACATATGACATGGTCAGTGGCATACTCAATGAATCGTCGTGATACCACTGATGAAAGTACACCCATCCCATGAAAAACCCAGCAATAATTTCCAACGCACACGCCCATCCCAGTGCTGTATTTTCCACTGATGAACCAATCCCCGCTCTAAACAATGGACTATCACTGAGTATCCCAGTGACCCAAGCAGACGCAATGACCGCACCCAATGCTTGACCAATCAATTCAACCACACACGAAACCAGTCCAATGCGCTGATGACCCACACATTCAAAGAGAGTAATCCATGGGTTGATACGCACATCGTAACGATCCCATGTGCGCAAATTAAATGCAATGTAAAGGGGAATCACGTGCCCCAAACCCACCAACAGTGCATAAATACCAATGGCAGGTGGTGTAATACCTGTCACATCACCAAATGCCGCACCAATCATCAACGATGCAAAAATGGCCAACCATGAACTGGCTGTGACAATGAAAAAATGTGCCACTTGTACACGGATGTATTTGCGTGAGGGCAACCCATCCAAGGGCGCCCACAACCACGTGGGTTGCGTTTTGGAAATGCGTTTGCCCTGTTCATCCAGAAATGGAATGTCTGCGGGTGCTTGTTTTCTAAAGGTGACACTGTGACCCACTAAAAAAGGACGCTGTGATGGTCTAAACATCATTGGACTTGACCTTTATATCATGAGTTTTTACACCAGATAATTATGTTGATTTGTTTATTGTTCACAAGTGTAACATGTACGATCCATCTTCACCGAGACCCATGCGTAAAAAATAAATGACCCCTGCCAACAAGCACAACACACACTGTAATACAATGGTGATCCCAGACCACTCATTGCCACCAAAGTGACGTGTTAGAATCCACACGCCTCCACTCAACCCCAAAAACGATATGGTCAGCGTGACAAACAACCACAGACGACCTTCCCAGTGTTGTCGCACTTGTTGTATGGTTACACAATTCATCACCACAATGGCAACGGTGGTCACCAGACCGGGAATCACCCATGTTCCATCGTAGGGCAACGGCTCAGATGCATGTGTTGCATTGTAATGTGGGTACTGATGATATACAATCACACCGTCTACATACAACCACCACGCACCCCCCAAACACAGTCCCGCCAACACCGACAACAGTATGGGTGTTAAATATAGACCCATTTACCTTGTCATCAATTGTGTCCCACACTAAACATGGGAATGGCGTGACCCGATTGGGGTATGGCACGTTGACGTCGCCTGGCACCTTGACGACCTTTTTTGATGCCAATGGATCCTGAAACGGGCCCAAATTCCATGGCCAAGTTCATTTGAGGATCATTGCTTTTGATCCACTGTTTGGCCAATCGACTGAATTGGAACCCAAAGATAAACATCAAATGAATGGCACCCAGCCACGACGTCCACACCCACCACAAATGACCAGGAATACCAATGGGGGTCAACGACGCATTACCGGCCGTCATAAAGACTCCCACGGCCATGGGGAAAAAGTAACGATAAAAAGCATCAAATGCCTCTGCCACATTGACAGGAACGGAATACGATTCTCCAAAAGACGCCATGATGAGAAAAATGACTCCTTGTACCCATTGTGTGGTAATAAATCCTAGAATAAACAACAGAATGGTGTGAAGACCAGTGGTGGTTCCAAAAATCAATTGTCGTGCATAATAATATTCTTGTACATAGGTCAACACCGTGAGCATGATACCGACCACGGCAGCTGCAATGCGTCCTCCCGTGCTATTGTTGGTCCACTGGAGCACTCCAATGACACCCACGTGCAACACAATGGCATGCACCACAAAGGCAAGCATGGCAACCCATGGACGTATTTCACGGACTTGATTCATGTATCGAATGATTTTTTCAAGCATGTATATCCAGTGTCAAGTTTATCATTTATATATGAGTAAATCTAATCAATTTTCCACACGTTTGGAACGATCATTGAAGCGTGCTCGGGAAAATGTGAAATGCATCGATGTGTCGGCTGAGAATCCACCCAAAGCCATTTTTTTGGACAATTATGTCACCACAGTGCGCATTCTAAAGGAAGAGGGTGAATACCTGTCACTCAAGGACATTTGCATGAAAACAGGAGGTGCATGCAAAGCCAAACCGCGCCGTTTGCCCGCGTGCGTTTTGCGATTTGGACGCAATTCGGTGGCTGGTAATACAACTGCACTCATATTCAAAAAGGGCAAATTGTTGGTGGTAGGTGCAAATGGGTTTGAACACGCGCGTTTGGCCTCACAAGAGTATCGCTTGTACGTGGAGAGTATTCCCATGTTGTTGAGGAACAAAACGACTATGAAGCTGGAGGTGCAAACCTTGGAGGGTCGTACAACATTTCACGAGTTTGGGTTGCACAATGTGGTCTCACACACGGCATTGGGGGTTCGGCCCGATTTAAAAAAATTGTGCGATTTATACCCCGAAGCTGCCGAATGGACTCCTGATTTGTTTCCAGGGTGTATTTTGCGCGTCTGGCTCAAGCCTCGCAATGAGTGCACCTGTGTGCGTAAGAAACGCAATGCATCGTGTGCATGCAATTGTACCTGTTTGGTGTTTGACACGGGCAACATTGTTGTGACAGGTGCATCAACACGCAAGGACACCGTCATGGCCAGTGAGTGTGTACGACGGTTCTTTGGCGAATCCGAACATTTGCATTTCAAGGGAGCCATTCTACCCACCCATTTGCGTTATCAAGCGCGTCTCAATTATCGCATGACAGACAACCTGGTGGATCAAGTGGAAATTGAATTTGTTGGCACCATGGACAACAAAAAACAAGCACAAGCAGATCAACATAAGCACACACAGCACATACTGAACGAAATGGTACTAGACAAGGAAGCCACCGATTGTGTACCCGTGTCCAATGGTGTTTATCCGCCTTTTATCCAAGCGTGTATCAATGGACAATTGGAAATGGTTCAATTTATGCTCAACATTTATCCTGTGGATCAAACGTACGAACAGCGCGACGAAAAGGGACGCACAGCACTCCAATGCATGGAACAAGATTTGGATGAGGAAAAGCGAAGTAAAATAGACTGCGTTGCCATTACACAATTGTTGAAATCAAACAAGCGACAAAAAACCACATGACTTTTTTTTTATAATACATCTAATTGGTGCAATGCTGCAATGCACGGGTGCACCACAACCGTATCCTTGTCGGGCATTTCGCAATTGTAACCCACGTATTTGAGGTGTTGTTCGGGTCCAAACGTCAATACAATGCAAAAGTTGCCCCACTTACGCATGCCCATGGTCACATACACGCGCTTATCTGCAGGACAATTCTTATCGAGACGCACCGAGATTTGAAGCATACCGGCGCTATTACGAGCGGTTTGCATGGTCCTGCGAGTGGTTAAATCATACGAGAAGCGGACCTTGTCCATTTTACCCGGGGACCATGTGCGATGCACCATGCACCGAAAGGGTTTTTCATCTCCAAAATCATCCAAGTACAAATTGTGTTTTTTCAGTTGCAATTCGCCCGTGCGGTGATCCACATTGAACCAAATGTAACTGCACGGCTGGCCCGAATCAATGTAACAAATGATGGGGTATTGAAGTGCCAGACAAAAGGTGGTCTCGTTGGGGAATGTTCCCCACATGTGAATCAACGAGGTGGCAAAATGCACAAAATGACACACCATGGCCTCGGGAGAAGGGTGCAGCTGGTTGTCAAGAATGTCTTGTGTCCAATCGTATAATTGATCAATGTCTTTTTGGGTGATTTCCAAGGGGGATGTGATGCCTTCTTGGTGCACAATGTAGGGAAACCAATCAATGTGTTCCACCAACCATAAAATGTCCAACAGGGTAATGTTGGCATGATTTGCCAGCAGTGCGTGTAATATGTCGCGCGGATCTTCATCACGATAGGATGTATTCAACAAACTGACATAATCCTGCGGCTGGAGTGTATGCTCAATATCCTCGCGCAGTGCGCCATAGAGTTGTCCAAGTGGGACCATGTCGTTTTTCATATTGATTCAAATAGGGTCTGAAATATTCAAACAAATACATTTGATTCACCAACAATACAACCAATCCCAGCCATGTCCAACCGAATGAAATCCAACACAAAATAAACAAGACTTGAAACACACGTATCCACACCCAGTACAGAATGACCAAACGATGTGTAGCCAATCCAAGGAATACCAGGAGATGAATCAACCAATCGGTGTAATCGTATGCAACGCAGACGCTCAACAAGATCTGACTGGGGTATATGCAGACTAGAATGACGTGCATAAACCGAATGATGGCATGTTTCCAGGTGATGGTAAACGCAAACAATACAAATTGCACCAGATGCAATATCCACCAGGCATTTGAAAACAATGTGGGAGACAAAGGCGACCACACATACCACAGGGTAGGCCAACAGGGGCTAAATCCCCAGGTCAAAAGGGTTGACACCACAATTCGAGAGCCGTGTTGCATCGTCGACTTGGATGGATGCATCTTTATCAAATGCGCAAAAAAAGAACTCATGTTATAAAACTTGTATTTCTATTTCACTTTTACTATACAACAAATTGCTTAAATAATGAAACAAGTTAAAGTTTCATTTTCATTTCAATATGATCGGTGTGAATTGTCCACGGGTGAACACCAGCCGGAAATTTATGCTTTTTTAGATGCACGCTTCAAACGCAAACCCACCATGTTGAAATTCACATTGGATGAAAACAACCCAAACAAAGTGTACAAAGGTACCGTCACGGGATACGTCAACTCACGTGTGGGATCCTTGCCACCCACAACGGCTCTGGTGTTTACGCACTGGGCATGGCGACCAAATCAATGGGGTTCGAACGAATTGCAGGGCGTCGGTACCAACCATGTGACCTTTGGAGAAATGGTACATCAGCGCACCTTTGAAAAGGAAGTGCCACTCTTGATGCACACGGTAAACAATCGAGAAAAGGGTCAAATACGTTTTCAATTGCACCAAATCGAGTTGGGTGGCGTCGAAATCAGTGCACCTTTGTTTGTGTCTGCGTACTCTGGTGCACAAGTCAAAGTGGATCAAGCCACCAAATGCATTGGAGAATACGCTGCCAACGTCATGCAGTTGGAAGAAAATATGAATGACACCTTTTCAGGTACCAATCGCATTCGTGTGCCCTACAATTTGAGTGAATCCGGCTTGGAAATGACCTCTGGGTTACCTTTGCCGGCATACTCGTATGTGCTGGGTGAAATCCCAGAGAGTAACACGCGTTTTTGGGAAAACTGTTTTCAACAAGTGATGAAACGTGACGGGTTGATTCCCAGTGATTTCTTTCAACTCAACAAGAGTGGAAAAGCACGCGTCATGGCCAACATGGTCACCTATGTCCCGACCATGCTGGATTACGTGAGTGATACCGTCATGACGGACAATCGCATGGAACGTGCACAACATCGTGTAGAATCACAAGGCATTGAATTGTTTGGTGATTCGTTGGGACCTGCACTCAGTGGAGACTGCGAGGACTTGGGTACCGGCATTCAAATGTGTCACGAAGCCCTGATTCGACACACCTTTCCATCCACCAGTACCACGTTTGATGCACTCAAAGAAATTCAACAGATTGCCAATGAATACTTGGTGTTGCTCTCATTGGACGTGGTCAACGGAGCACATGTGCAACAAAAAGATGCACCCAAGGGCGCGCATATGAATGCCAACTTGGTACCCTTTTATCAATTCAAACAAGTGTTGGAAAACAGTCCAGAAGGCAAAAAGGTAAGCCGTGAACTACCATGGCCAACACACATTCAGTGGGACGCCGAATTGCCTTTTATGGTAGGCGAAGGTACCGGCATCTACGAGCCTCTAGGATTAGACGCAGACAAAGCATTGTTGCCTGTGAAATCCTACGTATATCAGGGCACACCTTCCATGGGAACAGCCAAAAAACCCATTGGACACGCACGCAACGAAAAGACTCAGTTCTTTTTGGGATCCCTGTTGGGAATGACACCTTATTTTTATCGCAAAGGTTCTCCATACGCTGCATTTTGGTACACCAATGGACGACAACAACAACGTGGAGCGAAATACACCGATATGATTGCCAATCGCACTGATGCATGGGGGTTGCGCCCTCAGCCCCGTATTCCACGATTGTTGCGCAAAATTGTGGATGAAGCCATCTTGGTACGTCAACCTTCGTATCCATTGGTGTTGAGTGAACGTACTTCCCATCCTGCAACCAATGCCGATTTGGATTATGTGGTGCGTACAGTGGGTAAAAACACACAACACGCCACCACTGGGTTATTGGGACAATCGGTGCGAGGAATCATCAAAGTACCCATGTATGTGCGTCCTGGGAACATCAATGCGGAGATTGCCAGACACAATGCCAAGGATTTCAAACGATTAAAACATGTGGTTAAAGTGGAATACGACATGGAAGAGGCCACAGATCGTGTGTATGCATATCGTGTGGTGGCACATGTTGCCGTTTAAAAAAAAGAATAAAATAAACATTTAATTTCAATCCATTATAAATGGTCAACGCTATTTGTATTCGTTGACCCTTGTAGGATGAGGTCCAAATATCATGTGGTTCAAGCTTCAAAGAAAACCAACGCCGGTTGTGGTCAATGGAGTCTGTGGACCATTACATTATTGATTGCCGTAGCGGGATTGGTGGTGGGCATTGTGGCCATAGCCACGCGTCATTCATCTCATTCCATGGTTCTGGACGTGTCTGCACCCACAGCACGTAATGACCCCACATGTTTGGTCATTACCCAATGTGTGGATGACAATGGAGATGGTACGTGCAACGTCGATGAACCCATTGTGCATCAATACCAATTGTGTGAACCTTCCATTCCACCGGCACTCGAAGACGTCGAGGCATTGGTGGAAGATGTATCTGTGAACCAAAAACGAATTGCATTGCTGGACACACAAGCACTTTCGTGTTATCGTTCCGTGGAAACACTCGAAGATGCACTCAATGACACCAAACACACACATCATACCCATGTGATTGAATTACAAAGCGTGGACGATACCACTACTGCGCAACTGACCATGTTGGGTACACGAACCAGCATTTTGGAACAACTCGACATTTCAAAACAACAACGTCTCAATTATTTACACAATAACATTACGCAACATCATGCACGTTTGATTGCATTGGAAACGCATGGCTCAGAACCCACAGTCTTGGTAAATGACACATGGCTCACACAACTCAATGGCCTGATTGCACAAACGTATGACTTGGAAAACATGTGGATACAACAGCATGTACAACTCGTAACCTTTAACGAAACACAACACTCTATGAAAGCAACCGACAACACGTTAAAACGAGGATTAATCCTATTACACGATAATGTTACCGCACAGTGGGTCAAATATCAACAATTGGCTGCAGTGCAAGAACTGTTACATCAAGAGGATTTGACCTTGCATATGGACTTGGCACTGCTCAGATCCAACATTACAGAATTGTCAAACGATTTTCAGAGCCACATGCATGTGTTTCACATGCTTCAAGAATCACACGCACTCATTGCGGGTGAAACCATGGCACAAGCACAACAAATGGCACACGTTTTGGAAACCATGGGACAAAAACAAACAATGATGGAATTTATAAAGGGTAATGTCACCGCCGCACAAGAACAAACCTCCTTGATTTTGAACCATTTGAATGCTTTGCAATCGGTGGAACAAGAGTACCAACTTTGGAGTGCCAGTGTCAATCAACAATTGTCTGATTTACACCACACCTTGTTGGGATGGCAACATGTGTCTGAACAAGGAGTGCTCAGTACAGATGCATTGACAGCGCAAATGGTGGCACTAGAGCACGTGGTATACAACCAAAGTATTTCCATCACGGCAGTCGAGGGACAAACCCATGCACTGCAGTCTCATTATATCACGCAAAATTTAACCATTCATGTCATGCAACACACAATCAATGCCCTATCGTCACATGTGAGTGCACTACAATCTGAAACACACCATCTAGCCTTGCGCGATGAAGCACAAGGTGCCATGATAAATGCACTACAACTGACCAACAACGAGACACTCACCATGTTAAATATGAATATGGAAGATTTAATTACACGCACCAATACGCTGGATGCACGCGAGAGTGTGGTTGAAAGTGATGTGGCCATTCTTCAGACGGATTACGCCATATTACAACAACATTTTCAAGTGCATCAGGCGGATTTAGACATGTGGGAAACAAAAACCAATCAATTACAGTACAATCAAACCTTGTTACAAAATCAACACTCAGAATTGCATAATGCCGTGACGGAATTGCAAACCCTGACTCAACCATGGACTATTTTGGCTCCAGCCATGGAATCTGATGTGAGTGGATTGCAATCGTGGCGATTGATTGTAGACGCACACTTGGCAGAATTGGCACCCCTGGAACAAGAATTACAACAGGTGGATGCCTCTATTTTGTCGGATGTGCGTGCAGTCAATGCCTCGTGTATGATTAAAACTATACAACTGGAACAACGCATTGAGGAATTGGAATCTCAATTGCAAGACACACAGAACCAACTTGCGACTTTGCAACAGACCACAACCGAACCTACGCCTGTGGTTCCTAACGTTCGTTTGCATGTGTGCCACGCTGCATATGCCAACGAGCTGGGTCAAGCACTGTTTGCAGATGGTATCAGTGTGACACGAACCGCAGTTGGGCGCTATAGCATTGTCTTTAATGCACCCATGACACATACACATTATCCTGTATTTATTCAAATGGAAGAAGGCGATAACCATGACAGTTTGGTAGATGACATACAAGCGCATGTTCGAGGGGAAACACGTCAAACCACGGGATTTTCATTTCATGTGGTACGACAGGATAAAGGAAACAAGAACAAGCCGTTTTACGAAGATCGAGCGTTTAATGTACAAATATTATGTCAACAATAAAATGTGATAGTATTTAAATGTTACAATGTATTAGCGTA
>Ga0180437_10012511_pt1 | contig 10021 bp, 7 predicted proteins | sample SS_ome_4_FD_132410 | JGI IMG/M metagenome (GOLD analysis project Ga0180437, IMG submission 132410) | Hypersaline lake sediment archaeal communities from the Salton Sea, California, USA - SS_3_D_1 metaG | ecosystem: Environmental > Aquatic > Non-marine Saline and Alkaline > Hypersaline > Sediment... | reverse complement strand
CTAAACGTAAAATAATTTAAATAACCAAAACCCATGTAACTTATAGGTATATATTTAAAGCCACGTTTAATATAAAACATAGTAGCACGCGCTGCAAATTTTGCGCTCATCAAACCCGGGCCCATTTGAGAGTTAAAAGCAGAGTGCACCATATGCCTGTATTGGAAATCTTTATTATGAAATAATTTTCTTGCATATTTAGCATAATTTCTTTTTGATTTCGCATAAGGGATTATGCTTTTAATACCAAAGGTTGGATGAAATTCAATTTCAGATCCCACCGCCCATATTTCTGCAGGTTCAGTAGTTTTGTTGTGGTGAGTTTTATATAACTCAATGATTTTAATAAATGAGTCGCAGTTAGCTTGTTGAGTGTTCTCATGTTTTGTGCCATGGCATAAAAATAAAATATCTGCAGATTGTAAGCTTGGTGTTAGCTTAGCATAGCTTGCATAAGTATAATCATGACCATATTTAAAACTTGTAACAGTTGCGCCCTCTTTTTCTAATAAGATTTTCATGTTTTTACCAAGAGCACCGCTAGCACCTGTCATAACTATTTTTTTGTTTTTTAAATTATGCGCTGTTCCAAAAACCATATCAAATAATCTAATATAAGAGCTATAGAATTTTTTTGGATGCAGATGATGCATTGCATGATACTCTGCAGAAACAAACAGTGAGCTTTTGTAAGCTGGTAAAAACTTAAATATTTTATGGTGCGGGTCTTTGCCATTAGCTTTAAAAACACAAATATATATTATTGTTTGCAGGCTAAATGCAATCATTACTGCAACAAAATTTAGGAATGTGGCACACAATAAAATTGTAAAGCCTTGGATTATGTATTCCATAGTTACATGATGAACTAGGTTTTTTTTGGCCCATTGATCATTAATATTTAAAGATGATGTATAAAACCTATGGTGCGACATATGCCAGTTGGCAATTTTGCGGAGTAGTTGATACTTTGAATTTATGTGCTTATGCATAAAATAATGGGCAAAATCTAGGACAATTGTGCCAAGAAAGAATGCGAAAACACTTTGAATGATAGTTTCTATAATAAATACAAGCATTTGGCAATGCTAGTTAATTTGACTTAAGAAATCAATTAGGGTTATTACTTATAAACTTTTAAACACGTACGGCTGATAGCTTAGATTTTGCTGTTGAAACTTTTTCAACTGGAATCAATAAAGAGTAAGTACCCTTTTTAGATGCTATAACAGAGGTTTTATAATCAGGGTTAAGTTTTTTTAGTACGCTAAGGCTTACATTAAGAGATTTAGCTGCACTTGCGAGCGTAATTGAACTTTTTAGTTTAACTTCAGCAAAATACGGCTTGTTATTAATGTGAGGTAGAGTTACTCCATATTTTTTAGGATTTTTAACTATAGCAGCTACAGCTAAAAATTTTGGCACGTAAAGCTTGGTTTCTCTTGGTAAAGGTAATACCCAGTAATTTCTTGTTCCAGCTTTTCTGATTGCGCCATTTACTCGTCCTGGGCCTGCATTGTAAGCTGCTAACGCAAGATACCAGTTTTTCTTATATGATTTACCTAAGTCGGTTAAAAATACTAGAGCGGCTCTTGTTGATACTGTGACACTACGTCTGCCATCATATCCTGGCACAACTTTTACGCCTAAGCCTTTCGCTGTTGGGCTCATTAACTGCCATAAACCGGTAGCTCCCTTAGATGAGTGATCACCAGGGCTAAATTCACTTTCAATAACAGGTAATAATGCAAGCTCAGCTGGTAAGCCACGTGATTTGGTTTCGTTATATATATAATGTATATATGGAGATGAATCGTTCAAAACAGATTGGAATTTTTTCTTATCACGCAAAAGTTTTCTTATTTCATTTTGTACTTGTTTTGAGTTAACTCTATGGTCTAATTTGAAATCTTTTGTGATATCAGCCCATATAGTTTTATATGTTGTTGCAGCTTTAGGAGTACTAATTTGTTTTTTTACTACAGCTTTAGGCTTTTCTACAGCTTTAGTTTTGATTATTGGTTTTTCTTGGGTCGTTACTGTTTCCTGCAGATTAAAACCAATTGCAGGGGCTAGCAATGGGATATCAGCTATAGAGATTTCAACCTTATTCATATCTATGATCACGCAAGCAGGTTTCTTTATGTAGATTGCTGAGACAGTGCAGATGCTAAATATAGTTAAAAAGATGTATTTTGGATAATTAGTTAAAAATTGCATGGGGGTATATTACTAAAATTTCGATCAAATTACAAGATATTGTATATATTTGCCTCCAGGGGATCACCTAACTTATTAATTTTTATACAAAAATTTCTCTAAAAAATCTATTTCAAAATGTTTAATTTATGCTTATCATGCAATCAGGAATAAAATTAAAGGATATGATGTTTATGGAATCAACTAACCCCGCTGGCACCAAAGGATTTGACTTTCTAGAGTTCACTACCAATGATTTTGAGACACTTGATACTCAATTTAGGCAGATGGGTCTTACACCATACGCAAAACACAAAAAATACGATGTTACAATTTATAAACAAAATGATGTTTTGTTTATTATAGATGTAGATAAAGCCACTCTTGCGAAAAAGTTTGCAAATGAACATGGTCCTTCAACTTCAGCTATGGGTTTTTTAGTTGATGATGCTAATAAAGCTTATGAGCATGCAATAAAAAATGGCGCTAAACCTTGCGAAAATCAAGTCTCAAAAGAATTATATTCTGCGCATAGTATTCAAGGAGTTGGAGGAAGCTTAATATATTTTATAGATTACAAGAATGGTAAACCAACATATCATGATAATTTTGTTAAGCTAGATAGCTACGAAGATAATAAAAAAATAGGTTTAACTTATATTGATCACGTAACTCATAATTTATTCCGTGGCAACATGGATAAGTGGGCTAAATTTTATGAAAACATATTTAACTTTAAAGAAATAAGATATTTTGACATTGAAGGTAAATTAACAGGATTAAAAAGCCGCGCTATGACAAGCCCTTGCGGTAAAATAAGAATACCATTAAACGAATCATCAGATGACAAGTCACAAATCGAAGAATTTTTAAAAGATTTTCATGGCGAAGGCATACAACATATTGCTCTTGGCACTGACAATATTTATAAAAGCGTTAATCTTTTAATAAATGAAGGCTTAGAATTTTTAGATACACCAGATACTTATTATGAGCTAATCAACAAAAGATTACCTGGTAATGGTGAAAATTTAGAATTACTTCAACAGATGAAAATTTTAATCGATGGCACCACAAAAGATGAAGTTAAAACCCTTTTACAAATATTCACTAAAAATATGTTAGGCCCAGTATTTTTTGAAGTAATACAACGTAAAGGTGATGAAGGGTTTGGTGAGGGAAATTTCAAAGCGTTATTTGAATCAATTGAACTAGATCAAATTAGACGTGGAGTTGTAAGTTAAGGAGTTTATAAAATGAAGTTAGCTACATTAAATGATAATACAAAAGATGGAAAATTGGTTGTCGTAAGCCGTGATTTAACTAAAGCTTGCAAAGTGCCACATATTGCAGACACATTTCAATTTGCAATTGATAATTGGGATAACCTTAAACCAAAATTAGAAAAAGTATATGAAAATTTAAATAATGGTAAAGTTAATGAAACTTTAGATTTCATTAGTGAGACACCTATGTCTCCCCTGCCAAGAGCTTATCAATGGGCAGATGCAAGTGCATACGTTAATCACGTGGAATTAGTTAGAAAAGCTAGAGGCGTTGAATTGCCACCAAATTTTTGGACTGACCCATTAATGTATCAAGGTGGTTCTGATAAGTTTCTCGGACCGTTTGATAATATCCCATTAGCTGATCAAGCTTGGGGGTTAGATTTTGAAGCTGAAATAGCTGTCATAACTAAAAATGTTAAAATGCTTTCTAACAAGCAACAAGCTAAAGATGCTATATGTTTATTCATGTTAGTAAATGATGTTTCATTACGAAATTTAATACCAGCAGAACTTGGTAAAGGCTTCGGTTTTTTTCATAGTAAACCTTCATCAGCTTTTTCGCCAGTTGCAATAACTGCAGATGAGTTAGGGGAAAACTGGGATGGTGAGAAAATACATTTGCCATTGGTTACTCATTTTAACGGTAAGTTATTTGGAAAGCCTGATGCTGGGGTTGACATGACCTTTGATTTCCCAACTTTAATAGCTCACGCTGCTAAAAGTCGTGACTTAAATAGCGGCACTATAATAGGTTCTGGAACTGTTTCAAATAAAGACAGAAGCAAAGGCTCGTCGTGCATAGCAGAAAAGCGTATGCTAGAAATAATTGAAAATGGTGAGGCCACTACACCTTTCATGCAAGAAGGTGACGAAGTGCAAATTGAAATGTTTGATAATCAAAATCGCAGTTTATTTGGTAAAATTAAACAAAAGGTTGAAAAGTATGTTGCATCTGTATAATTATTATAGGTCATCTGCAAGCTTTAGGGTTAGAATTGCACTATATTTAAAAAAAATACCTTTTAAAGATATTGAGGTCCATTTAGTTAAAGATGGCGGCAAGCAAAATTCTGAAGATTTTGAAAAGTTAAACCCACAGAAGTTAGTTCCAGTTTTAAAACACGGCAAAAAAGTAATTACTCAGTCACTTGCAATTATTGATTATCTGGAAGATATTTCAAAAAAAACCCCATTGTACTCTAAAAGCAAAGAAAAAAGAGCATTTGAAAAATCATTTGCATTATCAATTGCATGTGAATTATCTCCATTAAATAATCTTAAGGTTTTAAATTATTTAACTAAAGAATTCAAAATCTCAGATAGCTTAAAAAATGACTGGTATCACCATTGGGTTAAAGAAACCTTCACTGCATTAGAAAAACTTGTATCTGAAGAATCAACAAGATTTTGCTCTGGAGATAAACCTACAGTCGCAGATATTTGTTTAGTTCCGCAAATTTATAATGCAAGACGCTTTGAGTGCAATTTAGATGATTATCCGAATTTAGTAAGAATAGATAAAAATTGTAGGTTTTTGGAAGCTGTACAAAAGGCTTGGCCAAAAGATATTTAAAAAAAATAAAGGGAAATACATATGTTTCTAGATTTTAAATTGTTGGCAAACCCATATATTAGCAGCCTAATACCATACAAACCTGGCAAACCAATAGAAGAAGTAGAAAGAAATCTAGGGATAACATCTGTTATTAAACTAGCAAGCAATGAAAACCCACTTGGTTCTAGCCCTAAAGGTGTTAGTGCCGCTGTAAAAGCTTTAGGCAAAGCTAATATATATCCAGATGGTGGTTGTTTTCAATTAAAAGAAAAGTTAGCAAAACATCTAAATGTTAAAAGAAATATGCTAACCATAGGTAATGGCTCAGAAAACACCTTGGAAATAATTATTAATTCATTTTTAAACAACGAAACTTCCGCTATTGTTTCTGAGTTTGCATTTTTAACTATTCCTATTCTTTTAAAAAGAAACAATGTAGAGTTAATTACTGTTGCTGAGAAAAATTATAGACACGATGTTGATGCAATTATCAATAGTATAAAAACAAACACTAGAATGATTTTTATCGTTAACCCTAATAATCCCACAGGCACATATACAACTATTACTGAATTAAAACATTTGCTAGAGTCTATTCCACCTAAAATATTAGTTGTAGTAGATGAAGCTTATTACGAATATGTTAACAAGGCAGATTATCCAAATACTATAAAGTTGCAGCAACAATATCCTAATTTAATTATACAAAGAACATTTTCTAAAGTTTATGGTCTTGCAGCTTTAAGAGCAGGTTACGTAATTTCATCACCAACAATTGCTGAAATATTAAATAAAGCTAAACTACCTTTTAATGTTAACGCAATTGCAAGTGCTGCTGCAAAAGAAGCATTAGATGACAAAGTTTTTATAGAAAAATCAATAAATTTAAATATTGTAGGTTTGCAACAACTCCAAGAAGGTTTTGAGTTCCAAAATATTGAATATATAGAATCAGTAGGAAATTTTATAACTTTTAAAGTAAAAGGTAAGGCCAGCGCAATTTATAAAAAATTATTACAATTTGGAATAATAGTCAGGCCTCTCGATGCTTACAACATGGAAGACTTTCTAAGAGTGACAGTTGGAACTTGTGAGCAAAATGATAAATTTTTGCAAGCATTAAAGATTATTTTAGAAGAGGTGTAAATTATGCAAATAGAATTTGATTACTTAACAGGTTTTGGAAATTACTTTCAATCAGAAGCTGAATCTGGTGCACTAAATAAAAATCAAAATTCACCTCAGTCTCATCATCTAGGTTTATATGCAGAGCAATTAAGCGGCAGTGCTTTTACTGCAAATAGATCTGAAAATGCTTTTAGCTGGCTATATAGAATTAATCCATCGGTAAAGCATAGTGAGTTTAAACCTTATAAACATGATACTCTAATAAAACCTGATGCAAATTTTCCAACTCCACCAACACAAATGCGGTGGGATCCATTGCCACACCAAGATAAAGAATTAGATTTCATAGACGGCTTGGTTGCTTTTGCAAACAATGGTAGCGAACTTAGTAAGCAAGGATCCGCAATACATCTTTACTCAATAAATAAATCCATGGGTAATAAGTTTTTTTATAATTCAGATGGTGAAATGTTAATCGTACCTTTTGAGGGAACTTTGGTTTTTCACACCGAGTTTGGTTCTTTGGCATTGGAATCATCTGAAATTATAGTTATACCTAGAGGCGTTAAATTTACAGTTGATATCAACTCTGAAAATGCTAGAGGCTATATTTGCGAAAATTTTGGTGTGCCATTTAAATTACCAGAACTTGGTATAATTGGCGCAAATGGTTTAGCTAATCCACGCCATTTTGAAATTCCAACCGCAAATTATATTGATAAAAATGGCAACTTTAAATTAATAAATAAATTCCAAGGAAATTTGTGGCAAGCAGATATGGGGCACTGCCCTTTAGATGTTGTTGCATGGCATGGAAATTATACGCCATTCAAATATGATTTAAAAAAGTTTAATACAATAAACACCGTTAGCTTTGATCACCCTGACCCATCAATTTTTACAGTATTAACTTCACCTTCTGATATTGATGGTACTGCAAATCTAGACTTTGTTATTTTCCCATCAAGATGGATGGTGGCAACTAACACTTTCAGACCACCTTATTATCATAGAAATACCATGAATGAATATATGGGTTTAATTTATGGTAAATACGATGCCAAGGAATCAGGCTTTGTTCCAGGCGGCGCTACTTTGCATAATTGCATGACAGCTCATGGGCCAGACGCTGAATCATTTGACAGCGCTAAAAATAAAAACTTGCAGCCAGAATATTATGAAAACACTTTAGCTTTTATGTTTGAATCAAAGCTCTCTTGGCAATTAACAAAATTTGCATTGCAAACTAAAATTCGCCAGCATGATTATTTAGAATGCTGGCAAGAGTTAGGTAATAATTTTCAGAGTAAGATTGTTTGTAAAAGTTAATATCAAATATGAAATTAGCTTTTACAGTTATTTAAATAATTAAATTGAAGCTGACCTTTGAATCCTATAATTATCTAAATCAGATTGATTTTGATTTTCTTCATGGTTTAATATTAATGCATCTATTGCTTCGTTAGGATTATCCGAGTGCCCTATTTTTGCATACCATATTGCATTCGTTCCTGTGTCATCTCGTGTTTCAATTGCATCAAAATTTAATGAATATTTATGATTTAAATGCATGACGTACTCAATAACATCAATTGATCCTGAGTATCCCGCCAAATGTAATATGTTTAAACCACAGTCAGATGTTAAGAGTAAATCATCAAAATCAAAGTATGGATCCAAAGTTATATATTTAACAACCTCTAATGAACCACTAGCTATCGCGTGATGTAAAACAGTAAAGTTACCCTTTTTAGTTGATAAATCTAAAGGTATTCTAAATTTTTCCACTATGAGTTTTAATGTATCCAGATTGCCGCTCTGTGCTGCATGATGAATTACAGTGAGTCCTTCATTATCTGGCCAATATAAATTAAAATTGAATTCTTTTTTTAAAAATAATATTACTTTTGTTGCGCCTGCTGATGCTGCTATATGCATAACATCCATACCATTAAAATTTGTAGCATAAATTTCTGGTTTTAATTTTTTTATTATAAATCTTATTGGTTCAACTGCATTGATTTCAGAAACAATATGCATAGGATTTTCTCCACGGCAATTTATTGTTTTGCTAGTTAAATTATATATATCAATTGTTTTTGCTATAATATCTAAATCGCCAGTAGCTAATAGCAGTTCCCAAACTTCAGCTTGTTCTAGAAAATCATCATATCTATATTGAATTGAATTATATACCTTTGCAAAATTGCTAATCCAATTAATTTTAATTAATTGGTTGACTGTTTCAGGTTTAATATCTAAATCAAGGAATTTACTTTTCCAAAAGAATCCGCTTGTGGTAGTAATAAACATTCCTCTTGAGCAAACAGAACTTTTAGCTAAGCTTACATCATCTAAATATGATGCAATTTCATCTGCTATAATCTCAGCAGGTAATTTACCCAATAGCCTATTGCTGCTACGTGGTTTGGCTTTGCCTGTAATAAATAAGTAGAAAATGTTCTCATCGGAAGATATTTTTGAAATCCATCCATTTGGTTGTGTAATTTCGATTCCAGAAAATCTTAGGGTTTTGCTAATACTTGAAAATGTTATATCTGTATCAGGCTTAGCTTCAAGATAATATTGATTAATTGCTATCTCCAAAAGCTTAGAGCGAATATTATTATGTTTTTCAAGTAGATATCTTAAATCTTTTATTTTCATTTTTATAATCCTTTTTATAAAACTTCCTTTATTCTTCTATTTATATAAGTAAACTATTAATATCTCAATGTTTATAATTAATATATTTGCAGTTTTTATAAAAAATCTTATTTACACCCCTTACAAGAAATTAAATTAAATGCTAATCTTGGAAAAAGTGTAATTTTAGGTCTTACTTATGAAGTCAAAGCTGTTCGGTGGTATATTACTAGTTGCTGGCACCAGTATAGGTGGTGCAATGCTAGGTTTGCCTATAGCTACTGCAAAGGGAGGAATTTTTAACTCTAGCCTGCTTTTTGTGGTTTGCTGGCTTCTAATGACCTTTACAGCCCTTCTGACCTTAGAGGTCAATTTATGTTTTCCAAAAAACAGTAATATTATTTCAATGGTTAAAGCTACCATCGGAAAACGTGGCGCTTTATTTTGCGGCACTATATATCTGTTTTTTTTATATGCTTTGGTTTCAGCCTATATAGCTGGTGGACAGGATGTTTTACGTGGCCTTTTAGCTAATTTTGGTTTAGAGATACCGCTTTGGCTTTGTGGTTTAATCTTTGTATTTATTTTTGGTCCTGTAGTTGCAGCAGGCATCAAGCATGTAGATATCTTTAATAGAGTATTAATGATACTAAAGCTTGGAGCTTTGTTTTTGCTTATGTCCTTAATAGCAAAGCATGTTGATGTTAATAATTATCAATCCGGCAGCATAAACTTGTTACTGCCTTCATTTACTGTTGCAATCACTTCATTTGGGTTTTCTATTATTGTTCCAAGTTTAAGAAATTATTTAAATGATAACGTTAAGCAATTAAGACAAGCTATACTTATAGGTTCACTATTACCACTAGCTTGTTACGTGGCCTGGGATGCTGTGATTTTTGGTTCTATTCCTTTAGGCGGCGAGTTTGGTTTAGCTAGGCTAACTGATATTAATCAACCGGTTACAGGGTTAATTGAGTCTATCGTATATTATATTCCAACTGAAAAAATTATACTTTTAGCTAAGTTTTTCACTTCAATTTGTGTTTTAACTGCTTTTGCATGTGTGTCTCTTGGTCTTTCAGACTATTTGGCTGACGGGTTGAATATTGATAATAAAAAATCATCTAGAGTATGGCTAACAATAGCTACATTTGTACCTCCTTTGTTAATAGTAATGTTTTACCCAAAGGCGTTTATTTTG
>Ga0180437_10012510_pt1 | contig 10021 bp, 6 predicted proteins | sample SS_ome_4_FD_132410 | JGI IMG/M metagenome (GOLD analysis project Ga0180437, IMG submission 132410) | Hypersaline lake sediment archaeal communities from the Salton Sea, California, USA - SS_3_D_1 metaG | ecosystem: Environmental > Aquatic > Non-marine Saline and Alkaline > Hypersaline > Sediment... | reverse complement strand
TGACGAACACGCTGGGCCGGGCGTTCCGGGGCGTGACGCTGATCGTCCAGAAGCTGGCGATGATGGTGCGGAACCTGGCCCGGGTGATCATGACGAGCATGGCTCCGCTGGCGCTCCTGGCGGGCGGTGCGGCGCTGGCGGCCGGCTACGGGTTCTCGGTCTACAAGTTCGCCCAGTTCGAACAGTCGATGGCCCGGGTCAAGGCTGTTTCGGGGGCGACCCAGATCCAGTTCAAGGCGCTGGAGGAGCAGGCGCTGGCGTTGGGCCGTTCGACGGTCTTCAGCGCGAATCAGGCGGCGGAGGCGATGGGCAACTTCAGCGTGGCCGGCTTCGCTGTCGAGGAGACGATGGCGGCGATGGAGCCGACGCTGAACTTGGCGGCGGCCGGGATGCTAGACATGGGGACGGCATCGGACATCGTGGCGAAGGTGATGCGGGGGATGGGCCTGAACGCCACGGAGACGTCGCACGCCGTGGACGTGCTGGCCAAGGCGTTCACGACGTCGAACACGGACCTCCAGATGCTCGGGGACGCATTCAAATTTGTCGGTCCAGTGGGCAAGGCGGCTGGCAAGTCGATGGAGGAGCTGACCGCCTCGATTCAGGTCATGTCGAACGCCGGCATCCAGGGCGGGCAGGCGGGTGCGGCCCTCCGGAACATCCTGCTGCGTCTCCAGGCCCAGCCGACGGAGGTCGAGAAGGCGCTCAAGAAGCTGAATGTTCAGATCGAGGACTCGTCGGGTGTGATGAAGCCGATGGCCCAGATCGTCGACGAGGTCTCGGAGGCGATGGAGAGCATGACGGAGATGGAGAAGAGCGCCACGGCGACGGCGCTGGCTGGGACCCGGGCTGCCGCGGCGTTCCTGGAGCTGATGAGCCAGGGCGGGGACACGCTCCGGGAGTACGAGGACCGGCTCCGGGGAGCTGGCGGCTGGGCGGAGCGGGTGGCCCGGATCCAGCTGGACACGCTGAGCGGGTCGTTCACGCTGCTCAAGTCGCAGATCGAGGGCACGATGATCGCCTTGGGCCGGACGCTGGCCCCGATGGTTCAGCGGATCGCCCAGGGGATGACGAAGCTGACGCCGATCATCGGGGAGTTGGCGGAGAAGATCCGGCCCATCTTCGAGGTGGTCGGGCGGCGAATGGTCCGCTCGATGGGGGCGCTGGGGGACTTCCTCGGCGACAACATGGACCAGTTTGCGACCTGGGGGGAGCGGATCGCTGAGATAATGCAGAACATCGGCCGGCTGGTCGGCTGGCTGTCGCAGAAGTTCTTTGGGCTGTTCGACACGGACATGCGGGGAGCGTTGGACTCGGCCGTGGCGGGGATGACGAAGCTGCTCGACTTCATCTCTGGGGCGACGGCGGAGTGGGACGTGTTCGTCAACGTCGCCCAGGGGGTCTTCTGGGGCGTGGCGCAGTCGCTGAAGGCGGCGATGATCGAGGCGCTGTTCGGCTTGGGTACGGTGATCGGGGCGTTGGGCAAGCTGTTCGGGGACGCCATCGTCTGGGGGATCGAACAGGGGATCAAGGACAGCCGGTTCATCAAGGCGGCCCTGCTGATGACGCCCACCGGGGCGGCGGCCTTCGCACACGAGAAGATATTTGGGCCGAAGAAGAAGCCGGAGGCCACGATCGACGTCGCCGGGGAGGGCGGCAAGACGATCTCGATGACGCTGGAGGACTGGATGAACCGGGAGTTGGCCGAAGCGACGGCGGGGGCCAAGGCCGGCTTCGGGATGGCCGGGGCGGCGGCGAAGCGGGGACTGCGGGCCCAGGAGGAGCGGCGGGCGCGGCAACAGTGGCAGGACCAGTACGACGCCCTGCTGGAGCGGGTGATGGACCCGAAGGGGACCTATCTGGACATGATGGAGGGGCTCCGGGAGAACGTGCTGTCGAAGCTGGGGATGGACAAGGTCGGGGCGGCCGGCGGGGCGCTCAAGGATGCTCTGGTCGGGGCCTTCGGCGGCCTGTTCGGCGAAGAAGCGGAGGAGGCGGGGGCCGGGAAGCGGGACCGGGAGACGGCCAAGGACATCGGGAAGCAGATGGGGGTGACGGAGTACCTGCAGAACCTCCAGGGGGCCTTGGGCCGGAAGGCGGACGACACGGCGAAGAAGACGGAGAAGAACACGAAGGACACGGCCGTGGCGGCGGCGAAGACCGAGGGCCACGTCGCAGACGTCTCCCGGAAGATCGGCGAGGCGCTGGCGAACATCGGCCGGTTCGTACCATAAGCGGGCGATCGAATGGCAATCACACTCGAAAATCTGGGCGCTCCATCGTTCAAGTACACCGACGAGGGGGCGCTGCAAGCGACCTGGGAGCGCAAGATACCAGACTGGGCGGACGTGGCGGACTTCCTGCTGGAACTGGAGGGCTCGACGGCCCAAGCCGGCCAGTCGCTGTTCCGGGTCGGCCAAAGCAACTTCCCGGGGAAGGACTGGCTGCTGCTGTCGTCGGTGGACGTGGAGCCGTTCGATGCGAACCGGGCGACGACGGACGACACGTACGGCGTTCCGACATGTGACGCCGGGGCGAAGGTGACGCTGCACTACCGGACGCTGGAGTACAACACGGGGCCGGCGGGCCAGGACCCGGACCCGGACGAACCGGACGTGGAGCCGTACGTCACCTGGACCGTGGACGGGGACGCCGGGATGGTCCGGGCCGACCACGACTCGGTGAAGTGGAAGATCGCCGACACGGAGGGGAACCAGGACGTGGCGGAGGACGCCGAGTATGCGTTCCCGGTTCCGATCGTCCGGCACAGCCTCCAGTGGCACAAGCTGCCGAAGGTGCCGCTGCAGAACCTGATCTACATGCTGGGGAAGGTAAACTCGGTCACGTTCCTGGGCCACGGCCCGGAGAGCGTCTTGTTCGAGAAGTTCAGCTCGACGAAGCACCGGTTCAGCGACGGCTCGAAATACTACGACCTGACGCTGAACCTGGCGGCCCGGATCCTCAAGTTCAACTACGCCCTGCACGGGGCGGACGCCAACGACCCGCTGCAGGTGGTGGCCCTTCCGAACCAGGGACCGGGCTGGAACCACTTCCTGCGGAACACGGAGGCGGTCGATGAGACGGCGCACGACAAGTGGCAGCCGGTCGTGACGAAGGCGGGGGACGAGAGACTGCTGGCGACGGTCGATCTGAACCAGCTGTGGAACATGGAGCAGGAGAGCTGACGTGAAGCAGGCTCCGCTGCCCAACCTGAAGCCGGTCAAGCCGGGCGACCCGATCTCGGCCAAGCACTACAACGCGATGGTCGAGGCGATCAACCGCCTGAGCCGGATCGTCACCGGGCCGGACATGAGCTACGACTCCCGGCTGATCTTCGCCGAACTGGCGGAGGACCTGGACGAGAACGAGCGGAACGCCGAGTTGAACAAGCTGGCGTACGACGAGACGATCTCGGCCGGGACCGACGCGGTGGACGTGTCGGGATCGACGCAGGGCCGGACGGCGGACGTCCACGAGGGGGTCTGGTTAGACGGGGAGCGGCACCTGTGGTTCTGGTGGCGGGCGATCGGGCGGTGGATCCCCATTCCTGGAATGCAGTTGCACATCGGGAAGATGGCTGCGACACTATCGCAAGGCGGCTCCGCATTGATGGACATCTGGGACGTCAACGATGCGGGGGCTTGGGTCGATTCGGGACTGAGCGTGACGGTCTACGACTGGTGTCTGGCGGCGGGTCAGACGATCGAGACGGGCAAGAAGGTCATCGCCTTCCAGCACCGGCAAACTCGGAGGTGGATCGTCCTAGCAGCGGAGTGCTGACGTGGTTCGATTCTCTCCCGGTTGCTGCTGGTGTGAGGAGGCTGACTGCGAGATCGGGTCGGATGACTTCGACGCCTCGCCGACCTCCGTGGACTGGATCCAACGGGGGGACTCTCCCGACTGGTCGTGGTCGTTGGGGACGCTGCGCACCAGCACGCCGGACCAGCAGATCATCTACGACGCCGAACACCCGAACGGGCGGGCGGAGCATCACGCCCAGGTCCGCATGTACGTGGACTATGGGAGCAAGGCCCGGCTCATGGCGGCCTGGGACACGGAAGATGACTACCTGTACGCCGAAGTTGACGTGGACGTCTCTGGCTGCGGGACGTTCCGGATCGGGGAGGTCAGCGGGGGCGTCGACACGGTCCTGGATGAGACGTGCCTCGGGCTGATCCAGCCCCGGGCTCTGTGGCACGTCGTCAACCTCTGCTTCTACCAGGGCCGGCTCCTCGGAACCATCTTCTCGATCGGCGTGTACGACGTCCTGAAGGTCCAGGCGGAGAACGCCTCGCCGGCCAGCCCCGGTCTGAAGGTCGGGCTGGCGACCGGGGACGCGACGGACAACGAGGTCCAGTTCGATGACTTCTACTGGTGGACGCACGAGTCGCCATCGAACCCGAGCTGCCCGTCCTGCGGCGACCCGATGAGCAGCTGCCAGATCTACGGCCGGGCATGGTTCGGCGTGTACGGTAGCTACAACAATTGGCCGATCAACTGCGACTGGGAGGAGGTCGCCGGGACGTGGAACAACCAGATGACGACGACCGACAGCGACGCGCTGTTGATCGCCAAGTGCCCGCATCCCGACGGGGGGACGGCGGACCAGTACGTGGACACGACCAACGACCTCCAGAACGAGGGGGAGCAGTTCCGGGTCATCGTCGATTATCTGGACGAGTACAACTTCCACTTCGCTGAGTTTGAGGTCGGGCCGAACCTGGCCCAGTGCGCCCTGGACGGCCACCTCCGGATCTACAAGCGGAGCGGCGGCGTGGACACGCTGCTGGACAACAAGGGGCTGGCGTGGTGCGATCAGGGGTTCTTCGACACGGCGAACCTCCGGGCGATCGTCTGCTTCGAGCGGGACCCGAGCGGGGACTACATTACGGCCAACGGGCTGCGGGTGGCGACGACCGGGCACGACGGGGCGCGGGTCGGGCTGGGAACCGGGACCATCACGGAGGACTACACCAACGTCAGCTTTGCGTTCAACTTCCACGAAAACGACGTGCCCGACTGCTTCGGCTGTTCGGAGTGCAACGAGTGCGAAGCGTGCTACCGGAACTGTGCGCCGAATGAGCTGAAGATCGTGGCGACCGGGGGCGGCGGCTGGACGGACTACAACTGCTCATACTGCGACGAGGAGTTCGGCGGGACCCATTACGTCCAGGTCTACAACGACCTGTCGGGCTCATACCCGTTCTGCAACTACTGGAACTCGGAGGAGCGGAGCAGTCCCTCATCGCTCTATGAGTGCCATCCCTGTGCGCCGGGGGCCTACTTCGGGCGGTACTGCGACCACTACACGGTGGACTTCATCGTGGACCCGTCGCCGACGGACCCGCTGCCCTACAAGTTGCGGGTACATCTCTACGTCATGCGGAGCAGCACCTGGCAGTCGGTCTACAAATTCCAGAAGGGCTACGCTGACCCGATAGAATGCACGAACCTGGTGGACGAGCAGATCCCCTACGTGGAGTGCGTGGAGAACAGCCTGGGCTTCGGGGGCGGATCCCGGCCATGCACGGCGGACCCATGCACGCCCCCAGCCTACGTCGAGGTCACATCGGTATGAAGCGAGGAGAGCTGAAGACGTACAAGTGTCCCGGTTGCGGGAAGGACCGGAAGCTGCGGCCGGAGGAGCTGCCGCTGCACTGCAGCTGCCGGATGGTGAGCTGCCTGCGGGACGGGGAGCTGACGCCGGTCGTGAAGGAGGTCCGCCACAACGGCAGGCCGGACCCGCCCGAGCTGCGGTCGAAGGAGGAGGTCGAGAAGATCGTCGCGACCTACTGCCGGGAGTGCCCCCACTACCTGGACGAGCGGTGCACGCACCGCGGCTGCTACGGTTGCCGGAACCCGGAGAAGATAGACTGGCTGGCGTACGTCCGGAAGCCAATCGCCGAGTGCCCGATCGGCTTCTGGGGGAAGGACGCCCAGGAGCTGGATCACTGCACGATCGGGGTCACGGCCTACCGGCGGCCGGACTCCCTGGCCCGTTTACTGGCGTCCATCAAGGAGTTCTATCCGGACTGGCCGGTGCTGGTGGAGTACACGGGCGGGAACCTGTCGGAGGGCCGGAACCGGATCGTTCAGCAGGCGGAGACGGAGGCGGTCTGCATCGTGGAGGATGACTTCGAGTTCACCGAACGCACGGACCTCCGGGCCATGCTCGACGTGCTGCGCGTTCGGGGTGTCGGGGTCGTCTGCGGGGCGTTGGAGGTCCGGGGAGAGGTCCAGCGGTACGCCACGGACCTCCGTCTGAACGGGGCGATCCTGGAGGCGGTCGAACCTCCGGCCGGCGGGGTTCAGGTCACTCCGGGCGGGACGCCGTATCAGGTCTGCGACATGGGCTGGAATTTCATCGTCACCCGGAGGCGGGTCGTCGAGAAGGCCCCGTGGGACCAGGCGCTGGAGCTGAACGAGCACGCGGCGTGGTTCGCCTCCGTCAAGCGGCTGGGGGTCTTCAAGGTGGCCTTCACGCCGTCATCGATCGTCCGGCACCACCAGGACCGGCCGGAGGGCTACCAGCAGCAGCGGAACCGGTCGGTGGGCTTCAAGAAGGAGATGCACCAGCGGCACGGGTTCCACACCGTCCAGCACCTGCAGCAGGGGGCGGCGGAGCGGCCGAACCTGATCATCATGTCGCCGGGGGAGTTCGGGGCCGGCAAGGTGGTCCGAATGCTCGAGAAGCTGGGCTGGTACGTCGGGGACGCCGACGAGCATGGAGAGCTGCCGGCCTTCCGGGCGTTGAACGACCTGATCCGGAAGAAGGGGGCGCTGTCGCACGAGCGGGCGGCGGAGATGCTGGGCGTCATGCCGGAGCCGTGGGTCCTGAGGGGCCAGAGGCTGGCGGAGACGCTACGCGAGTGGATGTTCCTTCTGTCGAGTCGCCAACCCACGCTGGTCGTTCTGGGGCGATCTGAGGAGCGTCTGAAGGGCGAGGAGCGGGAGAGGAACGTGGAGTGCCGGCGGGCGTACGAGAGCTGGCCGTGGGGACGGGCCTGGGTGGACTTCGACGACCTGGAGGCTGCGGCCTGGGTCATGTCGTCCGGGCCGGAGCGGGTTCCGAGTTGGGAGGAGTAGGGAATGAAGTGGCGAGTGGGCGTGGTGACTGCGCCCCGGGAGAAGCCGACGCTGGAGCGGACGATCGAGAGCATCCGGGGGGCGGGCTGGTCGGACATCTTCGTCCGGGGGGAGCCACGCAGCCCGATCCCGAAGGACGTGGTGAGTCACGTGGCGGCCCGGCAGTGCGGGGTGGCGAAGAACACGCTGGCGCTGATCCGGATGTTGCTGGACGATGAGAGCGACGCGATGCTCATCTGCCAGGACGACGTGCTGCTGTCGGTCGGCTGTCGGGAGTACGTGGAGCGGACGTGGCCGATCAACAACGGCGGCCTGGGGCTGCTCTGGCTGTACCGGAACGAGCCGAAGACGAAGGCGGACCGGGCCTGGGTCCGGTTGCCGAACACGGTGGACGGGGCCAGGGGCGTGTACGGATCCCTGGCGGTGGTCCTGACGCAGCGGCTGGCGGAGATGCTGGAGCGGGACGAACCGCTAGGTCAGCTGGCGACGGCGCGGGCCGGCTGGGACACGCAGCTGATCCGCTGGGCGGCGACGAAGACGCAGGCGGAGATTTACCATCACGACCCATCCCTGGCGCAGCACATCGGGGAGACGTCGGTCTTGCATCAGGGGATGAAGATCACCCGGAGCCGGCGGGCGGCCGACAACTGGCACCGGGACGTGACGAAGCTGTCGGCGGAGGCGGACGGTACGCTGACGATCGACGACGTGACCGCCTGCGTGACGACCTACAAGCGGCCCCAGTCGCTGAACCGGCTACTGGCCTCCATCCGGGAGCACTATCCGGACCTGAAGCTGGAGGTGCAGGACACGAAGGGGAACCTGAGCTGGGGCCGCAACGAGCTGGTGAAGCGGTGCGAGACGAGGGTCTGCCTGATCCTGGAGGATGACTTCCAGTTCACCGTTCAGACCCGACTGGAGGCCATACTGCGGGTCCTGAACATGGACCCGGAGGTGGGCGTGGTCGGCGGGGCGTTGATCAGCCGGCCGAGGCGTCACCGGTACGTCCGGGACTACCACCTGCATCGGGGGGTCCTGGAGTCGCACTACCCGCCACACCGGAAGTGGAAGGACGCCGGGGAGGGGGTCCGCTACCGGTACGTGGACAAGACGAGTTGCTTCCTGGCCTGCCGGACGAACGTCTTGCGGGAGGAGCCGTGGGACGAACGGTTGGAGCTGGCGGAGCATGAGCCGTGGTTCTGGAAGATCAAGGAGGCTGGCAAGTGGCGGGTCGCCTGGACCGATTCGGTGCAGCTTCGACACCTGAAGGACGAGGGCACGGAGGAGTATCAGGAGGCCCGGGGGAGGCACGACCAGTTCAAGAAGCTGTGGGGCCAGTGGTATCCGTTCCATCAGGTCGTGAACATCGACAACGAGTACCCGACGGTGCCGCACTCGCCGCTGCGGGCGTCGGCCGGGATCCCGCCGAACATCCTGATCCTGGCGACGGGGCACACCGGGAGCCGGCTGCTGGTCCAGATGCTGAAGGTCCTGGGCTGGAACGACAACGAGCCGGAGCCGCACCCGTTCCACGAGAACCGTGAGTTCAACGTCTACAACCGCCGGATCATGGTGGACATGGACGAGATGAACCCGAACCACGAACGGCTGAGCGACATACCGTCACCTCCGGACGACGGCGACGGGCGGGAGCTGGAGGAGTTCCTGGAGAGCCTGGAGCGTCCGTGGGTGCTGAAGGACCCGCGCTTGGTCTTCGTCATGGGCCAGCCCCGCTGGCAGGAGTTGCTGAAGCGGCACCAGCCGCTGTTGATCCACCTGACCCGGGGCCGGGACGCCATACGGCGTTCGTACCTCCGGCGGGGAGCGAACCCGGAGAAGCTGAGGCGGGGCCGGGACGTCCGGACGCTGACGCAGCTGACCGAGCTGGAGTTCGACGCCTACCCGTACGCCAAGGTGTCGATCGCCTTCGAGCAGCTGGTGGAGATGTTCAAGCTGGTCGATTTTGAGAGGGCGGAAGCGTGAAGTTGTACGGGGTCTGGATCGACGGGCCGTTGCCGCGGATGTTCCAGCTGTGCATCCGGAGCTGGCAGGTGCTGGGCTACGACGTGGCCCTGTTCGTCTACGAGGACACGGACGGCGTTCCGGACGGGGTTCAGCTTCTGGACGCGCGGGAGGTCCTGCCGGAGATTTACCGGTATGACGGGCCGAAGCGGCCGGGATCGCCGACGCTGACGGCCAACCTGATCCGGTACAACTGGATGGCGGACAGCGGGGGCACGTTCATCGATCTCGATATGTTCGCGTTTCGTGAGCTGCCGGCGGAGCCGGTCATCATCTCGTCGGCCCCGTGGGCCCGGCCGCCACACTGGGTCAGCAACTTTTGCGTGATGAGGGCTCCGGCCGGGGCCGGCTTCGTCTGCACGGCCCGGGAGATGGCGATGCAGCTGATCCGGGACGGCTGCCGGCAGTGGGGGAAGTTCGGCCCGTTGCTCTACAAGGAGGCGCTGGGGCGGGTCGGGATGGACAGCGAGGAGTTCGTCAGCCCGCCGGGCCACTACTACCCGGTGGCGAACTGGCTGGGTAAACACATCTGGGAGCCGTACGCCCTGCCGATGCCCTACGACTCGTACGCCATGCACCTATCGCACGGCAAGGCGATCGACGCCCAGATTGACCGTGACGGGCAGTTCCATCCGGAGAGCCTGTACGAACGGCTCTGGCGGCTACTTCTGGACCGGGAGGAGCGGCGACGTGACGGGCAACGGCCAACACCGTACTGTCTGGCCTGACGGGGCGGTGAACGTGGAGGCGATCAACGACATCCGGCTGGCGGCGGCCGAGTGCTGCCGGGAGTTCGGCGTGGGCTTGGACAACTTCCGGGGTTACGGCCCGGCGAAGTACCTGACGAACAAGCTGCACTCGCGGCTTCGCTGGTTCGTGAAGCTGGCGAAGCAGTTGGACGTCCGGCCGGGCG
>Ga0180437_10012509_pt1 | contig 10021 bp, 3 predicted proteins | sample SS_ome_4_FD_132410 | JGI IMG/M metagenome (GOLD analysis project Ga0180437, IMG submission 132410) | Hypersaline lake sediment archaeal communities from the Salton Sea, California, USA - SS_3_D_1 metaG | ecosystem: Environmental > Aquatic > Non-marine Saline and Alkaline > Hypersaline > Sediment... | reverse complement strand
TGCAGTGGACCCTGTGGGAAACCACAACAGGGCTCATCTACCTGGACGAGAACGTCACGGTCAACGTCCCGGCCGTCGAGGCCCGACCCGACGTCGCCTCCCGCACGGGGGCGGTTGGCCGGCCGGCGCAGGAGTTCGAGATGCACCTGGGCTGGGTGAGCCTGCAGCCAGTCGACGTGCTCCTCGTGACGCCCGACCTGGTGGGCGGCGGCGACATCAGCCTGCTGCTGACCACCCTGGCCGCCTTCCCCGACCTGAACGTGAACGCGTGGGACGCCAGCGTTGGCACCCCTGGCGTGGCGGACATGATGGCCTACGACGTGGTCTTTCTCGGCAACGACATTCTGTGGTCCAGTTCGGCCATAGACAAGACCGCGCTCAGCGACAACCTGGCCGACTATATCGATGCCGGAGGCAAAGTGATGGCCGGCAGCTTTGTGTGGAGCTTTGACGATTGGGGGCTGGGTGGCGGGCGCTTCATCGACCAAGACTACAGCCCCTACGAGATGTCCACCCAGGACTTTTGGGGTTCGATCGGCTTGGGCACCTACGATGCCGGACACCCCATCATGACCGGCATCGTCACGGCCACCGAAGGCTACAACCACCAGGATCCGGCCCTGAGTTCCACGGGCACGTGGGTTGCCAGTTGGCTAGACAACGAGAACTATGTGGCTGCATCCCCCGGGGCCGTAGGCCTGAACCAGTTGCACTTCCACCAGGGCGCCTTTGGCGGGCAGACGGGCGAGCTACTGCACAACGCGCTGCTCTACCTGGCCGCAAGCGGGCCCGTAGACGTCCCGTGGCTGACTGAGGTCCCAACCACCGGCCTGGTGCTGCCCGGCGAGTGCATGACGGTCGAGGTAACCTTTGATTCGCAGTGGATGATCCCAGGCGACTATTTTGCCGGACTAACGATCGAGAGCAACGATCCCGACGAGCCCGAGATCACCCTACCGGTGACCATGACCGTGCTGGACTGCACCGGCAGGGTGGATGGCTACGTCACAGACTTTGAGACGGGAGGCACTGAACCGACCTGTACGGGCGCTGCCGTACACATCGAGCCCGGGGATGCGGACGTACCCGTGGGGCCAGACGGCTACTACTCGGCAATCTTGGACCCCGGGACCTATACCCTGACGGCTTCAGCCCCCCTCTATTCGGAGGAGACCGCCGTGGTGAGTATCACCAGCGGCATGACCACCACCCAGGACCTGAGCTTGCAGCGGGCGGCCATCGAGGCCGAGCCGAGCGGGTTCACGGTCAGCCTCACCATCGACGATGCGGTGACCCTGCCGCTGACCATCGATAACGTGGGCCACATGCCGTTGGACTGGGAAATCCTCGAGCTCCCACCTAGCATGTCCCTTTCGGTGGCCAGGGGACCAGCCTTCCAGACCAACTGGCTGGAGGGTGACGTGGAGGTCGATCCACAGGTGCTGGCCGAGGTGGACGCCAACGGCCAGGCCGACTTTTTTGTCCAGATGCGTCTCCAGGCAGACCTGAGCCCGGCCTACGGCATCGGGGATTGGGAAGAGCGCGGCCAGTACGTCTACGACTCGTTGCGGTCAGCCGCCGAGGCCCAGGCACCCATCATCGCCTACGCACAGGAACATGGCCTGGACTATGAAACACGCCTGTCCAACAACTCGGTCTTTATCAAGGGCGGAAGCCTGGCAGACGTCGACAGCCTGGCTGCCCGGGCGGACGTGATACAGATCCGGGCCAACCGCATGTACCAGATCGAGGAGGTCGAGCAATCCCCCGTCCCCGACGCCTGGGGCTGGAACCTCGATGCGCTCGATCCGAACAACGACCTATACGGCATGCAAGCGGTGCAGGTATGGCAGGACTTTGGCTTCAGCGGAGAGGGCATCGTGATGGCCAGCATCGACACCGGTGTGTTCTACCAGCACGAGGCATTGGTGCAGCAGTACCGGGGCAACAAGGGCGACGGCACCTTTGACCACGACTTTAACTGGTACGCGCCGACCATCACCGCGACCAACGCCTGTCCCGGCGCAGCCACGACGCCGTGCGACTTTTCAAACCACGGTTCCGGTGTGACGGGCATCATGGTCGGCGAGACAGAGGACATGGTCGAGCAGATCGGCATCGCCCCCGAAGCTGAATGGATCGCCTGCATGGGCTGTGACACGCCGCCGAACGGCTGCTCCACGGAGGCCCTGACCAAGTGCGCCGACTGGATGGTGGCACCCTGCCCCATCGGCGTGGATCCTGGCGACCCTGCCTGCGATCCAGCGTTGCGGCCCCACATCATCAACAACTCCTGGGGCGGCCCCGGCTGCGACCTATGGTATCAGGGCTATATCCAGGCGTGGCGAGCAGCGGGCCAGTTCCCGGCCTTTTCGGCGGGCAACACCGTCGCCTGCGGCGCCGTCGGTTCACCCGGCGACACCCCAGAGGCCTTTGGCACCGCGGCCCACGACTACGATGGCACAAATCTGTACGCCGGCGGGCCGAGTTGCCACTTCGCCGAGCCGAGCTGTGACCCCAGTGCCCACGAGGTGGACCCGCACCTGAACGCACCCAGCTTTGGCCGCACGGCAGGCAACTCGCCAGGCCTATACTGGAATCTGAGCGGCACCTCGGGCGCCAGCCCGCACACGGCCGGCTGCGTGGCCCTGATGTGGGCGGCCAACCCCTCCCTCGCCGGTGACATCGAAACCACTTTCACCATCCTGGAGCAATCGGCTGATCGCACCTCGACCCAACCCTGGGCTGAGGGGGCCTGTGGCAAGCCGGCCTGCGCCGGATCCGATACCTATCCCAATTTTGAGTACGGCTGGGGCTACCTGGACTGCCAGGCCGCCGTCGAATGGGCGCTGAGCCTCAACGGGGATCTGCCCTGGGTCAGCGTCGATCCGGACATGGGGACGGTCCCGCCGCAAGAGGGCGTGGACATCGACGTCACCTTCACCTGCACCCAGACCGGGGAATACAGCGGCACGCTGTTGATCACGCACAACGATCCCTGCGCGGACCCCCTCAACATCCCGCTCCAATTCTCCTGCACGGAGGTGGAACAGCACCACGTGTACCTGCCCATCATCGTCAAGGACTACTAGACCTGTCGGGGACCTGTCAAGAGGGCCAGCCGATGTTTGGCTGGCCCTCGTTTGGTGTGCGCTGCGGGTGCGCAGTGTCTCAGCGCAGCCCGCCCTCGTCCGGATCCGGATGGTTGGTAAGCACCACAATCTCTGAGGAGGGAACATCCCACAATTCGACGTAGGCCATCCCGTCCGCCGTCCGCTGGACCGGCAGGATCAAACCGGCAGGGTGAGGTCCGTGGTAGCCATCTGGGTCCGCCGCCTGGGCGGTGTTGAGGACAACCGTCATCTCACCGGCCTGGCCATCCTGGCGCTGGTTCAGCGCCCCATCCACGACGACCCTGGCCCCACGGGGCTCGGTGCCGTGTCCATTCAGGACACAGAGTACCTCCTGGTCGTCCAGGATGCGCGACCAGGCAACGATCTCGCCGGGGCCGTACGCACCAAAGGGCCGTCCCAGGAACGAGATGTTGCGCAGGTACTGGCGCCCGAAGCGCAGGGCCGGATATTCCTTGCGCAGCTCGGCCAGGGCGGCCACGCGCCGGTAGACGGGGTTGTGCTCGTCGAAACAGTGGCGGCCGCTGGTGCCAAACGCGCCGAAACCGGGAAGATCGGGGTCCAGGCTGCCAGGCGCCGGCTGCAAGCCTGCTACGCCTTCCTTGCGGGGATGTTCGGGGCCGAACATGGCCTCGCGCAAGTAGCGATCGGAGAAGCTGCCAGCCTTCCAACCGGGCAGCCACTGCCGCTGGGAGGGCTCGGGCCCGGCCAGGGCTTGCTCGGTGCCATAGTAGATGCAGGGAATCCCCAGGGTGAAAAGCTGGAGGGCCACCGCGGCTGCAACCTGGTGCTGGGACGCGGCCTCGCTGGAAAAGCGCAGCTTCTCGCCAAAGACATGGTCATGGTCGTCCAGGATGGAGACGTGGCGCTCGCCCAGGTTGCGGTGCGAACCCATGATCGCCTGTCCGGGCCGGAAGCCGTCAAAGTAGACGGCCGGGTGCATCAGGCCCTTGGCCACGCCGTTCAGCGCCAGCCGCATCTCGCCGATGTCCAGTGCAGCATCCAGGTTGCGGTCCAGGACGTCCAGGTAGCGGTCCTGGTTATAGTCCCCACCCGCGATCTCGCCGACCAGGAGAAAGCTCTGCTTACCCAGGCCGCCGGCAAACTCTTTGATCGACCCGCAAAAGTTTCGCGCCTGCTCGAAGGAGATGTGCTTGACAGTGTCGATGCGAAAGCCGTCACAATCGGTCAGGGAGATCCAGTACTTGTAGCACTGGGCCAGGTTGGTCAGGACCTCGGGATCGTCCAGCCGGAAATCGCGCAGCTCAAAAAAGTCGGAACGCTTGTGTTCGGCATTGGGATCGCCCACGTCGCCGGCGCCCAGGTCCCCCTGCCCGGCCCGGGTGTAGCCAGCGGTATCCTGCAACTCCACCGGCCAGATGCCGTCCTCGCTGCCCTGGATGGCCTGGATCGGCTGGCCCCGGTCGCCCAGCCAGGCGCCGAATTCGTACTGCTGCGGGTGGGGACGGTACGGGGGTGTGCGCTGGTCACCGGCATAGACCCAGTTGGCGCCCGAGTGGTTAAAGATGATGTCCAGGATCACGCGGAGTCCTGCGGCGTGGGCCGCGGCCACCAGGTCCACCAGGTCGCGGCGGTTGCCGAAACGGGGATCGACCTCCAGGAAATCCTGGATGCCATAGCCGTGATAGGTGTCGAGGTGACCCCGCTGCTTGAACACCGGGCTGAGCCACAGGGTGGTCACGCCCAGCCCTTTGAGGTAGCCCAGCTTGGAGATCACGCCACGCAGCGTGCCACCCTGCCAGCGGTGGGCGCCCGACTCGGCCCACAGATCCCAGCGCCAGGGCTCCCCGTTGGGCAGGGAGGGGCGGGCCGCAGCCAGGTTCTGCCTGTCCAACAGGAGGCGCGAGTGTTCGCGGCCATCACTGAAGCGGTCCACCAGCAGGAAGTAGAGCACCTCGTCACGCCAGTCGACAGGCGAGGGGTAGTAGTTCTGGCGCCGGGGCAGAGTGACATCATGGCGGATGCCGGCTGGCCTCGGCTCTCCAAGGATGTTGTTGGCGAATGTCATGTACGAACCTCCCAAGTTGCGTTATTGGGGCCGGCAAACATCCTGCCGACAATGACTTCCAACGTCTTCAGCTCGACGCCAAAAGTGCGGGCGGATCCGGTCATATCCACTACGCTGTCAAATGTCTCCAAAGCAGCCACGAGTTGCACTACCTCCTCTGGCATCCCGGCTATTGGCTCGCCGGGTGCGGCGAACTGCACTGGGATCTCAAGGCCCAGCACTTGCTCACAGGACGCCACAATATCGCGCCACGACACGCTTTCTGGTCCCCCGATGACCAGCCGCCTGTTCCTTGCCGCCGGGTTGTCGACAGCGGCACTGGCAAAGGCTGCTACGTCAGCAATACTCACAAAGGCGTGCCTGCGCCGAGCCTCGCCAACCAGCGTGACCGGCTGTCCAGCCTGCAGCGGCTCGCCGACTACCCTGCCAATCCAACTCTCTGCAAAGATCGTCGGCGACAGGATGGTATAGTCCATGACGCTGGCCCGCAGACGTTCCTCGCTGGCTCCCTTTGCCTGGAAAAAGGGCATGGGATGATTGGCAGCAGCGCCGTTGGCCGAGGTAAAGACAAAAGCCCTCACACCGGCCGCCTCTGCCGCTTCGATCAGGTTACGGTTGCCCTCAAGATCGACGGTCTCAACATTGTCTGCACCACCGCGCATCGCCGAGTTGGCGGTGGTGAGCACCGTATCGATGCCCCGGCAAGCGGCGTCGAGCGAAGCGCGGTCCTTGAGGTCACCGTACACCGGCTGGGCACCGGCGTCGATCAGCGATTGGGCTGGCGTGGCCATGCCCTGCTTGGCCAGTTCCTCCGAAGGCGAGTTGCGACGCACAAGGATGCGCACCTCCTCCCCCTGCGCCAGCAACTGGCGGGTGATCATGCCACCTAGAACGCCCGTGGCTCCTACGACAAGGACCATGGTTCTCCTCCTGCTCTTTCAACGCTTGTGGGATGGCCTGTGGCTGCGGCTGCAGCCTGCCTCGACCACAGACATTGTACCTCGCTCTGCCAATTTTGTCAAATTCTAACTATGAAAATATAGTTATTACATCTGGCTCACTGACCTGACTTGCCATCCTCCACTTCGAGCTCTGGCAGCCCTTGTTGCAGGGCAGCCACAAGGGCCGGCCACTCGCGAAAGTAGTACGTCTCGCCGCGGGGCACGTGGCGCACCTGGCCACGTCACTCGGCCCGGCCACTGCCGAGGTATTCAGGCCACAGCCGCAGGGTGAACAGATGCGAACCCTGCGGCCTTTTGTCCCTCTTCATGTTCCTATTCCCAGCCGCGAACTCGTCAGCCGCCGCTGGCCGCCCGCCAGCCCAGAACTAGTCCGGCCTGTTTCGCCACATGGGCGCCGACCCTGTGCAGCGGGCGCAGCACCGCCGCTTGTCAGCGCCGGCGCCCCAATGCGAGATGGCCGAGGCGTAGGGCGCGGTCGGCGTCAACCACAGACCGAGCTTGGGCAAATTGGAGGCCCCCTGCCGGCGGCTCAGCAGCACTCTTCCCTGGGTTCCGGTGGCCTGACCAGCCAGGTCCGGAACGTATCCGCGAAGGCGCCAACCCGGTCGCCAAGAGCAGGCCGGTTTGCGGCGGCGGCAGCCCGTCTCGCCTGGAGCCGACGCCGCTGGCCGGCAGCGTGATGCTCCTCTCTCACTCGTATGTACATGTCCACTTCGGCTTGATAGGTACTCGTGTACATGTTCGTCTCACCTCCATAAAAGGACCGGCGATCTCCTGCTGAGCCCCATTCGGCTGTCGTACGTCCCATTTCCCCGTTCCTTTTTCTTATTATGGTCACAATTATAACATCAAGGCGTTCCCACAGCGTTCCCCAAAACGTTCCTGGCAGCAAAAACGGCTCCTGGAGATAGAAAATCCCCGGGAGCCGTGGCCCTGCACTGCTGACCTGCACAGACTGGAGATGGTGGATCGGGTCAGAGGGACATTTAGCACTTATCCGAGAATGCTCAGGGCTGACAGCGCCCCCGAGACTGGGGCTTTGAGCGAGTTCTCGGATAGATTCCTAGAGGTATCCCCCTTCCTCAGCCAGGGTCGACGCCTCTACCAAACGCTCTCGCGCTGTTTCCGCCTGGCCGCGATCCCAGGCCTCGGCGGCCTGTTCAAGGATTGTCGTCAAGGCATCGGGCAGGCACTGCTGCGCTGGATCGAGCATGGCGCGGGCTTGTTCAACGGTCGCGCACACGTCGTTGTCGGACAGCATGACTGCCAGCATCGGCCAGCGGGCCAGCCACTCCATAGGATAAGAGAGGGGACGCCAACGCTCCACGGCAGCCGTGGCCTCACCGACGGCCTGTGCGCGATCTCCGGCACGGTGGTGGACCCAGGCGAGATTGGCCCTCGCAACCCCGATGTACACAGGATTCTGCTCGGCGGTTGCCACCTCCAGGGCCAACGCCACAAAGTGCTGGACCCGAGACACGTTGCCGCCCAGGCGATGGGTGATGGTCAAATAGGCAAGCGATCGATCCTGTAGGGGAAGATTGCCCGTACGCTCCGCCTGGGCCAGCGCCGTCGACAGCGCACGCTCAGCCCCTTCCAGGTCACCGTACCACAGCAGCGAGAAGCCCATGCTGAACCGTTTGTGGTCTATGAGCTGCTGGTCGCCAGATTTCTCGGCGAGAGCCACTGTCCGGGCGACACGCTCGAGGGTTTTCGACGAGGGCCGGAACCGGCCGAGCCGGTTGTCCAGCATAACCAGGGCAGAATAGTAGTTGGCCCGTTGCTCAAGGGAACCATAGGTTTCCACAGTCGCGCCAATCTCCTCACACAATCGGGTCATCTCTGAGAGGTTGGAGGCAAAGTAGAGCATGTCAGCGCGGGCGAGTTGTACGTCGAGCCAAGCTTGCCACCAGGCAGCCTCACCACCCGCGGGTGCCGGGCCCAACTGCTGCAACGCAGCTCTGTAGGCCCGCCCGGCTTCCTCATAGCGGTGCTGGGACCGCCAGGCGTTGGCGACTTGGCACCGGAGGCGCGCCAGCCACAGCCCCTCCTCCTGAGGCACCCGGGCCGAGGCTGCCTCATAGGCAAGGCAGGCTCGCTCGTGTTCTCCGGTCAGGGCCAGGATGTCACCCAACAGCTCTTGGATCTGGACCTCCTGCAGGTTGTCACCGCCTGCGCGCGGCAGTAGCTCGAGTATGCGGCCCAGGTGATGGAGTGCCTCCTGGTTGGCGTAGACGCGGCGGGCAGCCATGGCCGACCGATGGTAGTAGTGGATGGCCTCCCCGGGACGGTCTGCCAGCTCGTAATGGGCTGCGACCTGGCCGCTGAACGCGTCCAGATCACCACCGTGCACATTGAGCAGGGCCTCTGCCACGCGGCGATGCAGGTAGCGCCGCCGCACAGCGCTGATCCGGGTGTAGGCCACCTCGCGCAGCTTGTCGTGGCTAAAATCGTAGGCGTCGGCCCCTTGCTCGCGCACAATGCGCCGCTGCCATAGCTCGTCGAGGGCACGCACGAGGGCGCGTTCGCCGCAACCACAGGCCTGGGAAAGTACGTCGTAGGTGAACTCGCGGCCGATGGTGGCTGCCAGCCCGACCATCTCGTCGGCATCAGGAGAGAGCTGGTCCAGGCGCGCCGAGATCGCCTCGTGCACGGCCGGCGGCAACGGCCAGCCAGGGGAGGCAGTGCCATCCACCTGGGCTTTCCGGGTGGGCTCCGCTTCCAGTAGCCCGGATCGCACCGTCTCGATGACGAACAAGGGGTTGCCCTCGGTCTCACGGTACAGGGTGGCGGCAAGCGACCCGTCGCACTGCCGGCCGGCAACGTGTGCCGCCAGGGCGGCGGACTGGGCCTCGTCCAGTGGCCCCAACTGGATCTCGACCAGTTGCCCGGTCCGCCGCAGGTCCCGCTGCAAGGCAGCCAACGGACCTGCCTCCGGTCGGTCGGCCACGCGCATCGTGCCGACGAGGAGTAGCTGGCCTCCTGCCCGGGACCTTGCAGGAGACCTGGGGCGCAGCAGTGTGGGCAGCCATTCCAGCGTCTCTCGGTCGCACCACTGCACGTCGTCCAACAGCAGGAGCAATTGGCGCTTGGCGGAGAAGGGGCGTGACAAGGCCTCGAACAGGCGCTGGCGCTGCCAGCCCTCGTTGAGAGGGCCGGGCGGGTGAAGGTCGGGCCGCTGGACGAGTAGCTCGGGTAGCAGCCGCGCCACCTCGCTCTGCCACACGTCGTCCAGGCTTGACACCACGGCCCGCAACGGTTCCATGCGCAGCCAGGTCGCCAGCGACGCGTAGGCCAGCCCGCCCTCACTGGCATAGCAGCGGGCACTGGCGGTGGCGATCCCCTGACGCCCGGCCCACGCTAACAGCTCTTCCGCCAGGCGCGTCTTGCCGATGCCCGCCTCGCCGGTCACGAACACACAACGGGGCCTGCCATCCCCGGCATCGCGCCACGCCGCCTGGAGCCGCGTCCATGCCTGCTCACGCCCCACCAGGGGGGAGCGGGATACCATCCTGGCGACAGCGGGCACAGGGGTCTCCTCCAGCTCCAGCAATCGCTCGTAGGCAGCCTGGGTAGCCGCACTGGGCTCGACGTCCAATTCCTGCTGCAGAACGGTGGCGCAGGTATGATAGGTGCGCAGGGCCCGGGCGCGGTCGCCGGCCAGGGCATGGAGGCGCATCAGGCGCCGGTAGGCGGCTTCATGCAAGGGATCGTGCCGTAGCAGGCGCTGGACATGCTCGATGGCGGCCTGGTAGTCGCGCTGCCCCTCCAGCAGTTCGATCAGCCGCTCCAGCGCTCGGGCAAATCGCTGGCGGAGGCGCTCGCGCTCGTCGAGAACCCAATCATCGTAGCTGGTGGGCAGGAGATCACCGTGGTACAGGCCCACAGTATCCTCCAGC
>Ga0180437_10012508_pt1 | contig 10022 bp, 21 predicted proteins | sample SS_ome_4_FD_132410 | JGI IMG/M metagenome (GOLD analysis project Ga0180437, IMG submission 132410) | Hypersaline lake sediment archaeal communities from the Salton Sea, California, USA - SS_3_D_1 metaG | ecosystem: Environmental > Aquatic > Non-marine Saline and Alkaline > Hypersaline >... | reverse complement strand
GGTTCGTCCTCAACAGTCCCCTCTATCGGCATGCGTCCTACTTCACTCGGGAGCCCAGTGAGTACCATATCAGTTTTGGGAACGCATGTTGTCGTCACAACTTCTGCTGAATAAAGACTCCCAGCTATCCCTTTATTAACTAATATGAGTTCTGTAGAACTACGCTCAAATTGTGGATGACTGAATACGTCAATGTATACATTGGGATTAACAAAGAGATATTGTGGTATGATAGATTTGTCTTCTATTAGTTTGAAAGCTGCATCAATAGCAGCATGGCTAAACTTACTTCCTGGGTCACATATCACGTTCTTGTCTACGCTATCCCTGTACAGAGCAAAAACCCGATCCTGCTCATGACGCCTAAATTCCATAACCCCCTTTTGGATGGCCCCTCTTATCAGAAATTGGCCGCGTTGACGCAACTCGTGACGACGGACTGTTAGCGTAACAGGTATCTCATACGTAGGTACCAATACTTCCTCACCCGCCTCAATACTCTCGACTCCATGAGTCGTCCATACCTTAGCAGGTTGATCCACCTTACGATCATAACGAGCCTGCACAGGATCGTCTACAGGATGAGGCTCAAGAGAACTAGCCAAAGTTACCCGTTGAGACTTACGCAACTCCGTATTAATGGCCGCTGCCATCACAGCCAGTGAAGGCACGCGGCCAACATTCAAAACATCCTGGACAATAGAACTAAACGGTAAAGCATCAACATCCATTTTTTCACCCCGGTATCTCATCTAAAAAACTCGGCGGCTGAACCAATTCCGATTTGTCGTCCAACGGAATGACCTGTCGAAGCCGCTTAGCTGCCGCTTCTATATCCCCCAATTCTATTAATGAAAGAGCTTCAACCAGTAAGGATCTTTCACAGTAAGAATTCGTACTTTCTGCCTGCTCAATCCATACTCTCGCTGTAGCCATCTCTTCTTCAGTCATCCTCATCTCCAAACATAGACTCAGGATACCATTGGCCGCAACCTTCACAATAACCCAAGTCAGTTAAAGAATTTAAGTCAACCTCCAGCCCGCATGATGGACATTGATTATTCATCTCTCGTAAACGACGACAGCCAGCCTTGGCAGTATTTACCACCCCCACCAACGCAAACGCAGCCACCATAAGCTCAGCTATCATCGTTTCCCCACTCGTCTTCCGGACTCCAATCGTCGTCCTCATTGCCTACCTGGACATCCTCAAGCTTTTTCGGCAACCGTCCAACCTCATACAACCAACGACCATCCGGAAAAATCTCCTCAAAGTCGATACCCAAAGCCTCTAAACCGTCTTTCAGCCGGATTCTATGTTCTTCGTGAACCAACTCACCGTCAACGTAAATACCCATCCAGTCATCATGATTGTCAACGATGGTAATCTGCCGATCTTCCGCCATCAGTATCCTCGCGTCAAATAAATCCAATAGTTATAAAGTAAGGCCACTATCTGAAAAACGCCGAAACCAAACCGAAAAAGGAAATAAGCACTAAACACAACAGTCCCCCTTACAGCATTCCCCCTCTTGAATCTGAATACGAGTCGTGGCAGGCAAAACTTCAACATACTTGTGAGAACTGCGTATCAGAATTGCTTGCCCCGTCTCTCTGCAATGAAGAACAAAGCGAGACTTCACAAAATCATCAGAGATGCAATTCATGTTATGTACACAATCCCGTAACCCTTTGTAAGTACCTATTTCCCCCATGCAAGATAAAGGTGATGTCGTATGGCCAACATCCGCTCGTAAAGGAGTCCACATTAGCAAACTTACGTAATGATTGTCCTTATAAGTAAAAGTATATGATTTCGGTATGTTAAAAACTTTGTATTTTTGCCCGCCAATCTCGATCTCTCCCGCTTCATGAGCCTTGTCGCCTTTAGGCGACGGAGTTGTTCCCGTAGCAACCTTGCCCAAGACCGTTGATCCAATCGCTGCCCCTAGAAACTGGCGTCTATCCATCATCAATCTCCTAAAAGAAAATTCACCTCCATATTGCAAACACGGACATTATACTTGACAGCAACACCATCTCGTTGTATACTGAAAACTGATCCCAGTCGGGGCACGTGACCTCGACAAAACCCTTCTGTTCCCACTCCCCCGGCGTGACAGAAGGGTTTTCTTTTTGCTCCATTTTATTTGCCTAACGCCGATTTCTATGCTACACTGGTAAAGGTAGCTAGTAGGCATGCAGGATACCTAAAAGGCTACATGCCTTTATGGGCAAACTGGATACGACAGTATGCGGTGCTAGCTTAACCGGAACAGGACTTCGCCTGGTTTACTAGATGGGCGGTCTTCCGCATGTGGGTTTGACCCCCGCTTGTCTGCTGCCACTAATCTGAGCGGTACCGACGCCTTAGTAAGGCGTCTAACTTCGCAAGTAGCTGCCGGATGTGTACCCAGGAGGAACTCCAACTTGCTCCCTTTTACAAAATCCGATTGGATCTTCCGGAATATGGTCATACGAGTACTTCATATCCCGGAAAAATGGGTCAATACTCGACCCGGCCCCATGCTTGGACATTTCCTAATACTCGATGACCAAACCCAATATTTTGCCGATTCCGACCTAATCATCAAAGCCGATGGAAAACATATCAACCTAAAATCGGGTGATCCAGGAGACCTGCTTGCAGGTCTATGGAAACAACTCAAAGGCCGAGCTAGAGATTTCTTTCGCCCCAATGGAGTAATTGTCATTTACTGCGATGACCTAAAGAAAGGGGCGGCTCTTCGCGTCAATAAACGAGAAACGACAAAACCCGTGGAAGAAATCACGTTCTCTTAAAAGGATAAATCATGGCACGCTTGGACACTGCTGTCCCTCTTAAAGTTAACCACCACTGCCACTTCGAAGTTCGAGCATCTCTCCTAATGCTTGTAGGGATGGGTGGCGAGCAACAACATAACACGAAATACGAAACCCAAGCCAAAGCAGAAGCATACTACCAGGAACTACTCGCCTATATCAACCATCCCGACCACAACGTTACCTTCGACGAAGAAACTCAAGAATATGTGGTCGATGTACCAGAAAAAGAACTAGATGACTTCCATCACCGATTCTGCGTTTTGGACGTAGAAGGTATATTTATGGTTAGTCAAATGGAGAGAAAAATACGATGAAAAATTCAGGTAATACAGTTGTCGAATCACTCAAAGAATTTATTGAACTCGCCCAACAACCACAAGGTTGTACCACCGTTAGAATCCACGAAGATTCTTTCGTAGCCGCCCTAGAAAATGAGGGCGGAAACGAAGATGGACTCGCCCTAGCCCCAACCACCCGAATTACCCTAACGTTCTTCCGCCTAGATATGGCCAAACCCATCGAATGGGTCGAAAAACGTCCTTGCCGAGACAGCCGTAGGGAATTCCTAGAACTGATACTCGAAGCACATGGCCTCGTAGTGAGAGATGGGATCTGGACAGAAGAACTAGCAAATACCATACGAGAAGAAGTTTTCTCAAAATAAAGAACATAAACCCTTGTCCCGAAAAGATGTTACAGGGCCAGAAATGGTACCTAAATTTTACCCCCACCCCCCATGGGGGTACCCCGTGGCTGATTGATTCCTAGAAAGAATCAACCATCCCACTACACGCAGATCGCTTGGCCAAAAGAAGTGGTGAAATTTAGCCCCCAGAAAGGGCTAAGACTTCACGACTCTGCCTTGCCGTATGCCGACACATATGTGGTTCTGTGTCCTTAGAAAGGACCTATTTTCCACTGGCTGATGAATGCGTAGTCACAAGGGTGATAATGTAGCCCTTAGTAAGGGCTCGGGATTCACCTGCTGTTTGGCAGGCCAAATTAGTTGTGAATGTAGCCCTTAGAAAGGGCTATAGTTTCGCATTGATAATGCGATCCAGGCCCCTACAATTGTGAGCTAGAAGCCTTAGTAAGGCTTCAGTTTTCACTACGAGTGGATTACCTCGCCGCAAAGAAGGGGAAAGTAGTTGGAGGGAGGAGCAGTGAACATCGGATCTGAGTAGGATCTGTACATTCACGAGGCCGCTCGCGACTATCCATATCCGTGAAATAAGACCCTAGAAAGGTCTCTTGTGTCACACTGTACCGGGATTCAAAACCATGTGACCTCTAGGCCTTAGTAAGGCCTAAAATGGACACAACGTCCTGTATTCCTATAGCTTTCTGTGTCGAGAAGGGGCGGCTTTTGACGCAAAGTTGCGTGTCAGAAAAACGCGACTAGTCAAGCTAGTCTGGATGGCCTCCAAAATTCCCAATATGGCACCAAAAGTTCAGACCCCACCCACTTCCTGTCTTTCTTGACATTTTTGGTCCTAAAGTCCCACCAGGGAATTTAGCAGTTTATTTAGCAGTTTATTTAGTATTTTATTTAGCAAGTATTTAGTACCTCACTTATGTCAAGTACCCCTGGTCGCCAAGCGACCCTGGACCTACAGAATAAACTGGAGCCACAGCATCCTGAATACCGTGGCTCCCTCGATCACCATGAACAATTTAGTACTTGCTGGTCTTGAATACCCTGAGGCTGCTAAGCAGCCTTGGTAGTCCAGTTAGCTAGGATGACTCCTTTGCCCATTGTGACCTTAGCCTCTTTGATACCTCGGTTCAGTTGAACCTCGGTTTCCCTGACGAACCATGCGAGTGATTCACGATCCGGCATGCCGTATCTGTCAGCATGTTTTGACCAGCCCTCGCGGTGGGTCGTCCCGTCGCTGAATGTCAGCGTTAGCCGTAGTGGTATCCGTTCGGTTGCATTGTTGAAGATATTTCTCCTATTGCTAGGGAGGGCATCGCCCTCCGGGTTACTGGGCTGCCTTGGGGATGAACTGGATTGAGTTGCCATCCCAGGCAATTGAGTATTTCTCACCCCGGAACTCGCAAGTAAACTTGCATGGCGTCTCGGGTACATCGGGTTTGGCCTGGCCGGTTAACCAGCAACCCAAGGCCCCCACGAGCGTTTTGACGGGCCTGGGAACACCAGGGACGATAAATCGCCCGTCAGTTCCCTCTGTGATCTCTACAAAGGCATTCTGTGGTACGTCGCCCTCTTCTTTGGCTACCTTCCAGCCCTCAACGATCATACCGGCCAAGCGGTCATACTCGTCGAATTGTGGCCGGAGGACGTAATCTGTCATGGCTAGCTCCCAGAATGGTCGAGAACCCCCCTAGCAGGCCCGCTACGGGCCTTAATTCCGTGCGGGATAACTAGTGTTGACCAATTTCGCATTCGGCCTTGTAGACGGCCACAGCGGCGTTCTCCGTCCACAGTATGGGCAGGGGAATCCGTCGTCGTAGCAATCCGGGCATTCCCGATCATCGGACTTCTCAACCCAGATTTGCTCCATGCCGTCCTGAGCCATGACCTTGTACATGGGGGTGAAGCAAACGCGGTCGCCCCACGTCGCCCCGGCGACGAAGGCCAGGACCGTCCACAGCATCATAATACCGATCAGTGAGAAGATATGCAGCGGCTTCATGGATTTGACCTCCCGACAGCAGCCTTATGGTTCTCGCGGCAACATTTGCCGCAAACAGTTCCCATCGTTCTCTCGATGACCGATATGGGCTTGTGGCATTGACCGCAGCAGTACCAAACATCGGCCGTCGCGAATTTCTCGTCGATCTCGCTACAGGGGAAGCTGACACAGACCGTCCCGGTTCCCTGAACCAGATTCAGCCGGTAGAACTCTTCTCCGTCGATGTCGTGGACATTGGAGATAGAGTAGGTATTGCCGCCCGGTAGGTCGGCCTCGTAATCCGATCCGTCTGGCCGTTGCCTCTTCGCGGATATTTTCCGCTGGACGTGGAAGCGATCATGTATCGCTAGCTTCGGCATTAGTGAACCGGAACCTTTCTCGCATGACCGCTGACAGCGGGCATGCCGTTGTCGCTATGGACCCAGAAGGACCGGCCATCGGTGAAGATACCGGCCTCACCTAGGGAAACTCGCCCGGCCGCAACGCCACAACGCATTATCATCACGTCTTGGCCGGTGATGGTGGCGGGCATGATGGCCAACTCGGCCTCCTGCCCTGCCATGCCCATATGGATCATTACCTCGCTGTGAGGCATGACAGCCTTGAAGGGCTGGCCCGGCCTCACATACTTCCGACTTTCAGGGGCGTAACCGCATGACATGGATTCGGCTCCTATCGGCGAAAAGGTTGGGCTTTCGGGGCCTTACCTTGCGATCGGTAATAGGCCCCGTGGCCCCTCGGTTGACGATAGGTTCGCGGCCTGTCGCCACACCGTCTAACCCGGTTAGTCTAAGTATACCCTACAAAACCGGTTGAGTCAACTCAACCTCGCAGGGTTTTTTCTTTGTCGAGGGCCTCGGGTTTGGCCTCGTCGAGGATGGTCACCATAGTCTTGCCGATCTCGGTGGCCATCACATTGCCACTGCCGCCTGCGTCGGCCGCAGCCATCTCGGCAATCGCATAGACCTTTCGTAGCCACGTTCGGAGGGCCTCTGTCTCGCTGGCCTTCACGACCTGCCAGGCCGTGATATCCATACCCTCATCGAATAGGGCATCGGCCAGGGCATCACGGATCGTACCATGCTCGATAGCTTGGCCGATCAGATGCTCGGCCTCGGCCTGAAGAACGACTACCGTCGATTCCTCGTCATCCGAGTCGATGGGAGCTACGGTTAGCTCCACTAGTACCTTGCGGGCCTGCTCGTCATTGGGCTTCAACTCGGTCGCATCCTCGCGGCGGATCGGCCGCAAGTCTCGCTCCATAGCCTTATCGAATGCTTCGCGGGCCTCGGGTGAATCGAATTTCCGTGGCATCTCTAGCTCCTACTTGAAGTCCACTTCATATTGAAGGACTTCGCCCGTTTTGGGCTCAAAAAAGATGGCATTGAACTCGATCGCCGCGTCATTGCTGCTCCGCCTGAAGGTGACAATCGCGGTCACGTGGTCAATGTAGATTTCGGAGACCTGATAGTCATCCGGGACGATGTTGTACTTATCGAACGTCTCGCTCAGGTCATCCACGAGCCGCTGTAGGACTTCAGCCGTCAGCGGCTCACCCGTACTGCCCTCGTAAACAAGAACTTCTTCCTCGCGAAACTCGAACTTTTTCATGGGTCTCCCCTTAGAAAGGGATGTCGTCGTCGCTGACCGGGGCCTCGAACAGGGGCTCGGGAGGCAGCGGAGACAGCCAGTAAACCGCTGCCTCCATCGCATCGACTCCGCCGGGGAACATGGCCTGAATCGCGGCCTCGGCATCCTCTTGGCTATCGGCGATAGCCACTAGCTCCCGATCGCTGCCCAAGAACCCATCGGTATGCGGGCAGTAGCGAGGCGAGTCCATAATGACCGGCCATAGGCCAGCCGCCAGGGCTTTGCCGATTCGCCTTTGGTCGTTCCTTAGCGGACATTCGGCCAGATAGGCTTGAGCCGCTGCCTGGAACTCGTTGCGACAGAACATGCGGCTCACGGCCATCTCATTCTCTTCAACCTGATGGGGATGCATATTTGTTTCCTCCGTGGTTTCCTTGCCCATTTGAAGTATACCACGGAAAAGGCACGTCGTCAAGAAAATACGGGCGTATTTCTACGCCAGGGTCGCCAATTCTTGGTACTGCTTCGGATCGGCCACCACGAACCCGAACCGGCCACGGGCCTGATACTCGTCTTCGGGGACCAGGAAGAAACGCTCACTATTTTCGGGCAGACCGCGTACGCCACCGACCGTACAGACCACACCGACCTTGCCCTTAGGTACGTCATGATGCCAGTCGCCAAACGCGGAGATGGCTACCAGGTCATTCGCATGCTGTTCCTTGAATGCCTCTTGGTCACGCAACCGGCTTTCGCCGGGCTTGATCTTGACATGAGTGAACGCCTCATAGGCGTCTGGGTTATAGTCCCGGAGATTCCTGCGAGCCGCCTCAACCTCGGCATCGTCGAAACTGGCGGTGAAGTTGACGACCACCCTAGCGAACTCGGCGTCTTCCTCATACCATCCGCCTGCCAGACGCAGACAGGGCGGCATGAGGGCGTTACGGGCTCGCGAGAGCTTTATCCCACCATGCCCGGCCGTTGTAACGGCTGTGATACCTTCGGAGATAACGTGAACGCCTTGGATGCGACCCCACGGACTTCGGCTTCCGACAGTCAGCATAGCGATTCTCCCTATCTGCCCTTGCGGACCTTGATATCTGGATCGTAGCCGTCGTGGTTCACCAATGAGTCCCGAACATAGTCGGCGTCACAGTCCGGGTTGAACCAGACGGTATTAATGCAGCGGCCATTCAACCAAACGTCCCAAGCGATTGACCTAGCCATAGTTATTCACCTTCCTCGTAGTGATGGACCCAGACATGCGAGATGGCATCGTCGCCAGGATCGAAGCTTCTGACTGCCAACGTCAACAGCGTCGAAAAGTCATTTGCAACGCATTCCGGATCAAACGGGTATTGTTCCAGAACTTCTTCGGGTACCTCGACTTCGTACCACTGATGAGACACCAAGGCGACTCCAAGCGAGAGAGATCTCATGGCCACGTTAATTACCTCCCTGCGGGGGCGTACAAATGCCCGCCTCGATCAGGTCCATTGCCCGGCGTCCGAACCAGCCCTGAAGCTGCCAGGCCAGGCCCGTATCAATCAAGAACTGCCAGGCCTCGACTACCTGGGCCTCGTTTTCGGGTTCCTCGAATCCTTCGGCGATCCCAGCCGCCAGATATGGCGTCATAACGGTCTCCGGCATGGTGGCTACCTCCAATTTTCTTGCCCACTTGAAGTATACCCCATGATCTGCACGTCGTCAAAAAATACAGGCGTATTTTCTCACGGAGGGACAAAAAACAACCGCCGGACTGCGGCCTACTGGCGGCGAGTCCGGCGGTTGATACGACCATAAATTATATCGTTCCCGTAATGGGGGGGGGTTCAGCTAAAGAAAGCCGGAATAGTAGGCCCTGGGCCTACGAATCGTAGCCTTAATTAGGTCTCTAGTCAGTGGGCTTAGCGGCCCTGCGAGGGCCTCGCCCGTGGGAACGATCAAGAGCGTGACCGCTAGGAAACCTATCAGGATGATTAAGGTCGAGACCATTCCGAGATCATCCTCCACAAACAGTATGACCCATAAAACCGGCCAGGTCAAGAAAAACGAGGAAGAAAAAACACTCGCCCCGGCCCGGCCGCCGCAGGGGGCCAGGACACTTATGTCAAGTACCCCTGGCCCTTCAGGGCCAGGAGGAAGGCCCTGGATCGGGAGGATTCCAGGGCCTTGGGGGTATGGGTTATCCTTTGTGGGCCAGCAAGACCATGCGTCTTGCGAGGGCCTTCCAATCGACCTGATCGAGGGCGTGATGAAGGCAACCCTCAGCCCAGGGTGATAGGCCCTCGAAGTCGTCCTGGTTGTCGATGTACTCGCGAAGGATGGGGGCGATAGCTTCGATGGCTGCCACCTGCCCACCATGATCATCGACCATCTCCACGGCCATGTTGGCCCACTCGCGTTCCAGCGAGCCGGGGGCTGCCGTAAAGCAGGGCCAGATATGGCTTGTGGGGGCCTCGAATGGATTCTCGTCTGCCATTGTGATCCTCCAGGGGCCTTGTAAGGCCCGTTTGGTTACTGACGGAACCGGTAGCCGTACTTGTCACAGAACGCCTGATAGGCGTCCCCGTGGGCATCCCGAAGCTCTTGACGGAAGGTATCGACATGCGGCCCCCACTCATCGTAGGGCTTGACCAGCCAGGCCCATTCGGGGAAGGGCGTGAAGTCGGGATGATGAACCACGTTATACGCATGACGCTGAATGCTGACCTTGGGCCACCACTGACCGATGCGATCGTTGCGATGGGCCTTGATGACCTGGGCCACCCACAGCGAGTCATGGCAGTTGCCGATAACCACGCCCTGGGTCTCGATGAACGCGAACTGCGGCCACTTCTCGGCTGTAAAGCTGATCTCGACTGGCAGGTCGCCAGGCTCACATTTGAGCTTGGTATACCACGCAGCAGTCTCGTACAGAATTACGTGGTCGAAATGTCCATGCTTCCG
>Ga0180437_10012506_pt1 | contig 10022 bp, 3 predicted proteins | sample SS_ome_4_FD_132410 | JGI IMG/M metagenome (GOLD analysis project Ga0180437, IMG submission 132410) | Hypersaline lake sediment archaeal communities from the Salton Sea, California, USA - SS_3_D_1 metaG | ecosystem: Environmental > Aquatic > Non-marine Saline and Alkaline > Hypersaline > Sediment... | reverse complement strand
TGCGAAAATCAAAAGTAGACAGCGGGAGTAAAATCATAAAGGAAAATCTCCAACCTTCTTATCATCCCAAGCTACGAGGATTTTCTTTTTAGGGATTAAGCAAACGGTCACTTGTCTTCCAGCACATTGACGAAGCTTATATTCCTTGCCTTTGAAGCTGAATGTGCCATCCTTTTTCACCACACGTTGGTAATGAAGGGAGAAGACCAGATCGAGGTTCAGGGAAGGATCTAAGGGTCTGAGGTATCCATTCCCTGCTCTCAGAGCATCTTCCCAGCGTTTAAGGGGTATTTCTCCTGTCTCTGCGTGTGGGCGTTCTTCGTTATAAAACGCAACCTCATCGGTTAATACTTTCCGTGCCTCCATGAGAGTTCGGATGTTGTGTCGTTCACAGAGATACGGAATGCGTCTCTGCAAATAATCGAAGGCCTTCTCCACCTTCCCTTTAGCTTCTGGGGAGCCTTCTTCCGTGTAGATGAGGCCGACCTCAAGACTCTTTAACGCTCTTTTGAACTGGACTTCGCCTTCATCCAACCCTAAGGCATATTTGACATGAACGCCACGATGTTCCACAAAGCGGAAAATCTTATGTTGATCCACATAATAGGCCAAGGGCAGCCCATATTCTTCGACCGTGTTTCTGGCCGTCTCTAGATGCTCGTAACTGCTTTCTCTCTCAACAAGTTGCGCCCCAACAAAACGGCGTGAATAATCGTCTTTGGTCAAGATCAAATACTGAAAACCTCCTAAGGCTGGCACCCAGCGATGTTTGGAGGTGTCGTGCTGGAATAGGAATCCCGGCCCTGGGGTTTCAAAACGAACATAGACCTTATGTTTCTCCTCAGGGAGGGCATGATAATACCCGTGGCGCAGGGCAAAATAGCGGATCGTCTCTCGATGGAATGGGTATCCAAAAACCTTCTGGGCCTCCTCAGCCAAAACCGCAAAATTAAAGCGAGCCCGATAAACACTCGCTTTCTTCTGGATAAAATGCAGCTCCTCATGCAACCACCGCTCTACCTCCTCTGGCAATCGATGGAAGGCGCTCTCTTTGCGGGAATAAAGAGTAAATGCCTTTTGACCTATCAGACACTGCAACCATCGCTGGCGAAGCTTGTAAAGCTGTGCCCGTTTTATTCCGAGGAGTTCGCAAGCCTTCTCCTCAGCAATACGGTGATCGTTAAAGGCCTCCAGGATCTCTTCCACAAACTCTTTGGAAAGCCGCTTATGTAGCTGTTTGCTCATGGCAAATCGTCCTCCTCACGAGGTGTTCTACCATGAGCTTCCTATCTCTTGAAATCCCCCACTGTCTACTTTTTGTCTACTTTTCGTCTACTTTTGTTTTTCGCATACCGTCTACTTTTGATCTTGTCGTAACACATGACGTATAAATTCTGTCCATAGAAGCCAAAGGAGAATCGTTTCTGGAGACCTTGAAAATTCATAGGGACAAAAGTTATGATAATAAGCGAGAGCATAACTCACTATTCACTATTCAAATGCACTTTTCACTGAAGAAATGAGACGGATCAATGCACAAAAAAATAGATTCTTCCAAAAAGAAATCGTCCAAGTGGAAAAAGCGCATTATATTTGGCATTCTTTTTTTCCTGATGATCACGATATTCGGAGGATTGGTTGCCCTCCACACACCAACATTCCAGATATACATTCTCTCAAAGATCGACCAACGTCTGATACGAGATTTTAACCTATCCCTTTCTGCAAAATCACTGGACTTCAACTTATTCCGACTCAGTGCTTCGTTCGAGGATTTAAAAATCATCTCGCTCGCTCCGGAGAAGTCATTATTACAGAGTTTTGACGCTCAAAAACTCACCATCAACCTTTCAGCCGTGACTCTGCTCGGAAAAAAGGTCCACATTCAGAAATTTCACATCACAGATCCCGAAGTCCGACTAAGAAGAACAAAAAGAACATCCCCTGCAACCAAAAAAGTCAGGGCTGCCAGTAAAAAGCCTTTATCTTTTAGAATCGACGAGTTCCTTTTGAACAACTGCAAACTCGATTACCAGGATAAAGAATATCCGATCGGCGCTTTCATCGATAACATCGCACTGACCATTCATTTCGCGGAAGGGAATGATATCCACAAAGCAATCTTGGCGACACGATCCGGGAAGCTCGATATTTTCGGATCGCATTTATCTCTGGATAAATTTCTAGCAGAGCTGACCTTCGATGAACACTCTATCCGGGTCACTCGTTTCCTGTGCGAGACAGACCCAGTGCGTGTGAGCGCATCGGGACGGATCCGGGATTACCAGGAAAATCCGGATTACTATTTTTCGATCGAAGGAATGCTCCGAATGGATTCTCTCAATGAGATCTCTGAAATGGGGCGCAAATTTGCGGGTATCCTGTCGGTTACGACAACCATAAATGGCACGGCATCCGATCTCACATTGGACGGCCATGTGCAAGGACGAGATATCATTGTGGCTGACATCCCTTTGGAGAAACTGGAAGCGGATATCCTGGGCGAGAGGACTCGTATCGCTCTGCGTAACCTTGAGATCGAGGATTCGGAGGCAAATTTAACGGGAGAGCTGAGTTTATCTCTTCTTGAAAATGAAGCCTCGGCTCTCGAGTTACAGTGGACATCTCTCAGGCTTTCTGCACTCGAGCAATGGATGCCCGAGATGGCCCTTCTGCCTTCCACTAAATCGAGCGGAAATCTCTCTGCCAAATGGAAAGAACTCGCACTCCAATCCGTAGAGGCAAAAGGAGAGGTCAGGCTTGAATCCTCGCAAAAAACGCTTTCAGACGCTGCTGATCGCATAGATCTTGAAGGGCATGTTTCATTCCAGGCTAAAAGCGGGAATATAACTGTTTTCCCAAGCTCTTTACGTTTAAACCAAACCACTATGGCCGCTTCAGGAAGCCTGATTCCCCCGGAACGATTTCAATTGACATATCAACTGAAATCGAAGGACCTCAAGGATACAGTAAGACTCCTGGCCCGATTGAGGAGTCAAACATCGCTTCCAGAGTCAATAGGTTTGCCAAAGCTTCATCTCGATGGCCAGCTAAATCTCAGCGGAGAAGTCTCCGGCAGTTTCAAACAGCCGAGAGCGAGTCTTTCGGTCGACGGAAGGGACATACTGATCAACGCACAAGAGATCGGAAAGGTCGATGCCAGGCTCACCTATTCAGCGAGAACAATCGACGTCCTCTCTTTATCGATAGGGAAAGAACAGGGTGGAATAACTATGGATGGACAAATAACCTTCGATCCATTCGAAAAAGCGTCTATCCCTTCAGCCGAACTCAGGTTAAAAGCCTCTGGAATGGACCTCTCACCTCTCGCCTCGTTTATCCAAGGTAAATATTCCATCCACGGATTCTTAACGGGCGAAGCGACCTTATCCGGAAATATGACCGATCCCTCCATCCAGTTTTTTTTGGCCCTCAATGACGTCATCGTGAATAATGAGAACTTCCGTTCCATTCAAACCCAAGGGAACTACCTGGAACAAAAGCTTACACTCGAGAAATTATCAATAACAAAGAACGGAGGCGTTCTTGAGGGATGTCTGGCATTGGATCTGAAAACAAAGGCTTTCGATATAGACCTCAAAGGAGGCGGGATCGATCTTTCGACCTTTCGATCTCTGAACACGGAGGAGAAGACGATTAAGGGCTCGGTCCAGCTCGAGATCAAGGGCACTGGCATGGTCAAAAGTCCGGTTTTTTCCCTTCAACTGTCTTCGGAAAACCTCCGTGTACAGAATGTACACATAGGATCGCTGGTCCTCAAAGCCGTATCGGACGGTCGGGTGGTCGATATCCGGACGGAGACGCCGCTCGGACAGACCTCTGTCGCGGCGAAGCTCACCCTGGAAGAACCCTATCTTATCGAAGGACAATTCGACACGGAATCCATCGACCTCTGGCATACCATACGGTCAGGGTTAGAGCCGCTGCCCTCACCCATCTCTTCTCGGATCTCTGCAAGCGCCGATTTTGTGTTCCCGTTGAGAGATTGGACAGATGCCACATTTTCCATGAATTTAAAACAAGGTTCGTTCCGTTACAAAAACTTTACGATCCAAACGCCACAACCGATCCATGCAAAAATTCAAAACCGAGAATTGATTCTTGAAGATTTTTCGATAAAGGGACCTCAAACGGAGTTCATTGTTTCAGGCAGTCTGCCGCTCTCAGAAAAACATGCCGGCAATATCTCCATCACAGGATCTCTCGATCTTCGCCTGTTGGAGGCTCTTCTCCCCGGTACGGAATCCTCAGGCGTGCTCTGTATCGATGGCAGCATTTCCGGCTCGATATTAGAGCCGGTCATAGACGCTACGATGAAAATGGAAAACGGCAGGTATATATCCCCTCTTTTTCCCTCGGATTTTCAAAACATCACATTCAAATCGGAGATCAAGGAGAACGTATTCCACCTCGACCATCTCTTTATAGGAGTCGACGAAGGGAATATCTCCGCAAGCGGAACGGTTTTTTTGTCTCCGCTGCTGTCTGGAAAAAACCATTCCAAGCCTATGAAGCCGCTTCCTGCCAGGAGCGAGATCGTGGTCTCAGTGAATGAACTCTACCTCGATCCTTTCGCAGAAACCCTTTCGGAGCAACTGAACGCGCAAATCGGGGGAAGAGTGGATGGCACCCTGCGGTTTCAAGGTGACTTCTCGTCGCTGTCGAGACTCGAAATGGATGGAGAGCTGACACGGCTGGAATTTTCTCTCGATGAATTCAAGATGTCCAACGAAGAAAAGATTTTGTTCGCCATGAGGAACAGTGACCTCCATCTCGAAAGATTTAGGCTTTCGGGGGGACGATCATTCCTTCAGGCCGAAAGTGAATTGAGGCTGCAACCGGAAGAAAAAATAGACGCTAAGGTTTCCGCTTCCCTGGACGGTGCAGTTCTGTCCCCCCTCATAGAAGATGCTCGTCTGGGGGGAACCCTGACCTTCGACCTGTCCCTGAAGGGTGACCTCCGAAGCCCAGTTATCGACGGAACCGGAAAGATATCGGACGGCCTATTTCAGATGGAAGAACCACCCATCCTGATCACCGATTTCAACGGCGCATTCGACTTTCCGGATACAGAGACGGTAACGCTTTCCCTTGAAGGGATCGTAAACGGGGGAACCACGAATATTCAGGGAAAAATTGCCCATCGTTCCTTCTCAATCCTATCCACCCGGATCGAGGCCAAAACCGCCGGGGTCCAGTTGAACTATCCCGAAGGATTCCAGGCCATTTCCGACGGCACTCTCACCTTAGAGAAAAAGGAGAGGGATTGGCGTCTTGGGGGAGACATAAAAATCCTCCAATCCTACTACAATGCCGACATCTATCCGGGAGGCCAGCTCATCAACACCCTCCGGAAACAGCGCAGAGCACTGCGCAGCGATATCCCTCCGAGTCTCCGGTCTCTAAATCTGGATATGAACCTATCCACAGTCGAGGCGCTTATCATCGAAAACAATCTGGCTGACCTGGAAATGGACGCCGGAATTCGAGTCAACGGAACCGTTTTCGAACCCCGGCTCTCCGGTTTCGTCCGAAGCAGACAAACCGGACAGCTCGTATTCGGAAATCATGAATATGAGATTGAGCAAGCGAGTCTGAGTTTCCAGGATGCCGATCCGCTCGAAGGGGAATTATCCATCACCGCACACACTCAAGTCCATCATTTAAAAGAAAATGTAAAGGTTACCCTAGCAATATCCGGCACGATCACAAACCTGGAATTCGGGCTCACCTCTTCGCCCTATCGCACGGAAATCGAACTGGCTTCTCTTCTGATCACAGGATACGGCACAGAGAGGTTGCGGGAAGACGCTGCTGGTGTCATCGGCGACCAGCTGATGCTGTACTTCTTGAGTCCTTTTGCGACTCCCTTCACGATTTTTGTGAAAAATTTCCTCAGGGCCGAAGAGGTCACCATCCAGCCGATCAATATCGCCTCAGAAGCGGATCCCGGAGCCAGGTTCACATTCCGCAAAGGATTGCTCCGCTCCCTGGACCTCATATATTCGATAGATATTAGCAACACACAGTATCAGACATGGATTCTGGACTATAACTTCAATAACAATTTTGCCTTCCAATCTTTTGCAAAAGACGACGGAAGCTATGGGGGAAGCTTCGGTCATCGTTTTTTCCTGGGAAGCCCGGGTGGCGGGAAAGGGGCGCTCCATTCCTCAAGATACAGACAGCTCACAATAAAAGACATACACTTCGAAGGGGTTCTCATTTTCCCAGAAAATGGCCTCAGACGCATAGCTCAATCGCTCAAAAAAGGATCGATATTCAGTTATAAAGACCTGCGCAAGACGATCACTGCGCTGGAGACATTTTATAAATCCAGTGATTACATCAATGCCGTCATAGAACCGCTGCTCCTTCAGGATAATGCTGACTCTATCACAATCGTTTTCAATATATCCCCCCAAAAGCCTGCGGTTATTGCCTTTAAAGGAGACCCCCTCAGCAAAAGGCTGAAGAGAGAAGTGACCGAGAGATGGAATGGAAGATTACCGGAGGAAATGTCCGCCTCCCAAGCAAAAAAACAGATCTTGCGTGATCTGAGCGGAAAAGGTCGCCTCGATGCACGGGTCTCGTATACAAAAAGGCCTGCCAGCGGAAAATCTGTCCATTCGTTCTCTACGATCAGGGGATCTAAATACCGGATCGAAAACTTTACCATAAAGGGGGAGAGCTCTCTCTCCCCGAAAACGATCAAAAAGGCCATATCTGGGATTCCTAAAGCCAAAGGCAAAGGGCTGTGGGTGCTATTGTCCGATTTCAAACGTGCAAAATTAAGGATCGAAGCTCTTTTTGCAGAATACGGTTATCAAAGCGCCGCTATCAGCCGCCCTGAAATTCATCTCGATCGTGCGAAAAATGTGATAGATATCACTCTTCCCATCGACCAGGGAGTCCAAAGCCGCATTTCTTCCATCCAGGTCACCGGCAATTCCGTTTTTACAGCCGCCGATCTCAAGAATGTCATGAGATTGAAGGAGAGGAGGATTTTCTCCCCCACTGATCTCGCCTCAGATTCCAATATGCTCTACAGCTTTTACAGGTCGAACGGCTTCCACGATGTCAAAATCGATACACAGACGATTTCTGAGTCCGGTGAGGCAGACATAGACCTTCTCTACACCATCGAGGAAGGGGAAATCCACTCCGTATCCTCTATCGAAGTCCGCGGAAACCAACGCACTCCCGAACATGTCATACGCAGAGAGCTCACATTCAAAGAAGGCAGCATCCTGAGAACGAGAGATCTGATCGCCAGCCAAAAAAAGCTTTATGACCTGATGATTTTCAAGAGTGTGAACATCCGCAGGCTGGATATCGAAGGACAGAGAGAGAGGCCGAAGGTTTTGGTCGAAGTCCAAGAGGATCCAAGGTTCGCGGTGAGTTATGGACTGCGTTACAGCTCCGAAGAAAAGCTGGAAGGATTCGGTCAGCTAGACCTGGTCAACATCCTGGGCAGGGGAAGCAACGGTTTATTCTTTTACAGGCAGAACGATCGCCAGAAGGATTTTCGTTTCTCTCTCAAAGACCCTTACTTGTTCGGCAAAAGATTCAATACGCTCTACTCTTTTTTCTACACAGAGGAAACCATTGCTTTCTTCAAGGAGGAATTGTGGGGATTGTCGATCCAGCAACAGTTGTCAGTGACTCGCCATTCGACATTTTCCTATCTTTTCCGGATCAATAACATCCGAAACTACACTTTGGATTCCGACGATCCATTTCCATTCGATCTCACATATTTTCTTCCCGAGTTTCAAGTCTTTTGGGTACGAGACACGCGGACAAGTTTGCTCAATGCCATAAATGGATCTTTCCTGTCTCTCAGTTTGACCTATTCTCCTGAGTTCCTCAACACAACTCTCAAATACATCAGCTTCTTTGGCCAGTACTCCCTCTTTGTGCCTATCTCTGACCGAGTTGTCTGGGCATCGAATTACAGAATCGGTCTGGCCGATGCCTTCGATCAAGTCCTGGCGCCGAATAGTCGCCGATTCTTCGCGGGAGGGGCAAATTCTGTCAGGGGATTTGAAAGGGACAAAGTGGGCCCCTACATCCCCTTCTTGGAACTCCCGCTTGGCGGAGAGGCCCTTTTTGTTATGAATCAGGAACTGCGATTTCCTCTTTATAAATGGCTGGAGGGGGTGGCATTTTTCGACATGGGAAATGTCTATGAAAACCTCGGGGATATCCATCCTTTGGATGTCCGTACCGGAGCGGGATTCGGCTTGCGGCTAAACCTTCCGGCGATCTTTCTCCGGCTGGATTACGGGATCAATCTCGCCCCCCGTGAATACGAGAAAAGAACAGTTTTCTATTTCAGTATCGGGCAGGCCTTTTAAGCGGCACAGAATTCTCGCTTATCTGCGTAGCGAGCTTAGAAGCCTGCGGACCTGCTCGGCTTCAGGAGCATCGGGCGCCAGTATGAGAAAACGCTCCAGATGGACGAGCGTCAAATCGGGCCTCTTGGCCTGATAGTAGGCGAGCCCGATCTGATAGTGCGCGTATGCATGATCCGGTTTGACCTCCAGACACTTCTTGAAGGATTCGATCCCTTCCTGAGTTTTTTTCTGATAACCATAGATTATGCCCTTCTGGTAGAAGGCCTCGGGATTATTCGGCTCCAGTTCTTGTGCTTTAGACAATTGCTCCATGGCCTTGGTAAAGTCTTTTCTCTTTATGTAAACCTGGGCTTTTCCCACATACCCAAGGGCATAATTCTGATCTAGCTTGAGAGATTTTTCGAAATCGACCATTGCCGAATCCACCTGGTCAAGAGCCATTCTTGCCGTTCCTCTGTAGTAGAAGGCTCTTTTGTGCTTGGGATTGTTGGCGATCGCCTTGTCAAAACTGGCTTTGGCCTCGCCGTACTTGAACTGTTTGAGCAAAGCCAGGCCTTGCTCATAAGGATCGGTGGCCTGTTCCCGGGTTAGAGAAACGGAACTGTGACCGGCACACGAGAGAAACAGTGCGCTCATTACGATCATGACTTTGACTTTTCCTTTTAAGAAAGATTTTGGTAAAAACATGAAGATCTCCCCATTATTCAAATTTGACATATAATTATTTTAAACCATTCCTTGTAGTTTAAAACCCGTTACAGCCAAATGAAACCAAAGAATCTATGTCAATCCCTTATCTCTGAACATCACACAAGGGAAGCTGCCGGGAAACATCACAGCCACCTTTTTCGCCTGAAGAATACGATCATCAGAACCGCTATGACAACAACCACTCCCCACACCGCAAAATACCCCCAACGCCAGTCGAGTTCAGGAATGAATTTAAAATTCATCCCGTAGATTCCCGCTATAAACGTCAGAGGGATAAATATGGTGGCGATGATCGTCAGGACTTTCATGATCTCGTTCATTCGGTTGCTTATATTTGTAAGGTAAGTGTCATGCATCCCGGATAACATATCTCTGAATGTCTCGGCCGTATCGATGATCTGGATGGTGTGGTCATAAACATCTCTGAGATATTTTAACGTTACCTTCTTGATAATAGCGGACTCGGACTTTTCTAATCCGCTTATGCATTCTCTGAGAGGCCAGATCGATTTTCTCAGAAACAGCATTTCTCTCTTTAACCTGTGTATATCTTGCATAGTTTCTGGTTCCGCATTTCTTGTCAATGAGTCTTCGAGCTCTTCGATCCTCTCTCCGATCTTCTCCAAGATGACAAAATACTGATCGACGACCGCATCTACCAGGGCATAGGCCAGATAATCCGTTCCCATTTTTCGGATGCGTCCTTTGGCATTCCGGATCCTTTCCCTGATCAAGTCGAATATATCGCCCCAGCGCTCCTGGAAAGAAAGCACAAAATGCTCGGAAAGGACGAGACTGACCTGTTCTCCGCTGATCTCATTTTTCTCTTCATCGAATGTGAGCATTGTGAATACGATATAAACATACTCACCATAATCTTCGAGCTTCGGGCGTTGCCCCGTATGAACAATGTCCTCGACGACAAGAGGA
>Ga0180437_10012505_pt1 | contig 10022 bp, 5 predicted proteins | sample SS_ome_4_FD_132410 | JGI IMG/M metagenome (GOLD analysis project Ga0180437, IMG submission 132410) | Hypersaline lake sediment archaeal communities from the Salton Sea, California, USA - SS_3_D_1 metaG | ecosystem: Environmental > Aquatic > Non-marine Saline and Alkaline > Hypersaline > Sediment... | reverse complement strand
TTCATATTTAGCTTATATTTTTCTTACTCCTAACACAACTGAATCTAAGCCCTTATAATATAATCTTGTGTTAAAAGTTTGTTTTTCTGTTATATTTATGTAAAATTCTATACTACATTAAAATTCAGCCACGGCGAAAGTATTAGCTGCGCTAGGTTGTGTGCTTCAGTTCCATAAACTACCTGGGCGGCAAGACCAAACGCCAAGAAAATACTATCAGAAGTTTGTGGCAATATGGAAATATAGGCTCCATCTCCTTCTGTAATGCTTGTAAATCGTAAAAAGTTTCCAGCATCGGAAGCTACAGCGCGACCGCTGCCATCGCTTGTTCCGAACGCTCCGTTTATTATAGTAATAATTTGTTCAAGTGTGTAAGTTGTACCGAGACTTCCATTAACTGGTCCTACTCCATTAATGTCAAAACCCAAAACCGAATTTGAATTTGACGAATCAATCTCACCACCAATTTGAACTGAAGAATCTTCTGAGTTCGTTCTTAGGTTTGTTGCTTCAATAGCTATTTGACCATATTCATCATAGCTTGTTCTGTAGGCCCATCCAGTTCCAGCGGCTGTAGTTAATTGAGAAGAACCAGTAGGGCTGCTTATTACTCCCTGATTGGGGAAGCCCAACGGAACGTTTGCTACAGGTAGAGAATCAAAATCTGATATTGGAGTGGTTATTCCCATAGCCTTTCCAGACAAGGAACCAATTATTAATTTTTCCGTTGTCCAATCATCTTCTGTATCACTCAACAAATTTCCTAATTTAAGATTGCCGTCATTCCAATAACAAACTCTTCCAGTATATGTATTAACGTCTGATGTTATCGTTTCGCCAAAAGTAAAATCTGATGTTGAGTGGTCAACAATATTGTTGACATATGAAACAACTCCAGAGGTGTTGCCCACAACGCTTTCTCCAGATACAAATGAACCAGCCGTAACTTTGACATACAATTTAGAATTAGTGGCATCCCATGAAATTACTTCGCCAGTTGCGGAAGAATTAATACCAGTCAAAACTTCGCCAGCTGTAAAACTACCGTTATTGACGTTTACTGTTAATCCTGTTCCTAATGTAACTGGATATGGGTCTGGTGTTACATCAACTCCCACAGCTGGAGAATATCCGCTTCCTACTGCATTTATTTTAATTCCGTCAACCACCCCACCACTTTCGCTTATCACTTCAATAATTGCATCTGTATTTCCATCGTTGATTGTCAGAATGTCTCCTACAACATAGTTAGAGCCACCAGTGTTTATTTTAACAGTATTAACATCACCAGTTACTCCGCTATCATCAACGACAAGCTCAATAATGTCAAATCCTTCTATAACAATACCATCGGCTGCGCCGTATAATCTTGCCGAAGAAATTGCGCCAGTGAAAGCATCCGATATTTTTAATCTGCTATTCCATTCTGTGGCCGCGCCGTATGTTGTTATTGCATCATTAATAATAGTTTTAATATCTGCCAGCATTAGAGAAGCCGAAGTTCCACTTGTTACTAAATCGGCAACACGCAACGTATTTCTAATTTCAAGAACAACTAAGTCATTGACTTCATCTGTAAACGTAAACGATTCTCCATCCCAAACTTTATCCACGCCGTAGAGAATTCCCTGTCCGTTTAAGAAATCAATAATTTCCTGTAATGTCATATACTGATTTGGGAATTTAATAGTTGAATAACTTGAACCAAAATTAATATTAAATTTTAGCGAATTATTTATAGTGTCTGTTATATCTACTGGATAGGTTATACCGCTTGCGTTTAATATTGCTGGCTGTGCGTCTTCTCCAGCATCAAACGTATTTGGGAATTGGTATCCGCCTGGAGGTCCGCCAACTATTCCTTCTCCTGGTCTTAAGTTGCCGCCGCCAACTCTCATATACTCACCCTGAACATTAAACCCAAAAATTATTGCAGCAGTAGAATGATTTTTTTCGTCCAAAGCTATTCTGCTGCCTACTCCCTTAAACGCGACAGTTTCATTTGTTATTTGTAACAGGCCTTCGCTTTCTTGGTCAACACTAACAATCATTGTATCAGACGGAGGACTAATAGTTACGTCTGTGACAAGAGCATAATTTGTAGAAATTGGCGGTGTTGAAGAAGTAGAAATTCTATTTGCTAATTCAAAAGTCCCACTTGTAACTTTAATGCTAACTGTTGAACCAGTAACCCTAATTATCGTTCCTACTGCTCCAGTTGCGGTTGTACCAGTGCTATTAAATCCATATACTAGGGTTCCGAATGGCGGCGCGAATGTGCCAGTTATTGTTATATCTGCATCAAAAACGCCATTTACCATCGCCAAATGATTATCCATTTCTACCTGAATATGGCTTTCCATTTTGTTTAAATCGGCAAAATTTGTAAGACCAGTACCAGTATAATAGATTGTATCCGATGTGTTTGTAAATCCTAAACTTGACGAACTAATTATAGTTACGTTTGCGGTTCCGCTGGTATAAGGAGAGAAAACCCTAACGTACTTTTTCCCACCAGAAGGCCACGTATATTCTTCAGCAACTATTTCTGATGCAGCGCCATTTATAGTTCCCACAACGCTAGCAACATCAGCATTGGACCAGCTAGTTGTTACGTTTTGTGGGTTTCCATTACTGTCTGTATAATTAAAATCTATCGAACCAGAATTATCGTTAAAATCTCCATATGGAGATACAACTCCAGCCGTTCTGTGAAAGTCTACTGGTATCCACGGATTAGAAATGTCAGACTCATCCCAATAATCATCGCTTCCTATTTTAATCATCAATGTATTATCGGCTGTTCCAAATATATATCCTCCAGATAAATCTATAGATGAAGTTAAGTATGCGCCGCCGTCGAAACCTAATTGGTCTAAACAAGTAGAATCTTTTGATAACGCAAGCCAACTTGTTTCTCTGCCATTTGACGTACTGAAAATTTGTAGGCGTGTAAGACCACCATCGTCTATTGCATAAGCAGAAAAACCAATACCCAAAGAAGTTATTGCGTTTGTGATAACTCCCATATCGTTTGAGCCAGCTGGTAAGTCTATTTGCTGCCATTGTGAGGCGAGAATGTCGGTTTTGTTTGCAATAAATATTCTATTGGTTCCATCAACGCCAACGTCACTATTTTTATCCAAATAGTAAACGTAGCTTCCTATATTGTGTGTAGCTTTTTCTGTATGAACTTCATTTCTGGTTTGCAAATCTATATGAGTATCATCATTATAATAATACGTGAAAACTTCTCCATTGATGGAACAATAAAATGGGCCACCTGGAGAAACATTACCACTAACCATTGAGGCATCATCAACTGTAATTGTTTTTGCTGGAGGTATACTTTCAGAATTAGTTATTGGGGTGTTTGTCACTGAGTTTGACAAGCTAGTATCATAAAATAAATATTCTGTGTTACCAGTAGAACCTGTTATTTCAACAGTAGAGGCCGAACCTCCAGCGTCGTTGTTTGATACAACTTTGATAAAACTTCCAGACGAAGAAGCCAAACCAGCAGTACCAAACGCATCATTCATTTGGTCAATAATTTGGGTCTTAGTTGGAGGGGCAACTGCGCCGCTATATTGTTTGAATCCGCCAAGAGAAATAGTAGGACCTGAACCATCAGTGGTTATCGTTGTTTCGTCCACAGTAATTGTTAAGGCTGCTACAGTATTGATTGTGTAATATCCATCGTTATCATCAGAACCATTAATCGTTAAACTTTGACCATCAAGAAATCCATCATCTAAGAAACTTCCACTTCCTCTAGTTATTGTTGATGGGCTTGTAAACGATATATTCGTGCCAGTATATGTTGCTCCAGAATTTGCATCAGTTGTATAGTATGGCGCAGCACCATATCCAGATACAACATTAAACGTTGAACCCTTTTTAACATATACATCATTAGTAACAGACGTTGTTGAGTGTGTAGCCGAAGTGTAACCTATTATGCTACCTCTACCAGTTGACAAAACATTTAGTACATTATCAACTCCAGTTTTGATACCAAAATTAGTAGTATAAACATCTGCGCTAACTCCTGAAGTTTGACCAGTTATAGAGTTACCTCCAGTAAACGGTGTGCCACTAACGTTGTACAAAACAAGAAGTCCATCAGTAGTACCGTTCTGAATAAAGTTTGCAACATAACCATTTGCGGCTGGTATGGTATCATCTACTACCATTTCTCCAATGTCAAATCCAGCAGCAGAACTTACATTTGTTACTTCAAAATATGTAACACCATCTTTTATAGAGTTATACCTAATAAATTCCGCGCTCGCATCTAGCTTAAGATAAATCAATCCAGGCTCGGTCCATCCAGCTGGAGCATCGTTCAACTGAATTGAAAATCTTTTATCTAATCCAACAGAACTCCAGGCGCTAGGAACTATGAAATTTCCAATGTCAGTTGGAGCTGTGGCTTGGTCAACCAAAGTAGTAACAGCAGTACCATCGTCAAAATTAAGTATTCTAAAATCGTTTCCTAATCCCTCTACCGTATGATACATTTTCAAATTATCGCCAACATAATCAACGGCAACATCAAGACCAGCAATTACTAATTGACTGTTGATAAAACTTTTAATAGAAAACTTGCCGTAATCTTGCGCGTCATTTGGCAAACTGCCTGATACTGGAAATGTCATTGAAGCGGCTGTATAAGCTGTATCAGGATATGTCCTAGCTTCAATTATTAAAGTGTCATTGACTCCCTTAAAAATTGTTGCTCCTGGATTTATTGATTTATCGCCAACAACTTCAGCGGCGGATTTATTTGATTCAATAGTGACTGTCTTTGCTGGCAATTCACCATCAAATTTAAAATAAACTACTTCGCCATCTATATCGGCGTTTAAATTATCTAACTTTGTTCTGGTGTCTAGTGTTCCCCACTCATAGGCAATTAGATTAACTGTTGAATCTGTTGGGTCCCCTAAAAGTATAGCTGGTTCGGCGTTTGAACCTTCTGCGACCGCTCCAGCTTCGGGGTATCCAACAGTAGTGTTTATTGTTGAGCCTTCATCGGCTAAAGAACCAATTTCTAACTTGGCAGTAGAACCAGTAGAATTGGATGTTATTCTTATTTGTCCATAATCATTAATGTCTGCTGTTGCTCCAATTAAACCGTTTGAGCCAGTACTAAAAGTTCCAAAGTCAAAATACAACGCTGCATTTGCAGTTCCGTTTTCGATTCTTACTTCGCTAACCGAACCAACTTCAAACGAATCTAATCTTAAAAAATTAGTAGGAGTAATAGACGCTGGCACTACGCCACTTGGCAACGGATTATTTCCAGGTACGCTCTTTGATTCTGTATTTATTTGTGAAACTATTTCCGATAATGTCAATGGTTCGCTAACAACAGTAACAATTTCTATCGTACAATTCCCATCCCCACTTCCACCAGTAGTTGTAACATTTGTTCCTACCGAATATCCTCTACCTCCAGATACTAATTCAATTTCTGTAACTGCATCATCGGTTCCAACATTAAGTACTCTTACTCTTCCATCTTCGCCGCCGCCTGTTACTGTTAGAATATCTCCCACTACATAATTTTTTCCACCGTTAGTTGGTATTGGATTAATTACAGATATTTTTCCAGCATTAGCTGTAAACAATACCTGATAAGTTATGCCGTCCAATACATATATAAATGTTTCGCCAGCAACATCGGCTTCCACTACTGGATTTTTATTTATTAGAAAAGCTGATTTTGATGGATTGGTATTTAAGACCTCAATTAAGTCTGTAGGAATTCCTAAATTATAACCGTTTCCTCTAGGAACATGTATTTCTTGAAAGCCACCATTGTCAACTGCTATTGCTAAAGTATCATTTGTTGTATCTGGTGAAAACCATACTTGCGCGTCGTTTCCGTATACAGTAGATGAAGATGGGAAGCCCAAAATATCTTCTAATGGTGTTCCCTGTGGCGTAACAAAATTTCCTATTTCAATAGACGAATCTAAACCAGCAGAAGGTGAGAATAGTCCAATTCCCCAACTAGTTGTGTGCTTAACTTTAACAGCTACTTCATATCCAGAAAAGTAGCTGTTGATTTTTGTTACAACGTCATCAGCTGTATATGCTCCAGCTGGAAACACCACTGTTTCATTATTTCCGTCAACAGTCAATTCAAACGAACTGTCTCCAGTACCAGTTGACGGTATATTTATTGTTTGTGTTAGGTTGGCCCATTTTTCATCCCCTAAAATTGCCGCCCTATCAAACCATGTTTTTCCAACTCCTTGAATTTGTCCTCTAGTCGCATCACCAACAAATTCTATTGTTTTTCTGTTACCATCTATTTCAACTATTAGCTGTTGTCGCCCTATAGGATTATATCCGTTTCTTAAGCTGCTGTTACCAGTAAGGAAAGCTGGTTCGGTAGTAACAGAATCTTGCAAATCAAATTTTAATTGCGCTGAATAAATTGCGGGTTCCAATGGAGATGTATCCAAAAAATACGAATATCTGTTTTGCCTTTCTTTATGCAAAGTGCCAGTAAAGTTAGTTAATACATATTCTCCACGGCGCAACCTGATTTGAGCATTTGGCCAAACATCAGTTCCAGTTACTAATCGTTGACCTGTTTCTGTTGCCCTTATAGTTAAATAATCTTTAGCTCCTCTCTGGAACGTTGGTGTTAGCACTTCAAAGCTGAAAAGGTATGGTTCAGCTTTTGAAAATTCGGCTTGTTCTATTCCTTGAGGGGCGATATAAAAGTCAAACTCTCTGTTAACAACAAACGTTTCAGAAATAGCTATGTTATACCATTTGTCTTTATAATTTCCAACACCAGGAAAACTTGAAGAAAAATTAGAATTGGTTGGGTCATCACTAGGGATATTCCATTGAACATAATAGGTTCCCGTAGATTCCCTTATTGCGCTGTCAAATCTTGCCAGTACGGTTTCGCTATCTTGTTTAGTTATAATGATTGGTCCTATTGAACCTGGGTCATGTAATACCCCATTAAGATAAACAAGAATAAAAAGTCTTACTTTTTCACCAACCCTAGCGTCGTATCGTGTGCGAATAGCCATTAACTATAACTCCTTAATTTTTTATCTACTAACTATTGTAAGTTCACGCGATTCAATCGGCGTAACTTGATAGAAGTCAACATTGAATGTTCTGCTTACCCACATAACTTCTTCAACGGCAAATATGCCTCCCATAGTAGACGTTTCTTTTAGGAAGAATTGAATAATAGTGGGGGCAATAACTGCATCAGTAGCGGTATTTTCTGGATAATTAAAACTGCGTGAATACAAAAACGTTTCTCCAGCTAATTTTTGTTCCGTAAGAGAGCGTTTAAAATCAACATTGGTAGCTGTTACTCCAGATTGCCATACCAGCGGTCCAGTTGGATTGGTTTCATACTCCTTAAAGTTGAACCATTTTCCATCGCTTCTAAATACGGAAAGCTCAATATCAAGTCCCGCTATAATAGCGCCAGAATCTACTGGTGTGACTTTAACTACATGGGGCTGTCCATATTCAATATAAAGTCTCTGTACGGTATTGTGTAAATCCATATCGTTTTCCTTTATCCAACTGTATTATGAATACTTTTTTTATACACTCGCGTTATAATTTCCCTTGTCATTGTGGCCGTCGTAATTAGTGCGCCAGTACTTGCATTAAAAAATACCAATGCAGCCGTTGTACCATCTGCGTGTGCTTCAAGTGTTAGCTTAAACAAATCTGCATTGTAAACTAAGCCGCGAATGACATCCTTATACCAAACAACCCTACCAGCATCCAAATGATTTTGAAAAGTTAGTCCAGCATTTGTTACATCTGTTGTTAGACCGTGCAATATTGCTGCTCTAGCTGTTACGCCAAGAACATCTGGTCTGATAGTAGTACTTAATAATTCTACTAGGTAGTTTTCCCTAGCCGCTAATGTTTGTGGCCATAAGGCATAACTTGGCGCATCATTATTAGTTGCAAGGTGAAAGTCAACTCGCGGATTTAAAGCACTAACATAACCGCCGAAATGAAAAGTACCAAGTAAATCCCATCGTATTTGTTGTGGAAAAGCCATCTTTTTTCCTCCTATAATATATAGTGTTTAACTATAATTAGTTATTAGTTCGGGGTCTTTACCATCTTCAATAATTACATACGAATTGCTTTCTACCCAATCGCCTGTGTTTATAAGGTAAATGCCGCCAAGCTCATCGTGTTTTTCACAATATGGAACATGAGTGTGGCCACTCATAATTATGCCATAGTTATTATATGTTTCTAAACTTTTTTCCTTATGCCTTTCTACTATTTTTATATACCGTTCACTTTTATGAAAATCAGTTAAGTCAAAATCCCACGTTCTCCTAAAGACATTCAAAATTTGATAACCTAGTTTTGCCCAAAAATAGTACTTACCAAGCTCTTCATCAAATTCATGTCCATGAGTAAAAATCAATTTTCTATTGTCACTTAAAGTTAAAACCAGTTTTTCTTGAATCGTTATTGACTTTTTAATTAGCGGAGAAAGGTTTATTGCTTCGCTATCATGGTTCCCCGTAATCCAATAAACTTCTTTAAGCCTTGAAATCGCCTCTACTATTTTTTTGTTTTTGCTTATTAGACTTCCTAAGTTTCCTATCCACAAATCAAAAACATCTCCTCCGAGAATTACAACATCTGCTTTTGGCGCTTCCTCAATCAAAAATTTTCTTAAACTATTAACATTACAATCTTCAGCGCCTATATGTAAATCACTTGTCGCTATTATTTTCATTTCGCCCTTTTACCTCTATCAATACAAATTTATTGGGAGTCTTTTCCATGACTTCTAATAATTGTTCAGGCGAAACATCTTCTGGAATCATATCTTTAAATAAATCTGCTACGGTGGGGCAGGCCTTCAAATATTTTAGCATTAAACCGCTGCATACCAGATTTTTAGATTTTGGTGGTTTATATTTAATCCCCACCGCCCTTAAAGCAATAGATACTCCCATCAAAATCAACTCTTTATAACCATATGGGTCATCCAAATATTCAAACGCTATTTTTTCTAAAGCTCTATTCCTTTCCTCAACCGAAATTTTAGGGAAATAAACCCTGTAATTATATTTGCCGTGTTCGTAATGTCTCCACGGTGTAAAAATTACCCCTTTGCTTGTAGCTTCTATAAGCATTGACAAGCGTAAATAATTTCTGCTTCCAATAAAAGCATGGCTATAGTTCGAGTCGGTAAACCACATTATTGTTTTTGATAGCCAATTTGGAGAACCAGAAAAACACAACGCTCCTGCAAATAAGCTATCCAATTTTATGCTACCTCTATTCCTTTAGTCATAACTCCTGCATAAAAACCAAGCACTATTCCCATCTTAACATCAGAAGTAAGTTCTGCTGCTGGTGTATATGACACACGTATATACAAACCAGCTGGTACATCTGCTTTTCTATCTGGTTCTATCAAATGAATATCATGCCCAGGCTTAACTGGAAAATCTTTGAGAAACTTCCACATCGTACCTGCTATTGGATGATAAATTTCTACATCAACAGTGTCTCCATAATTAGCTCCATCATTCAACCAACCCAAGCCCGAATACAATTCAATTGTTGTATCAATGTCAATATCATCAATATCTATTGTTGCGCCGCTTCCGCTACCACCACTAGTTGCAGCGCCGTCTGTATCAACGACATAATCATCACCCTGAGTTGTGATGTCCACTCCTGTAACCGCACCAGCATCAACAGAAGTAACCGTCAATGTTCCTCCAGTGCCACTACCACCAGTAACAGTTAAAACATCGTCAACAGAATAACCGCTGCCGCCGCTATTAATGGAAACGGTTTTTAATGGACCGTTGTTTGTGTCAAGCCTAAATTTATAATCGTGTGTTACGGTGCTGGAAGTTCCGCTAGGAACTGTTATTTCAAAACCCTGCATAGTTAATTTGTAACCAGTTGTGTGAACATTTTGTGCAACATTAACATCGCCCAAAGAATTTATTGGAATAGTATCACTTTTT
>Ga0180437_10012502_pt1 | contig 10023 bp, 9 predicted proteins | sample SS_ome_4_FD_132410 | JGI IMG/M metagenome (GOLD analysis project Ga0180437, IMG submission 132410) | Hypersaline lake sediment archaeal communities from the Salton Sea, California, USA - SS_3_D_1 metaG | ecosystem: Environmental > Aquatic > Non-marine Saline and Alkaline > Hypersaline > Sediment... | reverse complement strand
TTCGGTGATGTCAGGGTCGGTGTGCGCAAAGTGCTCCCGGAGAGTATCGAGATAGCTCTCGAACACCTCTGAGATTGGGACAACACTGAACTCCATTCCCAGCCTGGCGGAAAGATTTCTCGAATCCTCGATGCTTCCTCTCGAGGAGTAGGGGGATGGCATTGCGATCCCGAGCACATTCTCATTTCCGAGCGCGGTGCAGGCAAGAGTGGCGGTAACCGCCGAATCTATTCCTCCGGAAAGGCCCACAACCGCCTTTGAGAAGCCGCACTTGCGGAGGTAATCTCTGATCCCGAGCACAAGAGCCTCGTGCACCGATTCTACCTGTTCCTGAGGGGCATACACCTTCCCCTTCCCCTCCTCCTCAGTGTCGACAGTCACGACTTGCTCTCTGAATGCCCCAAACACCCGAACCGGGCGGCCTGAGCGATCGACGAAGAGGCTCCGCCCGTCAAACACGAGCTCGTCGTTTCCCCCCACCTGGTTCACGTAGAGAAAAGGCACTCCGTGCCTGGCTGCATGACCTGAGATGAGCCCGAACCTGGTCATTTCCTTGCCGATGCTGAAAGGGGATGCGGAAATGTTGATGAAGAGTGTTGCTCCCTGGTCTGCGAGCTGCGCAACCGGGTCAAAGGAGTACAGTACATTTCCAGGCCAGAACGCCGGGTCGTTCCAGGCATCCTCGCAGATGGAGATGCCCAACTGCTCCCCCTGGAAGGGAAAAACCCTCACCTCCGCTGCGGGATCGAAGTATCGTGCTTCGTCGAACACATCATAGGTTGGCAAAAGAGACTTGTGCTGGCTGAAGAGAATCTGCCCGTTCTTAAGCAGTACGGCGGCATTGTGGAGCTTTTTTCCCCTCCTGCTTTCGTCTCGGACTGGAAGCCCCAAGAGTATCCCGCTGCCCTCACAGGATGCTGAGAGCGCTCTTACCTCCTCAAGCATCTTCTGTGTCTTGTCCACAAACCATTTTCTCTCAAGAAGATCCTTCGGCGGATACCCGGTGAGGTAGAGCTCCGAGAACACGGCAAGATCCGCCCTCTCATCCCTTGCCTTCCTGAGGACGCGCTTCATCTTTCGTAGGTTTCCCTCCATGTCCCCGACCGTTGGATTCAGCTGAGCAACTGTGACCCGCATACCGTTCCCCCTCCTTTCAGGGTCAAATATAAATCCAAAACACACCCGCAGGAACGATTTTATCCTGGGATTTTATCGAAGGGCTTACCGCAGGTTGTTATCCTGCGATTTCGTCGAACGATATTATCGAACGATATTATCGGACATGAATCCAAGGTCGCACGTTATTACCCTTCAGGAGAACACGAGGGGCAGCGCAAGAAGGGAGAGGCACGCAAGAAACACAAAAAGGGTCACAAGCACCACGCGCCAGTAGAACGAAACCGCACGGAGAATGAGCCGGGGATTTTCGAGCTCCGCATCTGAAAGACGATCTTCCCCGATCCACGGCTTGTGCTTCAGAACAGTTCCGTAGACAGAGGGGCCGCCAAGCCGGAGCCCCAGAAAGGCAGAAAATCCAGCCTCTGCAATACCGCTGTTCGGACTCGGGTTCTTCCGTCCGTCTCTCACCATGGTTTGGAGGACTTCTGCGCTGAACCCTGAAGCGCAGTAGAGAAAAAATCCGTTGAGGCGTGCCGGTATAAAGTTGAGACCATCGTCAAGCCGTGCACCGATCTTGCCGAAACGCTCATACCTGCTGTTTCGATAGCCGAAACGGGAGTCGATGGTGTTTATCGTTTTATACATATAGGCAAGAGGGATCCCGCCGATGAGGAAGTAGAAAAGGGGAGCGGTAAAGCCGTCAACGATGTTTTCCGAGGCCGATTCCACCGTTGCACGGATCACTCCACGTACATCAAGTCGTGCGGTATCCCGACCCACAATCCGGGAAACTCGTTCCCGTGCCAGCGTGAGGTCACCCTCTTCCAGGGCCCAATAGACAGATTTTGCCTCCCTCACCATATCCCGATTGCAGAAGAGGAAGTAGAGAAGAAAGAGGGTCAGCACATTGAGAGAAAATGGAAGGATGAGAAATCGCTTCACCCAGTTCAGCAGAATGGTGAGAGTGAAGACAACGAGCAGGGAACAGAGAACGAGAAGGAACCCGGCGAACAGTTTCCATTGCAAGGGATAAAAGATCCTTTCGAAAAAGCTGAGCATGGACCCGATGAGCCGTACAGGGTGGCCGCGGAACACCGGATCGCCGATCAGAAGGTCGAGAAAGAATGCGAGGAGTACATTGAGCACCATGAAACAAACCCTTCAATGAGCTACCGCTCTATCCCTGCCCCGAGCGTATCACCGGGGGAGTCCCGCGGACTCACCGGATGGACAGCCCGTAAAACACAATCAGCGCCGCCACCTCCGAAAGCTCGATCCCTGCCCCGAGCGTATCACCGGTGAGTCCGGCGATTTTCAGTCTGCAGATGTAGCCCCAGATTACCCAGAAAATGCATACGAGCGGCACCGCAAGCAGGCGGAAGGGATCGATCCTGGAAAAACTGATAATGAGCATGAGCAGGATGGAGAGCGCAGCCTGAGGGAGCCTGATGGAGTCCACGAAACTCTTTCCGAGCCCCTTGTCCCCTCCTGCATAGGAAAAAAGGCACCCTGCCAGCGGTACTCCACCCCTGCTGAGCGCAGGAACCGCAGCGAGCGCAAAGGGAAAGCTCTCAGGCTGGCTGCGCAAAAGCTCGTAAAAGAAGGCGATCTTGAGCAGGTACACGCAGAAAGCCGAGATGAACCCCAGGGCTCCCTGCCGCGAGTCACGCATCACCGCAAGAATCTCCTCTGGTTCCCGCCGCCCTGAGAGAAATCCGTCGAAGGTATCGACCAGCCCATCCGCATGGAGCGCCCGGGAAAACGCCAGGGTGAACACGCACAGGAGCACCGATACGCTCAAGGGGCTCAGCGCACGGAGAAGCCAGATCGGGTAGTAAAACAGACCGATGGTAAGCCCAACCAGGGGATAAAAAACCGTGGATCTGCCTGTGTCCTCTGGTGCGATTGTTATCCTCCCGAGCCCCGGGATCACGGTCAAAAACCCATAGGCAAACACGAGCTGTTTGAGCAGGCGCTTCATTTCTTTCTGTCCACCCCCGCCTGTTCGAAGGTGGCCATCTCATAGTACAGGTGCACTGCTGCATCGATGAGCTCCATGGCAAGGGCTGCACCGGTGCCTTCACCGAGCCTCATCTCCAGGTCGAGCACAGGACGTTTGCCGAGATAGTCCGCGAACAGACGGTGTCCCTTCTCCGCTGACAGGTGGGAGAGCAAAAAGTAATCGCCGATCTGCCGGTTGAGGCTGTAGGCGATCATTGCGCCTGCGGTGGATATGAACCCGTCGATGACAGCGAGCTTTCTCTTCAGCGCAGCGCCGATGATCAGACCCGCAATCCCTCCGATCTCGAATCCTCCGACTTTTGCAAGCACATCCACCGGGTCACGCGGGTCCGGGTTGTTCACCCGAATTCCCCGCTGTACCGCTTCGACCTTTTTTGCGAGCGTGCGGTCATCGATACCGGTACCCCTTCCGGTAATCCTCACAGGATCGATACCTGCGAGCACACTCACCACAGCGGATGAGGATGCGGTGTTCCCGATCCCCATGTCACCTGTTCCCAGCAGGTCAAACTCCTGTTCGAGGGCGAGCTCGATTCCGGTCACGAGGGCAGTTTCGGCCTGCTCCCTGGACATTGCGGGTCCTTTTGCAAAGTTTTTGGTTCCTGATGCGATCTTCCGGTTCATGCAGCCGGCTGCTTCTATTTTCCCGGCAACTCCCATGTCAACGACCACGACCATGCACCCCGCATGGCGTGCGAGCACATTCACCCCCGCCCCTCCACGGAGAAAATTTGCCACCATCTGGGAGGTGACGCTCTGGGGATAGGCTGAAACTCCCTCTTCCACAATGCCATGATCTGCCGCAAGGGTGAAGATTACCTTCCGCTCACAGCGAGGATCAGTGCTTCCCTGCGCAAGGGCGAGAGCGATGCAGAGCTCCTCGAGCCTTCCCAGGCTTCCCTGCGGCTTTGTCTGTGCATCGAGCCGTTTCTGAACGAGCTCGCGAATGCTCCTGTCAACCGGCTCGATCTGCTTGAGATAATAATCAAGGGATTTCATACAGGTTCCCTCCTGTGAGCCCGTAACTGGAAAATGTGTCTGCAGGATCGAGAGCTCCGGAGCTCACTGGGGCCGGGACCATCTCACACATAGGTTCTCCGCAGTCGTTTTTCCCTCTGTGCCCGCTCGATCGCGAGCTGAATCAACCTGTCAATGAGTGCGGTCTGTGAGAGACCGCTCGCCTCCCAAAGCTTTGGATACATGCTGATACTCGTGAAACCGGGAAGAGTATTCAGCTCGTTGACGAGAACCTGACCGTCGGCGCGGAGAAAAAAATCGACCCTGGCCATTCCTTCACAGCAGAGGGTACGGAAGGATTTCACCGCAAGCTCCTGCACCTTCATTTTTTCCGATTCTGAAAGTTCTGCAGGAACCTGCAAAACCGCCCCTTCTTCGTCCACATACTTCGCATCATATGAGTAGAATTCGTGCTTTGGAATCACCTCTCCAGGGAGCGATGCGGTGGGAGCTTCGTTTCCGAGTACAGAGCACTCGATCTCCCTCCCCTCTATGAACTCCTCAATGACGATCTTGCTGTCATAGAGAAACGCTTCCTCCACTGCACTCCTGAACTCCTGCTCGTTCTTTGCCTTGTGTATACCCACAGAGGAGCCCAGGTTCGCGGGCTTCACGAAGAGAGGAAGCCCCAGGGTCTCACGAACAGCGCGAAAATCGATGGATGATTTTTCCCTGAATCCGAAGACCGCAAAACGCGGGGTGGGAATGCATGCTTCCCTGAGAAGCCGCTTCATCACGTCCTTGTCCATCGATGCAGCCGATGCGAGCACCCCCGATCCCACAAAAGGTATTCGGGAGAGGGCAAGCAGTCCCTGCAGCGTGCCGTCCTCCCCGAAGGTTCCATGGAGAACGGGGAAGATCACGTCAAGGGAGCCGACGCATTTTCCCTGCTGATCGAAGAGGAACCCACCCTCTGAGGGACAGGGACTCACCGAGAGTGCTCCCCCGACCTCAGTCAAGCTTGGCGTCGTCCCGGGTGAAAACGACTCAAAAAACGCCGGGTCATCGACGAGACCCCACTTGCCCCCTTTATCGATGCAGATCAGCAGTACATCGTAGCGGCTTCTGTCAATCGCCGCATCGATGTTCCGCGCGGACGCCAGAGAGACTTCATGCTCTGCGGATCTTCCCCCGAAGAGCAATCCCACCCGCAATTTTTTTTTCATATACCCGCACCCCGTTTCGCATACATGTTTTGGCAGGGGACAGCCCAGCCTTCGACCATGAAGGACAGTGTTCCGGGACACACAGGAAGGAGTACAAAGTGTGCGCCGGTAATCAGCACCACCCGGTTTCATCGAAACCACAGTCTGAGCAGCGAGTGTGTTACACCTGATCGGTAAACAGACTCTCCACCTGCTCGCGCCTGCGTATCAGACGGGCGCGCCCGTCCTTCACAAGAACTTCGGCCGGTCTGGGTCTTGAGTTGTACTGAGAGGACATGGAAAATCCGTAGGCACCTGCATTACATATACAGACGATGTCTCCCTCTTCGAAGAGTGGAAGCTCCCTGTCCTGTATTCCATTCTCGTCCCGTGTGAAGGTATCCCCGGATTCACAGAGGTACCCTGCGACGGTCTGAAGCCCGGTCTTGCCCAGAGGGTCAGTCGCATGGAGTATCTGGTGATAGCTCCCGTACATGGCAGGCCGCACAAGATGATTGAAACCGGTATCCACCCCGATAAACCTGTGCGCCTCTCCCTGCTTCACCGACGTGACAGTTGCGAGAAGAAAGCCGCTCTCAGCAACGAGATACCTGCCTGGTTCGATCACCAGCTTCAGTGGCCTGCCGTAGCGTTCGGCAAAGCGCCTGAACTCTTCAGCGATTTTTCTCCCGAGCACTCCCACGTCGATCCTTCGATCAGACTCACGGTAAGGCACTCCGATCCCTCCGCCGAAGTCGACAAAGGAGAGTTCATCGAACTTCTCTGCCACATCGAGAAGCACATCCATGGCCCTGATAAACATATCAGGTACCAGTATTCCGGAGCCTATATGCTGGTGGATTCCGCAAATGTTCAGCTCCGCGTCTCTGGCAATCCTCTTTATTTCCCGTACCTTCCCATAGTGGATGCCGAACTTGCTTTCCGGCCCTCCGGTGATAACATGGTTGTGGTGCCCCGCGCCCACATTGGGATTTATCCTCACACAGACTTCCCGCCCCGGGAAGTACTCACCGAATTGCTCTAGCTGAGAGAGGGAATCGATGTTCACCATCACCCCTTTTGAGACGGCAAATTCAATTTCATCCCATGCCGCGTTATTCGTGGTGAAAAGAATAGTGCTTTTTTCAAACCCTGCCTTCAGGGCCGCATAAATTTCTCCAGGAGAGACCGCATCGATCCCCATCCCTTCTTCTCTGAGGATCTTCATGATCTGAATGTTCGTGTTTGCCTTGCAGGCATATTTAATCATTTTATTTTCGTAGGTGATCGCCTCCTGCAGCTCTCTGGCCCGCATCCGGAGCGTATCCTCTTCGTACACGTAGAGAGGGCTTTTAAACTCCTCGATAAGATGCAGCGCTGATATTCCCCCAAGCAGAACGCCATCTTTCCTGATCTCCATGTAAATCCCCGATGTACACGATTTTTTGACCATTAATGTACATAAATATAAAAAACCGGTCTATTAAAATTCATTTTCCTGTTGAAATCCTTCCACGGATAGGATATGCTAATTGATCATTATTTTCAAGAGCAGGGGAGGCAAAGGTTCGGCAGTTCGATCAACAGAAACGGACGTGCGCATGAAGAGTAGAATGTATCCGAAAGAGCCGCTTGTGGGTGTGGGGGCTGTTGTGTTGAAGGATGATACAGTGCTTCTCATCAAGCGCGGTAAGCCTCCGCTTGCCGACACCTGGTCTCTCCCAGGCGGTGGCGTCAAACCGACAGAAACTCTTCCTGATGCAGTCATAAGAGAAGTCAGAGAGGAGTGCGGTATCGACGTGGAGGTCGTGGACCTGATCAAGGAGTTCGAGTATATAGAAAACGCCAACGACGGAAAGGTGAAGTATCACTACATCGTTTTCGATTTCAAGGCGCTTTACAGAGGCGGATCACTCGCTTCCTCCTCCGATGCGCTTGATGCCCGTTGGGTTCGCCTGAACCGGCTTTCTGATTATGAGCTCACATATGATGTAAGAGAAATAATTCAGAAAGCAGTGTACATGGAGTAAATCCTCACTCAGGAGAAAACACCGCTGACCAGCAAAGAGAGAGGGCCCAGAAATGGACACTGATATCCTGCTCGACGGTTTCTCCCTCACCCCTGAGGACGTGGAGCGAGCAGCAAAGGGAAAACCATCGGTTCGGCTCCACGAGGAGGCAAAAAAACGGATACACGCAGCGAGGAAATGCATAGAAAAGGCGCTGCAGGAAGGAAAACGGATCTACGGGGTGAACACCGGCTTTGGAGCGCTTTCCAGTGTCATCATCAGCCCCGATCAGATCGAACGCCTTCAGGAAAACCTCATCCGGAGCCACTGCACCGGCATCGGGGATCCGTTTCCTGAAAGCGTGGTGAGAGCGATGATGTTTCTCCGGGCAAATTTTTTCGCCCGTGGCAACTCCGGAGTGAGGATCGATCTCGTTGAGACGCTGCTTGCAATGCTCAACAGAGGCGTTCATCCGATTGTTCCCCAAAAGGGGTCTGTGGGAGCATCTGGAGATCTCGCCCCTCTCGCACACCTGTCCTCGGTCCTCATGGGCGAGGGAGAGGCCATGTACAGGGGAAAACGTATGAGCGGCGGTGAAGCGCTGCGGCGTGCCGGAATCGAGGCACTGAAATTTCAGGCAAAAGAGGGCCTCGCAATGATCAATGGCACTCAGGCCATGACTGCCGTCGGGTGCCTTGCGCTTCTCAAAGCTGAGAGGCTCGTGAAGATCGCCGACATCGTTGGTGCTGCCACCCTCGACGCTCTCCGGGGCACGCTCACCGCCTTTGACCTGGATATCCAGGCAGTGCGACCCCATCCAGGTCAGATGAAGGTGGCGCAGAACTTTCACCGTCTCATGGAGGCAAGCGAGATCACCATTTCACACAAGGACTGCCCCAGAATCCAGGACGCCTATTCGCTCAGATGCATTCCCCAGGTGCACGGTGCGGTGAGGGATGTGCTCGAGTACGTGAGGAAAGTGCTCAGCATCGAAATAAACTCTGCCACTGACAATCCCCTCGTGTTCCCCGGACAGGACAAGGTCGAGTCAGGGGGCAACTTCCACGGAGAACCCATCGCCTTCGCGTGTGATTTCCTCGGGATCGCAATGAGTGAGATCGGCGGTATTTCAGAGCGGCGCATCGAAAAGCTCCTGAACCCCATCTTCAGCGAGCTTCCGCCTTTTCTCACCGACAAGGGCGGGCTTCATTCAGGTCTCATGATGGTCCAGGTTTCGGCAGCTGCCCTGGCATCGGAGAACAAGATCCTCGCCTCACCCGCGAGCGTCGACTCCATCCCTACCTCCTCGGACAAGGAAGATCACGTGAGCATGGGCACCACTGCTGCCAGAAAGGCCTGGGATATCATCGAAAACGTGGAGCATATTCTGGCGATGGAGATCCTCGCCTCAAGCCAGGGGCTGTATTTCCTGGAGCCCATGAAACCCGGCATCGGAGTGCAGGCCGCCTGCAGGGTGATCCGGGAACTGGTGCAGCCTGTCACCGAAGACAGGGCCTATCATGAGGATATACGGGCGATCCGGGAGCTCATAGAAAGCGGAAGGCTTCTGGATGAGGTGGAGCGTGCCGTGGGGCCGCTGTTCTGAGATGTCGGTTTCTCTTCATCCCATCTCCTGTCCGATCCTGTACTCGATCACCTTTTTTTCAGAAATAAAAGGGCTCAGATCGTTCAGACCCATAGCCTGAATCGCCGTCTGAATGAGGCGCTTTTCCCCTGGATTTCCCCTCTTTCGGTACTCATTCCAATAAAACAGTCCGCTGTCAACGAGCGCTTTCTTCGGGAGGAGGCCCACGACCTCAGAACCCGTCACCTCAACACCGAGCTTTGCTGCACGCTCCTTCACGGCTTCATAGGCGTGGTGCATGTTCGTGATCCTGAAGTTCGTGAGGTTTACGGAGACCTGCGACTGTCCGTATTCCTCGACATACCAGCCGATCGCCTTGCAGAACTTCAACAATCCTTTCACCCTCTCTTCCTGACCGGATCTCCCCCTTCTGGTATAGCCCCTCTCCCTGATCTCCCGTGCAATACGCACCGCAATTGATGTATCTCTTGTTGCCAGATTGATATTGTATGCGATCAGGAACTCCCTGGCACCGGTGATGAGGGCGCCAGATTTCATCACCCGCGCCGAGTACTCAGCAGGGCCGTAGTCCGGAATCCAGGCAGGGTCTGTGAGTTTTTCCCTGAGCCCTTCGTACTCTCCGGCACGAATGTTCTCCAGGTTTCTCCGTTCAGGGGTCTGTGCCGCTTCCCCGTAGAGGTACACGGGAATTGCGAGCTCTCTCCCCACCCTTTCCCCGAGAGCGCGGGCCAAAGCAGTGCAGTCATCCATGCTCACCCCTGATACAGGCACAAAGGGGCACACATCGCACGCTCCAATGCGGGGGTGATGTCCCCTGTGCGAGGACATGTCGATGAGTGCACACCCCTCCTTTACCGAATGCCAGACAGCATCCAGCACATCATCCGGTGCTCCTGCAAAGGTATAGACCGTCCGGTTGGTATCGGCTCCCGAGCTCACATCCAGAAGCACAACTCCCTGCACAGATCTGATCGAATCGGCAATCCTCTCAATGATACTCCTGTTCTGTCCCTCTGAAAAGTTAGGGACACTTTCCACGGTTTTCATGATCCCTCCAAAATCCGTTTATCATTTTCCTTTTTTCATTATATAATAGAAAAAAGAC
>Ga0180437_10012501_pt1 | contig 10023 bp, 15 predicted proteins | sample SS_ome_4_FD_132410 | JGI IMG/M metagenome (GOLD analysis project Ga0180437, IMG submission 132410) | Hypersaline lake sediment archaeal communities from the Salton Sea, California, USA - SS_3_D_1 metaG | ecosystem: Environmental > Aquatic > Non-marine Saline and Alkaline > Hypersaline >... | reverse complement strand
TGATCCGGGTAATGGGGTCTCAATTAGCACGGCACAAGCAAATGCCATTACCATAAAGAATGGTGGAAGTTTCAAACTTGAGGGCGGTGGCGATGTAATACTTACCGGCCATGCATCTAACCCGGCTAAGATTAAATTTGAAGTTGGATTAAACGACTTTGAAATGAGTTCAGACGGCAGTACTGCAATTACACTTCTTCCTACCGTGGCAGATGGCTCTCATCTTTATTTGGGGAATTCAACGTACCCTTTATACCAAATAACAGGCTTTGCTAACAACATAGAGTTGAATGCCGCAAGTACAAGTGGTGATTCATCCAAGATAGATATGAGTCAAAGCTCGATCATTATATCGGTAACGGATGATTCAGAAAGCTATACGCCAAGCATAGATATTCCGAGAACTGGAGATTTGGCATTTAATAAATGGGAAACCATATCGTTTAAAATTGGTACTGCCAATGATTTGGCAATGAAGATAGCCGCGGATGGGGCTATAACCACCCCATTACAGCCAGCCTTTTCCGCTGTTAAAAACGGTGACCAGAATATCGTTGCTGCCAGCACTTATGAAACAATTACAACCTGGACTGAAAACTACGATCAGGGCGGAGATTTTGACAACTCAACAGGGGTTTTTACCGCTCCTGTTGATGGCATATACCACTTTATGGTCCTAATAAGGATTGATTCGATTGACATCGACAATACCAATTATCGGGTAAGGCTCACAACGACAACCAGAAACTTTAACTATTATCTTGATTCGTCAGAATTCAATGCTGATTTGACTTATGCTACCTTTGCGTTTGCCGTTGACGTAGACCTGGATGCAACCGATACCGCAAAACTTAGTGTTTATTGCGGGACGTCCACTTCTCAAGGGCATGTGGCTAATGCTCAGTCATATTTCATGGGGAGGCTGGTGGCTTGATGGAACTGGATACCATACTTTGGATATCACTTATCGGCTTGCAGATATTCAGTGCCGGAAACATGGTTTACCAGCAAGAACATGGGATGTGGGAGATCAACCCTATTTATAGCGATAATCCATCAAGGGAAAGAATTTACATTACCAAAGCAATTCAATTAGGGGCTGTTTACGGTGCAACAAAGATATGGCCCAGGCACAAAAGAGGCATATTGATTGGTTCTAATTCTTTAGTAATTGGCTTTATCATCCGCGACTATATGGTCGGGGTTGAAATGCAAATGTCATTATAAAAGGAGGTACGGTTTTATGGATCAACCGGGCACGATGGTTTCAATGGATCAGTTGGCCAAATATGTTGGAGAGGAAGTAATAGAAAAAAAAGTACTCCGTGATCAACTCCAACAGGTCAAAAGTGAGTTGGCAAAATTAAAGGAAAAGCAAAAGGGGGAGGAGTAAACAAAATGTTTATTCCCGAAAAATTCGCATTACAGGAATGTCTGCCGCCTTACTACTACCAGAAAATGTATCCGGTGTACGGCGCCAGGCTGTGGCTGGTGTTTGATCAACGGCTGTTGATGACCAGGCACCGGCTGCGGAAACGCTATGGCGTGGCCATTATGAACACCTGGCACTCCGAGAAAATGATGGCCGCCTATGGCCTGCACCAATGGCGCGGTTTTCGGGATTTCAGCTCGCCCTATGTCCAGCGGGATGCCACCGACCCCTTTGGCAATGTTTCCCAGCACCGCTTTGGCCGGGCCGATGATCTGGTCTTTCTGGAGCGATCGGCCGCCGATATCCGGGCGGACATCCTGGCGGATCCGTTTCATCCGGATTTTGAATATATAACGTGCATTGAGGATGGCGTGTCTTGGCTGCATTATGACACCCGCAATTGGGACAAAGAAAAAGAGGGGATCCTGGTGGTGCCCCGGACGTGAGGGCGTGGATATGGCTGGAGATAAAAACCGGGTCGATTGTGAAACATGCCCGCTGCATGAGGGGCTCGATAAAAAGGTGTGTGCAATGGACAAAGAAGTCAAAACCAAGCTGCCATCAGTAGTTTTTCGGTGGGCCTTTGGGATCCTGATCCTGGCGGTCTTGGCTATTTCCGGGATCAATTATGAAAAAATGGATAAGGTCCATTCCATGATGTATGCCGTGGACAAAAACGTGGCTGTGATCGTGGAAAAGGTCGAGGACCTGGAAAAGGAGTCAAGCGCCAACGATCGAGAGCACGAGGCGTTTAGGCGGGAGATCCACCAGCTCAGAAATTAAGGAGGATAACATGGCGCCATTGATCGCGGCAGCTTTGCCGCTGTTACCCAAAATCCCGGCCCTGGCCAAAACCGTGGCCGGCATATTCGGCAAAAGGGTCCCGGAGGGCGTTACGGCCACGGCCCAGATCGCCGGCGAGGTCATGGACATGGTGAACAAGGACCAGGTTACGCCGGAACAGCGGATTCTCCTGGAGACCGCCATCATGGACCATAAGGAGGAGATCCTACGGATCCAGAACCAGCGCCGGGAGATCGAGCGCCAGGGCCAAAAGGACAGGATGGACACCACGGTCCAGCTCATGGACCAGGGCAGCGACTCCCAGGATCCCTATGTGGCCAGGACCCGGCCCAAGATCCTCCGGCAACTCTTTTGGGCCTGCATTATATACGCTTTTGTGGTGACCATCGGCGGCGGAGTCTTGAGCTACAAAGGGACCCTGTCCACGGAGCTGGTCGCCCTGGTCCGCTGGATCGGCGCCTGGCTGTTTGGCACGTTCACAACAGCCTTTGTGGGCTACACCGCCGCCCGAACCGTCGATAAGAAAAATCCGGATTTAAAAAACCAGGCCAACCTGGTGGGAAAACTCATCAAGAAAATGGTCTAAAACCAACAGCAAAAGGAGGAGAAAATGGACAAGGAAAAGATTTTTAGCTTTACTGACAAACTACTGGAACCGAGCACGATCAAGGGCATAGTGGCCTTAATAGGGGCCGTCCTCATCTTTTTTATGACCCCGGAGGCCGTCGATAATTGGGGAACCAAAATCACCAACCTGTTGGTGGCCCTCTATGGCGTCTATCAGATATTCCGGAATGAAACATCACAGGTGATCAAAGTGGCCGAGAAAATGAAAGCCGCCGGGATGCTGTCCATCATCATGCTTTTGATTATTCCGGTGGCAATGGTCCAGGCGGATCCGTTTCTTTGCGTTGATGCCCAGGACGATATCGCATCTTACAGCCTGCAAATCGATGGGGGGGCTATTATCGACGATTTTCCGTTTACCGAGTGGACCTACGGTGAAACCTTGACTCATTGCCTTTATGATGTCGGAGCGTTGGGGGCGGGTGAGCACACGTTTTTAATTATGCCTGTCGGTAGCTCCGGATGGGAGGGTGACTGGTCTGTCCCTTTCTCTGCACGAAAACCTGGTGGGGTTACAGGTATAAGGATACGAAAGTCCGGAGAGTGATATGGTACGATCCGGATTTCATAGTCCGCTGGATCGAGTGGAAAGAATCAGGTGGCCCAAGGCCCTAATCCTCATCGTCCTGATTCTGCTGGTGGGGTCTCCGGTAGCCATGGCCGGAGACCTTTACCAGTACACCTTTCAATGGGAACACAGCCCAAAATGGGACAATGTTGAAAATTATAGAATATGGTGGGTTGAGCGAGATGGCGGTGAATATCTTTGCCTGGAAGATGATCCAGAGGATGATGGCGATGATCACCTGACGTTTGGTTGTACGAGCGTTGGGTATGTCAATAAAGCCACTATCGAGGCCCCGGTAGGCCGCTTGTGTTTTGCCGTAACAGCGGTTGACCAGGACGGTCAAGAATCAGACAAATCGGATCCGGTCTGTTTTGAAGATTATAACCCTAAACTTTTATACCTGGGGGAGCTGCCGGATCCACCCGACCCACCGGATCCCCCGGAGGATCCAGAAGATCCAGGAAACCAAGGTGATGAAATGGCAATAACATTAAGAGATAGTAATAGTGATTATAGCAACTGGTCATCGGCAGATCGTACCGTTCAGCTAACTAATGTTACTGAGGGTGATTTGATAATTGTTATTGCTTATAGTAGCTTGACAGGGATTTCTGCTCCCGATTCTTGCTCTGATGATGATTCTAATTCCTATACTTTGATTAATACTCCGGCTGAAACAGAAATTATATTTTGGTATGCTATTGCAGGAGCCACTTCTGCAACCCTCACTATAACAGTTGAATATGATCCTGTTGGATCGACCCAAAGAGGGTTATTGGCTGCCGCTTTTAATCCTGGTTCTGGATATAGCTTTAAAACTCCTGAAGCTGATAGTGATGAAACTTCCAGTTCATATGTAACCTCAAGAACAACGTCGGCATTATCCTGTACTGAGAACAACGCTGTATTTATAGGGATGCCATCTAACATGAACAACAGGACATATATTACAAGAACCCTTGCGGGTTCGGCCCCTGATGGGACTGAGACATTTACCTCAGTTAAAACTGAATTATGGTGGTCTTTTTTCAGTAGTGGCATCAGCAGTCAAACCGCGTCAGTAACCGTAGATACAAATGGGTGGCTTGCAATATTCGGTGTAATTTTTGAAGTGGAAGCAGATTCCGGCACAACCCAGCAGGCCACGGCTTCCGATGGGATCACAATTTCAGAGACCCTGGCCAAGGCTGCCACCCTGCAAGGATCCGCCCAGGACGGCGTGGCCGCCGGCGAGTCTCTCAGCAACCTGGCCGGTCTGTTGGGCGTGGCTGCCGACGGTGCGGTCCTGGCCGAGGCCCTGGCCCGGATCCTGACCACCTCCGCCGTGATCGCGGACGGCGCCGTGTTTTCAGACACGGCCCTGGCCGACGGCACCCTGGTCCTGGCCACGGTTGCTGATGGCGTTTCCCTTTCGGATGCTCCGGATCCGCGTGCCGACCTGGCCGCCCTGGCCGTGGACGGCCTGACCCTGGGGGAGACCCTGGCCGCCACCGCCCTTTTGTTGGCGATCGCCCAGGACGGCCTGGATCTGTCGGAGGTGCTTTCCGGGGATCTTGCCGGCGCCACCCAGGGCGTGGCCCTGGACGGCCTTAATTTGTCCGATAATGCCACGGCTGCGGGCGCCTTTCTCGCGGCAGCCAGCGACGTCCTTAACATCGGAGAGACCCTATCAACCATCTTGATCGCCCTGGCCGCTGCCGGCGATGGCGTGGATCTTTCCGACCAGCCCACCTGGTTGACCAGCCTGGCCGGCGCTATCGTGGACGGTGCCGTGTTTTCCGATGCCGGCCAGGCCCAGGCCACCATTACCGTGAATGTCTCCGACGGCGTGGCCCTGGCCGAGACCCTGGCCGCCGTTATGACCTTGACCGCCCTGGCCACGGACAGCCTTGTCATCGAGGACGCCACCGCCCACTTTATGGCCCAGGGCCAGGTCACCGTTTCATTGACAACCAAAAAAGGCACGATCACCCTGGCCATTAAAGCTGGCGGGATCGGGCTTGCATTGAACTGATAAACCATTAACAAAAAAAGGAGGACAAGATGATTGCAGCGCTTAAAAAACTGTTGGGCCTTTTCGTGGGCGTCCGCGTGGGCGGCGTGTTTGAAGTTACCTGTTACGGCCCGGATGGCCAGGTCAAATGGAAAGACACCGCCAAAAACCTGGTGACCAATGTGGGCCTTAACCACATCCTGGATGTGGTCCTGCATGGCACCACGCAGATCACCACCTGGTATGTGGGCTTGAAAAACGCGGGATCCGTGGCCGCCGGCGACACCCTGGCCTCCCATGCCGGCTGGACCGAGAACGCCAACTACACCGGCGACCGCAAGGAGTATGAGGAGGCGGCCGCCTCCGGCCAGAGCATCACCAACTCCGCGAACAAGGCCACCTTTTCCATCAATGCCGACTCGCAGACCATTGCCGGTGCCTTTTTGGCGTCTGCGGCCACGGGCACCACTGGGACGCTGTTGTGTGCGGCCAATTTTGCCAGCGCAAAATCCTGCGACAATGGCGATACCCTGGAGGTCACCTATACGCTGTCCGCTGCGGATGATGGATCCTAACAGGGGGTAGATCATGCCAGTAGTTATCGAAAACACTGACGGTTCAGCGGTCCATCTTCAGGAAGAGTCGAGCGGTATCGTTACCTTGACCTTCACTGACGATGATGGCAACAGTGTTGTCCCGAACCAGATCACATGGTCCCTGACGGATGAGGACGGAACGGTCATCAACAGCAGGGAGGATGTGTCGGCCACTCCGGGGTCATCGGTCAACGTGGTTTTGTCCGGTGATGATCTACAGATCCAGACTTCGGAAGCATCTGAGGTCTATGTGAAGAGATATATCGTTGTCGAGGCCACCTACAATAGCGTGGATGCCGGGAACGATGTTCCCCTGAAGGAGCAGGGTCTGTTTTATGTGGACAACCTGAAGAAAGTTGCCGCCAGTTGATTTGACGGGTCAACGGGGATCCGGATCCCGTTGGCCCTCATCTTAAAATTCTCATTTCCGCCTGATACATCAATTTGCCATAGTAAGCGATATTTAGCGCATCGGCCCGGTTGTGGTCTTTTTTGCGTTTCAAGAATTCGTGCATGTACGGCATTAGCTCTCTGGCACACTTCAGGCTCCTTTCTTTCGTGTCCTTTCCTTGTATCGGCCCGATCACTCTTCTCTGCCAATCCTGTGGTCTCACAAGGTCGACATTCATACCCATACCGACCGCAAACCCGATCCAGAATCCCAGGTTTTTTGCCAACTTGAAGGATCCGAAATGTCCTTTGCCCGGCCTGGATCCAAAATTCTCGATGGTGAACTTCTTTACCGTCCACCTGTCTTTCTCGATCCAGCCCCGGACAACCTCTGATGATTTCTCATAGTCACTGAAATCATGAACATACGCCCCCCTGTCGTGCAAAAGAGCTATTGCACCAGTTACACCAGGGTCCACACCTATAATCACGACACTCGACATATTAACCGCCTTAAAAACCGGGGAGAATAGATCCCCCCGGTTTGATGTTGGTGTTGATAATTATTCCAGTCCCCCGTTTGCCATTTTTTCCCGGAAATCACGGTTGTTCAGGTAGATTTCATAGAGCTTTTTCTGCTTGGCCTTGGTCCTGGGGATTGCCTGACTGTCCGTCCCCATGTCCAGACATGCCTTTTTGAACATGTCCGGATCATTTTTCTTTGCGACCATGAGCTTACCCTTGTAATTTATTTCCTGGTCTCCATCACCACCATCATCGGTTTCCGGACCGCCCTCATCACCAGCAGATTCTTTGCCAGGATCCTCCGACTCCGATTCGCTTTTTTCCGGTTCTTTGACCGGGGCCTTCTCCTTACCATTTGTATCCCCCTTTTCCTGATCGATGGGTGGGAATGCCTCATCCGCCGTGACCCGATTTTCCTTGATCGCCGTGTAGGTGGATCTCAGATTCACGATATCATCCTTGGTCCAGTTGTCGACATAACGCCCCAGGGAGTTTTCAATTCGGTCGGGGGAAATACCGTACTTGTCCCGGAAGAAACCGACCACCTGGGCTCTCGATTCATGCAAGTTCTCGATGGTCCGTCTTTCCGACTCCTTGGCAACGGATATGGCCTTGAGGATCAACCATCCGGGCATGGCCTTGACCACGGCATTCCGTTGTGCCTTGCTCTGCCCGATCTGAAACACGATGTCCTCCGCCCGTTCCTTGCCCATTTTCCCTCCGATCCCCTGTGATTTCCTCTGGCGGAACATCCGGGGAAGGGTGAACCCGGTCTCCAGGTCGATGAACGTGCCGGTGAAAAGGTAATGTGTGGGAGTTTCCTGGCAATCGATGTCGACCGCACAGTTGCCGAAGTTCCTGGAAAGGCACATGGCAAGGTCAATGCTCGGCCCTTCAATGCGTGATGTGGTCCCGTCCTTGGATTTAACGTTCCATCCATAGTAGAAATTTTGGCCGGCTAGTGCGGATTCTTCCAGGACTTTGTTGACCACCAGGGACAGACTCCTGGGTTTCTGCACACTGACAGCGGTTGTGTATCCGGTCTTGACCTGTTGCATGGCACCACCATCGGCCATCGTTTGCATTGCATTGGTTGCCGGATCATCTTTCGGCATACCGCTGAACACATCGATGGTGTCCAGGACACTTGGGGTCAAGACATCGGTTTTTTCATTCTTCGCCATTGTTACTCTCCTTTTCCATTGGGTTGATGTAATCGGATTCCCACTTGTAATAGGGTTGTCCACCGTGGTCGGACCATATGGAGTTGGCTGAACAAACACTGTTCTTCCGTATGCCCCGACCGCAAAAATCACACATGCAGTCTTGCTTGGAAAAGCCGACTACGTTTTTGATATGCTCTCCCAACGATTCATCATCCTTGTTGTCGAACAGGTTGGGGAAATCGTGGTTGCACTGTTTACAAATGATCTGACTTTTCATTGGCTCACTCCTTATTCCACCAGGGGAACGTTGGTATAGACTTCGACCCCTTTCTTGAACCCTGCGTACCATGTTTCCCAAAAACAGATCCAATCATCTTCATGGTCGAAAGGGATACCCTCTTCCCTGGCGTAATCTTTGAATAGTTCAAAATGAGTGTTATCTTCCGGTTTCATCCCTGATTCTCCTTCCAATCCATAAAGTTGTCATAATTGGCCTTTGCCATACCACCAACGAAAGGTGTCTCGGATGGCAACCCGTGGATCAGGTTTCTTTGTTTCAATGCACAGGCCGGACAATATCGATGGGGAGTTCCGTTATGAATAAACGGATAGAAAAACTCTGCCGGAAAAACACCATCACATCCCTGACAGGTCACAATTTCACAACTCATATCCACACCTTCCCCGGCTTGTTGCCGACATAGACACAGGTTTGATAATACCCGCACCATTTATGGGAACACCACCAACTTGTCGGGTTGGCCGGAAGAAAGACTCCGGACTCGATCATTTTGCACATCATTTTCAGCTTCATCATCAATGAGGCGTAATGACGGTCCGTGGGGGTGATGCTCTGGTGCATGTATTTCTTTTTGGTCTTGAGTGGTACCAGGATGTGGTAATGGAATTCGGGCCGGATCCCGGTCAAGTGTTCGTGGGCCATGGAATAGAAGATGGGTTGAATTTCCTTTTGGATTTGATCATGGCCCCAGGATTTCTTGGACGTTTTCAGGTCATCGACACTGTTGTCATCCTCAAAGTCTATCCGCCCCTTCAGTTTCAAGGGTAGACCCACATCGACTTCGAAAGGTACCTCAACCTGGACGGGTGTGATCTTCGGTGCCACGTTCTCCTTGTAAATCTCCGTACACCGTAGGCAGTCGTGCAGGGCATCATTCAACACTTCATCCTTTCTGGTAGCTTCATCGCCCACCAGATAGACACCGTTCCTGAATGCCTTGACGAAACCATCCCTGGCGGCATCCTTCAGATCATCGATCCCCAGGTCGACCCCGGTTGACATTTTCTGGATCAGGTTGGCCTCATTCGCTTTGTGGACCCCGGTACCTCTCCCAGCGGCAACTCCGGGGGGGACAATTTCATCTTCGATGTATCTTCTCCGGAATTGTTCTCCGCACCGGAGAGCCATATTCAAATTGCTTTGGTGAATTCCATCGATCATTTGGTCAGCTCCTTTCAGCCAGTTTTTGGGACACGACTTTTGCCTTGGCGATCAAATAGTCCAATAAGTAGCTCAACTCCTTATTAGTTGAACACCTTTCGGCTTTTTCAATCTCTTCGCGGATCAGGTCCCGGTAGGTTTTTTTGTTCATGGTCCAAGATTCTCCTTTCACCAGTATGGGCGTAATTACGGTCTTTCGATTCCGGTGGGTAGTCTTTGGAAATACATACCACTAAGCCGTTCACCAGGAACCAAACATACTGTTTCCAGTTTATTTTTCTCCACCTTCCGCCCAACAATTCATGTCTTTTTACCCAAAACATAATCAATCCATGCTTTTCTTGATTACCACTTCGACCCTGAAATCCTTGTCAAGTTTAAGAACCGAAGTTCCCCGGATCAACTTCATTCCGAACATGTGTGATGACGCGAACACATAATCAAGCTGGAGTTCCCGTTT
>Ga0180437_10012500_pt1 | contig 10025 bp, 9 predicted proteins | sample SS_ome_4_FD_132410 | JGI IMG/M metagenome (GOLD analysis project Ga0180437, IMG submission 132410) | Hypersaline lake sediment archaeal communities from the Salton Sea, California, USA - SS_3_D_1 metaG | ecosystem: Environmental > Aquatic > Non-marine Saline and Alkaline > Hypersaline > Sediment... | reverse complement strand
CGCGTCAACGACCTCCCCCGCATCGTCATCGCGAACGATGGTCAGAACAAGCTTCACCGGTCACCTCCCGCTCACAGTATGGAGTGCACCTGACAAGGGATCAAGTCAACGGATACTTCGCAGCGACAGCCGGTCTCGGCCTCGATGTGCCGCGCAATGCCCTCAGCAATCGTTGGCTCGACATCCTCTCCCATCTGGCTGCGCACGCTGACCCGCACAGTGGCCGCCTTCGGGCTGAGGAGCGTTACGTCAATCTGACTGCCCACCAAGCGCAGGCACGGGGCCTTTGCCAGCACCGATTCGGCGGCGCGTCGAATACTCTTCTCCAACTCAAGGTAAGATCGCCGCACCCCGCGCATTGCTAGCACCAGTGCGCTGCCCACAAGATCCAGCCCCAGCACGTTCACCACAACCATCAGCAAGGCATCACGACTGACGCTCAGCTGTCCAAAGGCCATACCCATGCCAACCACTGCGGCTGGCGGCATCAATGACACCGCAATCTCGACACCGATCACCGTATCAAAGATCTGCCCCCACGGTGTTTCGACCACACTGGGGTCGGCAGAGATAGCCAGTGACGCCGCCGCACCAGCCGTTACGGCGATCAGAATGCCCAGCACCTGCTCCCGTTGTGTGAGCATCGCTCGCAACAGAATCTCGGTTGTGATCCCGATACCGGGCACTCTTGCCGCCAGCAGACGTGTGAGCAGGAACCCAACGCTGGCGCCAACGCCGAACAGGCCGAACAGTTGTTTGACCAATCCACCCACAAAGGTCCTGCGATCGCCGAACAGGGCGCCAATACACACCGCCCGCGAAGGTCCGAGGAACGGAGCGATACACATCGCTCCAATCACTACCGCCGCACTGTCGAGCAGCAAGCCGGCGGTAGCCAGCACCGCTGCCGCCAGAGCGATCAGCACATACCCCAGGTTGATCTCGGCCCCTACCTTGGCAAGCTGTTCCAAGCGTGTGAAGTAGTTCTCCACCTCCCAGATGCGGAACCAACCACGTCTGAGCGTCCAGCGCGCCTGCGACAGACGGTCTTTCAGCGTCATGCCGGCCTCCGTACAGACTAGGGTAGGCGCCCAGAAGAACAGACCGACCAGGAGGTCACTGGGCCAGTTCAGCCTGGGTCTGGATAAAGTTCAACAGATTGTCCCTAGCCACCAAACCGAGAAGCTCGCCGTCCTCCATCACCATGAACTGGTTGACGTCCTCTCCTGCCATGCGCCTGAGAACGGCACTCAGTTCATCAGAAGGTGAAACGGTCTTGAGGTCAGAGGTCGGTATCATTACCTCCTCGACTCTCGTAGTCTTCCAGCGCTCCCGCGGCACTTCGCGGATGCGGTGGATGGTGACCAAGCCCCGCACCTTCTCGCCCTCACGGATGGGGAAGCAGCGCCTTCCCGTGCGCAGCAGGATGCCGTCAACAAAGGCATCGAGAGTCAAGTGGTGCGGGATTGACTGGCATTCTGTGGTCATTACCTCGCGAACAGTGTGCCCGGCCAAGACTTCATCCAGCGCCATGCGCCGGTAGCTGACCGTCGCGGCGTTCTCCAGAAACCAGCCGATAAAGGCCAGCCAAATCCCGTTGAAGAAACTCCCGGAGAAGATCTGCAATGCTCCGAACAGGATGAATCCGTAGGCAACCAACCGTCCCAACCCCGTAGCAATCTTGGTCGCCCGCCGTAGGTCGCCCGTCACCGACCATACAACAGCTCGGAACACCCTCCCGCCATCCAAGGGAAAGCCAGGGATGAGGTTGAACAGGCCCAGCGACAGATTGACGCCCGCTAGCCACATGGAAAGGGCCTGCAGGTACGGGCTGACCAATCGTCCAATCCACCACAGCAGACCGAACAGTGCAGCGAACACAAAGCTCGTCAGCGGACCCACCAGCGCCATCCAAAACTCGTTGCGCGCCGTCTTAGGTTCTTCGCTGATCTGCGCAGCGCCGCCAAAGATGAACAGCGTGATATCACGCACTGGGACACCAGATTCTTGAGAGACTACACTGTGCGCCAGCTCGTGGGCAAGAACCGAGGCAAAGAACAGCACGGCCGCCGCCACGCCCAGCACCCAGTATGCCGTGCTTGGCCAGCCGGGATAAGCGTTGGGGAAGTACTGGGCAGCAAGCGACCAGGTCGTCAAGACCAGCACAAGAAACCACGAATAGTCCAGTTTGATGTCCACACCAAAGATGCGCCCGATGCGCACCGAGTTTCCTCGCAGCATGTTGTTCCTCACCTCCAGCGCGAGCGACGCGGTGGAGGGATCGGGAAACTTGGCCCATCCCTACACCGCAAACCGCTCGTCCAAGACGCGCCAACGAACGCTAGCTAGGGCGTTCGCTCAATGTCATATTGAATCGTCAGTCCTGAGATATAGTTGTACACCTGAATCAGGTACGTCCCCGGGACGTCCGAGGCGAAGACAGACCTTCTCTCGGTCGGCCGCCCCGTCCCGGCCCCGCGCGCCACCTCACCCGACGGGCCGTAGACCACAAACCCTACCCCTCTGGCGATGACATCGTTGTCGGGCGCATACCTCATATTCACTTCTACCTCAGACCCGTCGCCAGGATAGGAGAACTCGTAGAAGTGGAATGCGCCGGCCTGCTGGCCTGTCAGGCTGCCTTGCACTGCTGTATCTACAGGTGCCGGCGGTTGGGGCTCAGGGCCTGGCTGCGGTGTCGCGGTCGCAGCCGCAGTCGCTGTCTCTGGCAGACCCTTGGCCGTCACCGCATAGGACACTGTGTGATTGGGTATGTAATTGTAGATCTGCACCAGCCACGTCGCCTGGTTGCCGTCGCTGTAGCGAACCGTCAGTACCTCGTCTTCGGAGCTGGGGTCCTCTTCACTGGTCTGGCCAATCAAATAGCCATTTGGCCCATAGACGTTCATCCCCACACCCAGCCTGGTCACCGGATCGGCCGGAGCGAACTCCAGCTCGATCGTCACCACACGCAGGTCGCCGGGATACTCCAGGGTATAGTAGGCATAGGCACCCGCCCGATCCCCAGTGAGCAACCCGCTAGCGGGAGTCTCGTTGACCAGTTGCTGATGGACCTCCGCCGGATTCTGCGCTATAGCGCTACCAACCGCGGCCAGGCCCAATCCGAGTACGAGACCACTGACCAGTAGTACTCTCCAGTGTTGATTTACTGCGAACATGGTTACCTCCCATTGCGTTCGATTCAAGCATCCCGCCCGCCGACTGTGATGTCCGCCCTGCGCAGCAGGTTCGCGTTGCTGACAACCGTCACTGAAGACGTTGCCATCGCAGCCTCCGCCAGGACAGGGTGCATCCAGCCAGCGATTGCCAACGGGATCATCACGACATTGTAGAAAAAGGCCCAGAACAGATTCTGTCGGATCTTGCGAAATGTCGCCTGGCTGAGGCGAAGGGCCTGTACTACGCCCGTGAGCTCGCCTCGCACCAGAGTCACATCGCTGGCTTCAATGGCGATGTCTGTGCCAGTGCCGATGGCAATGCCCACGTTCGCTTGCTTGAGCGCCGGAGCATCGTTGATACCGTCCCCGACCATTGCCACTGTGCCAAAGCGCCGCTGCAATCTCTCAATCTCGGCCACCTTGCCATCAGGCAGGACCCCAGCCAGAACATGATCGATCCCGACCATGTCGGCGATCACTTGTGCCGTTGTGGGGTTGTCGCCCGTGATCATAGCCGTCTGCAGGCCCATAGCATGCAGTGCCGCAATCGCTTCTTTCGAGTCATCCTTCAGCGCATCGGCAACCGCCAGCAGGCCAAGGACGCTCTTCTGCCCATCCGCCTCACTCGCCACGTACATGACCGTCTTGGCCTCGCGCTCCAGAGCCTCAGCCTGTGGGCCTACAGACGCGACATCAATGCCCCGTTCATCCATCAAGCGCCGCGAACCCACTACCATCGAGGTCCCGTCGACGGTCGCCACGACACCCTTGCCCCTTACCGCCTGAAAGCCCTGCGGTTCGCTCAGCTCGACGCCGGCTGCCTCGGCACGCTCTACCACCGCCCTGCCCAAGGGATGCTCGCTGCCTCTCTCTGCAGAGCCAGCTAGCTGCAGGAGCTGCCGCTCTGTGGTGCGGTCCGTCACTACAACATCGGTGACCTCCGGTTTCCCTTTGGTCACAGTGCCGGTCTTGTCAAAGACGATGACCTTCACGTCCTTCAGCGTCTGAATGGCCTCTCCGGAACGTATCAGAATCCCATTCTCGGCGCCCATACCACTGCCGACCATCAGCGCCGTCGGCGTAGCCAGTCCTAACGCACACGGACAGGCAATGACCAGCACAGAGACCGTCGACACCAGAGCCAGAGTCAAGTTGTTGAGGCCGGCGTCTACCCAGGGCAGAAAACCGCCCCTGAGCAGCAGAGAGCGCATCAGGCCCGGAGCCACTATCCACGATAGCAATGTGATAGCAGCAACGGCCAAGACCACAGGGACGAATACAGCGGTAACGCGATCGGCGAACGCCTGGATAGGCACCTTTGAACCCTGCGCTTCTTCCACAAGCCGGATGACCTGCGAAAGAAAAGTGTCTTTGCCCACACGCGTGGCCCTCACCTTCAGCAGGCCCTCTTGGTTGATTGTCGCTCCGATGACTTCGGAACCTGGTCGCTTGTTGACCGGCATGGACTCTCCCGTGGCCATCGACTCGTCCAAGGCGCTCTCGCCCTCTTCGACCACTCCGTCGGTCGGTATCTTCTCCCCAGGGCGCACGATCATCATGTCGCCTACCACCACGCGGTCGATCGGCACCTCTAGCTCATCGCCATCGATCGACAGCCGCGCTGTCTTGGCACCCAGCTCAAGCAGCTTGCGAATCGCCTGCGAGGCGCGTCCCTTGGCGCTCTCTTCCACATATCGACCGGTGAGGTGAAAGGCCATGATCATGGCCGAAATGCCCGCATAGTTGGCCACGGGAATGAAGAAGGACGCCGGTCCCGTCAGCAAAGACACGCCGGTCCCCAGAGTGATCAGAGTATCCATGTTGGCAAAACCATGCAGCGCTGCGCGAATGCCGCTGCGGTATGTCGGCCGTCCAACCCACCACAGCATCGGCAGGGACAGCGCGATCATGCCCACGTCGAATGCCAACGGACTGGGCCACATGATTCCAAGGAGCATCTCCGGCAGCATCCACAACATCAACGGAATGGTAAAGGCCCATGCCACCCGCATGCGGAAGCGAGCCTGAGCCATCTTGTTGACCTCGGCGGCCTCTTCCTGTCCTCCGCTCTCGACACTCTCCAGTACCTCGTAACCGGCGTTAGATACAGCCTGCTTGAGGACATCCATATCGACCAGGCCAGGAACGTAGCGAACCAAAGCTCGCTCAGTAGCAAGATTGACGTTGGCTTCCACAACGCCGTCGAGCTCTTTCAAGGCCTCCTGCACATGTGCGACGCAAGAGGCACAGGTCATGCCGCCAATGGGCAAGATCACCTTCTCCGTGCCCACCTCGTAGCCAGCGTCATACACCGCCGACACCATCCGCGTCACCTCGGCACGATCCTCCGTCACAGCGACGCTGGCGCGCTCTGTGGCCAGGTTGACGCTTGCCTCGCTGACGCCTTCGATCTCTTTGAGAGCCCTTTCGACATGAGCTGCACATGATGCACAGGTCATGCCCCGAATGGGCAATATCACTGTTTTCGACATGCTACACCTTCTAGTATATGAGCGCGCCAGGCAAGATCATTGTTTCCACCTGCTCCTTCATGGCGCGCACGCTGTTCGCTCTCGTCGTCTGCGACTGGCGATTCGCGACGTCGTGCTTGACGCATATTCTGCCACTTGGCTGCAGTAGGATGTCAGATGAAAAGCGACACTGCGGAATCACGCGCCTCTTGAATGAAGGTACCAACGCCAGCGAAATCGTCGATCAGCTCCTCGCGCAGGTCCTCCTTCCGCACTCCCATGATATCCATGGTCATATCACAGGCCAGCACTCTGCCACCGAGCTCGCGATAGTCGGCCATCAGCCGTTCCAGGGAAGCCACGTTCTGGTTGTCCATCCGCTGCTGCATCATCCGTTTGCCCAGGCCCAACATGTTCATCCTCGACAGCGGCCCCTTGTCCAGGCCCGCCGGCGGCATGGCCCAGGAATCATCCTTGCGCAGTCGCTGTAGCCCCCAGAAAGTGAAGAAGATGGAAGCCTCCATGCCCATCGCCAGCGCGCCGTTGCCGATGATCAGCGCACTGTACAGCTTGTCCATGTCCCCACTGTGTAAGACAATGCTCACCCGCTCTGTCGTTGTTGATCCCGCGTCCATATCCAACCTCCGGCCTGCCAACGCCGCGTCTGGAGGGCCTATTGCACCTTCTGCAAGTACGCTGTCAGCACTTCCTCTGCCAGCGCCCCGACGTGCTGTGCCTGAATAACCCCTTCGCGATCAATGAAGAAACTCGCAGGGATCCCTCTGACCTTGTAGCTCCGCGAGACCCGCCCATCCTCATCCAAGAGGATCGAGTACGTCAAGCCCTGCTCCCTGACAAAGCTCCTCAGCAGAGTGCGATCCTCTCCGATGGCCACGGCCAACACGGCCAGCTCATCTTCGCCGTACTGCTCATGCAGTTGCTGCAAGGTTGACCGCTCAGCCCGACAGTAGCCACACCACGTCGTCCAGAAGTTGAGCAGCACAGGCCGCCCTCGCAGGTCACTGAGCTTGATCAGTTCACCATCCAGATCCTGAAGCATCAAGTCCGGTGCCAGTGCCCCCTCAACCGGAGCTGTTGCCGCCCCACTGCCATCTTGCTGAGGCATCAACCCACCTGAACAAGCTGAAAGCACCAACAAGAGTGCCAGCACAGATATTGCAGCGAATCGTTTGGTGGTCATATCACTTCCCTTGATGCGTGCTGTTGCCACTTGCTTACCCCCCCAGTGCAAAGAACGCTGGGGCGGGGCGCTCCATGGCTCACCGCTTGATGCGTATCGTCCACTCGGTATCCGAGCCCTCGACACTGAGCAGCTCGGCCCTCAGCGCCTCCGCCGCCATGGGGATTTCCTTCTTTGACGCCGGATGCGTTCCGGTGACCTCAATGACGTCGCCCGGTTTGGCCTTGCGAAGCGCCTTGCGCACCTCAACCAGGGGAACAGGACACGTTTCACCCCGGCAGTCCACCATGATATCTGCCCCGGATATGGGACACGTGGCATCCCGTGTGTTCACTTTGATGTCAGCCATCGCGGCACCTCAATCCACAAACTCAACATCCACATGCTCAACATCCCACAGCGGCTCGATCTTTTCGAGGATCTCCTCGCGGATGTTGTTGGCAAACTGGTGATCCGACGGAAGGTCTACAACAATCTGCACCTTGCCCTCCGTCACCTCGATCTCCTTGACCACCTTGGTCCGCACTAGATCGAGGCCAACCATGGGATTCATCACATGCTTCAGCCGCTTCCGCACCACGTCCTCGGTGGTCGGCTCGCGCTCCTTCACCAGGCCATGGCGCTCTTCATAGTTCTGTATCGCCGCGCGCAGACCGTCCACTGCCAACACCGAGCAGTGCGTCTTAATCGGCGGCAGACCACCCAGCGCATCCGCAGCCTGCTTCCAGTCGATCTCTTTGGCCTCATCCAGCGTCTTGCCTTTGGCTAATTCAGTGATGATCGAGCCCGTGGCGATGTTCGACGCGCAGCCATACGACTCAAACTTGATGTCCTCGATGGTCAAGCTGTCCTCGTCAATCTTGAGGTACACAGCGACCATGTCACCGCAGGCGGGGCTGCCCTCCATAGACTTGGCATCGGCATCTTCCAGCCGCCCCACATTTCGCGGGTTGCGAAAATGCTCCATCACCTTCTCACTATACGGTAGTGGCATCGTTATCTCCTCTCATCGCGGCGTAGGTCCGGTCGGAGCCATGCGCGACCTGATTCCGCCACAAGCACTCAATCCTCTTCTCAGTGTCCCTAGTCCTGCGCTCGCTGGCCCAGCAGGCGATCCAGCATAAACCGCGACTGTTCCTGATCGCCAACCATCCTCAACGCCCCAGCGATCTCCGGCATTCTTCACTTCCTGCAGGGGGCACTACCCCTTTCCCAGAGGGCTGATCTGTCGCAGCCTCTCGATCACATCAGCCGTCGCATCCGCCACTGCCTCGACATCCTCAGTCTTGTTGAAACGACCGAACGTGAAACGAACTGAGCCATGAGCGCGCTCGTGGTCTCCGCCGATGCCAAGCATCACATGGCTCGCCTCCAGCGATCGGCTGAAACAGGCCGAGCCGGTGCTGACCGCAAAGCCCCTCATGTCCAGATGCAGCAAGACCGATTCGCCCTCTACAAACCTGAATGAGATGTTTGCGTTGTGCGGCAGCCGCTCCGTCGGGTGCCCATTCAGTCTGGAGTGGGGCACCTTGAGCAGTCTCTCAATCAGAAGATCCCGCATCGCCTGCAGCCTGGCCGTCTCTTCATCTGTCACCAACTCCACAGCCTTGGCAAAGCCCACCGCACCAGGGATGTTCTCTGCACCAGCCCGCAAGTTGAACTCCTGGAAACCGCCATCCATCCACTTTGTGAGGGGCGTGCCTTTGCGCACGTACAGGGCCCCCACACCCTTTGGGCCATGTATGAGATGCGCTGTGAGCGTGACAAGGTCCACAGGGATTTGGCCTACGTCCAAGGCTAAACGTGGAAAGCTGTGTGTCGCGTCCGTGTGGAACAGCACACCCCTCTCGCGACACATGCTGGCAATGGCTGCAACATCCTGTAGCGTGCCGATCTCCTGGTTCGCGTGTTGCACCGACACTAGCACCGTGTCTGGGCGGATCGCTTCGCGTAGCTGATCCAGGTTCACCCGACCGAACTCGTCAACGTCGAGGTAGGTAACGTTCAAGCCCTGTTTCTCAAGCGTGCGGGCACTGTACAGGACGGCAAAGTCCTCTATCGCCGTGGTGATGATGTGCTTTCCCCTCTTCTCGCCAAGCGCCAGCGCCACGCCTTTCAGGGCCAGGTTGCTGGACTCTGTGCTGCCTGAGGTGAAGATGAGCTCGTCCGCAGCAGCGCCCAGTCTTGCAGCAATCCGTCCACGCGCATCATCCAGAGCATCCTTGGCCTCAATCCCGGGTGAATAGCCGAACTGTGAAGTGGCAACCGCATACCTCTCCAGGAAATACGGTGTCATGGCCTCAAGGACACGCTCATCCAGGCGTGTCGCCGCCGCATTGTCAAGGTACACGAAATCGCTCATCCCGCACTCCTTTCCAGTTCTGCGATGCCACTGACAGGCGCGCCTGCTCCATCCTCCAAAAACCTCACGCTGACGTCCTGAATGCCGTCCAGGCTCAACACTCTGCGGCGCACTTCGCGTTCGAAGTAGTCCTTGAACGCGCACTGCGGGTCGTCCAGCTTCAGCTCCACCCGCGCATGCTGGCCATCCACCACCACGTCATGCACAAACCCGCACGCCGACAAGCTCATCCCGATTCCCGGATCAAGCACTTTGCCCAGCGCTCTCCGCACTTGGACCTCAAGGTCCTCCATCTGCCCTTCTCGCGCTGGCGCTACCTCTACCTCAATGGGAGCCAACCGAGCAAGCGATGCCTCAAGGTCACTCACCCTCGACTCTAGCCGGCTATTGCGCTCCAACACTTCACTGATGGCTCGGACGACAGGATCGGGGAGATCACCGTGGCGCAGGTCAATTGCTCTCGCTGCTTCCGGCCTGCCCACAGGGCGGGCAGGAACACCAACCACAGTCGCACCAGACTGCACGGGCCGTACTACTACGGACCCGGCACCAATCTTGGCCCCATCTCCTATAGTGATTGGCCCCAGAATGGCCGCCCCCGTCCCCACAGTGACGCCATTGCCCAGTGTCGGATGGCGCTTCCCCCGTTCCAAACTCGTCCCGCCCAAGACCACGCCCTGATAGAGCAGTACGTCGTCACCAAGCTCGGCAGTCTCGCCTATCACCACGCCCATGCCGTGGTCCACAAAAAAGCGCCGTCCGATCGTCGCTCCAGGGTGAATCTCAATGCCGGTCAACCATCGACTCAGGTG
>Ga0180437_10012499_pt1 | contig 10025 bp, 12 predicted proteins | sample SS_ome_4_FD_132410 | JGI IMG/M metagenome (GOLD analysis project Ga0180437, IMG submission 132410) | Hypersaline lake sediment archaeal communities from the Salton Sea, California, USA - SS_3_D_1 metaG | ecosystem: Environmental > Aquatic > Non-marine Saline and Alkaline > Hypersaline >... | reverse complement strand
GAAGATCTTCGTTCATGCAGTCAATATTAAGATAAAGAAATTATTCTTTTATTTTTGCATCCATTTCTGCGATTTTCTTGCTAAGTTTGTCTGCAAGAATTGCGTTCTTGAAACCGCTGGCTTCTAATGTTTTCTTTGCAGCTTCATAAGTTGTTTTTGCTTCTGTGTAATGCGCTCTAGCAGCAGGAAGATTGTTCTTTTTCTTATCCAAGTCTCCAAGACCTTCGTATGCAAATGCAAGTTCTGCAGGAACCTCTGCAGTATCTGGATCCAGCTTGAATGCAATGTCTAGGCATTTCTGTGCGTTCTTGAAGTCTTCAGTGATATTATGGAACCTGCCCATCTCGTAATTAAGTGCAAATTCTGATTTTGCTTTTGCAAGTGCGAATCTAGTTAATCTATACTTTGTATCTCTTTTCAATAATTTTTCAGAGTATGAATACAGTTTCTTGATTTCTCTTTCTAATCCTCTTGTTTGTCTTGAATTATTCTCTGTCTTGTATTTGATATATTGGTCAGTATAAACTCTGATCAAGGCACTGTTTGCTTCTACATTATCGCAAGCCTGTTTGAAGAATTCTATTGCCTTTTGTATTCTTTCTGCTTTCTTTTCTTGGTTGTCTTCTATATTTGCATGTTTTAATTGGATGTCACCAAGATGAAAATTTGCATAACCTTGAACAAATTCTAATTCGCATTCTCTTTCAGAAAGACTTCTTTTCCTTCTTTTTACATACCTAATATCTTGCCCTATGTGTTTAATTGCATCGTTTAGATTATCAAATACTGCTTTATTTTTTCCTTCAATAAAATTTCCTTTGAGAATTTCTATTCTTCCGCAAACAGCGAACGCGTATGGATAATCCGGAATCTTCTTGATAGATTCATTGGCATAATCGAAGGCACTCGCCCTGTATTCCCTCCTCTTAGTTTCATCTGCTTCCCATCTGTGTCTCTCACAATAAAGGTCTGCCAGGTATGTCCATTCGAAAGGTGTCTTGCTTCTCTGTGCTTCCAGCCTTGTTATGTCTTCTTCGACCATCTGTTTCAAGGTCTTTTGTGTGGTTTCTTTGGCTTCAGCAGTCTTCATAAGTGGTGCGATCTGGCTTCCTGCCCATAATATGGCTCCTGCTTTAGCGCCGTCTCTAAGAAGTCTAAGAAAATCCCTCCTTGACATGTCTCTTTTAGCCATATACTATAATAGGCAAGTTCTCATATATAAACCTTTCGGTTAGTTACCACTATCAAGTGGTGTTTAAAAGGCAAAAGGTATATATAGCAGAATAAGCCCCCAATAGTGCTGGATGGCAGAAAACACAGCAAATCCAGTGATAGAGAAACCAGCACCGAAACCAGACGAAATAAAGACCATAGGCGTTCTTTTTCCTGGGCAGGGGAATCAATACAAGGGCATGGGCAGGCAGCTGTGCATGGAAAATCCTGCTGCTAAAAGGGTTTATGACATAGTCCATTATACGCTTGGAATCCCTTATGAGGACCTGTTCATGGAAGGGGAATGGACCAGCACAAACATCCTTATGGCAACTGTCACTTATTCTATTGCAATACTTAGAGCCAGAGAAGAATTAGAAGAAAAAGAAAACCTGAAGCCGAGAATTTCAGACGCAACATTCTATGCAGGCATGTCTGCTGGCGAGATACCAGCGTTATTGGCAGGAGGTGCTTTCAGCAAGCTAGAAGATTCTTTTGAATTGGTTTACGAAAGGGCTTTGAAACTAGCAAAGAGATCTTTCAATGGCTCGTGCATGATGAGGCTGAGCAATGTTGAAGATAAACAAGAACTGGATGACATCTGTCTGAAAATAGGAGCAGAAATCGGTCTATGGAATGCGCCTGATACACTGGTGGTCTCAGGAGAGCCTGATGAGATACAAAAAACAAACAAGGTTATAGTTGACATGGGAAAGAACAAGATATGGAGACCTTTGGAGCTGAAGGTCAATGCACCGTACCATACAAGAAAATTCAGGGTAATTGCAAAGAGTGTATGGAGGAAAGTGCTAAAAACATTCCATCTTAGGAGAAAACTGATGAATCCTCTCAGGCCTGTTGTGGCGAATGCAACAGGAGAGTTATACGGCGAGAAAGACGATGCTCCTGAGCTATTGGAAAAACAATTCTATAACACAGTGCTATGGTATCATACAATGATGAAGTGGGTGTTTGGAAAGGATGTGAAAGGAGATCCTTTGGCAGGACCTGGAAATTATGCAGTCGATGCTGTTGTAGAAATAGGCCCGAAATCTAAACCTCAGAGGCCTGGCGGAGGTTCCCTGTCTGGTTTGTTAAAGAGGTTCCCTGATGCAGTTCCGATATTGCATCTTACAAATGAAAGACAGTTGAGAAATACAGAATTAGTGTATAGCAAGCCTGCATATGCAGGCGGAACTACTTAAGGATTATAATATTACCCCGTCCTTTCTTGATCTTCTTTATCTTCCCCTGTTCTTCAAGGTCTGTTATTATCAAGCTGATCTTTGCTTCTGAAGAAGGAAATTTCTTTCTTATGTCCAATTGAGTGACCCTTCCCCCTTGCTCCTTGATGAACTTTAGGATCTTGTCTGCGTCGTCAGTGGTTTCCTCTGTCTTTAATTTGGGTTCTTCTTTTGCCAAAGGTTTTGTTTTTCTCTGGAAGTGTCTTACAACCCTGAAGAAGATGTATACTATTACAATAACAATGAAAATCCTGAACAATAACAGATAAGCGCCGACCAATGCACTAGGTTCCTCTTCCAGACTTACGTCTAATTTGTCTGTCTCTTCCAAGAGCTGTTCATCCTCTTCAAGAGATTCGAACAAGATAAGATCCAGAACATACACCTTATCTTCCTTGATCTCTATGGTATCTGTTTCAGAAGAGATCAATCTGCCTGCTTCGCTATATCTTTTTGCAGTGATGGTGTGAGTGCCGAGACCAACTTCAAAACTGTATTCTCCGTTCTCTGTTATGTCCTTTTCACCAGCTAATTCTACCTGTACATTATTGACCCTGCTGAAAGTATAATCATAGACAACACCGCTCAAAGTGGCTGCATGCGCAGTGCACACTATTGTGAACAATAGGATGAATGCAGTAAGCATCAAAATGCCATATTTAAGCTTCATAAATACTGTTAGATGCTCCATATATAAATAGCTTATTATGAGTTCAGCCTGGATTGAAGTTATATGAATTAGTCAAAATTGGTGCATTTTATTAAAAATAAGCAATAATTAGTCTTTATTTGTTTAAAATAGTTAAATTAAAGTTTTATAAAGTTTTAATCGTTAAAATAAGCTTTAGATTCTAAAACTTTAACAAGTTTCTATATAAATAATCCAGACCACTATAGTACGTATTGGTTAAGCCAACTAACCTATGCCTCATATCACCTCTAACGAGGTGGAGATAAACTCACTTTATTCGTTTATCTATCACCTCAAAGATACATATTCGCTTTGACGATCTCAAAGCCAACATTTGAGGAATTAATCCCCGATACACCAAGGCCTTTGGCTTTGGTGTTCATATTCAAAACATTTATATAACTAAACGGCTTGAAATTTTCAAAAGGTCGTTGGGAGGAAAAACAAAATGACAAAGAAATTTTTTGCAATATTTGTTCTTATGCTATTTATGGTATCAGTAATTCCATTTGTAGCTGCAGAGAACAATGGGCGAGGCCAGAGAGGTGCAGATACAGATGTTGTGACTGTTGATGCAGAACCAGAGCCTATGAAAGTAAGAGAAGAAGTAAAAGAGCGTGTCAGAGAAGAAGTAAAAGAAAGAAAAGAAGTGACTGCAGAGAAGACAAGGGAAAGAGTAGAAAAGACACAACAGAAAAGAAAAGAACTTGTTCTTCAGAAGAGAGAAGTTGCAAAAGAGCGAAAGAATATGCTACAGAGCAATTTCGAAGATGCAAAGAGAAGATACAATGAAGCAAAGGACAAGTATCAGAATGTCAGAGAAACATTCCTAGAAAGAAAAAGAATGATGAAGGAATGCGAAGGACAGGAAACAGAAGAATGCAAATTGGCAAGAAGGGATGCCAATGATGCAGCAAAACAATTTTTGCTTAACAGTATTGAAAGGGCAAAGACCCATTTCGAGCAGTTGCAGGCAAGGATTGGCAGTGCAGAAGGCATGAGCGAAGAAGAAGTGACTGAAATGTCTGAAGATGTCAATGACCAGATGCTTGAGCTTGAAGGTCTTGCAGAAGAAGTTGAAGATGCTGAAACAAATGAAGACTTGAGAGAAGTCGCTAATCAGCTTGAAAACACCTGGAAAAAGCAGAAAGAGAAAGCAAACAAGTATGCAGGAAGATTGATCCATTCAAAGGTTGGAGAGATCATTGTGCAGGCAAGACAGCTTGAAGCAAAGCTGGAAAGAACCATGGAAAGGCTTGAGAAGAAAGGTGTTGACATCAGTTCAATCGATGCGACCGGAGTTGATGTTGCTGCATTCGGCGGATACATTGACACTGCAAGAAGCAAGTTTGACGAAGCAAAGACCTTGTTCGAAGAAGGAAAAGTCGACGAAGCAAAGGCTCTTGTCAGAGAAGCTCACGAAAGCCTGAAAGAAGCACACCTGCTTTTGAGAGATCTTGTCAGGAATGTAAAAGCTGCTGGCGGAGACATCGAAGCTGAAGACGAAGCTCCTGAAGAAGAAATAGTAGAAGAAGCTCCTGTTGAAGAGGAAATTCAGGAAGAAGCTCCAGTTGAAGAGGAAGAAATAGAAGAAGCTGCAGAAGAAGAACTAGAAGATGAAGAAGAAATAGAGGAAGAAGAGGAAGAAGAAGTTGAAGATGAAGAAGAAGCAGCTGAAGATGAAGAAGAAGGAGCAGAAGACGAGGAAGAAGTCGAAGAATAAGGAAAACGGGGAGTGATAACATGAAAAAAATCTTATTGGCTTTGATGATAATTGCTCTAGTTGTTGCAGTCGGTTGCGCAAAGCAAGTTTCAGAAGGACCTTCTGCAGGCGAGCAGCAAGACAGTGTCGTGGAAATGGCTGTAGATACTGCTGCATTGGAAGAACTGGATCAAGACTTGAATCCGGACAATGTTGAAGGTCTGGACGACATTGGTTCCTTATTCGAGGACTATTAATTTTTTTTATTTTTTTTACTATGGAAAAAGAGTTGATCAGTCAAAACATTAGAAGAATCGAGAGTTCTGTTAGTTCTATCGAGGAAAAGTTCAAGGAATGCAAGAGGGCGCACGAGAAGATCATGACAGATGTCAAGTTCGACAAACAGCACGGAAAGACAAGCAATGACATCCTTAGGGAAAAGATTATAGAGACAGAAGAGATGATGGAAGAGCTGAAAGGAAACCTGAAAGAGTCAATCTTACTATTGCAGCAGATGGCAGCGACTGCAGAACTCGACCAGGTCCAGAGAAAAGTCGACAGGTGGCAGCCTGAGAACCTTCTTACATTGGACGCTCTAAAAAAGATGGTAGAGGAGAGATAATCCAACAGTAAGGTTTTTATACTATCCTTCTTTGTATTTTTAGCATGAAGATAGAGTCGTTCGGTTTCGAGCCTGGTGAAGTCATCTATGGCAAATACGAGATAGTAGAGCTTCTAGGAAAAGGATGGGAAGGAGAGGTCTATGTCATAAAAGAGATTGAGACAGGCATTGAAAAGGCTGCGAAATTCTTCTATCCGCAGAAGAATGTGAGGGGCAGGGCGAGCAAGTTCTATGCCAAAAAATTACATAAATTGAAGAACTGCAATATCATTATCCAATACTATGCGCAAGACACATTATACATTGAAGGACAACCAATCGTATTCCTAATTTCTGAGTTCATTGAAGGCGAACTTCTGAGCGAGTTCCTGAAAAGACAACCAGGCAAAAGGCTTAATCCGTTCACTGCTTTGCATCTGCTGCATGCGCTGGCAAAAGGGATAGAAGATGTCCACAGACTGAAGGAATATCACGGCGACCTGCACACTGACAATATCATAATACAGAAGTCTGGGCTTGGTTTTGATTTGAAACTACTGGATTTGTATCATTGGGGCGGTGCAAGTTCAGAGCAGATAAAAAGTGATGTTGTTGAGTTGATACATATCTTCTATGAAGTGTTGGGCGGGAAAAAGCACTATCACAACCTGCCTCCTGAAATCAAAGACATAATCTGCGGCCTGAAACGGTCACTGATAACAAAGAAGTTCAAGACAGCTGGCAAATTGAGAGAGTATTTAGAGAATATGGAATGGAACTGACAGCAAAGCTTTTATACTAGCAAATGTTCAAAAAAATAGGTGATAGGTGATGAAGAATAAACAATGGGTCATTCTGGTTACAATCATTATTCTTGTTGTGATATCTTTTATCATAGCGATGTTCTATGCTGCTTTCTCTGGCAGCGGCACAGGAGAGTTTAAGATAGGGGGAAAGAGGGCAGATGTCGGCTTGATAAAGATAAGCGGTCCAATTGTCGGTGAAAAGGATCCTAGCTTGTTTGCGACAGGAGGCGCAGTGTCTCCTACTATTGTGAATTACATCAAGAAAGCAAAAGATAATCCGAGGATGAAGGCCATTGTTTTGGAGATAAACAGTCCTGGAGGTACGGTTGTTGCTTCGAAAGAGATAAGCACAGCTGTCGAAGATGCAAAGACAAAGAAACCAGTCATCGCTTGGATAAGAGAAGTGGGCGCGAGCGGCGGTTATTGGATCGCGACAAGTTCTGATCACATAATCGCAGACGAACTGTCAGTTACAGGAAGCATTGGTGTACGGGGAGGTTTCTTGACTTTCGGCGGTCTTATGGAAGAATACAATGTGACTTATGAAAGAATGGTCGGCGGAAAGTACAAGGATGCAGGCACACCGTTCAGGGAATTGACAGACGAAGAAAGACAAGTCATTCAGGACAGGATAGATATTATCTATGAAGCCTTTGTGCAGAAAGTGGCAAAAGACAGGAACATACCTTATGAAAAAGCAAAAGACATGGCGACAGGAATGTTCTACATGGGTTCGCAGGCAAAAGAACTGGGATTGATAGATGAATTAGGCGCAAAGGCAGAAGTTGAAAATTACTTGAAGAAAAAGCTTGATGTGGAAAAAATAACATTTATAGAATACAAGAGAAAACCTACATTGCTGGATGCTTTGACACAGGCAATGTCCGGCTCTTTCTTTTATCTTGGAAAAGGAATGGCTAACGGCATGAAAGAGATAGACATGAACACAGAATACCAGATGTTTGTCTAGAAACCTCTTAATATTGTTATGACCACGAAAACTACATATGCAGCAAGCATTATTACGCCTGATTTCCAGGTGAGTTTCTTTCTCGTGAACAAGAACAAGCTGGCAATCACGAAACCTATCAGGAAGAGTATGGACGGGCCGAATGTGCTGAAAGGAACATCGAAAGGTCTTATCAAAGCAGCGATAGACAGGCTCAGTGTAAGATTTGCAACAACACTGCCGAAAATATTTCCGAAACCAATGTCTGTCTGATGCTTTAATGCAGACTTAACATTCACTGTGATCTCTGGGATTGTCGTGCCTATTGCTATTACCAATAAACCAACTATGTATTTAGGAATTTGGATTATGTAACTGATTTCAACTGCACTTATGACGAGCCATCTTGCAGACAATAATAATGCTGCGATGCACCCGCCGAAAACAACAATGTCCTGCCATATGCTCCTGAAAACAATTTCCTTTTTCAGGTGCGAGATCTTTTCCTCTTTTTTCCAGAAGATAATCAAATAGATGCAGAACGCTGCCAATAAGATGCCTCCGTCAAGCCTGCTCATCCTTCCATCGATCATCATAAGGAATGAGGAAAGTGCAACAAGAACAATGACCATAACAACTTTATGGTCTATCACTTGCTTAACCTTGACTTTTATGACGCGCGCAATGATGATTGCAATAGAAAACACTAAGGCGACATCTATTATTGATGCGCCTATCAGATCGCCCAGCAACAGATTGCTTTCTCCTGCTAAAGAGGCCATGACTGCAGTAGACATCTCTGGGAAAGTCGTACCAAAAGAAACAACAAGAAAGCCAATGATGAACTTGCTCACGCCTGTCTTTTTTGCATAGCTTGTCACTGCACCGATCGCATAGTCAGCACTCTTAGAAATAATGTAAAGACAAATGACAAAGATTATTATGTAAAACACTAACGGGCTCATTTCTATTCCTCTTTTAGTTTGATTTGGAATTATAGGTATTTAAGGATTGCGGTCTATATAGCATAGTTTTAAATAATACTGGTTTTAACGGCGATATATGAGTTTAGGAGAACTGTTCGGGCCTACAGGGGAGCTGGATGTTGCAGAAAGAATCTTTAGTGCGGTTCCAGATGATATTGGCGAGCTTCCTTATCCAGACGCCAGGATGTCTGCGATCGTAGAAAATGCTTATTCTGACATGCTGTTAAAGATGACTCCTGAAAAAAGAAGAGAGTATGAAAAAAGAATGCTTGAGTACTGCGAAAGACACAGGCTGATGGAAAGAATGCAGGAAGCAGGCCTCATAGAAAGCAGGGCATTCTATCTGGGAAAACCTTTGTGGAATAAAGTAAAGAAAGAAGAATAAGATTAATTCTCTGCAAGTTCATCAAGTCTATTCAAAGATTTTCTGAACTCTTCTAGATCGCCTTGCGTATAATCTGGTTTTAATGCGCAATAATCTATAAGATTTTTGAAGAATCTTCTTCTCATTGCAATGTATTCTGGCTTTATCTCTTCTGGCACTAGCTTCAGTTCTTCTTCTAATGCTTTGACACATCTGTCGGGCGTATCCATCCCTATCTCTGTGAACTCTATGTATTCGTGAGCAACTGCATACTGTCTGAAATCTTTCCTTACATTGTCTGAAATACCAAAAACATAACCTGCGCCTCGTTCTCCTGTTGCCCTGTATACAAAGTCTTCCAGCTTAGGTTCCAGACCCTGCGGCATTACAAAGTAACTGAATCTTCTATTGCCTAATTCAACTTGCACTTCTTCAAAACCCTGGCCTCTAAAATAGTTTCTTGTGCCATCGATGTCTTCTTTTGAGAATTTTTGCATTTTAATTTTTATTCACAAGGGTTGTTTATAAAACTTATTTAACCAAAAGCTTTAAATCCGCTCTGGTTCTGTGTATTTGCATGAAAGATAAAATATCAGACAGCAAGTTCTTGAGGAGCATTGAGAAGAAGGTAAATGATACTATCAAGAAGTATAAGCTGTTTACTTTCAAGGATAAATTAGGTGTCGCGGTTTCTGGCGGAAAGGATTCTACTGTCTGTCTTTATGTATTGAAGAAACTTGGTTATGATGTGGAAGCCATCACTGTTGATGCAGTCATTGGCGGCTATACTGACGAGAATATCAAGAGCCTGAAAAAAGTATGCAAGGAGAATGATATCAAACTGAAGATTGTTTCTTTTCGGGACGAGTTCGGCATGGCTCTTTGTTACATCCAATCTTTATTGAAAGGAAAAGGACATAACTATTCATCTTGCATGATCTGCGGGATATTGAGACGATATCTGCTGAACAAGTATGCAAAAAAATTCAAGTACGATTGCCTGGTGACGGGCCATAATCTGGATGATGAGGCCCAGGCAGTATTGATGAACATACTTCGTAATGATCTGAAACTTGCATTAAGACAAGGTCCGATCAGCGGGATGAAGCAGACAAAGAGTTTTGTTAAACGAGTAAAACCAATGTATTTTATTTCAGAGGAAGAAGTTATTCGTTATTCAAAGATAATGAAGTTTCCTGTGAAGTACGGCATATGTCCTTGCTCTGTCGGTGCTTACAGAAGAAAGCACAAGAATTTCTTGGACGAGTATGAGAAGAAACATCCGTCAGTAAAATACAATATCGTACGGATGCATGAAAGATTGATGAAACTGATACAGCCGGAAAAGATCGATATCGGCGAAGTGAGTGTCTGCAAGATCTGCGGAGAACCTGCTGCAAAAGACATGTGCAACAAGTGCAGGATATTCAAAGAATTAAAGATATTGAAAAATGTTAAAGAATAAACACT
>Ga0180437_10012497_pt1 | contig 10025 bp, 14 predicted proteins | sample SS_ome_4_FD_132410 | JGI IMG/M metagenome (GOLD analysis project Ga0180437, IMG submission 132410) | Hypersaline lake sediment archaeal communities from the Salton Sea, California, USA - SS_3_D_1 metaG | ecosystem: Environmental > Aquatic > Non-marine Saline and Alkaline > Hypersaline >... | reverse complement strand
CCGTATTTCTTCTGCTGAAAGATCTACTAAACCTTTTGAATTAAAACCATTATTACTATCAGTTTTCTTGTCCAGCTCATATTCTGATCGAACAGCCTGTACTATTTCACTGCTACGGTCAATTTGCTCGATTAAACGAAAAATAGCAAAGTCCAGTACAGCAATTTTTTGATCTGACGTTCCTTGAGTTTTCATTCTCATTTCAGTCATAAAGTCAATGCTTTGCTGTACTTCATCTGGCAAAGAATTAAAATCGTAATCTAAATTTTCAAGCTTGTCTAATAACATCTTTTATGATTTAATCTGCTCCGCAGTCGTCTCCTTTAAATGCACCCTCTGGTAACTGCCAATCGCTAACAAAAATTGGAGATACAAATTCTCCTATTGCTTCTGGAAGCCAACGCTTTACAATAGGATCTGTTAAATTTAAAAATGAGTTTCCAATATCTACTTGTGCTTCATAAATATTTTTCATTTTGTAGATAATGTTGCCTTTGTCGTCTTGACCTACTGCCTGTTTCACCATTCTTGGCTGTCCCTTTGTTTTTCCAGATTTGACTACCACTACTTGACCAGTTTCATCACGCATAGGCTCTAAGTGTGGCTTATTATCCAGCATACTGCCTGTTTCAGTTTCAATTTCTGCAATTCGTTTAATTTTCTCTGGTGAAATTGCATTGTTTGTTGCCCAATGGTTAGGTGAACTGAAAATACATAATTGACATGAGCATCTTCCCCAGCCAAGCATATAAGCTGGGTGTGGCTGAATTTTTCTGCGTTGAAAAGTGTTCCAAATTTGTTCTTCATCCCAATCAATTACTGGTCGCCATTGAATAATTTGACGATCTTTGGCAAAATTGTATGGCTCAACTTCCAAGTAACCAGCTCGATTTTGACTTTCTAATCTTCTTTCTCCAGTACAGATAATAGCAGTAAGGTTTTCATAAGCTGGATTGTTATTGATCGCTGTTTTCATCACATCAATCTTAACATTTGCGGAACACCAGCGAGTATTCAAATTCTTTGATTTTGCTGGAAACTTGTACTTTGTTTTTCGATCTTCTGCTTTTGGATCTGTCGCTTTAATATGATGATATTTACCGTTCATTTCCGACTGATAAAAAACGTCTTGTTGTCCCTCGTTTTTACGATAAATTTCTCTTGTTATTCCGCCTTTTCGATAACTAAATAAAATTGGAAGTCCATAGGCTTCGGCAAATGCTTTACAATATGATGTAGTACATTTCCAGTCCCAAAGATCTTCACCATGACCGTCAACTTCGTGATGCCATAGCTCTATATCATCTTTTGAGATTTCCAGATCATACATCAAATGAAGTACCATAGCAACACTATCTTTACCACCAGAAAATGCAACAATAAATTTTACTTTGTTTTTACGATCTTTTGCCCATTGAATTAGCCTTTCACGTTGCATTTGACCTTGAGTAAGATCTCCCTCTCGATCAGATCTCCAGATAGCTGTTGCAATATCAATACTTTCTTTCTTCTCTGATTCGTAATCTTTTCTTTGTTTAAGCTCATAAAAAGAGCGGAGTTTATTCACTGCTTTGGTTTCAGCTTCGATCAACTTGCCGAGCTCTTTGATTTGTTCTTTGGTCAGTGTTACTTCTCCGCCCTTATTAAATATTTTTCTTGATAACCTTGTTCCAGACGGCTGTTCAAATAAATGATTAACTTTTGCCCAGCTTTCTTCTGGAAGCAAATCAGCAAGTTTTTCTGCTTTTTGTTGTGCTTGTTTGTCATCTTCCGCCCAAACATAGTAATCCATTTCAGCAACATATCTGGATTCAGCATTTCCACCAAATTTCATTGTGCGAATAACGGTGTTGTCATCGGCTGGATCTATTTCTTCATCAATTTCAAAACCATGTTTTAAAAAGAATTTTTCAGCTTTATTAGTGTATGGATGTGCTATTAGTTTTTTATTTCCTGTCTCCTTTGTTATTGCAGATAACAAATTACGTCCTACGTTTCTGGATCTGTAATCTGGATCTGTTATAATAGATATGACCTCTATGTAATTTTTAACAGTATAATGTGGCTGATAAGATGTTCCGCCTACCATTTTTCCATTGACAAAAGCTCCGAGTATTTTAACTCTTGGATTCACTAAGGTTTGATAGTAATCCGCTTGTAAAATTTCTAATATATTCTCATTTGGATAGTCAAGCTTTGGATAAATTCGATTGTAAAACTCAATCAATTCATCTTTTGAAAATGGTCTTATTTCCATTACTTGACCGCCAAATTTCATTGATGTTTTCTCCACACCGTCAAGAACTACTCCATTACCACCATAACTATTTATATGCGAAGCAATTTCATACGCTGTACCCTCAAAAGTTAGAACTTGAGGATCATTCATATTTGTACGATTGATTATGACAGATCCAGATTTAATGTTTTTCGGATTTCTGCGTTGATTTTCCGCAGTATATTTTGGAACTGTGATTTTTCTTCCATTTTTCCAGACTTGAGCTCCAGATTTAAAATTAGATCCACCGCCAAGCATATTTATAGCACTGGCAATTTGCTTGATCGTTCCTGTCATTTTATACGTTGACGGTTTTTTACAAAAACTATCAGAAAAACACTGTGGCTCAAATGCTTCTGGAATAATGACAGCTTCTCCCTCTTCTAACTCCACTCGTTCGTTAGTGCCTGTGATAAAAAACTTTTCTCCGCAACCATTACTATCACACTCTTCATGAAGTTTTCCCTTTACGATAAAACCTGTCTCTTTTTGCATATAATGAAAATATTTCTATTTTTACGCTAAATTATTGAAATTTTTAAGGTTATGGAAAATTTAGAGAATGAAGTTACTAAAGATAGCAATTTAAAATTGTTTTTTGCCATAGGAATTATCTTTGGTGCTCTTAACGGTTTGATCGCCTTAATACGATTTTTGGAAGAAAAGGAAATTGCCAGAAAGAAGCTTGACGCTCAACATAAATAATCATATAAATAAATTCAACTTATGAACGCAAAAGAAAAAATCAAACTATTTGCTGTCTGTAAAACCATTGAGGAAGTCAATGAGCTTTTAAAAGACGAAACCAGAAAAACAGTGCTTGATGCTGGTGAGGAACGTATCGGTGAATTAACAATATCTTCGGAAACAAGTGAATCAAAAGAAAATCCGACAACGACTGATAAATCAGATCTGGGAAAAGGGAAAAAAGAAACACAGCCAAGTCTTGAGGATCAGCGTGTAGCTGAATTTGAAAGAAAAGTTGGTTATCCGACTTGTGCAAATATTGAACAATTTGCTAACGCTTTCTTTGGCGACAAAGTAAAAAGCATAAAAACAAAGGAATATCTCGTTACAATTACTTTGCAGTCTGGACGTAAGATTGTAAGAAGAGGACGATAAAAGTTCATATTTTTGGTTAAAGTGCTGGATTATCTGGCACTTTTTTTTATATTAGACGGTTGAAACTATAAACTTCATCAACGTCTGCCAAGACAAACGAAAGCGATCAGTTATTATTGATCGCTTTTTTATATATTTGCTACTTCTCAATATTTCATATACCTCGATTTGAAATAGAAAGAGCTATCAACGGATCTGGTAGCTCTTTTTTTTATGCTAATCTTCTCCATTATTCAAGTATTTTTCCCACTGCTTAGTTTTGTGGTTAAGCTTCTGTTTCTCTTCTGGAATAATATCCACTCTGAAAACCTCGTACTTAAATCTGTTTTTCAAATACCATTTAGTACGATCAACAGCGTCATTCAAATGGATCTCAACTGATTCATCGATCACATTACTGTCAATAGTGATCCAAGACCAGTTCACCATGTCGATACATTCAATAAAGTACCTGTGCTCATATCGATTTTCGACATTTTCATAACGCACCCTTACTTTAAAAGCGTTCTGGTTTAAAATTGCATAGCTCTGAAAAATTCTAATAGCTCCCATATCATTAAGTATTAAGATTACATATCAAAGAAACTACCGATGTGTGCAACCTATGTGCACAGTAAAAAAATAAGGGGAAGCCGTTTATAGCTTCCCCTAACGCAAACATATCAATTATTCAAGTCAGAACGACTTTTTAAGATATGAGTAGCAAAGATACGTTTTATTTTCTTCCAGTAAAACATTTAGTACATCTTCCACCAATCAGTGCCATAGTTTCAACCTCACACTGAACGCATTGAGGAAGCTTAACAGGTAAACTTATATCAATTAGATCATCTTCGACATAAATAGGTGTCATTTCTCCCATATAAGCTCCGCCTATATTGTAGTCAAAATATTCAAGTGCTTTAACCTCTGCTGGATAATCTTCTTCGTCCTCTTCGTCTTGCATTAAAATTTCAATGATCTTTGATTTAGAGTAAACAACTCTCATTGATCGGTCTTGAAAACCAATAAATGCCGAATCATACTCTGGTGGTAACAATATTTGTCCACAGTCCAGATCCATTTGCTCAATGATTTCTTTTAATCCCATATAGTATCATTTATGTTGCCAAATTCCGTTTGTTCAAGCTCGGTGTCCGAAAGCTCTTCAATATAGTTTTTTTCCTGTTCTGGTATGTCTGGTTTAAAAAGTATCAACAAAATAAAAATAACAACCATAATGATCCAAAAAATTACTATGTAAAAACTTCTCTTCATATATTTCACTTTAATTTCATTCGTCTTTGTTATAACCACCAAAAAATACAAATCCAAGCTGTCTCAAATTTTCTTCACTGATTTGACTTGTTTGAACAACAGAAGCTTTTAATTTTTTTGATAGATCCATGATAGCAGATTTATCGTTGATTGATTCATCAACTAAAGTAATAAGCTCTGACCTAACCTTAATTAAAAATCCATTTTGCTTGTCCTTTACAAACTCTTTCCAATACGGATTGTCCAGAGTAATACAAGGTATGCCAAACATTCCATGTTCAATGTAATCAATGAGTGAATCCGAGTTTGACGAAAATTCACTTTTCTTATTAAGTATTAGGTGAAGATCTGCTGTGCTTTTGTTAATGTTTTTGAATTGATGTACTATTGATCCTCTACTTAAATGATCGATTTCCATATCAAAATTTGGAAAATATTTTGTCGGATGATCGCCAATAATAACCAGTCGAAATTTATTTTCATGTTTTTTTCGGAGCTCAACAAATTGTGGTATAAATTCCTTAAAAGCATTTTTTGTGTTTTCATTCAGATCCACGCTCAAGAAAAATATTCCTGTTGTACCTTTCAAGCCTAAAGTGTCCATGTGATCTAAATTTGACTTAAACTCATTCTCTTCAATTAAGATCGGACAATATTGAACATCAGAAAATCCTTTTTCTCTTAGCTTTTTTGCAAGGTGATGATTGAGCGTTAAAATTCTGTCTGCGGATCTGTAATTCATTTCGAGCTGGTGGATTATTTTTTCTTTCAGCTCTTTACGGATCTCACGCATTGTTTTTGGAGATTTCTTTTTTCCCAGACGCTTCACAATTTGCTCTACTTCATTGTCCTCTAAAAGATAGTGGTCGTTTGTAATTTCATAAAAATCAAACTCGCAAGTTTGAATTATTTTGATATTTGGATTTACTGATCTTATTTCCGAATATAATCCGTCTGATCCGCCAAACATTTCAAGAGACATTGGAAGCACAACTACATTTGCCCATTTCAATTCTAAGCTTGATAATTTTGTTGGTGGTTTTGAATCAACTTCTGAAAATCTATATAATCCAGTCATAGCCGTATTATATTTTGATGTTTCTGGTAAAGCCAGATAAGGAACAACCATTGTGTAAAAATCAAAACTTGACATTTCTGGATCTATAAACAAAATATTTCCTTTGCCCTCTTGTAGCTCAAATTGTTCTTTATAAAAATTTACATCTTTTAGTTTCTGGTACAAATCACTTACTATCTTCATATCACTTTTTTTAAGGTTGTTGAAATTTTAATTCATTATTAAACGCTCTCCAAGAGCTCACAAATTGTCGATATATAAAATCACACTCGTCTGAAAAACCAATCATAAACAAATCTTCATCTTCAATATAATAACCCTCAAATTCAATAGATTCATGTATAAAATTAACTTTCTGATAGTTTAATGGCTTTTCATAGTTGTCAAATAAAAGTTGTCCAAGATGTTGCCAATACAATATTTCAACACTTGGATCAAAATCTACATCAGTAATAATCATTTTTTGTTTCCATACTGATCGCCTAAAATCATAGTATGCAATTCTTCTCAAGTCTTTTCCTGTGTCAAGATCTCGAACAATTACGATAACCTCTTCCGATATACCAGCACCAAATCCGTCTTTGGTTTTTAGCTCTGGTGGAAACATTTTTTTTGTGGGATGCCATTTACTCATGATTCTTAATTTGTTTTTGAATTAAAATATGTGCTTGGATCGATTCATCTACTTTTGCAGATTCCTGTTGATTCCAATCTCGATTACACCAATTTGTTAATGCTTTTTTCCAACTCTTCATCTGTTTTTTTGCCTTACCAACTGACCAGCCAACCGCATCGTAATAATTAACAAATGATTCGGCTGTTTTTTTTATTTGAGGAATTGTTTTCTGATCGAGCAAACCTTGTTCAACAATGTAGTCAGTTACCTCTTCTACATTAGGCGGAATAAAATGATAAGCCAACGGATCTAAATTAAAAACTCGGATTATTTCATCGGCTATTTTTTCTGGATTTTCAACTGGAAAAATACCACTGTTTTTTGATTCAATAATCTCAATAATAATTTGTCGAATATTGCTCATTACTTTTGACTGTTTGCGTTGCGTAATTTGAGTGCTAATTTACAAATAATTTTTCGTTCTGCTTCGATTCTTTCAACTACTCCAGATATATGACTATTACTTACAGATCCATTCAATTCATTTTTTAAATCGAGATCCGTTATCAATCCAAATTTTTTTAATTGAGAAAATAAATATTTCGAGCTGATTTTATTTCCATGCTCTAACCAATAATCATCAAAACTGATTTTTTCTTTTTTATCGTCAGAAAGCAAATTGTATTTTTCTAATTGAATTTTCCATTCAGATCGTAAAATATTTAAGGTTGATTCTTTAGTTACTGGTATCGGATCTTGCTCAATTAAATTACGTCCTATTTTTTTTTCGAGCTCCAGATTCATTTTATATTTCTGATCTAAATATGATCTCGTCCAAAAATTAAAATTGACAACACTTAAACCTCTGGTATCAGTTTCATATTTCCCTCTAATTCCATTTTTAATTATGAGCTCAACTTCTTTAATTGTCAAAGTAGGAAAATCAATATTCAATTCGTGTATTAAATCATTTACCAATAGCACTTGATCTTTTGCAACCATTTTTGATTGCATAGCTCTTAAATTATTACTGACAATTACAAATACCATTTCCAATAATTGATTTTCTTCAATTTCTTGGATCTGAAAATAATTTATCGTTTCAATAAATGCCAGTTCACTTTTATTTAATTCAGACAATTTGATTTCTTTGCCGTAAAATTTAACTTCTGGTTTTTTAAAAGCAATTATTTCAGCTCCATTTTCTGACCTGTATTTTTGTAATTCAGACATACCATTTATTTTTTAATTGAAATTAGCTGACAAATTCCTATTTCTAAATAATTACAAATTATAATAATGGTTGAAAGCTCTGGATCTCTTTTTCCAATCTGATACAAAGTTTTTTCACTAATTCCTGTTTCTTGGCTCAATTTATACTTAGAAATGCCTTTTTCCTGTAAAATGTCATCTAAATGCAGTTTATAGCTTTTTTTCACTGGTGTTTTCATTCTTCTTCTTCATTTAATTTATTAAAAGGAACGTATCGAGAATATTTTAATGCAACTTCTTTTAATTCTTGATCCGTAAAGTATGATTTTCGATAATCTTTCTTCGGAATAAAAAAGGGACGCTCTTTATTATCGTTGAGATCCGTAATAAAAATTCTTTCATCAGTATATTTAGCCGATAAATTGAACTTTAATTTAACGTCATATCCATACTTCTTAAAAGTGTCGGTAATTATTTGAACAGTGGCTTCATTTTTATTGACATAAATTCCGTCAACCCAATACATAATAAAATCAGATCCAGCTAATTCTTTAGCTTCATTCATTACATCAGCTAATCTTTTACAAATTGAATACCATACGTTTTCAGTCAGCGTTGATCTTTTTACTTCTTTATGATATAAACGGCTTCCTTTGAACTTATAAATAATTTCTTTTTTTGCTAATGCTCCCAGAGAAATCAATCTTCCAAGCTTTGATATTTTTCCATTTTCTTTGCTTCCCTCTTCATAAATTTTGTCATCAATTACTCCAAGCTGATAAGCTGTTTTCCAATAAGCTTCATCAATATCTATTTCGACTACTTCATCTAATACAATTTCTGGATCTCTTTTTAAAACTGAAACGTAATCGATGTCTTGAGGATAATAAAAATTGTAAATAAATTGCTCATAGATCATGTTTGAAACCACATGATTTTTTACTCTACGAATAAATCCTAATTCCACTGGTGGTAATTTTCGGTTTGACTGGCTCGATATATCACCGTAGTAATCACTTTTTAATACAAATGAGTTGTTGATCTTTGTGAGCGTAAAATCTTTTCCCATGTGATGTAAATGCACCGCTTTCTTATGAATCGTGCTTGAACTTTGAATTTTCATGTTTGCGTTTTTAGTTAATATCCGAATGTAGTTTTATCTACCCCCAAAATCGTACAGATTTTATCTGGTTTAAAGCCAGAAGATCTAATTATTCTTCTTATTTCATTTTTCGTTTTGACTGTTAAAGCTCTGTTGTTTTTTGATAACCGAGCTAAATCATTTATTGATTTGCAAGTTTCGGCTATCTTTTGAGTGTAAATTGAATAATTCATGTTTGCGTTATTTAGATCTGTTCAGTAATTGACTGGCGATAATTCACCGATATTGTTATCCTGTTGATGCTGTTCTCTGTGTAGATAGAAACGTCCAGATCGCTTCCGTCTTGAGCATACTTTTGATCCAGCTCAATTATCGCATTTTCAATACTTATTACATCATTTGGATAATTAAATGTCTGCGTATAATCTGGAGTTTTAAAAACTACTGTCTTAAACTCATTCGTATCTAATAAACTTCTTAGTTCATCAGCGTACCAAAAAATTGTGTATTCTGCGTAGGTAGTATCAGTTTTCGGATCATAATCAAACTCTACTCGGTCATGATCCATGTAGATAATTCTTTCCCCAGATATAGTTTCTTCTAATGCTTTTCTTTCGTCTGCCAGAGCTTTAATTTCATCAATTATAGTTTGTCTCTGACGTTCAAACATTCTTTCATCAATCTCTCCAGCATGAAATTTTTTATGCGTTCTTTTTAGGTAATTTTGAAGCTGGACAATTCTTTCTCCCAACTTTTGAAAGTTAGTATTCATGTTTTCGTATCTGGGAGATCCATAAAACAAAGTTCTATCAACTTCTTCCAGTTCGTCTTTTAGAGATCTTACTTGCCGATTGTATTCAGAAGATTTTTTTGGATCACTGGTCTTAAATTTTTCTGACTGATTTTTTCGATACTGGATCTTAGATCTAATCGATTCCTTTTTCTTCTTGAGTGAAAAAAATTGTTGACTGCATTTCCAAACTTCACCGTTTAGAAGATCTCGTTGTCTTTCAAGCTCAACAAGTTCTCTTAAAGTCTGTTCTCGGACTTGTTCGTTACCAACATTTTGTCTAAGTTTTTCATTACGTCTGTAAATCTTGTTTGTAATATTTTTACGTTGACGCTTGAACTCATTACATTCTGTCGGATCATAGCCTTTTGGGATAGTGTATTTTGCCATAGGGAAAATTATTGAATCGAAAGTATAAATTATAGGTAACATAAGAACTATAATTTGAGCTTTTTTTTTCAACAATGCTTTTTTTGAAGTTTTTTCTTGTATTTCTGGCTTTTTTTTATATAGATTTTTTTTTTGGAACAACCCATTCACCTACACCGCCAAGTACCGACATTAGTCGAT
>Ga0180437_10012496_pt1 | contig 10026 bp, 4 predicted proteins | sample SS_ome_4_FD_132410 | JGI IMG/M metagenome (GOLD analysis project Ga0180437, IMG submission 132410) | Hypersaline lake sediment archaeal communities from the Salton Sea, California, USA - SS_3_D_1 metaG | ecosystem: Environmental > Aquatic > Non-marine Saline and Alkaline > Hypersaline > Sediment... | reverse complement strand
TGCGAACTCATGAGCATCGGTAATTGCGTCATAACCACCATCTTCGAGCTTATCCTGGATTTGATTTGCGAGCTCCTTACCTCTATCGGGAAAAACATATTTTTCCCGCGTGAGCTTCACAACGTCCTGCACAACAGCCTTCCGCATTTCGTTCGAGAGGGGCTTTAACACTGCAAGTCTCCTTTATGATTTTATAAATTCCACTTATTGAGGTAGATTTATCATCCTGCCGATGAAAGGTTACGAATCCTGATGTAACATCTCAGAGGACGCTTACACCTAACGCAGGATGTAGCTCAGATCACAACGATCCGTTTTGAGTCTAAACGCTTTTAAATATTCTGTAGCTTACATGAAATGAATGAGGTGTCAATCTGTCAGCATTTGTTTGTTGCAGTGAGTTTCCAGGCATTTTTGAACAAATTTTTACCTCATGCAGAATATTGTTCCACAATCCCAAGATCTTGGGGGAATGAATTCAGGATCCAATTCACCTACAGGCGCCGTTAAAGCAACCTCTTGGGCATGGATAGAGTCTATCCCCATTGCGAAAATCACCACTTCCGTCACGCGCTTCATAGCACCACATCTCATGCACAGAAAGTCCGGAACTGCTGCAATAATCCTCCCGTTTTGTTTCTACCCCTTCTTTGTCAATCAGGATGACATAGCCTTTGATATAGATGTCCTTCGGTTTTTGATTGATGTCCGAGTCAATGCACACCGCTCTGCGTTCCGGGGTTGCTCTCACGACAAAGGGCTCTTTATCAATGTTTTCTGAGTGGATCAAACTAGCTACGAAAAGAGCTCCCAGCAACCAGATTCCGGCACAACATACCATCAGAAATACCATCTCCTTGTTCATCTGGATCTCCTCTCTGAGATTTCGGTCCATTGTTGTACTTCGGACAAGAGAGTGTATCCATGCGATCAAATCTTGATCGTCAAAGTGATACCTGATTGAACCTTATCCCCTCCACGTTACATGCGTATCTCATGGGTATTTCTATCTGGTAACAAGCACGTAATCCATCTAATTTTTGGGTTCTTGCGTTGCATCTCCAAAAGGTCTATGGCACAATCTCATAACGCTGCGGGCGGGATGGCAGGATGAATGCACGTTATGCTCCCCTCATTATCGGGCTTCTTATTGGAGTCGCCTTAGGATTGCTCTATGGCTGGGTGATTCATCCCATCGAACATGACGTGACGACCCCCAATTCTCTCCAAGAGAAATACCAGACCGACCTCATCCTCATGATCGCCGAGGCTTCCTCTACAGAAGCCGATCTCGATCTTGCTCGTGAGCGATTGATTAGGCTTGGATATCAAGATCATAAGGATTTTGTTGAGAACGCCTTAAACTTCGCGCAAGCGTATGACTTCAGCGATCAGGATGTTCAGGCTCTCACAAACCTGCTCAACCAGCTCAGCACACCTACCCCATTCCCCGAGACGGATGTGCCATGACGCGAATAGGCTGGTTCTTCCTCATCTTAGGCATTTCATTGGGTGTAATTTTTGGTTTGTATTACGCCTGGGAGATTGAACCGATTGATCCTAAGGATGCTGTTCCCAAGGACCTGCCAGGGCAAATCCAGGACGAAATTCGTACCCTTATTGCAATTGCCTTTGCCAACACAGGTGATCTCAATCGAGCAGAGAGAAGATTGGAGCTTCTCTCTGATCCAGCGAACGCCGAATCTCTACGCTCCCTTGCTCAACAGCACCTGGCAGATGGTCGTCCTGAAGAAGATGTCCGCTCTGTGGCAAAATTGGCTGCAGCTTTCGCAACCCAAGAGGCTTATCCGTCCACTCCGTCATCTTCCTTAAAAACTGCGACTTCCACTCCCTCACAAACCCCTACCCCCACCATCACCCCAGCCCCTACAGAAACCGCGACGCCCCTTCCCAACTACCAACTTCAGTCGAAGGATGTGGTTTGTGATCCTGATCTCACGGTTCCACTGATCCAGGTCCTGATTGTGGATGATTTTGGTAACCCCATAGCAGGAGTCGAGGTCATCGTGCGGTGGGATGAAGGGCAGGATCATTTTTTCACAGGCCTCAAACCGGAGATGGGGCTTGGATATGGTGACTTCACCATGAGCGAGGGGGTCTCCTATAGCGTGGCACTCTCAGGATCTAGCGAAACAATCACTGAACTGTCGGTAGAAGAGTGCATGGAGGGTGAGACTGAATATCCAGGTTCGTGGCTTTTAACCTTCGTCAAGCCCTAGTTCCCTCGAACGTGCTTCTTGTTTCAAAATGGGTCCTTTGTGTGATCATTCCCATCATGAGTATAATTCGCCACATATACCAAAGCAGATTACATTGTGAAGGCAATGAGATTTCCAGTAAGTGTGAAGTCGTGGAGGATCAATGTCGAACCGTAAAGGTATTTGGTTTCCGGTTATCTTTCTGGTGATAGCTTCCATCGCGTGTTCTGTTCCTGTTATAGATCGTATTTTCACATCCAATCCAACACCCACAACCGCTCAGGTCACCATCGAAGTTCCCGCCGGTCCCACATCAACACCCCTCCCACCTCTACCTCCTTCACTCATCGAAATCGAGCCTGCCTTGGGCGAGGAACTCAAGCCTGATGACCATATTACACTTTACTTTGATCAACCCATGGACACCACATCGGTTGAAGCCGCAATCACTATGAAACCAGCGATGGTTACAGATCTGCTGTGGCTTGATGAAAGTACACTACAAGTCTCACCCTCAGAACCGTTGGCATTGGCATCCAAGTACAATCTGACGATTGGGAAAGGTGCAAAATCCTCTTTTGGTCTCCCTCTTACTGAAGCGATTCAACTTCCATATCATTCGGCTGGATACCTTGAAGTCACACAGGTCATTCCACAACCGGGTACATTTGAGGTCAATCCCTCCACACCCATCACCGTTGTCTTCAATCGCCCGGTGGTCCCCCTTGAGATCGAAGGAGATCCTGTCCAACCGCTCACTTTCATCCCGCCGATTAGTGGTCAAGGAGAATGGATCAGCACCTCGATGTACCGCTTTCAACCCGACCAGCCTCTTCCCGGAGGCACATCGATTCGAGCTGAGGTCGAATCCACACTAAAGGATATTGGAGGAAGTCACCTGGCGGAGAACTATGAATGGTCCTTTTTCACCTCCCTTCCGGAAATCCTAAGCGTTGATCCACTGCCAGATGAGAGCGATGTCCCCCTGAACCAGGAGTTCAGAATCACTTTCAACCAAGCCATGGATCCTCTCCAAACGCAACAAGCATTTTCTATGACTTCAGATGACGATGAGCGCGTTGCAGGTGACTTTAGCTGGGAGGAAGAGGGCACAGTGCTGGTTTTCCAGCCTTCTGTCTTCCTGGACTACGCTCAGCGATATTCGATTCTTGTGACACAAGATGCTCAAAACCCTCAAGGCACACCCCTTACAAATGGCCTTTTCTTTACCTTCGACACGATGCTCGAGCCTGAAGTTGTCGCCTCAACGCCAAGACAAGGGGGTACAAAATCCTATAACCAACTGCTTTCGATCACTTTCTCCACCCCAATGGATGAAGCCACGATTCCACAGGCAATCACGATCGAACCGAATGTCGAGAATTATGGAGGTTTTTGGCGACAAGACTCAAATCAATGGGTTGTGTATGGCGACTTCGAACCCGCGACTTTCTACCGTCTTTCACTGGATGAAACTGCCAAAGATATCGTGGGCACACCCATCAAAGAGGGCTTCAACCTGCGTTTCTCAACTGCAGATCTACCCCCTCGCCTTGACTTTGTACGCAATAACGAGGTGATGACCCTCACAACATACCGCCCCCCACAGGTGGACGTGCAAGTTCGCAATCTAACACGCGTCGATCTCAGCTTATATCGTTTATCCCTCGATCAATTCTTTTCACTCCTCCGCTCAGGTTCTTACAGTTATCCAGAACCCACCCCTGTTGGCGAACGTTTACAGGAATGGTCTCAACCTGTATCCACGGATAAGAATGTAACGGAGGTCCTTACAGTTGCTCTACTTCCGCGCGATCTCAGCTCAGGACCTTACATGCTCATCGTAGACAGCCCCGACCACAATGACAAGGCCATCGTGCGACTTTTGTTAGTGCGTGATATTGAGTTGGTCATCAAATCCACGATGGAAGAGGCGCTTGTTTGGGCGGTTGATCTCTCCACAGGAGAACCCGTTGCTGACCTTCTCACCACGATCTATGCCTATGACGGTGTTAGATTGGGTGAAGAGCAGACCAATACCGACGGCATTCTTGAGCTGACTTTCCCGCAAGCTCAAGACCCCTATGACCCCATCTTTGCCGTGACAGGAACTCCTGGAGAACCTGGTTTTGGATTAACGGCTTCCACGTGGGCAGATGGCATCCATTCTTACGATTTTGGCATCTGGATGAACCCTCAACTTGAAAATGCGAAAGTCTATTTATACACCGATCGTCCTCTCTACCGTCCCGGCCATACAGTCCATTTCCGAGGTGTAATCCGGGATATCGAGAATGATCAATTCCAACTCCCACAGGACACCTCCCTATCCGTTGCGTTATTCGATGCACTTGGAGAGGAAGTTCAAACACAGGAAGTGACTGTTTCTAGCTTTGGAACTTTCCAAGGAGCTTTCAAGCTCAACCAGGAAGCTGCTTTAGGGGAATACCTGATTCAAACTGAGCACGGGGTGGTTTTCTTTGAAGTCGCAGCCTATCGAAAACCTGAATTCATTGTCACCGTCATCCCCTCCATAGAAAACGTTGCCCAGGGAGATCCTCTCTCAGCGCAGATTGAAGCACAATATTTCTTTGGCGGTCCGGTTGCGGAAGCAGAGGTCACATGGCAAGTCTATACACAGCCAATCTTCCCTATCGGAATCCCTGAAGCCATCAATTGGTTCCATCGAGCTAGCTGGTATCAACCTATCTTTAATTATCATTCGCTGGCGAGCGGAGAAGGAAAGACAGACGTTGATGGTATATTGGAGATTGAGATCCCAACCACACTCGATGATACACGTCCCCAACATGTGATCATCGAAGCCACACTCACAGATGCCAGCGGATTCCCTGTGACCGAAACAGGTAGTTTGACCCTCCACCCAGCGACGATCTATCTCGGCTTGGATCCAGACCGTTACTCAATTCGAGAGCAAGAAACCGCACTTGTACGTCTGAGTGCTCTGGACTGGGATGGAAACCTTGTGCCGGGTCAGGTAGCGCAAATCGATGTCGAGCGTGTGACGTGGAAACAAATCGTAACTGAAGCTGGCCAGTTATCTTACGAAACCCAATCCTCCCTGGTTAACCAAGCCTACTTGACGACAAGTGAGGATGGCACCGTCCTCTTCAGTTTCGAACCAGATACATCAGGTACGTATAAGGTTCGCGCCTCCAGTAAAGATCCTCAAGGACGGGATGTGCAGACTGAATTAACGTTATGGGTTTCTGGCAAAGAGAGCAGGATTTGGCGCCAGCCTTCTGCGGAACGCATCGTCCTTGTGCCAGATCGCGAAACCTATGTTCCTGGTGATACCGCTAAAATCTTTGTCCCCGCCCCCTTCGAAGAACCAGTAGAAGCACTTGTGACCATCGAGCGACGTGGAGTCCTCTCCCACGAAAGGATGACGATCGAAGGAAGTGAAACGATCTTATCTATCCCGATTGAAGAGAACCATATCCCCAACATCTTTGTCTCCGCAGTATTGATCCGCCCGGCATCTCCAACAAACCCTGAATCCATCGCGGTGGGATTAGTAGAACTTGATATTGACCCTGGGAGCAAGCAACTCGATGTCCAACTGAACTCTACTCCGACAACCTCCGAACCTCGAGGAACGGTAGTGTACGACCTCTTGGTCACCGACGCTTCTGGGAATCCCGTTGAAGCCGAATTCTCGCTTGCACTTGTCGATCTCGCTGTCCTGAGTCTCACAGAGCCTAACAGCCTGAAGCCTATTGACTCCCTTTACGCTTCTCAAAATCTTGGGGTTAGAACTGGAGCTTCTGTCAGCCTCAAGGCCGAAGGCCTGATGCCGGTTGCTGCTCCAGATGGCATTGGAGGGGGAGGCGGTGGTGCAGGCGTTCTTGAGATTCGATCTGAATTCCCAGACACCGCATACTGGGACCCATCGGTTATCACGGATTCCGAAGGACGTGCTCAGGTTACGTTAACGCTTCCAGACAGCTTGACCACCTGGCGATTGGACGTCCGTGGAGTAACTGAGGAGACCCTGGTAGGTTCCGCGATTATGGATGTTGTCTCCACTAAAGATTTATTGATCCGACCGATCACACCACGCTTCTTTACCGCAGGTGATGCAGCCAGTGTCGCTGCAGTTATTCACAATCAAACCAAACAAGTCCTCCCTGTCGAAATACGCCTTTCGGCTAATGGTGCTGAAATAACAGATCCACTCACCCAGAGAGCTACGATCCCCTCCATGGGGCAGGAGAGGGTTGAATGGTCCTTGAATGTTCAAGAGGTGGAAGGGGTGGATCTTACCTTTTACGTATCAGGAGGTGGTTTAGAAGATGCTTCTAAACCTACAATCGGTACAACCGAGGATGGAATCCTGCCTGTACTAAGTTATAGTGCACCTGATACTGCCGCAACCGCTGGAGAGTTAGAAGATGCGGACACCGTACGTGAAGCCATCAACCTTCCACGAAGCTACGACGCAAGCCGAGGTGAGCTACAAGTCACACTGGATCCATCCTTGGGATCTGCACTCACAAACGCCCTCGATGTATTAGAGCATCATCCTTACGATTCGACGGAACGACTGATCTCACGTTTTCTTCCAAACCTCTATACTTACATAAGCTTGCAAGAAATGGGAATCGATGACGCTACCCTCGAAACTCGTGTGCAACAAAGCCTTGAAGATGCATTACAAACCCTCTACCAACGACAGAATTGGGACGGAGGATGGGGATGGTGGAGAGGTGGCCCATCGGATATCTATCTCACCGCCTATGGATATTACACCCTTAGCCATGCAGATCGTGCCGGCTTACAGATCAAGGATACCGTCCTGGACCAAGCTGTCCAGTTCCTCCGTGCCGGGATCGTCTCCCCAGACTTAACGCAACAAGCTGAAATACTCGATCGACAGTCCTTCGTACTCTACGTTCTCGCTTTGGCGGATGAAGGCGATTTACCCACCACTCTGGAATTGGCTTCGCGATACGAAATCCTGAGCACCTGGGCACGTGCTTTACTTGCCAATGCCCTCTCCCACATGGACCCATCAGCTACTGAACTTTCTACTCTCCTATCCGATCTGGAATCCAGCGCACTGCTTTCGGGGACAGGAACCCATTGGCAGGAAAGGAGTATCCATTACTGGAATCTCGAGAGCAACATCAGGACAACTGCACAAGTTCTCATGACGCTTATAGAAACCAATCCCTCTAGCAGCTCTATTCCTGGCGCAGTTCGTTGGCTTTTAGCTTCTCGTAGCCAAGACGGTCTCTGGAGATCGTCGCATGAAAACGCATGGGCAATCCAGGCCCTCGCAGCTTGGATGCAAAGCAATGAAGCTTTCCAATCCAATTATGACTATATGCTGCAATTAAATGGTCAGACCCTAACATCGGGATCAACCTCACAAGATGCAATACTCTCCTCCGTGGAGGTAGTGACCCCTATGAGCGATTTGCTCAAGGGGCAACCTAACCAGGTTTCGATTCAACGCGGGCTTGGAGATGGCACCTTATTTTACACAGCCTATCTAACCGTCTACCGACCTGTGGAGGATATTGAGGCAACTGCACGTGGCATGCATGTATATCGAGAATATTTCATCGATGATGGAGAATGCGGTGATCTTGAATCTCCCTGTCCAAAAGCCACCTCTGCAAACTTAGGAGATGATTTGCTTGTTCGTGTCACCCTGATCGTCCCTTCTGATCAGTATCATGTGGTGATCGAAGATCCCTACCCTGCAGGCTTAGAACCCAGGGAACCTCGAGAGTATATAACGGATCCCAACCAGATTTCCCTTGAGGAAGTAGCGGAATCAGAAGCAGATCAACTATGGAAATGGTGGTACTTCACCCGCGTTGAAATAGGAGATGATCGCTTGTCCATGTATGCCGAGTACCTACCGGCTGGGACCTATCAATATACCTACCCGTTGCGCGCTGTCCATCCAGGCGAATATCGGGTCCTGCCAACGCGCGCTTGGGCAAATTACTTCCCTGAAATCTATGCCCACAGCGCTGGTGAAGTATTTTCGATTAAGCCATAATTGGGCAAAATCATTCTATTGCTTACTGCACAGTCTTGATTTCTATAAAGGCACTTCGATGCATCTGGCAGGGCTGTGCGACCCCTTATCACCGAAGGGCTAATTGCGTTCACCTTCCTATGGAAAAATTATTGATTAAGGAGCCCCCATGACACCCGAAGAATATCTCGATGCCATTCTTAGCTTGCCTGAACTTTATTACCCACAAGTGTCTTATCATGCGAAATATGTTGCTTGGACATGGGCACGAGTTGGCCCTACTGCTGATGTTTTTTATGCCCCTACAGATGGCTCGTCTGCACCTATCCAGTTAAGTAAAACCAAACAAGATACCTGGCTTGCCTCATGGTCAACGGATCATCATTCCGTTATCGTCGCACAAGACCGAGACGGAGATGAGCGCTATCGGCTCTTCCAAATCAACCTATCAAAACCGGGTGAGTTGAAACCCCTAACCGAATCCAATCCCAATTACTTCCTACGAGGTGGTCAGCTCCATCCCAATGGGCAATGGCTGATTTACGCTGCAAATTTCAATGTTGAGACCGGCAAAGAGATTGAAGCCACTTGGGTGTATCGCCATGATTTAAATAGTGGTGAACGCGTTCCACTCAATCAACCTCAAAAGCCCGCTTACTACGTCCCACAACTTAACCAACAAGGATCCCATATTTTATACACACGCAAGGATCTCCATCCGGCTGGGAGACAAGTCTGGATGGTTGATATTCATGGAGAGGACGATCGTGAGATCCTTAATTTCGGAGAAGATGTAAAAACGTACGCCTCCTGGTTCCCGGATGGAGTACGCGTAGCGGTACTCTCAGAGGTCGGGCATTACCGCAGAGTAGGTGTATGGAACCGGAACACGGAAGTGATGGTGTGGTTAGTGGATGACCCTGAAAGGAATATCGAAGAAGTCTTCGTCCCACCCAACGCTGATTACATCGTCCTTCTCGAAGTAGTCGATGCCAGGATTCAACCTTCCCTCTTAGATCCCGCTACGAATCACGAGATTCAACTCCCTAAACACGATTTCAACAGCATTCCTTTGGCTCCCATTTCTCAAGGAGAATGGATCACGATGGTTTACAACTCCAAGCAGCCCAAGGATCTTTCCCGCATGAATCTTTTTGACCCTTCACCAGAAATTTCCACAAGCCTAACGCGTGTCTGGGAAAGGACCAGCCTATCCCCTGATGATCTAACTGCTGCTGAGGACTTTCGATGGGTGGCGAAGGATGGGATGGAAATCCAGGGTTGGCTTTATCGAACACCTCATACAGCCCATGGAACCATTGTCAAAGTACATGGTGGACCCACTTGGCATAGTGAGGACAAGATCGACAGTGAAATTCAATTCTTGGTTTCTGAAGGTTTTAATGTTCTTGATCCCAATTATCGGGGGAGCACAGGTTTTGGATTGCCTTTCCAGGAATCCATCAAAGAAGATGGTTGGGGTGGGAAAGAACAGGATGACATCATTGCCGGGATCGATAAACTCCTTTCACTGGGAATCGCAAAAGATAGAAAAGTTGGCATCACTGGAACATCCTACGGGGGATATTCTGCCTGGTGTGCGATTACAAGGAACTCCCTCGACGTGATCTCCGCTGCGGCACCCATTTGTGGAATGACAGATTTGATCGTCGATTATGAGACGACACGGCCCGACCTAAGACCTTATAGTGAGGAGATGATTGGCGGGAGTCCTACGGAAGTCCCAGAAAAATATTACGAACGTTCGCCGATCCATTTCGTGAAGAACAT
>Ga0180437_10012492_pt1 | contig 10028 bp, 6 predicted proteins | sample SS_ome_4_FD_132410 | JGI IMG/M metagenome (GOLD analysis project Ga0180437, IMG submission 132410) | Hypersaline lake sediment archaeal communities from the Salton Sea, California, USA - SS_3_D_1 metaG | ecosystem: Environmental > Aquatic > Non-marine Saline and Alkaline > Hypersaline > Sediment... | reverse complement strand
TGAGGTTCAAATTCCGCGAAACCCGACTCTTCCCTTGTTGGAACGGTTGGTTCGACAGTTTCTACACTCAGTTGATCAGATGTCTGTAGAGAGAAAGCTGTGGATAGTTGAAGTGGGTCGGGTACGAGTACACCAGACAGGTCCGGGTGAGGAGCCGTAATAAAGTAGAACAACGGTGGCAAACCACAGGATGGCGAAGGGCCTGCCGAACCAGCCATTGCTTTTTGATTCAGACTGTGATACAATAGTATTGTCAAGCATTTGCCAATTTTCATATTTCACCATCGTTGCTCACACCGCAGCAGATAGTCAAGTTTGGAGGTAGGAGCAAGAGACATTGAGAGCCGATCTTTTCCGCAAGCCAGGAGAGGATTGGCTTTTGTTGTTTCTGCCATGAAACCATCATAATTAGCGGATGTATTCAATCTTCTTGATGACCAATTTATTCCGTGGGAATCCCCAATGTTTGTTCTGAAACGCGCAACAGTAGTTATAACGATTTTGAGTTGTATCGGTGGGTTGCTGTTGAGTCCTCTTCATGCTCCCGCTATAACCTATGCCCAAGAGCCGATTGAGGGGAGAATTGCGTATCTTGGGCCTGATGGGAATCTCTGGATGGTCAACACCGATGGCAGCGAGAAACGGCAACTCACGAAAACAGGTGATGTCAATGACCCCTGTTCATGGTCGCCTGATGGGAAAAAGATTGCTTTTGAATCTAATCGCGACGGCCATTTTGCGATCTATGTGGTGAATGCCGACGGTACAGGGGTGACCAAACTGACCAGGGGTAGGTGGCCTGTCTGGTCTCGGTAGGGTAAAGGTATTCTGATCATCCTATAGGTGCTGGCCAGTGGTGTAAAGTTGGAGGTGACAAGTGGGCAGCATACGCTCAAAGTATATGCGAACTCGAGGCCTATTAGTTTCCATCATAGTTATCATGCTGATCGCCCTGGCTGCCTCATCCTGTGGAAGCTCTGTCGCTCAGGACACTTCCGCTATGGCAACAGCCGTTGCCCAGGTCATGTTTGCCACGGTGACAGCAGAGGCAGTGCCGACCGCGATTGCTGAGGCAGTGATCAAGACCCAAACCGCCGAGGCGGCGCGAGCCACCCCCACACCCACTGATACACCTACTTCCACTCCTGTGCCCCTCCCTCCTGGCTGGAAGCTTTACGAAGGCGCTGACAAGAGCTTTTCCGTAGGGTATGACAGTAGTTGGCAGATTAAGCACGAAGAAACCCATGTAGTCACTTTCAAGATCAACGACTCGCAAACCATCTGGTTAATTGCCGAGGATATTCTTACTTTAGACGTCGAGAAAGACCCAGGAATGCATTTGATGATGAACATCTACCGGATATTTAGTGAGCCTGACAATGTTTTCAGCCCGCCCATAGAGTCTGGGGCCTGGGGTGATGATGCACATCATGGGTATTTCACCGAGTATCTCTTCTATTACAAAGAGGAGGGTGCTCAAAAAGGAGGGTACCGTATCGCTGTGGCCATCCCCAGGTCACTCGACTGGTATGCTCTGATCATTTATTTCCATGATGATGTGAAAGAGATTACTAACGAAGAGAGAGAACTGCTCCACACTTTTTCCAATACACTCCGTTTTCTTCCGCCAGAAGAGTTGGCCCGCATCGCAACACCCCGACCGACGCCAACCCCGGCCCCGACGTCTACACCCCTGCCAACTCCGCTGCCTCCAGATACTTGGGCCAGGTTGCCGCCCCCCGTATTGCCCGCTGGTTGGGAGCTGTATCGCAGCCCGGCTGGGGATTTTTCGGTGGGTTACAAGGCAGATTGGGAACCGGTAGTGACAGAGGACGAAATAGGGACGAAATTCGTGCTCCCCAAGGAAGAAACTGGCATCAATGTCTTCCACAAGGAGGACACGTTGGAATTCTCACGTGACAAGGACCCAAGCAATGATCTGCTGTTTTATGCCATCGGTCAAATGCATGGCGTAGCCCACAGCGTGAGAACATCCAAGAGCGGTGGCTGGTCAGATGGGACCTATATGGGCTATTTCGCAGGATTTGATCTACTTGATGAGGATGATGCGTTGACTGCGCACGTCTTGGCTGTCGCCATTCCCAAACCGTCTGGTGACTATGCAGTAGCCTTCTATGTAAAGCTCGTAGAGGAAGAAATTAGCGAAGCAGAGCTAGAGATGTTGCGTACCTTCACCAGCAGCATGAGATTCCCCTCGCCGTCTGAAACTGTAGCGGCGACTCCTACCTACAAGTCAAAACTCCTTCCCACAGCCACGCCGCGGCCCTGTTACGTTGGCGAAGTAAAGGAATACCTCGACTATCCTGGCATCGCCATAGAGGTGCACATCTTTGATACCGCAGGCCAGCCGGTGCCTGGCGTGATCGCGCACTACAAAGCCTGGAACGTAGAAATTACGGATCGTACCGGTGATAATGGTGCCGTGCGCCGGGATGGGTTTACCGAACCGATTACCTGGACCGTCAGTTTACCTGAAGAACTAGCGGCACCTTTAGAGGTCAAATTTGAGACAAAAAAGATTGTCATAGTAGAGTTCAGGGAAAAGCCCTGTCCCTGATCTTGTCTTGCAAAGGAGATCGACCATGAAGAAAGCAACAGTTATTCTGCTGTTTCTATCCCTGGTAGTCGCCAGTTGCGGAGGATCATCTCCCACTGATTTGGGAGCGACATCTACTGCTATCGCCAAGTCGGTATTGACAACGATAACAGCCGAAGCGTTGCCCACTGCTATTGCTGAAGCAGCAAAAGCTACCATGACCACTCAGGCACTGCCTCCGACTTTCACCCTTACACCGACTCCCAGGCCTACGCCGTCGCCATCCCCGACTCCCAGGCCTACGCCGTCGCCATCCCCGACTGCCATAACTACGGCCGAACCGGTATCCACACTGCCAGCCAAGCCTACTACGGAGCTTATGCAGAGTTACATACATTCTGCAGGCTCAGAACCAAGCCCCGCCACTCCGACAGCGGTCCCACTGCCGAAGAGACTGACTTTTTACTATTTCTACGCCAAGTGGTGTAGCTATTGCCAACAGATGAAACCGATTGTAAAACGGCTGGAGGCAGATTACAAGGACCTCATGGATTTTACCTGGCTCAATGTTGACAAGAACAGTTCTGATTACTGGTGTTACAAATACGGAATAAGAAGCATTCCTGCTTATGTTATCAGTGATCTCAAGGGAAGCGCTGTCAAAGTATGGGTAGGGGCCAAGCCCGAATCTGTGCTGGCCCAGGGAATAGAGGCTGTTCTGATAAGTACCGGCGCTTCCAGTGGCGGGAAGCAAGCGGGCTCCGAGACGCCACCAGATTGCCCCAACGAACACGCTCGCATCACCTATCCCGGCATGAATGAGACAGTTAGCGGCGTGGTTCATTTCAGGGGATCAGCAGATATACCTAATTTTGAATACTACAAGTTCGAGTTCCGCCTCTCTGGAGCCTTGCAGTGGCAATATCTGACCAGGAAAGACAAACCGGTAAGCGATGGCGATTTGATAGAGTGGTGGACGAATACGATTGAACCTGGATTCTACGACGTGCGCATGATTGTCGTAGACAAGACCGGTAACTACCCTGAGCCATGTGTGGTGACGGTAAATGTGGTACGCTGACAAGTCCCGCCTCGGACAGGCCAGGGATGCCATGGCTAGGAAGCTTCGGCCTTCCGAATATTCGGATCGAGGATAACCTAGGCAATGTGTTCACTGCTTGGCACCAAAACATGTCGTGGGACTTTAACCTAGAAGAGACCCTTTCGTAATTCGTTCACACTCTTTTTGGAGCCCAGATAGGCCAATTCTGACACAATTCTATCGCCAAGTCAGGCTTTCTAGCCGCAGAAGCAGAGCTCAGCGGCGTGATTTAGCACCAAACTGGAGCCGAGAGGAGACTTTTGGGGCCGTAAATCAGCCCTTTTGGGCACTCGAAAGTGTCTAGTCTCGACCTGTGGCCGGCCTCGTTTCTCCATTTTGGCGGCTCGCGAGACCGCACAAGACCTGAAAACGCATCGGTTCTGAATTATGAAAGGGTCTCCTAGAACAGAAGGATACTTTCAAATTGGGCAGTGGAGACTATACGCAATACAATGGGAACTTGGCTAATAAGGCAGTGGAGTGGATCTTGATCAGCGTCAATGACGTTTCAGACATTCAGAATGCAAGGTGGAAGGTTAGCGTATATCACTGATAGGCAGGAGCAGCAAAGGTCGTGAGAGCACCGTTTGATGGAACGATAAGGAGGGAACGATGCACACTCCCAAAAGGATTAGCCGTATCCTGACTGCCTTGATTCTGGCCACGATGCTGCTGCCTCCGGCGTCAGCATCCGCCGCTGTGGAGCCAGCCTCTATCCAAAGTGAGGAGACAGCCGCGCTTGCGCTCCCTGGCACGACCCCTCGACCTCTCGACAGGCTCGGGACGACGCAGACTCAGGACTCCGCGCAGAGCACAGAAGCGGCCAAAGCGCGTGTCTTGGAAGCCTACGGTCAATTGCCGCTATCCTTCATTCCCAACCAGGGGCAGGTGGACAAGCGGGTGGGTTACTATGTCCAATCCAGCGGCCAATCGCTGTGGTTCACCGCCAGCGGTGTGACGATGGCTTTACCCAAAACGACGCTGCGCCTGGAATTCCTCGACGCCAACCCTTCAGTGCGACTGGAAGGCGGCGACAAGTTACCGGGCATTGTCAATTACTTCATCGGCAACGACCCGGCCAAGTGGCGAACGAATACCCCTACCTACAGCCGAGTCACCTACCGTGACCTATGGCACGGCGTTGACCTGACCTACGAGGGCCAGCCCGCCGCGCTCAAGAGCACCTTCACCATCGCGCCCGGGGCTGACCCGGCGCAGATCCGGCTGGCCTACCCTGATGCCGATAGCTTGGCAGTAGACGGGCAAGGCAACCTGATCATCAGCGTCGACAGAGGAGAAGTGCGGGAGAGCGCCCCGCTGGCCTGGCAGGAGATTGAGGGCCGACGTATGTCTGTGGCGGTGAACTACCAGGTGGCGGGGCAGAGCTACAGCTTTGCCCTGTCAGGGGGCTACGACCCGGCCTACCCGCTGGTGATTGACCCTGAACTGGTCTACAGCACCTTCCTGGGCGGCAGCAGTGGTGAAACTGGCAGGGCGGTCGCCATAGACGGGGCGGGTAACGCTTATTTGACAGGTTACACTTCTTCCTCTGATTTCCCAATCACACCGGGAGCTTTCGATACCAGCTATAATGGTGATGTCTACGATGCCTTCGTGGTGAAACTGAACGCCACGGGCAGCGCCCTGACCTACGCCACCTTCCTGGGGGGAAGCGGTTGGGACTGGGGATGTGCCATCGCTGTGGATGGAGCGGGCAGCGCCTACGTGACGGGCTTGACTGGCTCCTCTGACTTCCCCACCACCCCCGGTGCCTTCGACACGGCCCTCGACTGGTATGAGGCCTTCGTGGTGAAACTGAACGCCACGGGCAGCGCCCTAGCCTACGCCACCTTTCTGGGTGGGAGCGATGATGACCGAAGCTTTGGTATTGCTGTAGACGGAACGGGCAACGCCTATGTGACGGGCTACACCTATTCCTCCGATTTCCCTACTACGACAGGGGTTTTCGACACCAGCTATAACGGCAACTACGACGCTTTCGTAGCAAAGCTGAACGCCACGGGCAGCGGTCTAGTTTACGCTACCTTCCTTGGTGGGAATCTCTCTGAGAAGGGAACCTCCGCCATTGCCGTAGACGGAATGGGCAACGCCTACGTGACGGGTCACACTTACTCTTCTGACTTTCCCACTACGGCAGGGGCCTTCGATACCAGCCATAACGGCAGCACCGACGTCTATGTGGTCAAACTGAACGCCGTCGGGACGGGGCTGGCCTACGCTACCTTCCTTGGGGGGAGCGATGGTGACGTTGGCTATGCCATCGCTGTGGGCGGAGCGGGTAGTGCCTACGTGACGGGCCGCACCTCTTCTTCAGATTTCCCTACCACGGTGGGGGCCTTCGACACGAGCTATAACGGCGGCGGTGATGCCTTCGTGGCCAAAGTGAACGCTGGCGGCACGGGGCTGGCCTACGCCACCTTCCTGGGGGGAAGCAGTGGTGAACATGGCTGGGCCATCGCCGTGGACGGGGCGGGCAGCGCCTACGTGACGGGTGATACCTGGTCCTCCGACTTCCCCACCACGGCGGGCGCCTTCGACACGAGCTATAACGGCGGCCTCTACGACGCCTATGTGGTCAAAGTGAACGCCGGTGGGACCGGGCTGGCCTACGCTACCTTCCTTGGGGGGAGCGATGGTGACGTTGGCTATGCCACCGCTTTGGACGGGACAGGCAGCGCCTACTTAGCGGGCAGCACCGGATCCTCCGACTTCCCTACCACGGCGGGGGCCTTCGACACGAGCTATAACGGTGGTGATGCCTTTGTGGCGAAGCTGGACCTGGAGGGCGCGGTGGAGCCGTTCACCGGCACCATCTCCCCCGTGTACCCCACCAGCCACACCACGCCCAGCCCAGTGATGCAAGGCGGCATGGTCTACCGCCACTGCTACCTCACCGACTCCGGCGGCAGCCCTATCCCCAACGCCACTGTCACTCTAAGCACGGGCGAAAGCGCCATCTCGGGCGCCAGTGGCTACTTCACGGCCACAGTGCAGACCGATGGCTTGGGCGGCCTGGGCAGCCACGCCGTCAGCGTGCAGAGCGTCACCTACAGCGGGCAGACCTACACCACGAACGGGGAACCATCGTTCAGTGTAGAAGTTACTGAACGGCGGTACGCTCATAGCTGGGAATGTGGTGCGGTGCGCAAAGCCAGCGGAGGTGTCAGCAGTGGCCTGGTGGCTTACCTTACGGGGGAGGTCAACGGCGGGATGGCCCTTACGCTGAAGGAGAGCGATCCCGATGTCACTGACGACGACCAGGTGACGATGGCGGAGAACTACACCGGCGAGGCAGGAGCAGGCTTTGGCGCCGATTTTTCGCCCTCCATCAAAGGAGGCCTCGTCAAGGTGGAAGGACCCGGCGCGCATCTAGTGGGCGAGCTGCTGCTACGCACCGAGGCCGGTGTGAGCACCACCTTCTCTGACCCCTACCAGAAAGCAGCGCGCGAGGCCCAGGGGCTGATGCTGTTGGTTGGCATCGCCGACTCCATTACCGGTTTCCCTGGTCAGCCACTCCTGGCAGACATCCTGGCCAGGGCCAATGTCACTTTACCCTACGATGAGGTGACGGTTGGCGGTGGAGTGCATGAGCGGGCTGACCTGGGCCTTGATGGCCTCCGGTTGAGTTTCCTCATCGGCAAGAATGATGCCCCACTGAATGCCATAGACCTCAACATTTTGGCTGCAACCGGCGACCTGACGGTGGTAACCGGTCACAGGTACTACAATACTCAGATCAGTGAGTTTTATATCTTGGATCTCAGTTGGCAGGCCTCCAGCCTGAGCGCTGAGATTGGCCCAATTAAGAACCTGATCGGCAACTATGTCGGGGAGTATGTAGCCACCGTGCAAGAGGAGGTCTTCTATGACCAAAACACAGGACAGGTCAGCCAGATTGAGCTGAGCATCACCGGTGAGGGGAACGACTTGACATTCACCGACATTGATCAGAACCGGGTGACCACCCGATACATTATCCAGAGTGATCAGATTGATCAGACGGTCTTGAACGCTGCCCATAACCTGAGCGGGTTGATCCGAGGCGTGGCGTCCTCTGAGACTGCTGACCTTGATGTGGGCAACGATCCCATCATCGCGGAGATCAATGGTCTGCTGGGCAACGTGGGCTTCGCTGAGTATAAGATAACCACCGAGGACGGGGCACAACTGAACCTGGTGCGCGAGATTGACTTGGAGGGTATCAAGATTGACCTAGGAGGAGGGGTGAAACTCAAGCGAGCCCGCCAGTTGGTCTACCAAAAAGGCGTGCTTCTGAACGGGCAGCCATACCCGACTGCTTCCTATCAGGCCGATGGCTACGTTTCTCATGCAGGCAAGGATTGGCTGCAGCTCTCTGCCAATGCAGTAGGCGGGCTATGGGACTTGGTTAAGGACGCTTTCACCTGGGTCTCGCAGCAGGTGGCGTCGGGGGTAGGCTGGGTCATCGGCATCGTATCCGAAACGGTGAGCGGTGTCATCCAAGGCGGTGCCCAAATCACTGCCCCGCCAGGGGCACAGACGGACTCCATCACCGTCACGGCGGTCGGCTGGGTGCCGACGAGCACAGTAGGCATCAGCAGCCTGGGACTGAGTCCGGCGCTAGCTGCCGCTTCTGGCCAAGACTTTGTGGTGGGCGGCATCTATGAGTTCCAACCCTACACTCTGACGATTAGCCCGGCAGCTACCCTGGTCATCACCTACACCGACGAAGCGGCAGCCGGGGTAGACGAGAGCCATCTTGGGATGTTTCGCTGGAACCCGGACGGAAACAGCTGGCAGCCGATGGTGGCGCAGGCAGATCTAGCGAACAACACGTTCACGGCCAGCATCACGCAACTGGGCACCTTTGCCCTAGGCTACGATGACACACCGCCGCAGATCAGCATCCTGACCCCCGCCGACGGGAGCACCATCAGCAATAAGTTACCTCTCATCAGCGCCCTTATAGCAGAAACGGGAGTAGGAATTGACCTGGCCACCGTGGAAATGCAACTGAGCGGTCAGGTCGTGGCGGCAGATTACATCACTGGCACTGGGCAACTGGCGTACCTGCCGGCAGCGCCGCTGGCGAATGGGACGTATACGGTGACGGTCTCGGCGGCAGACGTGGTAGGCAATTCGGCTTCAGTCTCGACGACGTTTCGGGTCGAAGACACTCGCCGCATTTACCTGCCCATCACCCTGAAGAACTACACTCCTGGCTTTCAGCCGCCCCCACCCACTGTTGAAACACTTGACTTCAAAGTAAGTTTTCAAGCTAGAGATAATGCTGATAATAGACCTCACAATGTTCCCATCAAGGTTAAGATCAAGAACCTCTCAGGTGACCAGGTTCTCTTTGAGACTGATTGGGTTTTAGTGACACCAGCCGGCAGTAGTGACAATTGGGGCACAGCCTCAGTTGATGTGTCGAGTGCTGGCCTGATACCCGGCCAGTCCTATCAGATCTTTGTAAAGGGTGCCATGCACCTAGCAAAGCAAGTAACCATATCGCTCACAGATGGTCTAACGATAGACTATACTGATCCCGTCTTGAATCCGGATGGTGTACTTTGGGCTTGTGATGTCAACCTAGACAATCAAGTCAGCAACACAGATGTGTCGATCGTACTTTCACACTATGGAACAGCCCCTACCGACCCCGAACCATCTTCAGAAGCTTATCGCAGTGATCAGAATGGTGACGGAGTCGTTAATAGCTTTGACCTAGCCATCTGTAACACCAACCTTGGCAAAGTGGGCGACTGAGCTGCCAACCGCTGTTTTCAGCGCCACACCTGTTGGCGGCACTGCTCTCCTGACCGTCACTTTGCTGATCAATAATCAGGCAGTAGCCGCCTGTGGTCCTTTGGTGGTGGCAACATGGGGTCTGTTGCTCAGAAAGAGTCCCTTGAATCCGCCTTTATGTAGTCCTTCCTGTGCAGGAGGAGCACAGTGCCTACCTGTCCATATTATGAAGAACTACTGAGCCAACTGACACTACAGGCCAATCGTGTAACACCAGCCCCCGCGCCTCGTTCTCGACTGCAAGGCGAGGACGGCGGGGGTCTGCTTTTGGCCCACCGGTCAACTATCATGGGGCGTGTGAACGCCGGTTGCCTGGTTCTTATGCCACAAATCCAGTTGTCCTCCAATCTGTTTGAAATGCCCCCGTATCAGCAACACGGCCCATCCATTGGATGGGCCGTGATAGGCTATCGCCAGACTCGGTAGATCATGCTTTAGGGCTCAAAGCGGACCACAGTCCGCGTTTAGGCCGCTGGACTAAAATTAGGACATATGACCCCTGGGTGTGGTATAATACTATCAAGAACACTCAGGAGGTCAAACATGTACAATCGAAAGAGC
>Ga0180437_10012491_pt1 | contig 10029 bp, 6 predicted proteins | sample SS_ome_4_FD_132410 | JGI IMG/M metagenome (GOLD analysis project Ga0180437, IMG submission 132410) | Hypersaline lake sediment archaeal communities from the Salton Sea, California, USA - SS_3_D_1 metaG | ecosystem: Environmental > Aquatic > Non-marine Saline and Alkaline > Hypersaline > Sediment... | reverse complement strand
AGGCATTATAATTATACACAAATTTTCATAATGCATGCGATTATGCGACACAGCATTATTTGAAAGCTTACTGCAACTTCCACTCTATAATCTCCACCTTTTGCACCATGTCAGGCACCGTTACTGACATATCCTTGCCATAGGGCTGTATTATACAACAAAGCGTGCCGCATGCGGTGCCTTCTTGGCTGAGCGTTACTTCAATATGTATCACATCTTTTTTATTATGCACTGCTTTTTTATAGCAAATACTCCCCTGTAATACATGCGTATCATCAATAGGCCACTGGTCCACCCTGCAGGTAATCTGCGCATGTGCAATTGCATGCATTAACACTCCCCACTGCTCTTTTGCCAAAGCAATAGCATTGCATGCCAACGCCTCAAGCCCACTGTGTCTTTTAATGCATTGTTCTCGCTCAATAACGGTGCGCATGAGATAAGAAGTACGTATATATAACCCATTTAACAGTACGGTTAACGAAGCAAGCAAAACGCACAATAATAACATGGCCGCACCCTGTGTAGTAGGCTTCATACAACCATGCCTTTTCGCATGTATCCCAGGCGTTGTATTGCCACATGCCCCCTTTCAGTAATAATATGCAAATGCACGCCGTGAGTGGATGAATGATGTGCGCTCTTTTGCGTGGTAAGGCTAAACTGGCAGCTCTTTATTGATTGTGCCATTAGGCTTGAAGAGCGTCGCCAACGCTTTTGTGCCGCATCATAGGTATGTATACGCCTCATTAAACGTTGCCCCGTATATACCCACCTGACCTCCCGCTTGTGCTGGCGAATGATAAGCCTATTGCCATTAATAGTTGGGAGCGTTGTTGCCTGTTGCATATCTTCTGCCAACAGATCAAGAGCAATATAAAGGGGCACATCACGATCACAACAGGTATGCAAATGTGTAATATGTGTATGCCATTGGCATACTAATGAGCAGGTAAGGGTTACACACAGTGTCATCAATGCAAATGAGCACATCCAATGCATCAGAGTAAAGCCTGGAACGTTCATACCCTTTCCTTACTAATATAGCCAAAAGGTATCTGTAGTACCGGTATATCTGTTTCCTGCGTAGTGAGTGCAATATACCCATAATGAAAGGTCTGTGTTTTTTTTAATTGCGAAGGATACTCAATAGATTCAGGCCTGTTAAATGTATGATATGCACAGGTATATCCATCACTCTTTTGCGCAAACAGAGGGCGCTGTGCTATCCATGCCTTCTCATAGGCATACTGCAGATACTCAATTGCACGCAAGCGCTTGCAGGCTTTTTGATAGAGAACAACACTTTGAGAAAAATAATGCACGCTTAACAGCGTCACCAATAGGCAGAGTGCACAGCTGACCATACCCTCAATCATAAAAAAACCAACGGCCGTGCAAAAGCTCTCTGATTGGCGCTCTTTCACGTGTATTACCCTTCTATTTACGTCAACCACTTACCGGCTGATACAAAATAGTATAGAATATATGTTATTATCTAAAGGTAAGCCTATATTAATAGAGGAAGCAATGTACATGAAAAAAATCTGTATTACCCTACTTGCGTTTTTACTATGCTCTCACGTCTGCGTTTTTGCCAGCATGGCACCGCCACAACCAAACGCCGGCATGCCATTTCCTGGATTTGACCCAAACATGAGTGAAGAAGAGCTTTTAAACTTGCTTATGGAAGAGATCAATCAAGCGATTCCCGAAGACCAGCGCGAGAATTTTTGGCAAGAAGTTGCGCGAGAAACTGAGCGTCTTGAACAAGAAACAGCACATATGAGCCCAGAAGAAAAAGAAAAATATCTTCTTGATATGATCACTGCTGAACCAACACCACAACCTGAAACACGACCAGAGTCTGAGATCACTCGCCCAGAAACAACACCAACAGAAAGGCCAACGGTTAAACAACCATCAATTGTAGAAGTGGATAAGGCACAAGAAGCTATTGATATGCTTAATACACTCATTAAATCAATTGAAGATTTTCTTAACAAAGCAGCAGCATTTCCTGACTTTGATGGCAAAGTGGAGCATTGGATCAAACAAAAACGTATCACCGATTGGCCAAAGGATGCGACATGGAGCCAGTTCAGCTTTGAACTTTCATCATTTGTGCATCGTTTGCAATTGCTCAAAGATAAAGATACCTGTATTGGCTATAAACATTTGCAAGCATTACTTGAACAAGAAAGCCTTATGAATAATCTCAAACAACTGCACGCTCGTTTGGCTCAAAATGTGCCTGCGATTGACGTGAGCGTGTTTGCACTGACTAAAATGACTGATACAACAAAAGACGCCATCATTAAAACAACCAATGCCTTAACCGAAGCGCTCTATACCCTAAAACTCCCTGAGCAACTCACCACCCTTCTTGCAACATTCGAACCAATTGCAAAAAAACTGCAAGAAGAAGAAGACAAAGCCACTAAGCGTGCCATCGACCAATCCAAACGCTTTGTGCCGGTCACCCCTGTGCGTGTTGTGGGCAAGCCTGAACCTCGACAAGACTTTGCACTTCCAACGCTAGACATTCCTGGTGCTCGTGGTGGTCTTGGACCACAAGCACCATCGAAACGTCCTAGTGGAAAAAAGGGAGAAACTGCAGCTAAAGAAGATAAAAAAAGAGCACCTGCACGATCAGGTGGTAAAGGCGCAACAACCTCAGGCAAAACACCGAGCGCGGGCAAAAAAAAGGAAGAAGATAAAAAGAAAAAAGGCACCGAAAAAGATAAAGAGAAAGACAAAGATAAAAAGGACGACAAGAAAAAAGAAGTATCGCACCCAGATGCTAAACGAAATATCACAGATTTTGGCAAAAGCATCCAATCAGCAGGCACTGCCATTGATGAAGCAGATGAAGTGCAATCACTTGAAAAGGTAAGGGAATACCTTAAGCCGTAAAACTCACAGACAACCTAAAAAAAGGAGAGTTGTATGTTGTATCTATTCAGCACGTTGTGGCTGCTTAGCCTTTTAGCCCCTGCTAGCATCTTTGCACAAGATGCACCTGAAGCCACACAGGCTCCTATTGCATCACCATCCCAGCAAATGACACCTCTGCAAGCTTGTATGCAAAAAGCACGCGCAACCAAGAACCTCTATGAACAATTTGGTCTTAATGCCACAATGAGCGATAACGAGATCATCGAGGCTTTAGAAGCAGTCGACCAAGCCACTTTTTCTCCAGAGCAGCAGATGCAATTCGAACAAGCCCGCCAGACACTCACGGTGCAAGCTCGGCGCAAGTTGTATGACACTGTAGGCCATATAGCCTATACAGACATTACAAAAAAGGGAGCACAGGTCCTTGAGGATATGAGCCAAGCTGCACAAAAAGATGCTCCGGAAGAGCTGCTAACAATGGCGATCAACGTGTATCATGGTCGCCCTATTGCACAGCCGATCGATCAATTAGGTAATGGGCAAATGCCTGAAGATAAAAAATTGATCGAAACATTAGGAACGCTTGAATATACCTGGCTACAACAACCAATACATACTGCACACAAAAAACACCTCCTACAGCTTATTGATCAAAAAGATCTCCTAAGGGAACACATGCTCTACCTGCACTGCTTTACTCAAGTAGAGCGAGAAAGACGCGCTCAAAGAGTTGGTAAACGCCCAGGCAGAGAACGAAAAAAAAAGCAGACTCCCGCACCAACTAAAAAACCCACCGCTACAGAAGCGCCTACACCAGCACCGGAAGTACCAAAGCCTGCACCCGAAAAAAATATAACACAAAGTAAGATCATCGAAGCGAGCAAGCATCTTTCGGCAGCATTGACGCGCCTAAAAGCGGCTAAGCGCTACACCAAAGATATGGAAAAAGATGATAAAAAAAATCTAAAAAAACAGGCTGAGAATTATCTTAATGAAAACAAACAGCTGGTCAGACTTGCTGATCACGTTAATGCGCTTGCCGCCCAAGGCCCCTTTCATCAAGAGCGGTATACGCAGCTTAAGCGCTTTTCATCATTAGTTGGCGACATTAAAAGAGAAATTAAGGGCATAGCATAATACTATGCCCTTAACAAAAAAGTCTTATGTTTGACTTGCAATATTATACCATTTGGTTGGGAAGGTGCCGCTAAATGCGGTACCTTGATCCATACCTACCTGGTTAATATAAGTAAGTGCAGCAACATAATCCACCAATGAGTTTGCACCCAGCGCAAAGTTACCCACGACTGAGTTTGGTCCATTGCCTGCTGCTTCTTGGAAGTTCACATCCGCACCTGCCACCTGATTCAATGAAAGTGTATTAGCAGCGATATAGCAATCAGTGGTATTGCGTGAAGTACCGGTAGCCAACAATATGCCCTGCTGGGTATTGCCCGCGCTGATATTTTCGCTGACCTGCACATTCAAACAACCATGTAATCGGATACCGACACCTGTGTTGTCGCGACAAATGCATCCTTGTACCACAGAATCATCTGTATCAACCAAGAATATACCATTGACGCCATTCTGGAATGCCTTACATTCAAAGAGCTTATGCTGATCTGTCATCGTATCATTATTGGTCGTAAAGGTAAAACCTGAATCAGTGTTATTATTTGCAATACAATCAATAAGACAAACACGTGAACAATCCTGCATATAGACACCATGCATACCACTGGTATTAAATAGCGACTCTTGCACAGTCACATCGGTGGCATTAATAACCGATAACTGATTACCTGAACACCCAGTAACACGACAATCATCTATCAAAATAGTATTAGCTGCAGAATCAATTTGAATACCATGTGAGCTGGTCTCAATAATAGACATATTGCTTATCACCACGCTATCACATGAGGCACTTATCTGAATGGCCGCATCACCCGTATCACGAATCGTACCATTCATGATCGTCGCACCACTCACCCCGGTAGAAACTACTATACCAACATTGCTTGTGTCAGAAGTGCCATCAAGCGTACGACCCAAGAAATCAATCGTTACATTAGCAGTACTGATGGTGATACCATTGGTACCCGCAGCAGCAGAAAGCTGTTCAGCAATATAATATTTGCCAGAGGTAGAAATGGTAAGTGGCAAATCAGCTTGCACAATTGGCGTACCAAAGCATAATTGTACGACATCAACGTTTGAATTCACCTCTTCAACTTTAGAGACAATAGTACAAGCTTTATCAGTAATGGCCTCAATCACTGTGTAGGTACCTTGAATATCTTGCTCAATAGTCATACTTTCCAGTGCACTATTGACCGCATCAACCTTACTATCAATGGTACATACCTTCATTTCAAGTGCATCGAGTGCCGTAAAGACACCAGTGAAATCCAGAGAACTACCAAGCGCATCTACTTTACTTTCAATCGCCTGACTTAATGTTTGGATTGTGCATGCTTTTGATTCAATAACTGCAAGCACTGTCCATGTTTGTTCAAAGTCATTAGACAACTCATCAAGCGTTGAATCTATAGTACGAATACCACGCACGGCAGCATCAGTCTTGCTTTCTACTACCACAATTTGACTTTCAATAGTACACACACTATCAAATGCAGAAGTGAATTCTCCACTTATTTCATCAACCTTACTATCTATTGTTTGCACCGTATTATCAATATCATCAATGATACTGAGAGCGGCATCATTACTACTTGCAAGGGCACAGACATAACTTTCTATGGTGTATGCACTATCAGATGCTTGATCGGCCTTACTTTCAACACTATCCAAAGTGCTCGCAATAGTGACTGCTTTTTGGTCAACCACGTCCAATAAACTGCCCAGTATATCCACCTTGCTCTCAACGGTAATCACCGCCTGTAGCGCTTGGTTAGCAGCATTTTGCGCTTGATCTAATATGCTTGTACTCACATCCACTTTAGAATCTATGGTGCAAAGTGCATTATCAAGCACATCTATCGTAGAATCAAGTATATCAACCTTGCTTTCTACGGTAACTACCTGATCTTGAATCGCTTCAATAATACTATCATTTGCGGATACAGTATCTGCTACCGCATCTGTCTTACTTTCAATCACACATACCTTACTTTCAATGATAGGAAGCTGGCTATTGAGTATTTCGCTAGTGCTATTGACGCACATTGCTGCCATATCAATGACTTCAGACAAGCTTTCTAGCGCAGAAAATTGAACACCCAATTCATCAACCACACTTTCAATGGTTATACTCTTTTGATTGATCTGCGTTATATCTGTATCAATAACATTCACTTTGCTTTCAATGCTCACTGCTTGCACTGCTACGTCTTCCAGCTTGCTATCAATAATATCAACCTTACTTTCAATGGCATCAATCACTGTGAATACGCCCGATAAATCAACCATCATTTGATTGTCAGCCAAATAGGCCAATGTAGATTCTGAAGTACAAATCTTTTGTTGGATAGCATCAATCATAGTGAATGTGCCATCAAAATCGGAGGCTACTTCAACGGTGATCACATCCACGGTGCTATCCACGGTGATCACCACCTTTTTTGTTTCATCCAGCCTGCTTGATAGATCATCAACTTGGCTTGCCGTGTCTTGCAAAAGCGCCACTTTGCTATTAGCAGCATCAACACCACTTGAAATGACCATCAATGAAGTGCAGGTATCATTAAAATCTTGTTCCTGCAAGGTGCCTAAAAGATCAACGTAGCTATCAATAACTGCTACTTGACTAGCAGTTTGATCCAGCTTACTGCAAATAGTCTGTTGAATCTGATCAACTAATGAAGTATTTGCAGCACCACCTGAAGCTTGATCTAATGCGCTCAAAATGACGTCGGTTTTAGAATCTATCAGTTCACTTTTGCTTTGAATAACCTGCTCATCAGTCTCGATTAATTCAATCGTTGAAAGCGCAATATCCAAAAAAGATTCAGTCGTACATTCTGTCTCAAGTAATGATTCTATTGAAGTAAACGTACACGAAAGGTTTTGTGCACTCTCTATTGCTTTGTCAATTTTACTATCAACGGTACAGGTGACCAGTTTATAGTCAGCAACAAGATCCCATAGACGCGCGCCTGGCGACGTTGGCACTCCAGCACCCATATACGGTGCGTATAAAAGTGTGCAATACAAAAACCATCTACATACTCTCTTCATTACCATTCCTTTTTAACATGTACTCTTTTATTTTGTTATACCAATCTTACATATTTCTTGCAATGTATCGAGCCATACAAATGCAACATTTATCACTCATGCAACTATACTACCTAAAGGAAAAGGCCCAGGAAGTACCTGAGCCTTTTACCTTTTAAAATACGCTTACGTATTACGGTATCATATTGATGTTATCCCAACGGGCTGGCGATGACGTCCATGCTACCGATTGCTGAATGGTCACTGTCGTGATACGGCTGAGACCTTCATTATAGTTCGTTGCCAAACTTGGGTTTTGTGCAAAGTTGCCAAGCACTGCATTTGGTCCAGTTGAAGCATCTTCATTGAAGTTAATGCCACTATTAGCCACGAGATTGTTATCATAGATATAGTTATTTGAACTCGTGCCTGCCAACAAGATACCATCCACGGCATTAGCCAATGTATTACACCCGAGCACTTCACAATCCATACTATCTTCCAATCTAAAGCCAGAGCCACTATTTTGTTGCGCCACTGAACTTTCGATGATTGAAGTCGTTGTCTGAACAAAATTAAAGCCATGGTCAGCATTATTGTTAGCAAGCGAGTCTATAATATAGATACGCGTCGCCCTTTCTGTGGTATTTGATGGAACAAATGCAACCCCACTACCAGAGCCACCTTGACCGTTACCATCAAACTCTGACAATTCAATCAACACATCAGATACTTCATCAAAAATGAGACCATTGTCTTTAGAGTCAATCACTTTCACGTTCGAAATGCAGATATCGCTATTGCCACCATAGAGCTTGATACCATCTGCCCCAGCATCATACACCACAACGTTGCTGATACGCACGTTATTAGCAAATGGATTCACTGCGATAGCTTCAGCTGAAACGGTAGACTGGAGAACACCATTCGTTATTTCAATATTACTCAAGTTAGAGCCTACCGACACTGCCCTAGTACCACCAGACAATCGTCTGCCATTCAGATCAAGCAGCACATGTGAACTCGTGATAGAAATTGAGTTGCCAGCATTTGGATTAGCAATATCTTCACACAAGTAGTAGTAACCGCCGGTGCTAATGGTATAAGTGCCAGCTGTGATATCAGCTTGCTTAATAGCTGTGCCATCGCAAGCTGAAGCGAGATCTATTTTACTATCAATTACATCAACCTTGCTATCAATCGCGCATACTTTTGATTCAATAGTATTTCCTGTCAGCTGCACTTGCTCGACTTCAGCGTCAATCACATCCACTTTAGAATCAATTGCACAGATCTTGCTTAAGCTTGCATCAATCGCACTTCCGCTGCAATCAATATTCTCAACAAGTGAAGTTATCACATCAACTTTACTGTCAATCGTGCATACTTTTGCTTCAATTGTTTCAACTGTATCTTGAATCTGATTCAAAATACCTGTGCCAATGAGTTCATAGCACGCTAATGCCCAGGTCTCAGACGGTAAAAAGACATACCCACCAGCAAGCACCTGTTCTTCATTTGTTAGGTTCTTAAAGATAAGTGAATGATTCCATATAGTACCTGTACCGCTAAAGAATGTTGTCATTAAACCATCCGTGCCAAAGGTTGTATCCAATGAACCATCTGCATTTAAACGATAAAGCGCAAATCCACCACCATCGTCAACTGACCCACCAACAAGTATCTTGCCATCAGACTGCACGAGCACTGAAGTAGCAAATCCACCTAACGTTTCATCCGGCGTGAGTATTACTATGCCACCTGTGCTAAATGTGGTATCAAGATCACCATCTGCAGTATAACGAGCAATACCAAAATGGAATAATGATCCATCATTATAACCACCAACAAGGATCACTTTATCGTCAGGCTGCACAGCGACACCATAGCCTTCACCCGCAAATGGTCGCACGGTACCTGTCATACCAAAACTAGTATCAAGAGAACCATCGGTGTTATAGCGGGCAGCAGCCATATCATCGTCTATATTACCGACACCAATTATTTTGCCATCTGATTGCAATGCAACACTAATAAAAAAACTGCTTGCGCCTATAGCAGAAACCGTGTAGCCACCGGTCCCAAATCCTGCATCGATGGTGCCATCCGAATCAAAACGTGCAACCGCAAATTCATCTGCGTTTGAACCACCAACAACAACTATTTTGTCATCTGATTGCACCACAAGATCAGAAGAGAACCCTCCACCCCCTCCAAGCGTTGTGGAAGCTACACCCGCTGTGCCAAAGGCAAAATCAATACTACCATCAGCATTAAATTGTGATATACCAAAACTATTAACTAGAGCAGCCAAAAGCTTATCATTGGAGAGCACTGTCCCTGACTGGAACCCACTATCTCTTGTGTCTGTTAAAATACCACTCGTGCCAAATGTTGCATCCAAGTCACCATTGGCGTCATAACGTCCTATCTTAGCAGAGCCCCCGCCATTACCAAAGGCAAGAATGTTGCCATCTGATTGCAACGCAAGAGCAGATATTCGCCCAGTGCCCACGTCAGTGGTTACGGTGCCATCAGTACCAAAATCAGCACAAAGCGCGCCTGGACCACGAATTAATTGACTTAACACATCAACTTTAGAGTCAATCGTGCATACTTTTGCAAGCACTTCATCAACCACTGAACCATCAAAGTCTACATTTTCGATGAATGAGCTAATTACATCCACTTTGCTATCAATTGCACATACTTTCGATTCAATGGTATTAGCAGTCAATTGCACTTGCTCAACTTCAGCGTCAATCACGTCCACTTTAGAATCAATCGTGCGATCCAACTGATCGATCACATCAACTTTAGAATCAACTACACAGATCTTGCTGTCGTTAAATGCTGGTTGCGCATCAATCTTACTATCAATTGCACACACTTTCGATTCAATGGTGTTTGCTGTTAATTGCACTTGCTCAACTTCAGCGTCGACCACGT
>Ga0180437_10012489_pt1 | contig 10029 bp, 9 predicted proteins | sample SS_ome_4_FD_132410 | JGI IMG/M metagenome (GOLD analysis project Ga0180437, IMG submission 132410) | Hypersaline lake sediment archaeal communities from the Salton Sea, California, USA - SS_3_D_1 metaG | ecosystem: Environmental > Aquatic > Non-marine Saline and Alkaline > Hypersaline > Sediment... | reverse complement strand
CCTCCTTTCCTCAAGCATCATTGCTTTTCTCCTAGAAGGCGCTCGCCAAGCACGCTGCGATGGGGGAGCACGAGGATTCTACACCAAATCCTACAAAAAGGCAACCAGTTTGTGAAATTCGCCACATATTCGCTGCAGACAGTGCCTTTGCAGAATAGTCTCGCGTTATGATACAATCGACTTGCTTCGCTTGGAAGCACGTCAACGATCCACAGTGCCAAGGAATACCCGCCATGCCGATTCAGGTGCTGGCTCCCCAGATAGCCAACAAAATCGCTGCCGGTGAAGTCGTGGAGCGACCGGCCTCTGTCGTCAAGGAACTGATCGAAAACGCCATCGACGCCGGGGCCACCGACATCCACATCGAGACCAGGCAAGGCGGGCGGCGCCTGATCCGCGTCGGGGACAACGGCTGCGGCATCCCGCCCGCAGAGGTCGGACTTGCCTTCGCCCGCCACTCGACAAGCAAGATCTCCAGCGAGGACGATCTTGCGCACATTACGACGCTTGGCTTTCGCGGCGAAGCACTGGCCAGCATTGCCGCCGTTTCGCAGGTGACCATGCTCACGCGTGTCGCCAGCGAGGCCGCAGGCATTCAGCTGCGGGTCGAAGGCGGCGAGATTGTACGCCAGGACAGCCATGCTGCCAACCCCGGGACTCTTGTCTCGGTAGAAAACCTCTTCTACAACACGCCGGCGCGCCTGAAGTTCATGCGCTCAGAGTCGACGGAGAGCAGTCACGTCATCAGGCTGGTCAGCGCCTATGCCATAGCTTTCCCAGAACTGCGCTTCCGTGTGCTCGACAACGGCCGACTAGTGCTTCAAACGCCCGGTAACGGAAGTCTCTACGACGTTCTGGTCAAGGTGTATGGCCTGGATATTGCGCAGCAACTGGTTGAGATTGAAGCGCAAGGGCCACCGTCTGCTCCGACAGACACACCCCCGTCATCGGAGGTTCGCGCAGCGAGCCCTGAGGTACACGTAACGGGCTACGCAGGTGCACCGAGCCTGCACCGCTCCAAACGCAGCTACGAAATGCTGTTCGTGAACCGGCGCTGGATCCAGGACCGCTCCATTAGTTACGCTATCGAGGAAGCGTACCGCACGATCATTCCAATGGGACGCTACCCCGTGGCGGTAGTCAATATCTCGCTCCAGCCCTCTGAGGTGGACGTCAACGTGCACCCAACCAAGCGAGAAGTTCGCTTCCGAAACCCCCGAGTGGTGTTCACGGCTGTGCAACGCGCCGTACGTCGCACTGTGCTCGACCAAGCGCCAGTTGCCCCAATGAGCCATGGGCCAACCGTCGTGGGCGCTGCAGAGTGGTCCCGGCAACAGTCAGTACCCTTGGGGCGTCGCGCGCTGCCGCACCGCAGCATCGGCCAGATGGCGATGGAAATCCAACGCACGGCGGAGATCGGCACACCCGACGTCAGTCGGGTTCCGATGTCGGAGCAGTTGCCCATGCTGCGCGTTCTAGGGCAGATCCGACAGACGTACATCATCGCTGAAGGACCGGACGGCTTGTATCTGATCGACCAGCACGCAGCACACGAGCGTATTCTGTTCGAGCAACTGCAGGCTGAGCAGACCGCCATGGCCGTGTCATCGCAGACGCTGCTAGAACCCCTGACCATCGACCTGCCGACGCAGCAGCGCGGGCTTCTGGAGGCACTTTCGGAGCAGCTGGCAGCCTTTGGATTCGACATCGCGCCGTTTGGCGGTGGTACGTGCCTGGTACGGGCCATCCCGGCGACGATGATCTCCGCACAAGTAGCAGAGGCCATCTCGGAACTGCTCGACGCAGCGAGGGAGAGCCGTGACGCCAACCTTGCAGTGGAGAGCACCTTGGCCGTTATCGTATGCCACAGCGCCATCCGTGCGGGGCAGACGCTCAGCCAAGATGAGGCTCGCCAGTTGATCCGCCAACTCGAGAACACAAAGGCACCCTACACATGCCCCCATGGACGGCCGACAATGATTCACCTCAGCTCGGCCCAGCTGGAAAAGAGCTTTGGCCGCAGATAGGCAAAGGTTCACCGTGAGCACTGTTACTTGGCCTACCAGGCGACTGCAACACGGTGTGCCGTACGGCGTATAATGAGTGATCATGACGTCAGATGACCGAGCGTTTGTACCGCAGCGACAGTGAAAGGCTGGTGGGTGGCGTCTGTTCCGGCTTGGCCGACTACTTTGCGGTACGCCCGACTTTCCTTAGGCTGGTGTTTCTGCTGTGGGCCCTAGCCAGTACTACGGGCGCAATCATCTACGTCACTCTCTGGACGGTACTGCCGGAGAAGAGCACACAAAGCCACTCGCTGGACGAGCGCATCCGAAGGAATGTCGATGACATGCAAGCACAGGCTGAGCGTCTACACCGTGACTTACAGGACATGTTGGGCGCAACGGACTCGCCAGAGCCGGGCCAGATCCAGCGCGCGATGATCGTCGGCAGCGCGCTGACGGGGCTGGGCATCGTGTTGCTCATTGACAGCCTGCATCTGCTGGGTCCGTTTCGTCTGCGGCAACTGGAACCGTTGGCGTTGACCCTGATAGGCATCGTGTTTGTCAGACGCGCGCTTTAGACAGTGCAGGGGAGGAGCCATGAAAGAGAGACAGTATCGTCCGAGTCTAGTAGGTCCAATTCTACTCATTACGGCTGGCGTCGTACTTCTGTTGAACCAGACTGGCCGGCTGCCCTGGGCGGTATGGGGCACTTTGTGGCGTTTCTGGCCCATCATTTTGATCCTGATCGGTCTCGAGGTCATCGTTGGACTGAGCGGCTCGCGTCTGCTGTATGTGCTCAGCGTTCTTTTCGCTGTGGCGGTCCTCGGAGCTGTGATATTGTACGCCATCTACGCTGGCGGACCGCTCTCCCGGCCACAGCCAACCACGCGCAGTGAGGAAATCGTCCAACAGATGGATGATGCGGACCGCGGCACCCTGCAACTGCAGTTCGCCGTAGGCACCCTGAACCTGGGCGCGCTCGTGGATTCGGCGAACTTTGCCGAGGGGCGCATCGAGTATGGCCGCTTCTCGCAAGGCGTGAAGCGAACTGCGGGGAGCACTGCAGGGCGCCTCAACTATGCTCTCACAGCACAGACAGAGCCCTTCTCTTTTTGGTGGCCTGGTGAAGGTGGCGGCGAACGCTGGAACATTGATTTGACGCCGCGTATTCCCCTCGATATTGAGGTCGGAGCCGGAGTGGGAGATCTCAACCTCAACCTGAACCAGCTGACGGTTACGCGACTCGATGTAGGAAGCGGCATCGGGGATACGACGATCGATTTCCCGATTGCGGCAGGCCGCACAACGGCGGTGGTTCAGGGGGCGATTGGAGACGTTGTCGTTCGCATCCCCGATGGGGTGGGAGCCAAAGTCACCCTCTCAAAGCTGCTTGCCTCGGTAGATGTCAGGAATTCGCGCTTTGTCCGCGCAGACGACGCGTATGTGACCACCAACTACGACACGGCGCCAAACAGACTTGATGTAGAAGTGAAAGTGGTCATTGGGAACATCGTTATCGAGTAGGAGCGTGAGGAGGTAAAGATGACCACGTTCGTACTTCTGACAAAGGTCTCAACGGAAAGGATGCGCGAGATCAAGAGCCTGGCCGACATGGATGAGGCTTTCCAGCGCCAGTTGGAGGCCGAATGCCCGCAGGTCAAACGCATCGCCAGCTACGCCCTCCTCGGTGCCTATGACTTGATGCACATTTTCGAAGCCCCGGATGCTATTACTGCCGCCAAGGTCGCACTGCTGGCCAACCAGTTCGGTCCTGGCACCACCCAGACCCTTACCGCGATTCCTTTCTCCGAGTTCACGCAGGCGATTGAAGAGCTATACTGAACGCGCCTAGCGCAATCGACACGGGCTGCGGGTACTCCGCAGCCCGTTTGTTCATTGACCGCTCGCAGGTTTAGGCTTCCCTCTCAGCCTCGGCCAGTGCCTCTTCAAAGATGTCCAGTCCCTGGTCAATCACATCCGCAGTCACGTTCAGAGCGGACATGAAGCGAACAGTGCTTGCGCCGCAACCTAGGATCAGCAACCCTTTCTGGAAGCACTTTTGCACCACTGCATCGCGAAGGGCAGCTGCCGGCTCCCTTTTCTCCCCGTCCTGCACCAACTCCACACCGACCATCAGGCCCAGACCTCGAACATCGCCCATCGAGGGGTGATCAGCCTGCGTGCGGCGCAGGCGCTCGATCAATCGCTCGCCCATCTGCGCTGCGTTCTTCATGTAGCTGCCCTCGATCAAGCGTATCGTTGCCAACGCGGCAGCGCAGGAAACCGGATTACCGCCGAATGTGTTGCCATGTGCGCCCGGAGGCCAAGTCATCAGCCGCCTCTTGGCCACCATGGCCCCAAGTGGCATCCCCGAGGCGATGCCCTTGGCAATGCACGTGATATCGGGGACCACGTTCCAATGTTCGATAGCAAACATCTTGCCGGTACGCCCCATGCCCGTCTGTATCTCATCGTCCACGAGCAGAATGCCATACTTGTCAGCCAGTTCGCGGAGCCGCACATGGTATAGCGGGGGCGGCACAACATAGCCGCCTTCGCCCTGAATCGGCTCCATGAAAATAGCCGCCACTTCCTCGGGGGAGAACAGCCGCTTGAACAGCGTTTCCTCAATGTATTTGACACAATAAACATCGCACGATGGATACTCTAGGTTGTACGCGCAGCGATAGCAGTAGCCATAGGGCACGTGCTCGACGCCCGGAACGAGCGGGGCAAATCCTTTCCGCTGCACGTATTTCGATGCCGTCAAAGACAAGGCGCCCATGCTGCGTCCGTGGAAACCACCGATGAAGGCGATCATACGCGAACGGCCGGTAGTATAGCGCGCCAGCTTGAACGCAGCCTCGACCGTTTCAGTGCCCGAGTTGGTGAAGAACAACTGCTTGGGCTCATCCCCCGCCACCAAAGAGTTCAGCTTCTCCGCCAGCTCGACCTGCACCGCGTAGTAGAAATCCGTGCCCGACATGTGGATGAACTTTCCGGCCTGATCCCTGATCGCCTGCACGACGTCGGGATGAGCGTGGCCCGATGCCGTAACGGCAATGCCGGCTGTGAAGTCAATGTACTGCCTGCCATCTACATCCCAGACCAGTGAACCCTCACCGTGATCCATGACAAAGGGATAGGAGCGTGTGTACGAGGGTGAGATGGCCGCCCTATCCCTTTCGACGTACTGTGTAGCCCGTGGCCCGGGAGCTGGCTGCTTCGTCGCTGCCATTATCCATATCCTCCTTGATCGCGTTGTTAGCGAGAGGTAGAGAAGGTGGCATGTCGCAGTGACTGTAGCGCTGCCACGCACTATACCTCCCGCCTGTTCAGCGAAGCAACACCATTATAGAGCAAAGATCGTCGCGCCGGAAATGAGCCTGTCGCGGGCTAATGCATGAGGCGTCTCAGAACATCACTTGACAGTGGCATTGATCTGTGAGAGAATAGCTCGCATCCGGGCTGCCCACTTGCCTCGGACGGGGAAACGCCGATGGCTTCGAGAGCAGAGGATGTGGAAGATGTGTTGGTGCGCCTGCGGCGCATCCAAGGACAAGTTTGCGGCCTGCAGCGTATGATTGAGCGGCAACGCGGTTGCGAGGACATCATCACCCAGGTCATCGCCGTCCGCGCAGCTCTCGATAAGGTTGGCATTCTGGCTCTGCAGCATCATGTCGACAAGTACGTTTCCGGTTCCCCCCTGGAAGCGAAAGAGAGCCTGCAGCCCGCGACCGAGCTCTTGCTGAAACTGTCACGCTAGCACTCGCCACGGATGTGTCCCCCATCGACCAGGTCCACATGATTCGAATCTCGACCACGAGGAGGTGGCATGATCAGCTGGGCACTCGACGGTGAGAGCCTGAGCATCGCCAACGTGGTATCCACCGCGTCCGCTTGGCAGTCTCCCGACTCCATGCGGGTCGAACTCGTCCCCAAGGCCGTTGACCGCGTTCGCGCATGCCGAGACGCTGTAGAGCGCCTGCTTGCGCGAAGGGAGATCGTCTACGGTGTCACGACGGGCTTTGGGGCGTTCAAAGACCGCTTCATCACCGAAGACCAGGCTGCGCAACTGCAGCGCAACCTTCTCATGAGCCATGCCGTGGGTGTGGGCGCGCCGTTGTCCCAGGAAACGGTGCGAGCTATGATGCTCATCCGCGCCAACACGCTGGCCAAGGGATACTCAGGCATCCGATTGCAGACCCTTCAGGGGCTGCTCGAGCTCCTAAACCGTGGTGTGCATCCGGTCGTCCCTGAGCAAGGTTCGGTGGGAGCCAGCGGAGATCTTGCCCCCTTGGCGCACATGGCGCTGGTCCTCATTGGCATGGGTGAAGCGTTTTACCAGGGCGAGCGTATGAGCGGCTCCCAAGCCCTACAGCACAGCCATCTTGAGCCGATCGGCCTGGAGGCAAAAGAAGGCGTGGCTCTGACCAACGGCACCAGCCTCATGACGGCAGTCGGATGTCTCGCCAGTCACAGAGCACGGACACTGCTCGAGACGGCAGATGTGGCAGCCGCATTGACCATCGAAGCGCTGTGCGGCACGCCAGCAGCTTTGGATGCACGACTGCATCAGGCGCGGCCCCATGCCGGCCAGAATGCCTGCGCAGCGCGCCTGCGCAGGCTGCTTGAGGGCAGCGAACTCGTACGTGGCGCGCAGAGCACCAATGTGCAGGACGCTTACACACTGCGCTGTGTGCCCCAAGTGCATGGCGCGATACTCGACGTAGTGGACCACGTGCAAGGCGTGTTGGCGATCGAACTCAACTCCGCTACAGACAACCCACTCATATTCCTCGACAATGGCGAAGAGGTGGCGCTGTCTGGTGGCAATTTTCACGGGGAGCCGGTAGCTTTGGCACTGGACTACTTGGGGCTAGCGCTCACCGATCTAGGCAACATGTCGGAGCGCCGCACGGCGCGCTTGTTGGATCCAGCGACCAACGACGGCCTGCTACCCGCATTTCTGACCGATCATGGCGGGCTGAATTCGGGCCTCATGCTGTTGCAGTACACGGCCGCCGCGCTCGCTTCTGAGAACAAGATCCTGGCCCATCCCGCCAGCGCCGATTCCATCCCCACGTCGGCCAACATGGAAGATCACGTGAGCATGGGTGTCACAGCGGCGCACAAGAGTGCACGAATCGTGGAACACGTAGAGCAAATCGTGGCAATTGAGCTGCTGTGCGCGGCACAAGGGATCGACTTCCGGCGGCGCGAGCAACCGTTCCTCAAGCTGGGACTAGGTACAGCGGGAGCTTTTCAGGCCGTCCGCGAACACGTGCCGTTCATTCCGGTGGATGAGGTCATGTACCCCCACATAAAGACCATGCACCGCTTGGTGCACGAGGGGCAGATCGCTGAAGCTGCCCGAAAAGGGGTAGATGCGTCGCGACACCACTAAAGTCATGGGTTATCAGTGAGCACCCACTTTGATTTCGACGTCGAGCAATTGGATAGCTCAAGTGCAGCCCGGGCCGGCATGATGCATACGCCACATGGCGACGTGCCCACACCCGTGTTCGCTCCAGTCGGCACGCAGGCCACGGTCAAGACCGTGAGCCCTGATGAGCTGCTCGAGCTGGACGCCACGCTTATCCTGGCTAACACCTACCACCTGTACCTCAGACCGGGTGCGGATGTCATCGCCAAGCTTGGCGGTCTGCATTCTTTCATGGGCTGGTCAGGCCCGATCCTCACTGACAGCGGCGGCTTCCAGGTGTTCAGCCTGGAGAGCCTGCGCCAGGTGAACGATGAAGGGGTCGTCTTTCGCTCGCACATTGACGGGTCGGAACACTCCCTCTCACCAGAAAGGGCGATCAGCATCCAGGAACAGCTCGGTGGCGACATCATCATGGCGCTCGACGAATGCCCTGACCCCCTTGATCGCGACTATAACCGCACTGCGCTGGACCGCACACATCGCTGGGCGGAGCGTTGTCTGAAAGCACATGTGCGCCGCGACCAGGCGCTGTTTGGCATCTTGCAGGGCGGCATCTTCCCTGATTTGCGCCGCGAGAGCGCGCGCTTCCTAACGTCGCTGGGCTTTGATGGCTACGCCCTTGGCGGCCTGAGCGTTGGTGAGCCCAAAGCCAAGACCTGGGAGATGCTGGATATCACGGTGCCACTGCTTCCGCTCGACCGACCGCGCTACCTGATGGGGGTTGGCTCTCCCGAGGACCTATTCGAAGGCGTCGAGCGCGGCATTGACGTGTTCGACTGTGTGCTGCCGACGAGATTGGCACGAAACGGCGCCGTGTTCACATCACAGGGCCGCATCAACTTGCGCAAAGCAGAGTTTGCCGAGAATCCGGCACCGATCGAGGAAGACTGCACCTGCTATACCTGTCAGCGCTTCTCGCGGGCCTATCTGCGCCACCTGTATAAGGCGGGCGAAATTCTGGGATTGCGGCTGAACACCATTCACAACCTACACTTCTTGCTGGACCTGATGCGCCGTATGCGCAGCGCCATCCTTGAGGGCCACCTCGACGCCTTGAAACAGCAGTTTCTGGCGACATACGCACCGGTCGAGGACAGCGCCAACCAGCGTGCTGACGCCCTGGCCCACCGCCGCGGCAAGCACAACACCAACGGGTAGCCTAGCCAGGCGACAGGGGAATGCCATCTCACAAGCTACCCCTGCGCTGGTGCGCGGCGGGACCCCTAGCGCATCAAGGTCACAGGCTCCACGAAAGGAAAAGCACCCACCCATGAACCTTCTGCAAGCGATCGTCCTCGGCCTGGTGCAGGGAGCGACCGAGTTCATCCCCGTCAGCAGCTCGGGACACCTCGTACTGGTCCCCTGGTGGTTCTCTTGGCCGGATCCTGGCTTGGCGTTCGACACTGTGCTGCACCTTGGCACGCTGCTGGCCGTCCTAACGGTCTTTGGCTCTGACCTCGTGCACTTGGCGTTCAATGCCTGGCGCGCTGCAAGCAGTGGCCACTGGAACGCACCTCAGGCTAGAACAGCTTGGTGTATCGTTTTGGGAACCCTACCTGCAGCGCTGATGGGTGTGCTATGGGAAGAGCGGTTCGAAATGCTTTTTGGCAGTCCGCTGCACGTGGCCATCTTGCTGTTGGTCACTGGATTCTGGCTGCTGGCAGCCGAGAGGATCGGCCGCAAACGGCGCGGGATTGAGCAGATGGCGTGGCACGAGTCGCTGCTGATCGGCGTCGCGCAGGGCTGCGCCATTGCGCCTGGCATCTCACGCTCCGGATCGACCATCGGCACTGGCCTGATGCTGGGGTTTGAGCGCGGATCCGCGACGCGCTATTCATTCCTGTTGTCGACGCCCATCATCTTTGGAGCAGGCATGCTGCAGATCGTCAAGCTGCTGCGCATGGCCAATCTGGACGCACAGCTGCTCCCGCTGGCACTGGGTTTTGTGGCCGCATTTCTCAGTGGCTACGCCTGCATCCGCTTTCTCCTGGACTATGTCAAAAGTCGCAGCCTCATCGCCTTTTCGGCCTACTGTGGGTTGGCAGGCACGGCCAGCATCGTCCTATGGTTCCTCAGGTAGGCAATCACGGTGCGAAGATGAGTGGTGCTCCGCGTAGACAACCATTTCCCTGCCCCCGGCGCTCGGCATCCGAAGGCCAGAGATGGTCATGGCATTCCCGAGCAGCCGCCGTCGCGCTTGTCCTGGCGGCCGCCGGCCTGGCAGGATGCAGCCAGCCGCCCAGCAGCCCAGCAGCTCCGATTCTGCTGAGACTGTCAGGCTCAACATCGATGCAGCCGCTGATGCGCGACCTGGCCCAGACCTACTCAGAACGACGCACACACGTGTCTTTTGACCTCAGCGCTGTGGGATCGGGTGCCGGTCTGCAAGCGCTGCGTCGTGGCAGCGCCGATATGGCGTTGGTGTCACGCCACCTTGAGCCGGAGGAGGAGTTCGACACGCAGTCTGGCGAGCGCGTGCTAGTGTACAACGAGATCGCACGGGATGCGATCGCGGTCGTCACCCATACGAGCAACCCGGTGCGCTCACTCACGCTCTATCAGCTGCGCGACGTCTTT
>Ga0180437_10012488_pt1 | contig 10029 bp, 10 predicted proteins | sample SS_ome_4_FD_132410 | JGI IMG/M metagenome (GOLD analysis project Ga0180437, IMG submission 132410) | Hypersaline lake sediment archaeal communities from the Salton Sea, California, USA - SS_3_D_1 metaG | ecosystem: Environmental > Aquatic > Non-marine Saline and Alkaline > Hypersaline >... | reverse complement strand
CATTTCAACCTGTTCTACCAGACGGTCTTCGCAAGCACGGTGTCTCTGTCATCCCTTTCGCTGAACGGCGGCCTGTCGCTGGTGATCGGCGGTTTCGATCTCAGCGGCTTTGGCGGCGCTTATTTTTTTTCGAATCTCGGCATTGCCATGTTCTCCATGGGGCTCAGCTCCCGGGTGTTCCTGCCCGGCAGATTCTACCTGGACCTTTACAACCTGTACGCCTTTCCGAACAGCGGAATCCCCTACATCCACCTGGCTGCCAGTCTGAACTACATGGTGTGGCGTTTCTCCGTCGGAGCAGGCTACAATTACAGCAATTTTTCCGGCGTCGTTTTTAACGGTCCCTGCTTGAAGATCAGCTTCTGGCTGTAGATGGAAATAGCGCTTGGTCTGCTGCATGCCGCCTGCGCCGCGGTGCTGTTTGCCGCGCACTGTGCCTTTCTGTTCCGCGGACTGGCTATCGAGGCCGCTCGGATCACGCCGGTCAAGCTCGACCACCTGGCCCGAAGCTTGTCCCAGGTACTCCTGCCGGTTACGGCATTGAGCGGATTGATCATCAAGCTGTCGGGCAGCCGGCCGGAAAACGGCTCAACCACAGGCCTCCCTTCGCTGTCTCTCCTCCATCTTCTCCTGGGATTGGCTCCCCTGGCGGCCATTCCCCTCGTGTTTTTGGGTCGGGTACTGCTGAACAAGCGCCGGCAGGCGCCCTGGTTATTGCCGGCTGTTAATTTTATACTTCTAACTGCAGCCGCAGTTACGGGAATAATTCTCTGGAGGTAAATCGTATATGGCCGAGACGAAATTGCTTGACGGCAGGTTGATCGTCACGACGGGGGACATCACCAAGATGAAAACGGAGGCCATCGTCAACGCCGCCAACACATCCCTCATGGGCGGCGGAGGTGTGGACGGTGCCATCCACCGGGGCGGCGGTCCGGCGATTTTAGAAGAGTGCAAACAGATCCGGAAGGGCCGCTACCCCGACGGGCTTCCCACCGGGGATGCCGTGGTGACTACGGCGGGCAGCCTGTCCGCCGCACACGTGATCCACACGGTGGGACCGGTCTGGCACGGCGGAGGCTCCGGAGAGGCGGACAAACTCACCAGCTGCTACCGCAGAAGCCTGGAGGAGGCGGCCAATCTTCGCCTCAAAGACGTCGCCTTTCCGGCGATCTCTACCGGGATCTACGGGTATCCCAAGGAAAAGGCGGCGGAGGTTGCCTTTGCGGCGGTTCGGGAATATCTGGCCTCCTCCAAGCTCCCCGAAACCGTGTATTTCGTGTTCTACTCCCCGGCAGACGCCCGGCTATTTCTCGACACCGTAAACGGCTGACACCTTGACGAGGTAAGCCTTGTCCCTGAACTGGCGGGAAATCGACGCGGTCCTGGAGGAGATTCCCTTCGAAGATTCGCTGATCCGGGACATCCGGCAGCCCAGCCACCCGCAGCTGATATTGGAGCTGTACAGGCCGGGCCGCCCGTTCAGGGTGATGTTCTCCTTCACCAATCCAACCTGCCGCCTTCATCTGCTCTCCCCTTCCCGCAAACTCCCCAAAGCAAAAAAAACGCAGCGCTTCGTTTCCTTCCTCCGTGCTCATATCCGGGGCGGCCGGATCGTGGCGGCCGGACAGGTCGATGGGCAACGGATCGTGCGAATCGAGGTCAGGAAGGCGGAACGGACTGTGAATCTCTGGTGCCGCCTGTGGGCTTCGGCAGCGAACATGATCGTGACCGACTCCAAGGGCGTCATTCTAGATGCTCTGTACCGCCGGCCGAAGCGGGGTGAAATTTCCGGGAGCCCGTACAGCGTCGAAGACGACATCGCCTCCACAGGCTCCAACAGCTCCGCAAGAATGGACAGCTTCTCGATTCGGGATCTTCCCGGTGCCGGCAGCTTCAACCAGCGTGTGGAACGCTACTACTTCGATCTGGAGGAGAATCGGGAAGCCTCGAGGCTACGGAAAAACCTGCTCACCCGCCTGCACAGGGAGGAGAACCGCCTCCTCGCCTCTTTGCAGAACTTCGACAAGCGGATGAATGAGTATCGGGATCTGGAAACCTTCAAGAGGTGGGGCGATCTCATTCTGTCCAACATTCATGCGCTCAAACGGGGTGACCGCTGGCTTACCGCGGCGGACAGCGATGATCCGAACAAGATCTGGGACATCGAGCTCGATCCCCTGGTCACTCCCGCTCAGAATGCCGAAAGCTACTACCGGCGCTATCGCAAGGCCAAGATCGGAATCAAGAACCTCCAGGAGGAGAGGCGGCAGCAGCAGCTGCAGCTCGACCAAATCAGCCGGCGCATCCAGGCGCTGGAGCGTGAGGAGATGAATCTTGAGTCGCTGAGGCAGGAGTTGCGGGCCGCCGGCAGAAAACGCCGGGAGGAAAAACAGGGCCGTCCGCCGGGTCTGTCCTTCACCTCCGGTCCTTTCAGCATCCTGGTAGGCAGGAATGCCCGGGAAAACGACGCCCTGCTGAGGCGCCACGTTCGGGGAAACGACACCTGGCTGCATGCACGGGATTACCCGGGGTCTTATGTCTTCATCCGATCGATACCGGGCAAGAGTATCCCCCTGGACACGCTTCTGGATGCGGCGAATCTGGCCCTGCTGTACAGCAAGGGCAAAGATTCCGCCCAGGGAGACGTTTTCTACACTCAGGTCAAGTACCTGAGGCGAGTCAAGGAGGCAAAAACCGGACTGGTCATTCCCACCCAGGAGAAGAACCTGCACGTGAAGCTCGACTCAGGCCGGATCCGCCGCCTGCAGCAGGACAACTTTTATTGAATTCCACCGCGGAATCTATAATACTTTTCAATGTATGGACGATCATTTAACAACTGGCAAGCGAGTACGACCTTCGACGATCGACGGGATCTTCTATCCGGGCGAGAAAGACGCCCTTTTGGCCCGGCTGTTCAACCTGCTCAACCATAGTGATTCAGGTGCGGCGGCCGGGCAAGCCCCGTACAGCATCATCGTACCCCATGCGGCCCTGGACTATTCCGGCAAGATCGCCGCCGCGGCCTACAAAACCGTAGAGCAACGAGAGATCGACACCGTGGTCCTGCTCGGCCCGGTTCACAGAGAGCCCGAGCAATCGGTGCTTCTACCCCAATCCCAGGTGTTCCAGACCCCCATGGGATCGGTCGCGGTAGACGAGACAGCCCTGAATGCCCTGGCCAAGCTCTCCCCGTCGTTCCGAGTCGACGATATTCCCCACCTGGAGGAACACTGTCTGGAAGCCCAACTTCCCTTCGTTCAGCACCTGTTTCCCGGAGCCCGTATTCTCCCCATTCTCCTGGGCAAGCCCACCCGGAGGCTGGTACAGCTGCTGACGGATTCACTTTGGAAGTTGTACTCCGGGCGCATAACGTCGACCCTCTTCGTGGTAACGGCTAATATGACCTCCAACACGGATGAGAAGCATGGCAAGAAAGAAGCCGAACAGGTGATCAACTGGATCACGAGCGGAGATTGGCAGTCGCTCATTGAGGCGGCGGAGGGTGGGAGCATCTCCTCTTGTGGCGCCGGTTGCGTAGCTGCTATACTCCTGATGAACGAAAAGCTCGGAGGAAAGGTCACCGTTCTCAAACAGGGCAGCTCCCTATCGATGGTGAAAGATCCGAAGAAGGTCGTTCATTACGCCGCATTTATGCTTGAACAGTAGATAGAGAACAGGTGGATGGAGTTTCAACTAACCCCTGAGGAAAAAAAAATCCTGCTGCAGACCGCGCGCCAGTCCATAGTCGCCCGTTTGGAGAAGCGGAAACCCCGATATCCGGAACCCACGGAATTGTTAAAAAAAAAATGCGGTGCCTTCGTAACCCTGCATAAGCGGGGCGCCCTGAGAGGGTGCATCGGCTTCGTGATCGCCAGCAAGCCGCTCATCGACACGGTCGCCGAAGCCGCCCAATCCAGCGCCTTCGGGGATCCCCGCTTCCCGGCTCTCTCAGCACGGGAGGTGAAAGAAATCGATATCGAAATCTCCGTGCTCTCACCGCTGCGGCGTATCGAATCCGTGGAAGAGATTTGCGTGGGGGTGCACGGGATCGTGCTCAGAAACGGATTTCGTTCCGGCCTCCTTCTACCACAAGTCGCCACTGAATACGGATGGGACCGGGATACCTTTCTCACGCATACCTGCTACAAGGCCGGACTGCCCGGGGAATGCTGGCGTGCCGCCGATACGGAGATAGAGATCTTCAGTGCCGTTGTGTTTGGCGAGGAGCAATCATGAGCCTTGGTTTGGGTGGAAGGCTCGGGCGGGAGGGTACGGACGTTCTGGCCATTCCGGTCGGAGTGAGCCGAAGTGAGTTTGTGCTCACAAAGCTTGCCGAACTCCGCAAACTCCCCGCCCAGATCATCCGAGACGGGGAGATTGCCGAATGGCGCTTCGACGGGGTGTTGAAGCATGAAGGTCGGCTGTATCTGCACGGTCCGTATCTTGGGGGGGTGTTTCTCGAGGAAGCGATTCAGAAATCCTTCACAGCCGCACTTCCCTATCTCAACCGACTGATTCGTGCTCTGGTTGCCCTGAAAGGCCGGGGACAGATATTGGATTTCATTCAGACGGATTCGGTGTATTTCCTGGAGGATGGGGGGATTCTCTTTCTTCCTCCTTCCCTCATGAGAGAGCTGCGGAGCATGCATCCGGAGCCCTACAAATTGCGGGTCTTTGAGATGATCAACCATCCGGACATCGAAGATACTCAGAAGTCCCTCTCCTTCAGCATGGCCGCACTGCTTTACCGGATTATTTTGGGACGCTATCCCTTCGAAGCCGAGAGCGAAGAAGAAATCCACAATCTGATCCGCCATGCCCGGCTGCTGCCCCTCAGCTTGATCGAGCCCGGATTCCAGGAGGATCTTTCCAAAAAGATCCTAGCCGGTCTGAACCGTGGACAAGATCCCGCACCGTCCCTCGAGCAGTGGCAGGAAATCCTAGCCGCCTGCAAGCGGGAGGGACTGTACCGGGATATCACGGAAATGGAGCGGGAGCAGATCCGGCGGAGAGCTCAAGCGGAACTCCGGAAGACCGACCAGGCCTACAGGCGTAAGGTGTTCTGGCAGAAGCACTGGAAAACCGTCGCCATCGTCGCCGCGGCGATTGTCGTGGCCGGGGCATTGGCCGGATCCCTGCTGAAAACCGTTTTGGCACCCAGAGAAACCAGAGGGTTCTCCCCGCGGGAAGTGGTGGAAACCTACTATCAGAGCATGAACGAGCTGAACCACATCGTGATGCAGGACTGCGTCGTGGACGGAGCCGGGAAAGAGACGATTCGCGAAGTTGTGAATATCTATGTGCTTTCCCGGGTAAGCCTCGGCTATGAGGGGCGCTCCCATATCATACCCGCCGACCTTTGGGATGACCAAGGCCGCCCCGAGCTGGCGTCTCCACAAACCGTGTACGGAATTACCGATCTGGAGCTGCAGCAGGAGCGGGGGGAGCCTGAACCGGTATTTCGTGCCAGCTACACGAAGTGGGTTCCCGAACCGGAAGAGGAATTACAGTCGGATCCCTCCGCTGCAAAAGGACCGGGATTCACGAGCCGCGCGATCAGGGAGAGAGTCTATCTGAGATTGGATAGAAAAGATTGGGTGATATATCGATTCGAACCTCTTTGAGGCAAAACGGGAGAGTGTACGATTACAAGTGCCCCAGACTGACAACGTAATCCGCTGCACCTACACGGATCCGGCCATCAACGAGCTGTTGAAACAGGCCGGATCGGATGCAGGAACCTTCAGCCGCCACTACAACCAGGTGGAGGAGTTTTTCTTTCGCTTCGAAAGGAACTTCAGCGTACCTCAGCTGCCGATCCATCACGACGTACGCGTACCCGTTCCGGAGCCTCGTTACCTGCAGCTGCTGGCACAGGTCCTGGAGCAGGTGATCCCCCTGGCGCCGAAGCTGTTCTCGGATCTCACCTATATGTTCGATCCGACCGAGATTCTTCGTCCCAGCTTTTTTCATCTCTACCGCCTCGACTCCAGCCAGTATCTATACCTCCTGAAACTGGATTTGATGTACCGGCCTCAAGCCCATGGTCTCATTCAAAAAGGTTCGAATGATCTCACCGCGGCATATTCCAGCGACTGCCTGTTTCTGGAGGCGACCTGCATACCGGTACGGGAGGTGCAGACCGCTTCAGGGAAGATAAGCACCTTCGTAATAGATCAGACCATATCCAACACCTGGGTGGATGAAATCGGCAGGGGATATCTGGTCCAAGGAATCTGGATGGACAATGATCTCACCAAGTTTTTCAGCAAGCTTTTTCTGCCGGAGGGCAAACGCACCTACCCCTTCTATCCGTATATCTGCAAATACAAAACCATATGTCAGAATCTCATCGATCCCGATTCCGAGACCCGCAAAGAGCTGCTGCCTTATCTGCACAGAGCCCTGCAGTATCTGAGGCCGGTGATGCCGGAGATCGAAGCAGCTCTCAAAGAACGTGATTTTTCTGAAAACTTGGAAACCTTCCGCAAGCTCAAAAGCACGGTGCCTGCCCCTTGGATGGAGATCTGGAACGGTCTTCACCTCGAGATGTACCTGAACAGCCGGGATATGAAGGAGTATCGCATCGACAATGCAGCTCTCTGATATCGCTTCCCTGAGGGTTACGGTGATGGGTCTGGGGCTTCACGGGGGCGGCCTGGCCTCGGCGCTGTTTTTTGCCCGCCACGGTGCCAGGGTGACCGTGACGGACAATCGGGAAAACCCGGAGGTCTTCGCTCAAACCATCCCCCGGCTCGAAGAGGCGGGCGTGCGTACCGTGCTCGGACGTCACGACCGGCGGGATTTCATCCAGGCCGACCTGATCATCAAAAATCCGGCGGTTCCCGCCTCCTCCCCCTTTCTCCAAACCGCCAGAGAACACGGCCGCCGTATCGAGACGGACCTGTCGGTGTTTCTCCAGCTGTGCGGAAACCCGATGATTGCGGTCACCGGCTCCAAGGGCAAATCCACAACCGCTTCGGCCATTCACCACTGCCTGCTGACCGTCCAACCAGGGACCCGGCTGGGCGGGAACATAACGGTCAGTCCCCTCACCTTCCTCGATGATATCGATCCGAGGGTACCTGTCGTGCTGGAGCTGTCCTCCTGGCAGCTGGCGGACATCCGCGGGCGGGGACTGCTGGCGCCCCTCGTGTCCGTTGTCACGGTTATCCTACCGGACCACCAGGATCGCTACCCGAATATGGTCAGCTACATGGCCGACAAGAAAACGATCTTTTCGAGTCAAACAGCCGGCCAATACGCCCTGTTCAACCTTCAGGATCCTCTGCAGCATGGATTCGAGGAGGAAACCCGGGCTCAGGCCCGCTATTTCTCCACAGCGGCTCTGCCGCCCGGCGTTGAGGGGGCGTTTCTCCTGGATCAGGGGGCGATGATACGGGAGGGAAGTGAGGAAATCCCTCTTCCCCTCGATCCGCTCAAGCTGCCGGGGGCGCACAACCGGATGAATCTCCTGGCCGCCGCCCTGGCCTGCCGCTGCTTTGGATTGTCCGTGGAAGGGATAGCCCCTGCCCTGCGTTCTTTTCCCGGCATCGAGCACAGGTTGGAGCTGGCTGCGGAGATCGACGGCGTGCGCTATTACAACGATTCGGCGGCCACCATTCCCCAGGCCACCGCCGCAGCCCTGGATTCACTGGCTCCCCCGGTTCACCTGATCGCCGGGGGTACGGACAAACAGCTGGATTTTCACCCCCTGCTGGAATCGATCCACCGGGCCGAGAGGATCGTCCTCCTGAGGGGCAGTGCCACTGAAAAGATGCGGGCTCTGTTCGACGAACATTCGATCCCCTACGAGGGCCCCTTCGAAACCCTGGAAGAAACGCTCCGTCGAGCCTCCCGCGGGGCCGAGCCCGGAACCTCGGTCCTGTTCTCCCCCGGATGCGCCTCCTTCGAGCTGTTTCTCAATGAGTTCGATCGGGGCAGAACGTTCAAACGGCTGGTAGCGGACCTCAAGTAGCTGAGCTCTCCGGCAAGGAACCGGCTACCCTGTTGCAGTGAGATTCCCCAGGATCCTTCTGTACAGACCGGTGAAGCGTTCGATGCGCCGGAGCTTCATGCGAGCGTCATGCTTCCAGATACTGCTGTCGAACTCCTGTACCACCCTGGAGAAGTACTCGTGGGCCCGGCGCAGCTCGACCAATCCTTCGGCAAATCTCTGGTAGGCGTCATCCCTCGGTTTGAAATGAACCACCCGGCGCTGTGACAGAGATTGGTAAAGAGCCTCGATTCCATGGATGGCCCGGGAAAAATGGATGAAACCCTGTTTATAGTAGGCGTAGGAGGGATCTTTGTGGAAGCCCAGATCGGTCCGGTCGCTGGCCGGCTCGGCCACACCGGTTGCACCGGTTCCACTCCAGGAGGTATCGAATCTCAAGCTCCAGTGCCCGCCGTTCTTGTTGTCGAATCCGAACTCGGAACCTCCCTCCTCCCCTGCCCGGTCTTTGCCGCCGGGACCGGTTCGGCGGAATCGCCGCTCGGAGTAGAAGACCGTACTGCCCGCATGCCCGCCCTCCCCGCGGAGCGTGCCCATCAAGTAGGCGTAGGCTTCGTTCAGGGCGATCATCTTCAGTTCCTGGATGGCCTTGCGGTCTTCGGGGAAGAAGTCCGGATGATGTTGCCGGGCCAGCTGCCAGTAGGCTCTCTTGATCTGCCTGCGGTCCGCTCCGGGTTGCAGACCGAGCTCCCGCCAGAAGAAGCTGTCGCTCATGTGACGATCCTCATTGACCGTGCGGAGAGCGGATCAGCAGCAGATCCCGCCCCACCCATACGTATTCCCAAGGCTCCGGCTCCGGGCCCTGCCGTACCGCTCCGGCCGGATAACTGGGAACAAAGCCGAAACGCTTGGCGTTGAGGTAGTTGTGTGCGGAAATCCAGGCGAACCCCTCGGTCTGCCGGAAGTCGGTAAAGGCGTGACCCCGGGATGGATCGGAGATATCGATGGTGTACCCGCTGTGGTGCTTCGAAAACCCGGGGATCGAGCTGTAGCGAAGCACCTCCTCGATCAACCGATCCGCCTCTCCGGCGGCGATTGCCGCCGCGTTGGTTTCCCGGCCCGTGCTTTGCATGCTCATCCGGCCCAGCTCTCTGAGAAATATTTGGCGCTGACGATCCACGGAGCGGTAGGCGGAAACCAGCTGGAGATCCACCCCCTCCGCCCGGGACGCAGCCTGCATTTCCCTGAAGCCGCTCATAGCCGTTTCCTGAAGCAAATGACGCCCCTCGGCAACCAGGGCGTTTTCATCGGCCTGCTGACGCAGTCGATAGCCCCGCTCGAGCGCCAGCTCAACGATGCGCCCGTCCGCCGCCGGGTCCCCCGTAATCGACGGTGCGTCTGCTATGGGTTCGGCCCGGGCATGGTCCAGTTTGTCGTACAGATCCTTGAAGCCGTTGGGGCTGTAGGTCTTGTAGCGCACAGCCTCATTCCATAGATTGTCCCCGGCCTTGATCCCGGCGGACCTGAGAAGCAGCTTTTCCGCCAGCTCTCGTGAAAACGCTTTGAGGGCGCTCAGATCCTGCAGCTGATCCTCTGGTGTCCCTTGAGAAAAGGATGTCAAGAACGCCCGTTCGGCGCCGAGGTCATAATCCGGGTGGCGCTGGATCTGATCCCGGCAGTGCTCGAGAATACTCCGGATTTCATGCATCAGCTGTTCTTCCTCGAGCCGCCGGGTTTCCCGCAGGTGCACGTACTGCCGCAGCGAATAGGCGCTGACGGCGATCAGCCCCAGCGCAACCAGCAGCAAAACGGCGTACAGTGCAAGTGATTTCGGACGCACGGTGCGATTCAATTCCTCCCCGTGTGGATCAGCTGCTTTGGGCCTGAATCGCCGTCATGGCGATCGTGTAGATGATATCAGTTACCGTGGCGCCGCGACTCAGGTCGTTGGCAGGTTTGGCCAGCCCCTGCATCACCGGACCGATTGCCGGAACATTGGCCGCTCTCTGCACCGCCTTGTAGGCGGTGTTCCCCGCATCCAGATCGGGAAAGATGTACACGGTGGCTTG
>Ga0180437_10012486_pt1 | contig 10030 bp, 9 predicted proteins | sample SS_ome_4_FD_132410 | JGI IMG/M metagenome (GOLD analysis project Ga0180437, IMG submission 132410) | Hypersaline lake sediment archaeal communities from the Salton Sea, California, USA - SS_3_D_1 metaG | ecosystem: Environmental > Aquatic > Non-marine Saline and Alkaline > Hypersaline > Sediment... | reverse complement strand
GGGGTTGCACGCCGCCAACGATGCGCTTCGTCTCAGAATTCTGGGATAAAAATGGGTTGTTTCAGCCCATAAACGGCGAGCCGTCTTGGTAGGACTAAAAGTAAACTACATCACACCATTCCGAGGTCTGAGTTTCAAACCACACCAATTGTTGTCCATCCAAAGAGTTAGGCAAAGGGCGTTTATGAAGAGGATGATTTCAAAGACCAGGCACGAGTCTTGCACTGATCCTACCATCTTGGGATTAGACCTAAGAAAAAAGTTCCTAAGTCGGCCCATGGCTCTCAACATTCCCTAGGCGGATATAGTGGTTTCATCCACTAGGGCTACCTTGATGCGTCGTTCAATTCACGCCCTAGTGGGTTGAGACTCCGATGAGCGAGTTTAAGCTTTCTTTTCCCGAGCATTTTCTCTCCATTTACCCTAGGGGTTTCTATGCAGAAAATATGCTTGAAAACCGTTACGATGGTTTCTCTTTGTATAGGGACAATTTTTCTAAAGGATTTCCCAGTTGCAATGTCGTTACCGTCATCGATGAGCCACGGTGTTCACGCATTCAGGCTTCCAGTCTAAATCAGAGTTATAGAGAGTATGGTGTTTAATCTCGCGTTCGATACGATGTAAACATTGATTTACTGAAAAAACTTTTTTTACTAACCTTCAAACAATCCGCCTGCTTATACCGTTCCCCCTCCTTGGTCTTTTTCGTTCGTCGTAGTTTCTTGTTGTCCGGACAATTCTATGCTTCAAGTATTTACCCCTCATACTCGAAATCTTCACGGTTACATGATCCAGTTTAGTTTTTATGCTCCCCCTCCTAGTTAGACGCGTCCTTCAGAGGCGTGTCTTTAGGCATATTTACCTAAAAAAGAGCCATTTTTCTCATGGATAGGATTTATGTCCAAGAGATTTTCATGTTTTTATATCTCGGATGATGGTCATGAAGAAAACGTTAAAAAAACAGCATATATAGGGATTCATTTTAACAAATTTGAGTCATTTCTCCGATCGCTTGTTTTACGCCTTATAGATAAAGTACCTTCAAAATTATGGATATGATCCATGTCCAATTCATTTTGGTCTCAAAACAGGGATTCAGGACCTCAAGAGGCCCCGAGAAATTTTCTTACCCTCAGAACTCAGCGACACGCGATAGTTTTTCTTGGTTTTTAACCCGAGCCTCCTCATCATCTTGGCCACGAGCCCCATGGGCTTCTCTTCTAAACGGTACAGGGGGGATGGGAGGGAATTTAACTGAGCCTCCAAAAAGGTATGGAGATATTCAGGGTTTAGATTTGTGTTCTCGGCTAGGGCCTTCATTTCAGTTGAACCTCCCAGCCTTTGAAGCGTTGAGAGGACAGTCGAGTTGATGTATAGGGCCTCGATTTTCTCCAAGTCTTTGGACTTTAGCTCTTGGAGCACTGGGATGTGGGGTTTCTCGATAGTTTTCCGTTCATTTAGGTTAGGGCATTTTCCTAGAAATTTCTCTATTCTTCGTCCGATCCGGTATCCTTGGGGCGTTAGACGCCATATATCGTAGGTATATCGACCGTTATACTCGATTATGGTGGGTTTTCCCCGTTGGCATTCTTTGGTGATGAGCCCTGCGTCCATGAGGTCGTTCAGCCAGTTGTGTAGGTCTTTTTTACTGTATTTTCTCTGGTGATCTTGGAGCAGGTGCTGCAGGTCTGGTGTCGTTAGTCCCTTGTCTTTGGCGTCGAAAAACATCTTATAGACTAGTCTCGCATTGCCGCTGTTCATGGGTTTTAGAGGCCCATCGAACAGTTCGTCTAGGTTTTGGGTCGTCAAACCTCGTTTTTCTGTTGTTTTAACTATATTTCCCATACATTTGATATTCAGGAATTTCCTGAATATTAATTTTGTGGTCTGAAACACGAAAAACCGTTTCCGGAACCCATATTTATAACCCCTAAAAATAAGGACGAAAGTGAGGAAGTTTGAAAAAACACAAAGTATACGTTACGCGCCAACTTTTCCCCGAAGCAATCAAAATAATCGAGGAAGTAGCGGATATAGAGGTCTTTAAAGGAGAAGACAAGCCCGTCCCCAGAGATCTTTTACTAAAAAAGGCTAGGGTAGTTGATGGGATAATCTCTCTCCTAACCGACAGCATCGACGAAGAGCTTATGGATCAAGCTGAAAACCTCAAAGTCGTGAGCAACTACGCCGTAGGATACAACAACATCAAAGTAGACGAGGCCACCAAGCGAGGAATCAGAATCACAAACACCCCAGGAGTCTTAACAGACACCACCGCGGATTGCACCTTCACGCTCATGATGGCGATAGCCAGACGAATAGTGGAGGCAGACAAGTACATCAGGAAAGGAAAATGGGTACACGCGTGGGGACCCAAAATGTTCGTAGGAGGAGACATCCACGGCAAAACGCTGGGCATCGTGGGAATGGGCAGGATAGGCTCCGCCATGGTGCCCAGAGCCAGAGGCTTCAACATGGACGTAGTCTACCACGACTGCGTCAGAAACCCCGACAAAGAGGAGGAGCTCAACATAGAGTGCAAGACGCTGGAGGAGCTGCTAAAGAGCTCCGACTTCGTCTCACTGCACGTCCCTCTGACACACGAGACACGCCACATGATCGGCGAGAAACAGCTCCGCATGATGAAGCCCACGGCCTACCTAGTGAACACCTCCCGCGGCCCAGTAATAAATGAGAAAGCACTATACAAGGCACTCAAGGAAGGTTGGATAGCAGGGGCAGCTCTGGACGTCCACGAGAAGGAGCCCACCGACCCAGACAGCCCGCTGATGGAGCTGGACAACATCATAGTCACGCCGCACATCGCCAGCGCCAGCGTCGAGACACGAACAAAGATGGCTGTGATAGCCGCTGCCAACTGCGCCGCCGTATTAAAGGGCGAGGAACCGCCGAACCTAGTGAATCCGGAGGTAAAGAAAGTCAAACCATTCGTTTAACCTTCTTTATCAAATAAAATCACACCCAATACCCCTAGGGTAAATGAAAGAAAGATCCCTCGTCCCTTTATCCAGTTTTCGGAACGCCACATACTCGAATATTTAACCGCGTCATGACAGGGAAAAAACCCCGTTTGTCACAGAAATCTGAGACCAAACCCGTTTAGGGGCTTAGAAGTCGCCTTCCCGGTGCCTCGCACCAAGCACCCTGATCATGTCCTCGACCATCGCCGGTAGATCGTAGTCAGGGCTCCAACCCCAATCCGCCCTCGCCGCAGAATCGTCAACGCTCTCAGGCCAAGAATCCGCGATATCTTGCCTATAGTCAGGCTCATACCTCACCTCGAACCCTGGGACATGCCTCTTGATCTCGGCCGCGAGCTCTCTTGGGCTAAAGCTGAGTGACCCCAGGTTATAGTCGCCATGGTGGTTGAGGCGGTACAGGGGCGCCTCCATGAGCGACACAAACGCCTTGAGGCAGTCAGACATGTACATCATGGGCAGCACCGCGTCCTCCCTCAGAAAACACGTATACTTCCCATGCTTGATGGCCTCGTAGAATATCTCCACCGCGTAGTCCGTCGTACCGCCCCCTGGCGGCGCCACGTTACTGATGATCCCCGGTAGCCTGGCGCCCCGGACGTCCACGCCGTGCTTCTCATAGTAGTAGTTACCCAGCAGCTCTCCCACCACCTTGGTGATACCGTACATCGTCCTGGGCTTCAAGACTGTCTCCTGGGGCGTCAAAACCCTCGGGGTCTCGGGCCCGAACGCGGCGATGGAGCTCGGGTGAAACACCCTGAGCCCCAGATCCTTGGCCGTGTTGAGCACGTTCATGAGACCGGCCACGTTGATCCTCCAAGCCAGGCCCGGCTTCTGCTCGCCGGTGGCGGAGAGGATCGCGGCTAGGTGAAAAACGGCGTCTACCTCGTGTTCCTTGATCAGACGCCTCACTTCGCCTTCATCGAGGACGTCGAGGGCCTCAAACGGGCCGTCCTGTTCAACGGCGGGCTGCCTGATGTCCGTGGCGACCACGTTCTCGTTACCGTACAGCTCGCGGAGCCTGGGCGTGAGCTCTGAGCCTATCTGGCCGAGGGCACCTGTGATAAATATGCTGTTGATTTGGTCTCCCATTTAGTACTCTAAGGAAATCGTTCGCTGGATACTTATTTTCTTCCCTATAGCCTTGTTAAGAATAACCGAACAGCTCATAGTCTCATAATTCTGGGACAAAAGCGGCTTGATCGAAAACCGTTAAAGGCTATTCGGCGTTCGATCCAGTGAAGGTATTCACATGAGAGATCCGACGGCGTTCCTTGAGAAGGAGTATAACGAGCTGGTGGAGAAGGCCCTCGACTGGAAGCTAAAAGAGGTCCAGGGGCCCAGCGAACCCGTGAGCGTGGTGGACGGCAGAGAGGTGATCATACTGTGCGCCAACAACTACCTGGGACTGACCACTCATCCCCGGCTCAATCAGGCGGCAGTCGACGCCGTGGAGGAGTACGGCGTGGGCTCGGGGGCGGTGAGAGCCATCTCGGGCACAATGGACCTGCACATGGAGCTGGAGAAACGCCTGGCAAGGTTCAAGAAAGCCGAGGCGTCCCTGACTTACCCCACGGGCTTCATGGCCAACAGCGGCCTCATCCCACAGCTTGTCGGGAAAGAGGACCTGATAGTCAGCGACGAGCTGAACCACGGCAGCATCATCGACGGCGTCAGGCTCTCCCGGGCCGACCGGGCCGTCTATAGACACAACGACACGGAGCACCTCGCAGTGGTCCTCGACGAGGCCGAGAGACACAGCCCTGAGTACAGGCGCATACTACTGATAACCGACGGCGTGTTCAGCATGGATGGCGACATGGCCCCCTTGGGTGAGGTCGCCAAACTCGGGGAAGAGCACGGCGCCATGGTATACGTAGACGACGCCCACGGCGAAGGCGTCCTCGGCGAGGGAGGCAGAGGTATAGTCAGCCACTTCGGCCTCACTCACAGGGAGGTCCACGTCGAGATGGGCACCTTCAGCAAGGCGTACGGCACCGTTGGCGGCCACATCTCCGGCGGCGACGCCCTGGTCAAGTTCGCGTGGAACAAGAGCAGAACATGGCTCCTCAGCAGCAGTCTCCCACCCGCCGTCGTCGCCGCCACCACCGCGGCTATCGACGTATTGGAGACCGAGCCTCAGCACGTCCAGAACCTATGGAAGAACACCGAGTACTTCAAGAAGGCGGTCAAGGACTTGGGCTTTGACACTGGGAACAGCCAGACCCCCATAATACCCATAATTGTCGGCGAAAGCCACAAGGCCAAGGCGCTGGCCGACAGGCTCTACCAGGAGGGGGTCTTCGTGGTCCCCATAGTGTACCCCATGGTGGCCCGAAACCTAGCCCGGATCAGGGTGCAGATGCACGCCAAGCTCACCATGGGACAGCTGGACACGGTAATCGAGAAGATGGAAGCCATAGGTAGGGACCTAGACATCATCGCTTGACTCCTCCTCCGTCTGGAAGAACGCGGTAAGCGGCATCCCCTTCTTCTCCTTGAGCACCTCGGAGCACGCCTGAGGGGACAGCAACCTGTACTCGTACCCGTAGGTCTTGAGCAGCGTCTCGGCTCCCCGTGCCAGCTCGGGGGCAACCAGTATGGCCCTCACCGGCCTGCCCTCGTCCAGGTCTATTACGTCCATGTACTTCTTGAGCTGGTTCACCGCGTCTTTGCCGGCCTTCACGCGTTTTATCTCCACGACGGTGAGCCTATTCTCATTATCGAAGCCTATTATATCGATGAACCCGGGGTCCACCTGCATCTCCTTGGTTATGGGCCTGAAACCCTCCTCCAGAAGCTCTGGCCTGTACAGTATGGCTTCCTGCATGTCTTTCTCGGAGGCGTAGAGGCTAAACTCGCCAGCGTCCACGAGGTCGAGAACCGCGACCAGAGCCACATCCGTGAAGGTGACCTCCATGGTCTCGTGCTCCTTTCGCCTGTAGACCCGGACCACCAGACCGTCGTCCTTGACCTTGGTCCGGAACAGGGAGCCGGCTGGCTGCCAGTTCACCGGCGAGTAGTCCTTGGGCCTGTGTACGAGGGCGGAGCCGTCGGGCTTGAAAAGTACCACGCGTTCACCGGGCTCCAGCCTGCTGCTGGCTCTGCCTTCGTAGTCCACGCTGCATCTGCCAGCGATTATGACGGTCCTGTGCCTGGAGACGCCTGTCTTGACGGCTTTCCCCGCCTCCCTGAGGGTGGGATTCTCCAGCACTATCTGTCTTCTAGGGTGCTCCAATCTGTTAGCCTACGGGTGTCACTATGGTGGTCCACGGGGCGTTCAATTTCTGGTCGTAGACCTTGAGGTGGTCGGTGGCGTAGCCCAGTAGGAACGTGTTGTGTCCCGGGTACAGCCTTTCGGGCTTGTAGGATACAAGCTTCTTCATGGAGGCTTTCCAGTCTTCGAGGCTGAAACCGGGGCCGTTTATGAAGCCCAGCCTACCGTTGGCGCCGGCGATGTCGCCAGTGAAGACGCTTCTGCGCCCGTCTTCTTCCATGAGTAGGCACATGCAGCCGGGAGTGTGTCCGGGCGTGTGCATGACCCTAAGCGTCACATCACCAATCTGGTAGGTGTCTCCGTCCCTCAGCGCCTCTTCCACTTTGGACGCCTCGAACTTCAAGCCACGCTCCAGAGCCATGTCGTATAGCATCAAATCCCCTCGCTCCTCTATGCCCTCCTTGTCGGCCTCGTGCGCCACAATCCTGCAGCCCGTCATCTCCTGGATGACGTAGTTTCCCCCGACGTGGTCGAAGTGGCAGTGAGTGTTGAACGCCGTGACTACGTCGCTGGGGTCGAACCCCATCTTCTCCACGTTTCCCAGGATCTCCTTCTCGCCGTTCCCTCCACCAGTGTCTACGAGGGCCAGCTCCGTTCCCCCGTCTATGAGGTAGACGTTGCAGTCCCCGGGCGGCGAGTAGCCGAACCCGTTTCCCCCGACGAGGTAGACCCGCTCGGTTATCTTCATACAATCAAACACTGCATTACCTGCCGAGGTCTTATAAGGTTCCTCCTAACAGGCGTCCGCGCTCAGCAGGTGGCCAAGAAAATGGTGGGTAGTTTACTCTTGGAAGGATTCCTTGAACCTTGCCTCCATCTCGGGATAGTATTTCTCGTTGAACTCCTCCAGCCTCTCTTGGTGCGTGAGCTTCACGTGGAAGCGTACCCCGCCGGGGCTGGCGGATTTGCGGTCACAGTATGGGCACTTGTACTCGGTTATCTGTGTGCTCAATGGGATGCAACACCGGATGGGTAATGTTCCCTTCAATATAATAGTGTTTACCGTAATTTACCTATAAACAACAGGGAAGCGTCGTCCATGGCACTAACCCGGCTATAAAGCCAACCGCAGACGCGCATCTTTTTAATCACCTGACGATAGAGAATACAGAAATGAGCGTGAAGGACAACAAGGTCACATGGATTACGTGCCCCGACTGTGGGTCCAAGATAGGTATAGTAATATCCGTGGGAAAGGGGACCCCCGCCGTCGTGCACGAGGAACCCGAGGCCGAAGAATGGCCGCCCGAAGAAGTGGACTTCAAGGCCAAGCTTGAGGCGGCTGGCGTGGACCTAGCGCTTGTAGACGTCGAGCAGAGCGAAGGAACCTTTACGGTCAGCCCCAAGAAGTTCCTAGGTGACTTGTGGGGACCTATAAACGACGCGATGAGAGAGCTAGGCGGCACCTGGATTAGGAACGGTAGAAACAGCCGCTGGGAGATAACGCTCGAAGAAACACAAGACTAGCTGCCTGAAAGAATATCCTTGATCACTTCTTTCACCCACATCCCTGTACCCGATGTTTTACCAACCTTCTCAAGGTACTCGCTCCAGTTCAGCCCAAGGGCTCGCCTCCACCGGGGATAAAACTCCTCTAAGCTGCCGTAAGCGGCTTGATGCCTTTCACAGTAGACAGAGTCTCCGCGTCCCTCTCTGCTGCAGACCCTACAACCATTCAAATTATCCAATTCACTTGCAGAGCCGCCGTCTACAGCCTCAGTTATGGCTGCCCCTATCATGCCCTCCATCTCCTTGAACTGGGCTAGTATGGGGCTGAGGGAATCTTTGACTCCCTCTACAACGGCTTCCGGGCTCTTCTCGCCCACCTGTATCTCCTCCAGGGACGTCTCCAGCTCCCGGGTCATCTCGACGCTCAGTATGCTTGGGCAGTACTCTTCAAGGGTCTCCGCGATGCGAAGCCCCAAGCCGGTTGCAGTGATCCTTTTTCCGGTGAGGTAGCCCCTCCTGTAGAGGGTGTCGATTATGTTCGCCCTGGTGGCCTTTGTTCCTATCTCGTGGTTTTCCATCTGCCTCAGCAGGCTGCTCGGGTTATACCTCTTGGGTGGCCTCGTGTACCTTCTCCTCGTCGAGAACTTGGTGACCGGGACCACCATCCCCGGCTCTATCTCGGGCAGCACCGTCTCCTTGTCCTCCACGTAGGGTGCGTATGTGTCGAGCCACCCCTTCTTGGTGGTCTTCACGCCTCTCATGTAGAAAAGGTGGCCGTTGACGTCCACCTCTGCGTCGATCTTCTCCCTAACCGCCGGTCTCCCGAGACACGAGAGAAACCGCTTCACTATTAGATCATATATCTTGGCCTCATCTTCTTTGAGCCGCCGTGGCTTGGCGCCTGTGGGATGAATGGCTGGGTGGGCCGGGTCGTCTTTCTTGCCTTGCCTTGGCCTTAAGCTCTTCCTGCTCAAGATTTCCCCGGCGGGCTTCGAGTAAGCCCGTTGTTCTCTGAGCTGTTCGAGGATCCCTCTGAGATCCAGCGCCGGTGGCAGGCGTTGGCTGCTTGTCCGAGGATAGCTGATGTACGTCCCGAGGTACAGCTTCTCCGCAGCCCGGAGGGTAGCAGTGGGGCTCATCTTGAAAACCCTGTATGCCTCCCTCTGGAGGTCCCCCAGGTTGAACGGGGGCGGAGGTAGAAGCCTTTCGCTCCCCTTGTCCACATGCACGACTTTTCCGTCTCTGCCCCTGCACTCGGAGGCCAGCTCCCTCGCGTTGACCTCCCTCTCCAGCCTCTTCTTCTCGTACTCCAGAGGTATGATCTCACCGGACACCATAGTCTCTGCGTTCACCCCCCAGTAAGGCATGGGTACATAGCCCCGTATGGCCGCCTCCCTCTCCTTGACGAAGCTGAGTGTGGGTCCCTGCACCCTGCCGATGCTGAGGGTCTTCTTTTCTCCTGACGCTTTCCTTACGGCCAGGGTCAGCGCCCTGCTCAGGTTTATGCCGAACAGCCAGTCCACCTCATGCCTCGTCTTACCGGCGGCGATGACTGGGTAGTCGAGCGTCGGCTCCAAGTTCTCCCAAGATTCAACCAGGTCCCTGCGGGTGAGGGTGCTGTACAGCATCCGTCTGGAGTTGACGAGACTGTACTCGCCTGCGGCATACCTTAGAACGTTGTAAGCGATCAGGCTCCCCTCCTGGTCGTAGTCGCAGGCGCTCACGAACCGATCCACGCCTTTCGACAGCGCCGATATAGTCTCTATGTAGGCGTTCACCCGTTTATTCGCCTTGTTGGCCTGACTCGCCTGAACCCACTTCATCTCGTAGACGGGGTAGGTCCACCCTACACCAACCTGTGTCAACGAGTAGAGGTGGCCCAGCGCTGAGACCACGAGTAGCGCGGCTTCCCCCCTCTTCGCAGCATAGTACTGAACACGCCCATACCGCAAGGAGACTGGTTGCCCCTTGTCGTCCAGAGCCTCTGCTATACGTTTAGCGGAGCTAGGTTTCTCGGTTATGACGAGGAAGCGTTCAGACAATCTACAGTTTAGCGGGGCAGCCAGACATTAATCCTTTGGGTGAACCAGATGACCTATGCACAACCTATTTCAGGCTCCCGACACCAGTCCCTGTGATGCAGCCGTTCACGGCAGTCTATACAGATGAAGGCGTGGTCGTTCCCATGAGGAGCGAGGCAGACAGCCTGTTCAACGACGGTTATGGAAGCCGGGAGGGCGGTGAACCGCTTACCCTTGACACGTGTGAGACACTTTACAACATTGACAGGGGAAAGATAGCCTTG
>Ga0180437_10012485_pt1 | contig 10031 bp, 10 predicted proteins | sample SS_ome_4_FD_132410 | JGI IMG/M metagenome (GOLD analysis project Ga0180437, IMG submission 132410) | Hypersaline lake sediment archaeal communities from the Salton Sea, California, USA - SS_3_D_1 metaG | ecosystem: Environmental > Aquatic > Non-marine Saline and Alkaline > Hypersaline >... | reverse complement strand
GCATGCAAAAGGTCGGGAATGTCGGATCGGAACCCCAGGAAGGCAATCTCCTCCGACAAGCCCAATTCCCGTGCCCGTCGCTCGTACTCTTGCCGCTGCGGTCCTTCGCCGATTGTGAGTATTTTGAAGGACGGGAGTTGACTCTTCAGAAGGGCAGCAGCACCTAGGAGTGTGTCGATTCCTTTTTCAGGAGAGGGGCGGCTGATTGCACAGATGGCGAACTTCCCATAGAGGCCCAATTCTTCTCTGAGCTTGTGGGGATCCTTCCGGGGATTTCGGTAAGGTATGGGGTCGATTCCGTTCGGAATGACGACGATCTTGCTCTCGTGGATGAATCCATAGGATAACAACACTTCACGGATCGACCAGGCTGGGACGAGAACCCTGTCGAGAAGCCATCGGTGGGTCAGGTGGTAGCGAAGCTTGTTGTGGATCGAGCTGCCCCCCTCCCTGCAGACGACGACGGGCCTTGGTCGCCTCCGGCACAGCCGGGAGGCCAGTCCTCCGATTCGGACGAACTTCTTCCGCTTCAGGCACACAAGGTCGATCTCGTATTGTGTCAAGATCCGGGCATAGATCAGGATCTCCCGAAGATTTCTGTCCCCTTTCAACTCTACCGGAATGACGTCCAGGCCTTGTTCCCGGCCGCGATCGAGCCACAGGCTGTGCGGCCTCCCACTCACAAGGACACTGTGACCTCGATCCTTCATGGCCCTGGCGACAGTAGTCATCCATTGTTCCACGCCCCCCCAGACCTCCTCCTCGATGGGATTCATGAAAAGCAGGTTCATCTTCCCTTTGTCCGCATTCACCTCAATCGAATCCACTGAGCGTAACTTTCCTGCGGATGTTCATTTGGTAAGTCCGGGATAGATGCTGACAAAGTTGTCAAGAGCCAGCAGGTCCTCCGGTCGATGTCGATGCAGCCTTGCGAAGCCTCAGGACTCTTTCGAAATGATCCACCAACTCCCTGGTGAGGTTCGCATAGTCGAAGCGGTTGATTCGATCCTGATCTGGATCATGGGGAACCCCACCGTCCCGCCATTGGCGATAGAGGTTCAGGACACCTGCAACAATCTCTTCCTCGTCGTCGATATTCCAGACGATGCCTGTACGAGTATGCTGGATCAGGTTCGCAAGATCGCTTGTCTTTCGGTTTAAGAGCAGGATCGGTTTGTTCATGGCCATGTATTCGAACACCTTTGCCGGATAGACGCCTTCCGTGGCCGGGGAATCGACCAGGGTTAGCAAGAGGGCGTGGCATCGGGAAAGACGCTCAAGGCTTTCCCTGTGAGGGAGGAAGCCATGGAAGCGGATCAGCCCTGCCTGTGCGGCAGGGGGAAATCGAGCAGTGACTTCTTCTAGACGGTCTTTCGAAGCAACGCTGAGATGTATCGGGATTCTCTCTTGCACCCAAATCCTGTGCAACGCAACCAGAATTGGGCGGAGCGTCTCGACCGGACTCACACTGCCATTGTACCCTATCGTGAAGGTGCCGTCCTGTCCGGATGCTTCCAGATTCAGGTTCTTTAAATCGTCGCTGTCGAAGCCGTTCGGCAGAAAGTGGAACCTTTTCTCAATCTGGGGAAACAAGGACCTGTATCTTCCCACCACGAACGGTGTGACGCAAAGGATGGAATCAGAACAGGAAAAGGCCTGCTTTTCGAGAGCCACGGCCCGCTCCGTATCCTTCTTGTCCATGTACATGTTAATGAGAAGGGATCGCGAAGGGTCAGGACGATGGGTCCGTCGAATTCCCTTCTCAAGGAAGGCACCATTGCCAAGGTGGAGAAAGGGCTAAGGTTGAAAAACAGGAGGTCCACTCTATGCTCGCGGAGCAGTCTCCGGATTGTCCTTTGGGCGAAGAAATTCCAGGGCTTGTGTCGGTCCGGGAAGAGGTATCGGTCTTGGAGAGGAGACAACCACTTGGCAATCTCTCCTCGCGTGATCTTCCGGTAGTCGTAATGGAAAGGGCGATGGACCGGCAGATCGGGAGGCAGCTCCGTCAGAAGCGAGGGATCCTGGACCTCCCGGGTGGAGCCGGGGGGTGTGGTCACCACGATGGGGCGCCAGCCGTAACTGGGCATGTACTTCACGAACTTTGTGACGCGCTGCACTCCGACCCCTCCTTGGGGAGGGAATCTCGCTGTGACGACGAGACAGGTCTTCATGGATGCTTTGCTCTTGCAGGGCGTTTCACCCATCTTAGCTCCGGTTGAAGCACTTTGTGCCATGAAGGCACAATCTTTCCGGCTATCGCCGTTTTCCGCGCGTCCGGAACGACCGTGTCAAGCCTCCCCCATCACGAGTCTCTCTTCTCAGTGGTCAAGACCCAAAATGCGATGGCATTCGGATGCTGATCCGTTCCGGCCGACCGCGTTGCAGGTCGGTCCCATATTCCCGTCACTCACCCCGACTCGCGCCTTGCCGACGCGGCGACTGAGCATCCTCGATGCCTCGCCGTATTCGCGACTCTGACCACTGAGCCGGATCCAGGTCCCAGAGACGATCGTCGTAGCGCTTCCGAATCTCCTTCCGAAGGGCTTCATCCATCCGCCTGCATTCCCGGATGTCTGCTTGTTTCACCTTCCTCCCAAACCTGGTGTTTGCACGAAGCCCTACCACGGATTCCAACTTGTTCTCGTCTACGTTTATCCGAAGGGCGTGGAACATGCCCGCAAGGCTTTCCTTCCGGTTCAGCTCTTCTGTCCGAATCGTGTGCCAGGCGAGATTGGAATAACGTTCTCGAACTTCCTTCGTGCGTGCCTGTATCTCGTACCAGTACCACAGGCACCGGTACAAATCATGTGAGAAGTGTGGATCCCGAAGCAGGATATCCGAAAGATCGATTCGATTGTCGTCATCTCCAGGATCAAGTAGGTAAAGCTTTCCGGTTCGTGTCTTGCCGGGTACAGAGGCGATCTCAAAGAAGGACTTGGCGACTTCCGCTGGATCACGGACTAAGTGAATGACACGAACCTTCTCCTTGAAGCAAGCAATCGCTTGTCCTGCGAAATTCTTCACGAACTGATGATTCGTTTCAACATAGTACTTCTTTCCGGTCGCCGACCTCTTGATGCGGATCCTTTTCTTCTTTTGGAACAAATCGTCAAAGTAGGCGTTCCGGTCCATTCCTGGCGGGTAGTCGCGATACATGATCGGCTCGGGCTCGTGGAAACAGGCTGCGCTTTCCGCTGCATCGAATACCCTGGCCAGGGTCTCAGAACCGCTTCTTCCGGTCGTAGCGACAAAGACGTATGCTTCCACATCCCTGCATAAAAGATCGAGGTACCGATCGTAAAGATTCACAAAGGTGGGATGATACCTGATCCTTTTCTCCAATCTCATCACGCACCCTTGTCTACTTCTTGGGAGTCATGCTTCATGGTCTGTCAGCCGTTCAACACGGCCGCGACTTCCGTCGCGATCATCGAGATCTGCCTGTCTGTTAGATAGGGATGCATCGGCAAGCTTACGATACGCCGGGCCGCCAATTCGGATGCCGGGAAATCCCCCTCCTCGTATCCGAGTCCGGCGAAAGCGGTCTGGAGGTGAAGGGGCTTGGGGTAGTACACGGCCGTGGGAATCCCCTTCGCCTTCAGTGCAGATTGCATGTCTTCCCTGCGATCCGTGAGTATGCTGTACTGGGCCCACGCGGACTGTAGTCCCTCCGGGATGTAAGGGGTCTGCAAGGCTTCATGGGGAGAGAGCCATTCTGTGTACAGTTTCGCTACACGATTTCTTGCCGCGAGCTCTTCGGGGAAGATCTCCAGCTTGGGTAGAAGAAGAGCGGCCTGCAGGGTGTCCATGCGCGCATTCAGGCCGATTCGGGCGTTGTCGTACTTGTCCCTGCCCTTTCCGTGAACCCGCACCGAGGTCATTCTTTCCGCCAGATCGCCGTCCTGTGTGAAGATCGCGCCGCCATCTCCGTAACAGCCGAGCGGTTTGGCAGGGAAGAAGGAGGTGCAACCGATGTCTCCAAGGGAACACGCCCTTTTCCCGTGAACCTCGGCCCCGAATGATTGGGCAGCGTCTTCGATTACAAAGAGACCGTGCTTGCTCGCGATCGCGTTGATCCGATCGTATTCAGCAGGCAGGCCGAACAGATCAACGGGTATGATAGCTTTGGGTTTCAGGGTCGTGGAGGATCTCTCGTGAAGAGCGGGCAACGGGTAGATTGCCGGATTGTTTTCCTTGCAGGCCAGGATCGCCTTTTCCAGGCACTCGGGACCCATGTTGAACGTTCTCGGATCGATGTCCACAAAGACCGGTGTGGCGCCCAGAAGAGAGACGACCTCGGCCGTGGAGATGAAGGTAAAGGACGGCGTGAAGATCGCGTCACCCGGCCCCACATCGTGGGCCATCAGGGCCATCAGGAGGGCATCTGTCCCGCTGGAACAACAGACAACGTGTTCGACGCCCGTATACTCGGCGAGCTTCTCTTCCAAAGCCTTGATTTCGGGCCCCATGATGTACTGGCCGTGGCGCAGAACGTTCGTGATGCCCTTTTCTATTTCGGAAAGGATACGATGCTGCTGCTTGGCAAGATCGACCAACGGGATCGGGCCCTCCGGCAGGCTCCTTCGATCATCACGATCCACAAAGGTCTGGGGATCCGCGGCCCTCTTGTCGTTGCGGAGAAGCTCTGGATCTCGACTCAGGATCTCCACGTCATCCGTAAAAGCATCGGCAGCGCAAAGCATCAGGGCGTTAAGGGGGTGCTCGCTCGCAAGGGCTCTTTCCGCATCGAAGCCGTAGGATGAAAGCACGCTCGTCTTCGCAAGGAATCCCCGCAAGGCGTCCCGTGCCTTCGAAGAAGCTGCCTCTTTGTCTGCATCCGCTCCTGCATTGCGTGCAGTTTCCTGAAAAGCCTCTTCCAACCGTTCGAGCAATGCGGGAAGACATGCGGCAACGAGCCAGACCCGACACTCACTCTGCAACGCCTTTTCGAAGGCCTCTTCTGCTGAGTGGCCGTGGGGTGGTCGCTTTACCAAGATGTCGACGGCAACGTCGACGTCGAGGATGATGTTATTCTTCATGGCTGGGTTCTTTCTCGACGATCTTGAGTCCCTTCGCTCCGTCCTCCCGAAATCGTGCCAGGACGGTCTCGTCCTTGTCGCAGATGAGTTTCAGTGCCCCCAGCTGGTGATGGACTCGCACGAGGTTCTTGCCCCAGTAGCCCGTTCCGATCACAGCCACACCCGGGGGGGAGTCACCAGAGGGGGTCTTGGGAGCGGTCATTTCTTTCTCCTCGCGCTGTCTGAACGTTCTGCTGAAACCGCAGCTTGCGCCTTGCGACCGCTCACCCCCTCTCTTGTGACCTGCTATTCCCAGGAATCGGGGGTGGGTTCCTCTGAGGGGGAGGCGGTCGCCATCTGTCGCTTGATCAGGAACTGTATCCTTTCCTGGTCCTCTGAACCTAAGTCCACGAATGCGATGCCCACCCGGAACGAATAGGGATGTTCCTCTGCGTTACGGTCGTACCAGACCACCTTTCCGACGAGCACGAGCGTCTGTTCGTCGTCAGGGACTTCGATCTCCAGATGGCATTGTTCAGCGGCCGTGGTTTCAGGGTGGAGGATGTGGAGAGAGCCGCTCTGGACGATGTTGGTCAGCATCCGCATGCCGCTCTGGGAGAGATCGTAGAGTTGGGCGGAATGGAACGGTGAGCTGACGTCCGGGCTGGAAGGCAGGTAGAGGCGAAACTTCAGGGGCAATTCCAGTCGATACCGTTTGAACCGCCGTCGATCAGTCTGCAACCGAGCCTCCCTTCCCGGCCCATCGCAGATATTCCTCTTTGACCCTTTCCAGCCATTGCCTGGAGGTTTCTTCGTTCTCGAACTTGAGCAGGTCAAAGACCTTCTCTTCCCCGGTGGCGGGATCCCGATAGTGCTTGTGGGGAGGCAACACCTCGATTTGGCCGCCTCTTTCCAGGATGTACCATCCCCGCAAGTACACACCGCTGAAGAGGGACACCTCGGCGACTGCAACGAGTTCGGGATCGGATTCGATCTTATGAAAACGGATTGCGTCCTTGGACATGGTTTCTCTTCGGCTGGCTTCAGTAGCCCCGGATCGGAGCGAGCAACAGGAATCCCTGCAGCGACTCGGCTTCCAGTTCCCAATCGGACAGCAGCTGTCGTACGGCCGTCTGCACGAAATACTGTGAAAGCATTCGACGTTTCTTCCTGAAGGAGACGACATGGGGCTCTTCCGGGATGCCCACCATCCTCCCCGCTTCCCTCGCGGCTGTCTCCAGGCCGCCGATCGCATCCACGAGGCCCAGTTCTTGTGCCCTCTTCCCGGTGTAGATCCTGCCGTCGGCGATTTCCTGTACCTCTTCTTGCTTCAACCGCCTGCTCTTTGACACAGCCTCGACAAACTGGTCGTATATCTCGTCGGAGACCTCCTGCAAGTAGCTTTCCTCTCTTTCCGTCATCTTGCGGTAAGGGGTGCCTGCGTCCTTGAACTTCCCACTCTTGATCACGGCGTTTTGCACGCCGATCTTCGACATCAGCTCCTGGAGGTTGCGCGTGTGGACAGCCACGCCGATACTGCCCGTGAGCGTGCCCGGGTTTGCAAAGATCTTCTCCGCAGCACTCGCAATGTAATATCCCCCCGAGGCTGCAACCGATCCCAAGGAAGCGACAACCGGTTTTACCTCCCGCGCCCGATGAATCGCCTCGTGGATCTCCTGGGAGGGCGCCACGCTGCCCCCGGGAGAATCGACGCGAACCAGAATAGCCTTTACGTTGGTGGTCTTCCGGAATCGTTGGATTTGCTCTACATAGGGCTTGGGGGAGAGGATGATCCCCTTGATTTCAACCAACCCTACAAGCTTCTTGTGGATGCGGAGAACGATCCGCTCGAACATATTGTGGCCTTTTCCGGGGTTCGGGAGAGCCGGGCAAGCGTTGCGAGAAAAGGAACAAAGAGACCTCTCCCGTCCGCCTCTTTACGTCCTCTTTGGGGCCTTTTCTGATCATAGCGACAACCGATTTCGTTTGTCAATCGGGCAAGTTGATACGAAAATCAGCAATATGTTATCTTATGCGTTCGTGACGAGCGCAAGGGGTATGTTCATGAAGGTGGACAGAAAAGAGGTCGAATACGTTGCCATGCTGGCGAGAATCGAGCTCAGTGAGGACGAGAAGGACCTGTATTCGGAGCAGCTGAGCACGATCCTGGACTTCTTCGATCGTCTGAAGGAAGTCGATACCGAGAATGTTCCGCCTACTTCTCATGTCCTTGATTTGGTCAATGCCTACCGTCCCGATCAGGTTCGTCCCAGTCCGGGCGTGGAGGCCGTGTTACGGAATGCGCCGGATCGGGCGAATCGCTTCTTCCGGGTCCCCAAAATCCTCGATTGAACCGTAAGTAGACAGGCAACCAGGGTTCGGTAGCAAGGGGTTTGCAGCATGGATCTGTACGAAGAGACCATCCAGGGCCTGCATGGGAGACTGAAGCGGCGAGAGGTCAGCTCAGAGGAGGTGACCCGGTGCCTCCTGGATCGAATTTCTAAGCTGAATCAAGAGGTTAACGCCTACGTTACGGTCGAGGGCGAGGCGGCTCTGGAGCAGGCCAAGGAGGCGGACAAGCGGTTTGCGAAGGGGGAGGTTTCGAGCGCCCTTTGCGGTATCCCGGTGGCGATCAAGGACAACATGAACACTGAGGGGATCCGCACGACCTGCGCCTCCAGGATACTCGAGAACTTCATCCCCCCCTTCGACGGGACGGCAGTCCGAAAGCTGCGTGAGGCAGGGGCGGTGTTCCTGGGCAAGACGAACATGGATGAGTTTGCCATGGGTTCCTCGACGGAGCACAGTATTTTCGGTCCGTGCCGGAACCCCTATGACCGCGAACGGGTCACGGGGGGTTCGAGTGGAGGATCCGCATGCGCGGTTGCCATGGACATGTGCATCGGGGCGACGGGGTCGGACACGGGAGGGTCGATCCGACAGCCGGCCTCGTACTGCGGGGTGGTCGGGATGAAGCCGACCTACGGTCGGGTCAGCCGGTTTGGCCTCGTTGCGTTCGCATCGAGCCTGGATCAAATCGGGCCGATTGCCAAGGATGTGACCGACTTAAGTCTCCTGCTCGAAGTCCTCTGTGGCTACGATCCCCTCGACTCCACGAGTGTCGATGCGGATGTGCCGGACTTCACCTCCTTCCTGACCGGCGATGTCACGGGGTTGCGCATCGGCATCCCAAAGGAGTATTTCATCGAGGGGCTGGACGCTGAAGTGGAGGAGGCGATCCGCAACGGGATCCGCACCTTCGAGAAGGAGGGGGCGGTCGCTGTCGAGATATCCCTGCCTCACACTTCGTACGGGATTCCGGTCTACTATCTGATCGCCACGGCAGAAGCCAGCTCGAATTTGGCCAGGTACGATGGTGTGAAGTACGGTTTTCGTTCAAGGGCTTCCTCGGACACGCTCAGGCAGATGTACCACCGGACCCGGTCGGAAGGATTCGGAACCGAGGTGAAGCGCCGGATCATGCTGGGTACGTATGCACTGAGCTCGGGGTACTACGATGCCTACTACCGCAAGGCACAGCAGGTGCGTACACTGATCCGGCAGGATTTCGTGGACGCCTTCGAGCACTGCGACGTCATCATGACCCCGACGGCACCCTCGCCGGCCTTCCGGATCGGCGAAAAGACGGATGACCCTTTGCAGATGTACCTTCTTGATATTTTTACCACATCCGTAAACCTGGCGGGGCTGCCCGGCCTGAGCCTTCCTTGCGGATACACGGCAGAGGGGCTCCCCGTGGGCATGCAGCTTCTGGGGAAGTATTTTGACGAGGGGACGGTCCTAAAGGCGGCCTTTGCTTTTGAGCAGCAAACCCGTTCGATGAGGAGAAAGCCTTAAGGGTTCGCGAGAAGGCGAAGCTATCTCGCGTAAGCCCTAACACCAAGGAAAGGCCATGGAATACGAAGCGGTCATCGGGCTCGAGATTCACGCGCAACTCCTGACAGAGAGCAAGATCTTCTGCGGCTGTTCCACGAAGTTCGGGGCCGAGCCGAATGAAAACACCTGCCCGATCTGTACGGGGATGCCCGGGGTGCTCCCGGTCCTGAATCGGAAGGTGGTGGAGTTGGCTCTTCGAACCGCAGTCGCCTTGCAAGGGGAGATCGCGCCGCGGTCCGTCTTTGCTCGTAAGAACTATTTTTATCCGGATCTGCCCAAGGGATATCAGATTTCTCAGTACGAAGCGCCCCTGTCCCAGGGCGGCTACGTCGAGATCGAAAACAATGGGGAGACCCGGCGTGTCGGCATCACGCGGGTCCACCTGGAAGAGGATGCGGGCAAGCTCGTTTACGAAGGCACGATGGAGAAGGCGGATGCTGGGTTCGTAGACCTGAACCGGACCGGTGTGCCCCTGATCGAAATCGTTACGGAGCCGGAACTCCGAAGCCCGGAGGAGGCGGGGGCGTTTCTCCGGAAGCTGAGAAGCATCTTGCGCTACCTGGAGGTCTGCGATGGAAACATGGAGCAGGGTAGCCTGCGCTGTGATGCCAACGTGTCGGTCCGGCCTGTAGGCTCCAAGGGCCTTGGGGTGAAGACCGAGCTGAAGAACATGAACTCCTTCCGGTTCGTGGAGCGTGCCCTGGAATACGAGATCCAGAGGCAGATCGCAACGCTGGAGGATGGTGAGGAAGTCGTCCAGGAAACCCGCCTGTGGGATGCCTCGAAGAACGCCACGTTGGGCATGCGGAGCAAAGAAGAGGCTCACGATTACCGGTACTTCCCCGACCCGGACCTCGTGCCGTTCGAAATCGATGCCGAGGGTGTGGAGGAAGCCCGGAAGAACCTCCCGGAATTGCCGGACGAAAAGGAGAATCGGTTTGTGGAGCAGTATCAGCTTCCGAGAGCTGATGCGCGAACGCTGACGGCATCGGTGGAGCTGGCCGACTACTTTGAACGGACCGTCGCTGGTTTCCCTCGGGCCAAGAAGGTCAGCAACTGGATCCTGACCGAGCTTCTCCGGGAACTCAACAGGGACGATCGGGAAATCGATCAATG
>Ga0180437_10012484_pt1 | contig 10031 bp, 9 predicted proteins | sample SS_ome_4_FD_132410 | JGI IMG/M metagenome (GOLD analysis project Ga0180437, IMG submission 132410) | Hypersaline lake sediment archaeal communities from the Salton Sea, California, USA - SS_3_D_1 metaG | ecosystem: Environmental > Aquatic > Non-marine Saline and Alkaline > Hypersaline > Sediment... | reverse complement strand
TAAAGACGATAAGCAGGGAATAATCTCAACACATACAAATGATACATTCAACGTTAGTGATCTCAAGCCCACATCCCCAGGCAAAGAAGAAGTAAAGACAATAATAACAGAACTAAACATAGCCCCACTATTCAAACAGAACTTCAAAAGAAATGTAGAACCTGGCCAGTACGACCTATATGTCTCAGTAGGAAAGTTAGATGCTACTCCAACAATACATCTGCCACATAACAACAAAGATGACAATAGACGTTACAGACTCGGCAAGATAAACCTACTCCCACGCTAGTGCGCACGATTACATCCGCTCCCTACACGTGGAGAGATTGATGCCGTAGCGTTCCTCCCTGATCTGAACCGTTGACCGAGCGTAAGCAACACCATTCGTTTCAACGTTCGAAAAATGCGGTAAATTCAATCAGTACAAACGATTCGAACCGCCACTGCAAAACAGCCAAAACAGCATGTACCGTTCTAAGACGGTATGAAGCGGTAGAAAGATATTTGGAGTGATTGTGTCGTAGGACTCGAATTCTCCTTCGGCGAATCTTCGACTCTCCTTCGGCGAGTCTTCGACCTACAACCTAGCGGTTAATCCGCCTTAGGCGGACCGAAAAGCCCAAAAGTCTATTATTTTCAGTATCTTAGCAAGTTTTTACATTTTCGCAAGAGTTCGCATTCTTTCGCGTTTCTTCGCATCTTATCGCGGTATTTAAAACGCAAAACGGTATAAAACGGTAGTGGAATTCTTCGCGTTTTGCAGGTCAAAGAGATCCGGGCACTTTGGGAGCCAAGTCAAGCGTGCAATTCTTGCAGGCCATGGCCAGGAATCCGGCGAGCGACAAATGGGACTTAGATTTGCTCGGGCCCATCCAGGATATTATTCCTTCGCTTCATGTTTACTCAAGAGTTCAGCGATTGCAGTATGACCTGCATATTTTGCCAGTGCCAGAGGTGTATGACCTGTTGTGAGTTGTGCCTCGATAGATGCTTTTTTGTCAATTAGTAGCTCCACTACATCCATATGCCCGTATTGCGCTGCATAATGCAGGGGCGTGTAGCCGTACGCCTGATCGTCTATGTTGACGTCTGCACCATTGTCAAGCAAGACTTCTATTACCTCTTTGTTTCCTTCTGCGGACGCACGGAGTAAAGGAGTCTGACCGTTGTCGGACCTGATTTCGACATCTGCTCCCTTAGCTACAAGCATCCTCGCCACTTCATCGCTGCCTCCGATCGCTGCAAAGTGCAGGGGTGTCCAGCCGTTACGGTTTCCAGCATTAGTGTTAGCGTCAGAATCGATAAGGTACTGGGCAACTGCCTCATTGCCTGCCATCGCCGCATAGTGGAGCGGAGTACCATCATCATCTTTCGCATCTACCTCTATCCCACCTTCAATCAGGCTCTTGACTGCCTCAAGGTCCCCGCGATAAGCAGCCAAGTGGATCTTGGGAATGTCGGCACCATGTGCATACAGAAACTCGACGATTTCTTTATAGTTTCGTCCCAGCGCTAAGCTTTTGGCCGTTCGGTCTTTGTGGCCTTCTTTCTGTATCTTTGCGTTGACATCGGCGCCCTTGGCAACCAATAATTTAACCATGTGTAGTTTACCTTTGTCCGCTGCCAATTGCAGCGATGTGGATCCGTTTTCATCGAGCCCTGCCTTCGTATCAATGTTGGCCCCTTTGTTTAGCAGTAATTCCGCCACATCTATATGGCCCATTGACGCGGCCCTATGCAGTGGCGTCTTACCATTTTCGTCCCTCTGGTTAACATTGGCCTGCTGTTCAATCAGTTCTCTTACTTTCTCAATATCACCGGCGCCTGCAGCATAGGATAATGTCCCAGTCGCTCCATATTTAGACAGGAGATCGATAATTTCATCGTCACCTCTTTGGTATGCTATGTACAAAGATGTCCGGTTGTACTTGTCCTTTGCATTAACATCGGCACCGTTCGTGGCCAAGAGTTCTATCATTTCAGCATGACCTAAATGGGTTGCTATGAATAAAGATGTCCGGCCGTCCTTATCCTTCGCATTGACATCGGCACCGTTCGCAACCAAAAATCCCATGATTTCAGCATCATCTAGTGCGGTTGCCATGTACAAAGGTGTCCGGCCGTCCTTGTCCTTAGCATTGACATCAGCACCGTTCGTGGCCAAAATTTCTACAACCTTAGGGTAATTCTTGCTAACTGCTCGAAAAAGTGGTGTCCGGCCGTACTTGTCCCTTGCATTTACATCAGCACCGTTCGTGGCCAAAAGTCCTACAACCTTAGGGTGATTCTTGTCAACTGCTCGATAAAGAGGTGCCCGATCAGAGCCATCTTCGGCATTGAGATCGGCACCGCTGCCTATCAGCAGTTCTACAATTTCCAAGTGGCCGACCCAAGCCGCATCATGAAGGCCTGTCTTGCCACCATTGTCTTTTGCATTTACCTCGGCACCTTTGGCTAATAGCAGTTCAACTAGTCCTTTGTGACCGTTGACCGCAGCGTAGTGCAGCGGCGGATCGTTCCACTGGCCACCTGCGTTTACGTCTGCGCCTTTAGCGATAAGGAACTCAACGGTGGCTCTTTGGCTTGTGAACGTAGCCCAGTGCAAAGGTGTCCAATTGAATTGATCGTCCTTTATATTGACGTCGGTCCCCTGGTCCAGAAAACGTTCAACTACGGTTAAATCCCCTCGCCAGGCCGCAAAGTGGAAATCGGAAACTTTGGCGCCTTTTGCAATGAGGAAATCCACCAGCTCAACATTTCCGTAACCCACTGCATAGCGAAAGGCCGTCCAGCCTTCATAGTCCTCTCTATTGAAATCAGCCCCGTGGTTGACAAGAAGCTTGGCCACCTCTGTGTCATTACTCCGAATAGCATAGTGAATCGGCGGAGATTCATCCTTCCGCACATGGTTGACATCGGCGCCGTTGTTAATCAGAAGTTTTACCGTGTCCCAGTGCTTGTTCCAAAAAGCTTCGTACATAGGCGTACTGTCGTATCCGCTTAAGGCATTTACATCAGCGCCGTTTACAATAAGCACTTCTGCAACCTCTACATTACCTCGATTGCAAGCACTGTGTAGAGGCGTCCAGCGGTTTTTACCTTTGATCGCGTCCACATCCGCGCCGCTATCCAGGAGTAATTCCACTATATCTTTGTGACCTTCCCAAGCCGCTGCATGTAAAGGTTGACCATTCGCATTAATGTCGGCTCCCTCTTTGATAAGCAGCTCAACCAGTTCCTTATGGCCGTTTCTGCAAGCTATTGTGAGGGCAGTCTCACCATTTTCATCTTCCTCGTCTACCTCTACACCTTCCGAAATGAGCGACTTGGCCAGTGCAACATCACCTTCAGCTAAAGCCTTATGGAGTGCTTTTTCGGACTTCTTTTGCCCGTCAACCGCAACGTCTACTGGCTTTGCGGGCCGAGTCTGCGCACACGCCAATCCAATAGCCAGACATGCTATCAAGATGCTCATTGTTAAAGCCCAAGTTACTCCGGCCCTTGGATTAACACGGCTGTCTTTTAGGATGCGGCGGACCCTAGCAGCCACTCCCTTCCCACTGTGGACGACCGCAGGTACAAACGCCGCTTGCTTCTGAGGCTTGAAGTTGAGCAGCGACTGAGCATAGTCCTCACAAGGTTCCCCGCCGGCAACTACCCAGTCATCACAAGCCTGCTCGCTGAACCTTACCATCAGTTTCTTTGCCAACCACACCAGCGGATTCCACGGCAGGATACAGACGACCAACTCTGCAATCAAGCCGCTTACATGGTCCAATCGCCGCCAATGAGCCAGTTCATGAGATATCACACCGACCCAATCAACTGCATCATCCAAATCGCTGGGTATTACGAGAATCGGTGTTCGGCTCCAACACCATATCACAGGACTACGTATACCCCTGCTGACCCGAACCTGTAGTCTCTTGGCGATGCCAAGTCTTGCTCTCGCAAAATCTGCAGCTTGCTCAACTTGCCCGATAACCTCAGATTGTGCCCGTCGCAGCAATAGGACTCCGTTGACTATGGAAACAAACAATCGCCCCAACAAGAGCAACGTAGCTATCACCCATCCGCACAACATAATTGTTCGCCATGGAATGTTGATGTCATTCGACGTGGTTTCGACCAATGTTGACTCTATAGGCCCTATGTCCACCTTCTTGCTCGATACGTCTGCTGACGATACATGAGAGACAGTCGGCATTTCCAACATTGACTGTGGCCTGAACATGCTGGACTCTGTCGCAAACAACCCCAACTCAAAATGCTTAACAGCAACACTCATAGCAGGCACGAGGACCACGGCAATCATCGCAAGAAAAAGCACCTGAGAAGCTCTGGCTGGCCGGCGTCTCAAAAGGAAGCTGCCAATAAGCCCGATCAAAGCGAACAATGTACTTTGCCAAATGCAACTCCAAAGCGACAGATCATCCAGGAATAGGTCGTGCATCATCTCTTTCTCTCCTTTCGCTTCCTATTGATTAACTGTTGAAGCTCTTGAAGCTCTTGATCAGTTAGCTCATCTTCCTCCACTAGCTGGCGGAACAGCACAAGAGTATTGCCATTAAACATCCGCTGCACGAACTTACGGACCGAACCAGCTCCGGCTTGTGACCGAGTCCGTGTCGGCAGGTAGATATTCTTAGTGCCCTCAACTCGATGTCGCAGCCATCCACCCTGCTCAAGCCTCTGCATGGCTGTAAGAACAGTTGTGTATGCCAACTCCTTCTTCTGGCACAGCTGCCTCCATACTTGGCGCACACTTGCTTCCCCGAATTCCCATACTATTTCGATTACCGCACGCTGTAATTCGCCGAAGTGGTCAAGTGATTTCTTGCCCATAAACAACCTCTCTTTCATCTGCCAAGGCATTACTTCTCTTTACCTCTTACTGAGGTACTACATAACGGAGTAGATGTCAATGAGAAAATTGGGGAGTTTTGAAAATATTTCTCTGAATCCTGCTCTTGCCGGCAAAAACGGGGAAAAAGAGGAAGAAATATTTGCCAATTTCAGAGCTGGCTGATTCTCAACCTACACTATTCACCTACGCTCTCACGGTTGTGTTTGCGGGTAGTGGCGAGGGCCAGTTTAGCAACTACTTTCGTGTGGCTGTAGACGATTCCGGCAACGTCTATGTTGCTGATATTCTTTACAATCGCATCCAGAAGTTTTCAGCATCGCAGCAAATCACTGGAGGCAGTATGGTAGGGGACATGGGAATTTACTGAGTAGTCGTCAAACGTTGAAGACTTCCCAACAGGGCAAGATGAACTTTGCCCTCATTTATTCCGAGGGCCGCCGTAGTATAGATAGGCACGCCCTTGGTTTGCCCCGGCTTTGTATCCGTAGGCTCCAATGACAAGATCATCGAAGCCGTCGTTGTTGACATCGCCGCAAGCAAATTCATAGCCAAACGCATCCTTGGGATCATCTCCTGTGAAAATCCTGCCTGGTTTTGGGTCAGGAGCGGTCAGTTCCTTGCACCAATAGACGTATACCCTGCCAATCCATTGTCCAGAGCCGTGGGCTCCAATGACCAAATCGTTCACATGGTCACCGTCGATATCGCCACAGGCCACTTGAAAGAAATGCGAAAAAATTACTGAGGGATAATCCCTCAATGTCCTGTGAAAAACTGGGGAAGAAACTGGGTTGCCACAAATCAACAGTTACCCGACTGAATGCCTGGATAAAGAATAGGCAGGAGCTCAAATCACGCACACAGGAGGCGCCGGATGGTTTCAAACGGAGTGGGGACACAGACGGCCCGGATATAGAATCTGTCGGCACAGGCCCTCAAGCTGAACACCTGGATATCAAAGAACTGATAGAAAATTCCGACGATCTTCCCGACGCAAAAACCATAATAGAGAAACTTGGTCTTGTCGATGACGATAACGAAAAGGCTGAACAAAACGCGAAGCAGTTAGTAAAAGAAACCCTACATCATTTCCCTGAACTTATCGAAAATACACCTGAATAGACTTCAAATCTCATGTGGCACGTTGCACAGTGCAACGAGTTTTGCAACAACTCATTCTGCAACAAAATCATCATAATCCCTTTTGAATCAAGTTTTTAGAGATTAGAGCCTGCGCGCGGATAGTGGTTTTCTGCAACAAGGTCCCTGCTGGTGTGTGAAGAATATTTGAAAGGAAAAATATGGCTTTGAATATTGTTGAAAGAGAATTTTTGAAAGTTCTCAAGCCTCAATTGGCAGACGCAATAAAAAGCGGAGAGCCAGACCGAGCGGCAAGTTTCGCAAGGGAAATCGCAAAGCTCCAGCGAAAGAAACAGCAACGCAGAAGGGGTGGTGTTCAGTGCACAACATAATAAAAAAAGCCCGCGCTCGGTGTAGGCCGGGGCAACGGGCAAGGACGAATCATACTTTAACCTACCAGCGACTTTCAGTCTCGTCAAGCCCGAACCATAAATTTTTTCTGACAATGGGCCGCCGTGTGTGTACGCGGCCTGCGAATTGGAACGCACGTTTGCGCAGATAGCAAGGAGATTTACAATGAATACAAGGGCTATTCGACTCGATCTGATTTCGCTCGAAGAAGGAACGCAACAACGTCCACTCGATGAAGATGTCGTTTCGCGATACCTAAGCCTGATGGCTGATGGCACGAAGTGTTCACCTGTCGAGGCCGTCTCAGACGGTGTGAATTTCTGGCTTTGGGACGGCTTTCACCGATGCGAATGCGCCTATCGCCGGGGGGATAAGACCATCGCAGCCTACGTGGCCAAAGGCACACTCCGAGATGCAATCTGGCTATCGTTTTCGGCCAACAGGGATCACGGCTTACCGAGACAACGTGGCGTCGCCCAAAAGATTGTCGAGCAGATTCTTACCGACAAGGCTTGGGCGAAAAAATCTCTTTCGGCCATAGCTCGGCACGTCGGTGTCACGCAAGGATATGTCTCCCAAATCAAGGGCAACCTATCGGCGCATGGTATTAGTACTAATACGATAGGACCCCGTTCTGGGGCTGAAAATGAGGATTCGCCGGCTGATCCGGCGCCGCAAGTAGAGCGCGATGAGCCAATCGAGGTCGAGCGTGCCGGCACCACCTACACTCAGAAATCACGAGAGCGCCGGCCTACACGGCGGCCGGATGGAAAAGACAATGCGTCGATCCCAGCCTTTGAATCGCGGATCGACAAAATCAATGCCCAAAGCAGGTCGTTAACAAGGCAGTTGATGCACCTACGCAGTCAAATGGAAAAATATGCTGTTGAGGAGCTTCGCGGAGTCAAAGTCTGGCTGGCCGGAAGTGCCATCAAGCAGCTTCTCGCCGAGTTGGAGCGCATCAAGCTAGCCGAAAGTCAAGAGCTTGCGCCCGAGGGTCCACTGCAGGATATGGTCGGCAGGGTTATTCCCGAACACCTGCGAGAGCTATACAACAGCCGGGATATGATTCGCCGGTACGTGAACGATCTACAACGTCTCAAGCGGGCCGTAACCGAGCGTATCGACGCCCGCGACCCTGCCTTGTTTCGGCTCAATACCAACGCTTTCCAAGTCCACTTTGAAAATTTACCCCGGACGCTCAAAGCGGCAATGCCTCATGCCGTTTGTCCGTATTGCGGCGGGGACGCGGAGGATTGCCGGCCCTGCAAAGGTTACGGTCTATTGAGTAAGCTTGATTATGAGGCCGCACCGAAGGAGTTGAAGGCATGATTGCGACAGCAACGTTAACCGAGATAATACCGCGACCGTATCAAACTGAAGCCCTGGACGGCATACGCAGCGCATTTCAACAACACGACTCCGCGCTTTTGGTTATGGCAACGGGGCTGGGTAAGACAATCACCTTTTCGGAATTGTCCGGTGAGTTTATGTCTTTGGGTAGGATTATGGTTCTGGCTCACAGAGAAGAACTAATCTCTCAGGCTTATGATAAACTCTTAAAAATCACGGGATGCGCCCCGGATGTCGAGATGGCTGACTATCGTGCTAATGCCTACGGTGTGTTTCGTTCGCAAGTCGTTGTCAGTACAATCCAGACTCAAATCTCCGGCATGGGCGGCAAGGGCCGCATGTCGAAATTCGATCCCGACGAATTCAGCCTGCTCATCATCGACGAGGCCCACCATAGCGCGGCTAAGTCATATCGACGTGTCATCGACTACTACCGTCAAAATCCGAAACTGAAAGTTCTGGGTGTGACCGCCACGCCGGACAGAGCCGATGAAAAGGCGCTAGGCCAGATATTTGAATCTGTGGCTTACGAATTCGATATCCGTGCGGGAGTTGATGCCGGATGGTTGGTCCCGATCCGCCAGCAATCGGTCTATGTCAATGGTCTTGATTATTCCAACATCCGGACCACCGCCGGCGATCTAAACGGCAAGGATCTGGCGCGGGTCTTGGAGTTCGAGGAAGCTCTGCATGGTATCGCCAGTCCGACGATAGAGTTGTGCGGGGACCGAAAGGCACTTGTTTTCGCTGCGTCCCTGGCGCAGGCCGAAAGATTGACAGAAATCTTAAACAGGCACAAAGACGGCTCTGCAAGATGGGTGCACGGCGGCACACCCAAAGATACGCCACTCTGTGACCGACCCGACTGGTGTTCGGTTTCCGAGAACGGGCAGGTCGTCTGTTGTATGCGAGTCGAATCATCGAAGCCCTGCAAATCGGGCGGATGGTTCCATAATCTTAGTGAGCTCGTCAAGTACAAACCGGCGCCGAAACGCGAGGTTGCTCAGGTCAAAGAGTTCACCGCCGCCGCTTCTCAGTATGTCGATAACATTACAGATTACACGCCGCTTGCGAACGAATTGGGAGTATCCGCCCGATCCCTGGAACGCTTAGATGTTGGGTGGAATGGGAACTGGACATTCCCGATGCGAGACGGGCAGGAAAGAATTATTGGGATTCGTGTTCGAGGCACAAAAGGCAAGTGGTGCATTCGGGGTAGTCACAACGGCTTGTTCTGGCCCGAAGGAGTCTATTCAGGTAGTGATTGGCCGCTGGTAATTGCCGAGGGGCCTACCGACGTCGCCGCACTGCTCGATATGGAGTTCGACGCCATCGGCAGACCGTCTTGCCTGGGCGGCGCTGATCATATCGTCGAGTTTCTAAAAGGCCGCCGGCGCGATGTAGTCATTATGGCCGATAGGGATGAACCAAAGAATCGCCCGGATGGTTCTGTGTGGTATCCTGGCCAGGAAGGCGCTGCAAAGCTCAGCCGGGCGGTACTGCCCCTTGTGAAGAGCCTCAGAATCGTCAAACCACCGTTCCACAAGGATATCAGAGAATGGCGCAGGGCGGGCGCGACAAAGCAGGTAGTCGAGAGCATCATTAGGAACACGGGGTATGTAGCATGATTTACCGAGTCAAAGACTGGGACAAGCATTACGAAAAGGCCCAGACCCGTAAATGCAAAGACATGAAGTGGGTTGCCATCCCGAATAAACATGATGGAGCAGGTTATGCCATCGTAGCGGCGCATGAGAGAAGTTGTGAGTTGTTTGCAGCGTGGATTTTGATTCTTCAGACCGCAAGCAAGATGGCAACGCGCGGTTTGCTCTATAAGGACGGTAGGGCAATAACACCGAAGGACATGTCAAGACGGACCCGTTTTCCCGAAGACATATTCCACTTGGCGTTTACCGTGCTTATTGAATCCGACATAGGCTGGCTTGAACGTGTTGCGGGCGATGGGATTATCGAAGACGGATTTTATGCCGAGGATACGGGCAAGATTCTCGCTCAGAAAAAGGGTGGTTTATTAAGGAAATGTCACGATTATTTTTTGGATGCGGTAATTTACCGAGATGATTTTGAAATTACCTATCTTAATGCAGCAAAGGTGCGATTTTGGCCGAATAATGCAGAAAAACGGCCTCACTACCACCGCACTACCAGTCCGCTACCACTCCGGTGGAACTACAGGGCAGGACAAGACACAAAAATACAGTAAAGATTATCAGTAAAGGGGAACTATAGGTATACGTTATTAATAGGTCTAAGAAAGGAAACTGAAAAATGGAAGAACTTGAATCAGAAGGCCGAAGGT
>Ga0180437_10012483_pt1 | contig 10031 bp, 12 predicted proteins | sample SS_ome_4_FD_132410 | JGI IMG/M metagenome (GOLD analysis project Ga0180437, IMG submission 132410) | Hypersaline lake sediment archaeal communities from the Salton Sea, California, USA - SS_3_D_1 metaG | ecosystem: Environmental > Aquatic > Non-marine Saline and Alkaline > Hypersaline >... | reverse complement strand
TCCCACGCTTTGCCAAATGCCGGGTAGCTGCTAAAGAACTCTTGCCTCACATCCTCGGGCACGCGGTTCACCGGGCACGATAGATTGTAGCAGCTTTTACTCTAGCTTTTTGCGACGCAGCAGCAAGACTGTGCCCGTATAGATCGCCGCCCCCAGGCCGGCGATGGCCAGAAGCTCCCGCCAAAAGACCGAGACGCCAGCCCCTTTGAGCAGGATGCTGCGAAAGACGATCAACCAGTGCTTCAGGGGAAAGAGATTCGCAATCGCCTGCATCAGCGGTGGCATGGTGTCCACCGGAAAGGCGTAGCCGGAAAAGATAACCATGACCATGATCACGGCAAAGCCAATGAGCAGCGCCTGCATCTGTGTGCGGGCCACGGCCGAGACCATGAGACCCCAGCCCAACTCTACCAGCATGTAAAAGAAGGCAATCACCATCAGCAGCGGCAGTGACCCACGCATGGGTACGTCAAAGACCCAGACAACCATGCCCAGCATCAACAGGAACTCGACGTAGCCGAGGACGATGGCGGTTGTCACCTTGCCCACCACCAGTTCGAGCGGTCGGATGGGTGTGACCATCAACTGTTCCAGCGTTCCCAACTCTCGCTCGCGGGCGATGCCCAGGCCGGCGATCATGGCCGCAATGGCGGCGGCGATAAAGCCTAACTCGGATGGGATCATATAGTTGGACTCTTTCATCTCCTCGTTGAACCACACCCGCAGGCTCGTGTCCAGCGGTACCGCATCGTTGGCGTTGCCCAGCGCTATTCGCTGCCCGTAGCTGGCGGCGACCCCCTGGGCGACCTCCACTGCCTTTTGCGCCGCGGCCACGTCTGCGCCGTCGACGATGACTTGCACTTGAGGTGGGCCGTCGGTAGCATGGCTTAACTGGGCCTGAAAGCCAGACGGAATGACCCACGCCGCCAACGCTCGCCCGCCGTCTACATCTCCAGAGACTTGATCCATCGTCTCCACAAAATAGGGCGCAAAGGTCTCTGTGTTGGCCATGGCCGTGATCAGACCCCGGCTGGCGGCGCTGCGATCCAGGTCCAGCACGGCCGTGGGCAGATGTTCGATACCCTGCGAGGTGGACCAGGCCACCATCAGCAACTCGCTCAGCGGCCCAAGGATCACAAAGAGGACCATTAAGCGGTCGCGCCACAGCTGGATCAGTTCTTTGACAATCAGATTCCACACCCGGTATAGCATCTGCCATCCTATCGGTCTATAGCTTTTTCTTGAACATCAACGCTGTCAAGGTGAGGAACATCACGCCCACGGCGGCCATAGCGGCCACGTAACCCCACAGCTCGGCCAGGCCAGCGCCTTTGATAAAGACACCCCGGCTGATGATGACGAAATGAGTCGTGGGGAACATGAGCGCTTCCATCTTGAGCACTGGTCCCATGACGGCAAAGGGGATCAACAGGCCGGACATGAAAAAGCCTGAAAAGAGAAAGATGATCATCGAGCCCATGATGGCCACCTGCTGGCTTTTGGTAAAGACGGACAGCAGCAGGGCGATGCTCATGGTGGCAAAGAGAAAAAAGACCGACAGCGTCAGGTAGAGCCCCAGGCTACCTCGGAACGGCACGCCAAAGCCATAGACGGCCGTCGCGACGCAGAGCGGCACACTCAGCATGCCAGCCAGCACGTAGGGCACCAGCTTGCCTACGATCAGCTCGCCCCGGCGAATGGGGGTGGCGATCAACCCTTCCATGGTGCCCCACTCCCGCTCGCGGGCCAGCGCCAGCGAAGCGGCCATCGCCGGCACGCTGAGGACTATGCCTACCAGCGCCGGGATCATCGACGCCGTGAAACGTAGCGAAGGGTTGTACCACGCACGCAGCCGCAGGTCAATCGCAGACAGGCGATGGGCTGCCAGGCCTGCCCGCGCCAGCTGGCGAGTCACCTGCTGGGCAGCGAAATGCTCCGTGTGCGCGCCGATGTGCTGGATGGCGTGGCCGGCTGTGCTGGGATCCGTGCCGTCCACGACGATCTGCACAGCTGACGTGCGCCCTGCCTTCAGGTCTCGGGCAAAGCCGCGCGGGATGACCACCACCGCCTTGACCCGCCCGCGCATCATCAGACGCTCTACCTCGTCCAGGCTTTGCGGCCAGGCCTCGAGACGCAGCGCGTCCGTGCTGCCCAGTTGCGCCATGTACTGCCGTGAAAATGGGCTGAGGTCCTGATCCAGCACACCGATGGCCACGTCTTTGATGTCTATGGAAAAGGCGTAGGCCATGGTCACCAGCGACAGCACCGGCGAGAGCATCAGCAGGATGAAAGAGGTGCGATCCCGCGTGATGTGCCACCACTCTTTGCGCATGACGGACAGGACGCGTCGCCAATTCATGCTTTCCCGATGCCTCCTAGCCTTCAGTAGCTATGATGGCTGCTACCGTTGCCGTTCTCCGCATATGCCTGATGCTCTGCCTGCGCCCCTTTGTCCACTGCACTTTTCTTTCCCAGTGTGCGCATCCCCTCCAGAAACTGGGGCACCACTCGCTCCGGAAAGCGTGGCCAGGTCGCTACGACGACCAAAGCCACGTAACCTACGATCATCAGCCCATATCTTGGGCTGTCGCGCAGCGCAGCGTAAGTCATGCCAGCATAGGGTGGCGCCTGAACCGTCCAGGCCAGGTGAACCGAGCGAAAGTACCACAGCAGTGCAACGCACACCGCCACGTACGCGATGGTCGCCTTGAGCGTCAGGTAGCCGGACAATGTCAGGTAGGCCAGCACCGCCATGCCTACTGACATATCTATTGCCAGATCCTGGTCGCCGATCCAGGTGTGACGTCCCGACGGATCGCGCCGCGCCAGAGGGCCATCCAGCACATCGGTGACCCAGGCCAGAAGCAGAGTCACCACCGCTGCCGGCAGTGCCTCCGCGCCCCCTTTGACGCCCAACCAGAGAATGAACCCCGCCAGACAGAAGCGTACGGCGGTCAGCACGTCAGCCAGTGTTTTGGTTGAAACCATGTCACTCATCCCCCTTTCCCTGACTCGCTGTCTGTCCGAAAAGTTCCACTGCTCTCGCTGGATCGCAATCCAGCGGCGGTTGGTGGTCTACCCTGAACGGTCTTTCGGATAGGCTTTTAGCCTCGATGTCGATTGGCTGGGTGATGTGCAATCGTTCTACCGTTCTTGTCATGAACGTGGGACGTTAACAGAGATGAGCGTCATCTCTTCGGTCCCTGTGTTCTCGTAAGCATGTTCCTCACCCGCTGCTACACGCACGGCCAGCCCGGGCCGTGCCTCGAGCTGCTTCTCCCCCGCCCAAACCATACCGGTCCCACCGAGAAAGTAGAACAAGTGCCCGTAATCATCCTGGTGAGTCGCAAACCTGCCACCCGGCACAACACGAGTCAGCACCACCTTTACCCCATTTGCCAGCAGTGTCTTGCCATAGACGCCGCGCGCCACGTCCGGGCGTACCGGTTGCCATGCCAGCGATGTTGCGTCAACTGCGTCGCTCATACGCTCTTATCCTTCCGCGTCATTTTCCGCCATCCGCCGCTGGATGAGCGAGATGAATGCCTCTTCCATGCGCGGTCGAGTCCGGTGCACGTCCAGCACCTCGATGTCTTGCGCGGCCAGTGCCGCCCGGATGCGGACGATCAACGCGTCGGTGTCCGTGGCAAAGACGCGCAACTGCTCACCAAAAGTCTGCACCTCCAGTACTCCCTCCAACTCGGCTAGCACCTCCCGTGCCCGGCGCAGATGCGAAGGCCACAGGGCGATCAGTTCGCCCTCGGTCATGGCCTTCACGCGCTCCGGCGTGTCACAGACGACCATCCGACCCCGATACATCATCCCCACCCGCGAGCACCGCTCTGCCTCGTCCATGTACGGCGTGCTGACAAAGAGCGTGATGCCTTCCAGGTGTAGCTCGGTGAGAATATCCCAGAACTCGCGGCGAGAGACTGGATCCACGCCCGTGGTCGGTTCGTCCAGAAAGATGATCTCTGGCGTGTGAATGAGCGTGCAGGCCAGGGCAAGCTTTTTCTGCATCCCGCCGGAGAGGTGCGCCGCCCGGCGGTTGCGGAAGTCGGCCAGGCGGGCAAAGCGGAGCAGTCGCTCAATTCGCTCTTGCCGCACTCTACCCATCACCTCGAACACGTCGGCGAAAAAGTTGAGGTTCTCCCACACGGAAAGATCGCCGTACAGGTTGAATCGCTGTGCCATGTAGCCGATACGCCGCTTGATCGGCTCCGGCTGCCGCACCGTGTCGTGACTGAACACCCTGGCCCAACCGTCGGTGGGGTCCATGATGGCCACCAGCAGCCGGATAACCGTCGTCTTGCCTGCCCCATCGGGACCGACCAGGCCAAAGATCTCGCCCTGCCGCACGCTCAGGTCTAGCCCGTTCACGGCGACGACGTTTTTGAAGGCCCGGGTCAGGTTTTCGGTCTCGATGATCAGATCATCCGCCGGCACTGATGACCTCCACTCCCAGGCCACGCAACACCAGCGTCTCCGCTGCGTCCATGATCTCGTTCCAATCACCCTGCCACAAACCGGTGCCCAGCGCCAGCATGATCCCGTCAAAGAGCGTCATGACCACCAGAGCCGTCGCGCGCACGGATTCCACTCGCAACTCGCCACCGGCAACGCCTTCCTCGACGATCCGGGCCATGATCGCCAGGTAGGGCTCATAAAGCTCTTCGAGCAGACTCTCTACGTCCTCGTCGTGACGAGTTAGCGCCCAGGCTTCCATCATCACGCCGAAAAAAGGCAGCATCTCCCCAAGTTCGGCTCGAAAGAGCGCTATGCTGGCTCGCAGCTTGTCCGTCGCACTGGCCTCCTCGTTGGTCGCGATGGTTTTCCACGCCTGCTCAAGCTGCCCCATGACCTCCTGAAACAGCGAGAGGAACAACTCTTTCTTGCTGTTGAAGTACCAGTACAGCGTGCCCTTGCTCAGGCCACTCTCAGCCACGATATCGTCCATCGTCGTCAAATGGAAGCCTTTGCGACCAAAACACGCCAATGCGGCCTGGAAAATCTGCGCCTTGCGTTCCTCCGAAACATCCGGTTTGGGCGCCATGCGACCCTCTCCCTACCCCTTGATCCGACGCAGCACCCACAGCATGACCGCCGCCAGGCCAATGGCGTCACCCGCGCTCAGTACCAACGCCAGCGCACCCTTTAGGCCAATGGCCGGCGAGACAACCAAGAAAGCTACCAGGGCCCAGATCACGGCGGCCACTGTGCCGACGCCAACATCCGCTGCCACGCCGTACGGTGGCTCGCTCTTGAAGGCCATAGGCAGCAGCCAGTTCACCAGGATGCTACCTACGACGGTGACCAACAGCAGGACAACAACCATTGCATTCTCCTTTCAAAAGCATACGTTCGGCAATAGACTGACTGGTCGGTCTATTAACAGTATAGCACACAATCTGGCGGTTGTCAAGATCTTTTGCGAGGCGATACCCAGGGGCAAGCTGGGTCTAGAGCCGGCCATGCCACGCGATCTCCCACAACTCTCAGGAAGGAGATCGCTGTGGGGAGCATCGGCACATCTGCAACGGCGACTTGACGAAAAAAAGGACTTGTGGTATATTATGCGGCGTTGTTAGCACTCTATGGTCAAGAGTGCTAAAATTGCCAGAAACTTACGTCAAAAATCAATTTGCAAGGAGGAATGGACAGATGGCAAAAAAGCTTAGACCTCTAGGTGATCGTGTCGTGATCGAACCCATCGAGAAAGAAGAGATCACGCCCAGCGGGATCGTGCTGCCAGAGACTGCCAAGGAAAAGCCCCAGGAGGGGCTGGTTTTGGCCGTCGGACCAGGCCGGTGGGATGACGAAGGTGAGAAACGCATCGCCATGGATGTCAAGGAGGGCGACAAAGTGCTGTACGCCAAGTACGCCGGCACCGAGGTCAAACTCCCTGGTGATGAGAAGGTGCTCATCCTTCGAGAGAGCGATCTCTTGGCCATCATCGTAGAGAGTGAAGAATAACCGCAATCAACAACCAGTGATTTACCGTCAACAACCTTAGGAGGAAGACTAACATGGCAAAACAGTTGATTTTTTCCGAAGATGCCCGGCGAGCCCTCAAGAAGGGTATTGATACGCTGGCTACTGCTGTGGCTACCACACTGGGGCCGAAAGGTCGAAACGTGGCCTTGGACAAAAAGTGGGGCGCACCCACCATCTCCCACGACGGCGTCACCGTAGCCAAAGAGATCGAACTGGAAGATCCTTACGAGAACATGGGTGCCCAGTTGCTCAAGGAAGCGGCCACCAAGACCAACGACATCGCTGGCGATGGCACAACCACCTCCACCGTGTTGGCCCACATGATCATCACCGAGGGCCTGAAGAACGTGGCTGCCGGTGCCAACCCCATGCTCCTCAAGCGTGGCATTGAGAAAGGCACCGACGCTCTGGTCACTTTCATCAAAGACCTGAGCATTGACGTCAAAGGCCGTGAAGAGATTGCCAGTGTGGCCGCCATCTCGGCCGCCGACCGTGAGATCGGCGAACTGATCGCCGAGGTCATGGAAAGGGTGGGCAAGGACGGCGTCATCACCGTCGAGGAGAGCAAGGGTCTAGAATTCGAGACCGAGTACGTCGAGGGCATGCAGATTGATCGGGGTTACATCTCTGCTTATTTCATCACTGACCCCGAGCGGATGGAAGCCGACCTGAGTGAGCCCTACGTCCTCATTCACGACAAAAAGGTCTCGGCTGCGGCCGACATTGTGCCCGTCCTGGAGAAACTGGTGCAGGTCGGCAAGCGCGAGTTGGTGATCATTGCCGAGGACGTGGACGGGGAGGCGCTGGCGACGCTGGTGCTCAACAAACTGCGGGGCATGCTCAGCGTGCTGGCCGTCAAGGCACCCGGGTTCGGTGACCGCCGCAAGGCCATGCTGCAGGACATCGCCATCCTCACCGGTGGCCAGGTCATCACCGAGGAGATGGGCCGCAAGCTGGAGACAGTGCAGATCTCTGACCTGGGCCGCGCCGACAAGGTCGTGTCGAGCAAGGAAGACACCACCATCATCGGCGGCAAGGGCGACGAGAAGCAGATTCAGGGTCGCATCGAGCAGATCAGAGTCGAGATCGACAAGTCCACCTCGGATTATGACAAGGAAAAGCTGCAGGAGCGGCTGGCCAAGCTGGCTGGCGGCGTGGCCATCATCCGCGTCGGCGCTGCCACCGAGGTAGAGTTGAAGGAGAAGAAGCACCGCGTCGAGGATGCCCTGTCCGCCACCCGGGCTGCCGTGGAAGAAGGCATCGTGCCGGGTGGGGGCGTTGCTCTCCTCAACGCCATCCCTGTTCTGGGTGACATCAAGATGGAACTGCCCGACGAACAGACGGGCGTCAATATACTGCGCCGTGCCCTGGAAGAACCGATGCGCGGCATCGTGCGCAACGCTGGCATGGACGGCGCTGTCGTCGTCGAGACCGTACGCCGGAAGCAAACGGAAGAAAAGAACGCGAACATCGGCTACGACATCATTGCCAACGAGTACCGCGACATGGTGGAGGCGGGCATCATTGACCCGGCCAAGGTGACGCGCGGCGCTTTGGAGAACGCGGCCAGCATTGCGGCTATGATTCTCACCACCGAGGCGCTCATCACCGACATTCCTGAACCTGAGAAGGCGGCCCCGGCGCCACCGATGCCTCAGTACTAGATCGCACCCATCGCTGAGTGCCAAGAGCCCTTCCCGATTCTGGGAAGGGCTCTTTTTCTGCTCACTGACCGACGTCTATTTGACAGTTTCGCCATCTGATGATACTATCAGTAGATACCTTATTGGAGACCTGTGATGACCAGACGATGCCATCCCACGGGTGTATCGTGGGCGCTCGTTTTGACAATGCTGGCCCTCACTGCTGCTTGTCAGGCTGAGGTGGTGCAAACGCCTGATGAGGTGCCATCTCCTGGCCCGTCGCTGGTCGTTCTGGACGCCGTCACCTCCCGCCAGGTGGGGGGAGGCTATGCGCCGATAGGCATTACCTCTCGCTTTGCGCCGGACGACACTTTCTACTGCGCCGTTCAGGTGGACGGTGCGGAGCAAGACACAGAGATTGTCGCTCGATGGCTCTTTGGTGACTCTCTAATCAGCGAGGAGACCTATATGACCGAAGCCTCGGGGACTGGCTACGTGGCCTTTGAACTGAGCAGCCAACAGCCCTGGCCCGAGGGCCAGTACCGGGTCGAGATCCTGTCGGCCGGGATCGTTCTGCATACCGTCGCGTTCTGGGTGACAGAATAGTCCACTGGGCGATGGATGCACTGGGTTAAATTTACATAAAGATGAAGGTTTACCTGGAGAGCGTGGGCTGCAAACTGAATCAGAGCGAGATTGAAACACTCGCCCGGCGTTTCATCGCCCGGGGGCAACAAGTGGTCGCAGCCCCTGCAGAGGCGGACCTGTGCGTGCTCAACAGTTGCCTCGTTACCCATGTCGCTGCTCGCAAATCACGGCAGGCGGTGCGTCGCCTGCGGCGACACAACCCGGCGACTCGCGTCGTCGTCACTGGTTGCTACGCTGATGTCGCCCCGGCTGACCTGGCTGCCGACGTCGTCGTCGCCAATGCCGACAAAGACCGGCTGGTGGAGCGGTTGCTGGGGGAGGGTCATTCTGCTCCTCCTTCTCGTCTCTCTCTTCTGCCCCTTCCGTTGCCACACGGTCGAACGCGTGCCTTTGTCAAGGTCCAAGACGGCTGTGACAACCATTGCACCTACTGTATCACTCGCCTCGCGCGCGGTTCCCAGCGAAGCCGCCCCCGTGCTGATGTGCTGGCTGAGGTGCAGGCCAGGATTGAGGCCGGCTACCGGGAGGTGGTCCTCACTGGCGTCCACCTGGGCGGTTACGGGCACGACCACGGGCAGCTCCCTCGGGACAGCCTGTGGGGCCTCGTCGAAGCCATTCTGGTTCAAACCGATGTGCGTCGTCTGCGGCTGTCCTCCATTGAGCCGTGGGATGTGACGCCCGATCTGTTCTGGCTGTGGAAAGACCCCCGCCTCTGTCGCCACCTGCACTTGCCGCTGCAAAGTGGCAGCGACGAGATCCTGCGTCGCATGGGCCGTCGCTACACGGCGGCTGAATTCGTCCGTCTTGTGGAAGGTGCTCGCGCGGCCATTCCTGGCGTGGCGATCACGACGGACGTTATCGTTGGCTTCCCTGGCGAAACAGAACCCCACTTTGCCGAAAGCCTGGCCTTTGTCGAAGGCATTGGTTTCGCCAGGGGACACGTGTTTCCCTATTCTGCCCGACCCGGCACGCCTGCGGCATTGCTGCCGGATCATTTGCCCCCGCCTGAGAAGGGTGCGCGGGCGGCGCGTATGCGTGCCGCTTTCAGCCGTTCGGCCACCCGCTTTCGAGAGCAGTTTCTCGGCCGAACCGTGCAAGTGCACTGGGAGGATCAGCGGGACGGCTTGTGGCGTGGTCTGACCGACAATTATCTCCGCGTTTCTGCAGAGAGCGACGGGGACCTGGCCCGCGCGATGACACCTGTGCGCCTTACTGCACTGACGGAGGATGGCTTGCGCGGGGTTTTTCTCTGAAATTTGGCTGTGGTTGTCGCGGTTTATTGCTTTCCGTGGTAGCCCGGGGCGTCCTGGCTTTCGTGCGGCAGCGATTTGCCCGGATCATGAGGGGGGAAGGCCCATGACTCAACAGACACCTGATAGCCAACCGTGGTGCGTTTTTTGTCGCATCGTCCGGGGTGAGACGCACACTGAGATTCTCTATCAGGACGACCTGGTCACGGCCTTTCGCGACATCCGCCCACAGGCGCCCACGCACGTTCAGATCGTGCCCAACCGGCATATTCCGGCCGCGGCTGCCTTGACACCTGACGATGCGGAACTGCTGGGTCGCATGGTTGCCGTCGCCAACAACCTGGCTGCCGAGGAGGGCATTTCTCGATCTGGCTACCGGCTGGTCATCAACAACGGGCCGCAGGCGGGGCAGTCGGTCAACCACTTGCACCTTCACTTGCTGGGGGGCCGTCGCCTGGGTTGGCCGCCGGGCTAATCTCAATCTCCAATCCACAAT
>Ga0180437_10012482_pt1 | contig 10032 bp, 11 predicted proteins | sample SS_ome_4_FD_132410 | JGI IMG/M metagenome (GOLD analysis project Ga0180437, IMG submission 132410) | Hypersaline lake sediment archaeal communities from the Salton Sea, California, USA - SS_3_D_1 metaG | ecosystem: Environmental > Aquatic > Non-marine Saline and Alkaline > Hypersaline >... | reverse complement strand
TGCCGTATGATGTTTGCCACCGTCGCGGGATCGGTGCTGATATAGGCCGCAATCTGCCTAACCTGATCGGCAAACCGATCAGACGCTGTTGAGGGACGTTTGCACAAGGCCAGGCGAGACAGCAGGTCCACGGTTGTGCCGAGGTGCTCCGCAAGCGCTGTATCGTCCAGACGTTCTTGCGTTTGATAGACAGATAGCACATAGGCCATAAAGCCTGGATTGTCTTTGAGCCGACGAGCCAGTCCTGCAAGATACTTGCCTACTTTGGCAGACACTGTCATTTTACCCATTTTCACTCACCTCTGATCGGCTGATGTTCCTCTTCAGTGTCTTTTTGATTCGGTCCTTGTGTCGCTTGACAATCTGAGCTTGTTCCTTTGCCGGGCGGTCAGATATCTCGAGCACGTCGGCATAGATGCTTGTTTTGCGCTCACCTTCCATCATCAGAAGAACGATTTCCTGATCGACCGGGTTTGGCAGAAGGTCTGCAAGTCGCTGCCAGATCGGGGAACAGTGAGCGAACACCAGGCTCTCAAGATCAAAGTCATCTTGTACTTCTACTCCATGTTCCGTGTCATCACCAGAAAGTTCGACGTATTCGCTCAGACTCTGCTGATTCGTCACCCTTTTCTCTCGCTCCAAGAGGTTTAGCAGGTCGCCGTTTGCGGACATACGCAAATACCCAGCCATGTCAAGCTTGGCTGGGTCGTATTGCTCAGGACGTCCAAAGTAGTTCATCAGCGCGTCTTCGACGGCGGTTTGGATCAGGTGAGGATCTAGATTCGGATATCCTCGACTTAGCTTGTTGATGACGATTGGCATGAAAAGCTCGGCAATCTCTGCAGTTGCTGTGACTTCATCATCAAGCAGACGCTGGTGTAGAGTTCTCCCCGCCGTCTCTGGGTCGTCGCGGATCTCCTCAGACATGATCGTGTCCTCACTAGAGCCTTTGGAACACCAAGATGAACTCGGTACTCATACGTTTGCCGAACGCCTTAGGCATATAAGGCAAGAGACGCAGGCGACTGTTGATGGTACGTGTGTATTTGGCCTCCAACTCTAGCCCCATTGTACGTGCCATTTCGATGAAAACATCGTGTGTGGGTACCTCGACCTTGCGGACGTGAGATGGACAGATCACGATAATCGCATGACGACGGTGCCTCAGCACGCGTGCCATCTCGCTCAGGGCTTGGTACATGTCCACAAAATACCGCTGAAAGAGCTTGGCGTGACGTACGGACCTGTCGTTGAGTGCCTGTATGATCGACTTGACCAAGCCAAACTCGTCCAGCCGCTCGTCAATTACCACGTCTTTGGCCAAACGTCCGCGTTCACTGCCAATGTAGTCTGGGGCGTTCGCCTTGTATTCCTGCACGGTGATTCCGAATGCTCTCTGCATCCAAGCAACAGCCAAAAAGTGAGCTCTCGGGTAGTCCAGTGCTGTTCCGTAGGGCGGCGATGTAAAGATCAAATCGACGCTCTCGTCTTCAAGTGGCAGGCAACGCGCATCACCTAACCGCGCGTTGATCGAAACGGTGGGGCTATTCTTGCATCGTTGCCGAAACTCGCGCATCTGTCGACGCATACGCTTGGTGCGCGCCGCGAACTTGGCTAAAACGTCCGGGGGGGTGGGGTGTTGGAAGTGATGGTGTCGGGAATGGGTAATGTCCCGCGCATTGGCCACACTTTTCTTTGCCAGAATGAGCGAAGAGAACGTCACCCAGAGGAAGTCGCGTACCTGGGAAGGCATCTCGGTCTCACTGATGTGATAGGACAAGATGGCCAAGGCTGTTGCCACGTTGGGGCTGAACCAATAGTCTCGGTTGTGGAAGTCGGGAGGGAGAGCACGTTCCTGCAAAATGATGGAGGGCTTTTTTGATTGAAGAGTGTTCAAGTCATCTGTGGTTTGCTGGACAACTGCTTTGTAGGCTAACTTGATGTCCTCATCATCTAGTTCCCTGGATTTGACCTGTGCAATGAGTCGAGCAAGGGGATCTATGTCGAAGCCCATGGCGTTGCGTCCAGTCAACCGCGCCTCGACAAGTGTTGTGCCGCTGCCGACCATAGGATCTAAAATTGTCTCACCGCACTCAGAATAGTGCTGTAATCCATACTGGACGAGCTGTGGTGGACACTTGGCCGAATAGGGATGCAATCCATGGGTCGCGTACAATGTATCGTGTCCATCAAAGTCGAAGTCAGGCATGCTAGACACTCTGTCGAAGTCAGATTCTTATCGCTTGGCGTAAAACTGAGTAAAGTGCGTGGGTCCGCACTGTCTCGTAGGACCTCTTGTTGGTTGTTGGTAAGATCGCAAGACAAACAGCCGACCTAGCAGCCTGTCGGAGAGGAAGCTTTGAATGCCTCCCACCGACGACATGGCACGAAATCAGTCAATAACATGCAGTTCTCGCAACTAGAAACAAACACCGCCCGTTACAGGCGGCGCCTTGGCAGCAGGTCGACAAGCGTAAATGCACCGAGATTGCACCACCTAATCGGAATAGGGCCCCGCTATTCCCGATGATTTGTGTTTCAATATTATAGGGGATTTGCTCCAATCAGACAAGCCAAAGCGCGACGCGTGGTGGGTCCGGGCCCCAGATTCTAGCCGCTATCAGCGCTTACCAAGGTGAATCGGCGTGAGTACAATCTACATCAAAGCTACGAGCTGATCTGAAGGGCCGTCTGCTATGGTGCATCGTTACGAGGAAGACGGCGCCGAACAACCCGGCTAGAATGAGCTAATCTCCCTCACGGAAGCAGCGGAACTCAGATGTCAATCAATGAGTTATCTCCAGCTCACGGACAGCCCAGGAGAAATCTAGGGCATGAAACTGGGATGGAGTTGGGTCATCATTGCTAAGACGAGCGAGGAGCACCTTGTCCGTGATCGCTTACCCTGGCCGAGGTTAGGACGGTGCAGGAAGTCAAAGATATCGTTGTAGTGGAGATTGGTCAGATTGGCCAAGTTAGAGTAGAATAGGCCTAACTCTGACTTCTCGCTTCAAGGAGGTCCCTTGCCTGAGTGGATCTCGGCTAAGGAGGCGGCGGAGTACACGGGCTACACGCGACGCCATATCCGCTACCTTCTCGCCAACGGACTGGTCGAAGGTCGGAGGTTCGGCCGCGACTGGTTCACAACAAAGGAAGCTCTCGACAAGTACCTGGCCAATAACCCCCGGCCAGGCCCCAAAAAGAAGCAGTAACCCCGACTTGCATTATTTCCGCTAGTGGTTATAATTAGCCCAAGCTTCTGACAGTTTCCATTTCTGCTGACTGACCGATCTCTACAGGTACACTCGTCGGTGACGGCCGTCCAATCCATCACGATGTGGAGGGAGGTCATGAGCGGCGGAAGCGGAACGTAGAGGCACAGGAGGCGAACCCCGCGTTTACCACTCCCACTGAACAACGTAGGTCTCATACAATCGGGGCCGCTGCGTCTCCCACGTGACCAGCCAGCGGCCATCGGGCTGCCGCACTTGGGCGCTCTTCCCCAAGTTGTGGCTGCGCTGGCGGTTGCTCTCAATCAGCGTGGCGCGCCGGGGCGGTCTGGACTTGGGGAAAATGACGTTGATCTTGAGATGTCTTGTGCGGTGCTTGACGTGGGTCTCCCACTGCTCCGTTTGCCGCAGGAAGCCTTGGCGGATACCCCAATGGATGTTGAAGTCGTCTACGTCTCCCTTGTTCTTCACCTCGCGCCGTGAGATGAGGACGTAGGTCTTGTAGCCGGATCGGTAGCGGTCGACCGGCGTGCCGGGGGAGCACCGGTAGTTTACTAGAATCTCTCCATCCCCCCAGGCCTGATCCTGGTAGGCGATGATGTTGTCCTGCAGGTAGCGGACCTTTTCCCGTTTCTTGAAGGAGGCTCTTTTTCTTCCTTGATCCTCCAACTCAAGCGCTGCTTCGTAATCGAGAACCTCATACAAGCCTCGGTAAGACCGACCTTGCACTATCTTGTGCACGATCTTCCCCACGTCTCCCAATACGTCCAGCCAGGACAGTCGCAATAGGACGGCTATCAGCCTGTCGAAGAGGTTCTGGTCACTGTTATGTTTGTCGTCTCCCATCTGCGACTATACTCTCACGCTCCGAGGCTTTTTGTCAAGCAGCTTCGGGGTTAGTCGGGAAAAAGCAGTTGTACCGTCATCCTCAAGTTCGATCGTGATGGCGAGCCATTCTTGCTGGAAGTGCTCGTTTCTATCTTTGCCTAACAGTCGGATACCATATCCACTTGCAGTCGCGTTGTTAGGTAAGCCGATACCCCATCTGACTGCTACCATCGTGCCTCCCCCGTTGTGGATTCTCTCAGCGGTCGCGAATGGCGGTGCTGCCTCATTCATCACCGCCCCTGATGACTTGTGTAGGGTAGCAAAGTGCACTAAAATGAACACAATTCAAAAGTAAGCGAGGTCCCCTTTGGCTATCGTTGAAGTGAACAATCTGACCAAAACCTTTGTCACGACGGAGAAACAACCAGGACTCGTTGGTGGTCTGCGCTCACTGCTGCATCCTAATCGACGGGAGATCCACGCCGTCAAGGATATCAGCCTCGATGTCGCTGAAGGAGAGCGATTGGCCTTCATTGGCCCAAACGGTGCAGGCAAATCTACCACCATAAAAATGCTGACCGGGATTCTCCATCCCACGTCAGGTACGGCGCAAGTGTTGGGCAAGACACCTTGGCAAGCTCGTCAGAAGCTGGCCTACGAGATTGGTGCGGTCTTTGGACAAAAGTCACAGCTCTGGTATCATCTACCTCCGGCAGATTCATTCGACTTGCTGGCCCGCATCTACGAATTGAAATCGATGGCCTACCGTGAGCGCCTGACACATCTAGTTGACCTGTTCGAGATCGGTGAATACATGCACACACCGGTGCGGAAGCTCTCGTTAGGGGAACGTATGCGGTGCGAGATTGCCGCATCGCTTCTACACCGTCCACGCATTCTCTTCCTTGATGAACCAACTATTGGGCTGGACGTTGTCGTCAAACAGCGCATCCGCGACCTGATATTGGAACTCAACCAGCAGGAGGGAGTCACCATCTTTCTCACCTCCCACGACGCTGGTGATGTCGAGATTCTATGCAAACGCGTGATGGTCATTAACCACGGCGACATCATCTACGACGGGCGGGTCGCCAGCCTCAAGCGTGATTACCTCCGTGCTAAGACCATCTCGCTGAAGCTAGGAGAATCCTGGCAGGGCTTTGAAGCCCCTGGTGTACGCTTGCTCAAGCACAAAGACTACGGTGTCAAGTTGGAGGCAGACACGACCGTGGCATCTATCGACACGGTGATCGCGCAACTCTTGAGCCGCTATACGATTGTGGACATTAACGTAGATAACCCCCCGATGGAGCAGATCATCGCGCGGATCTATGAAGAGGCGTCAAATACCAGCACGCCGAATGACATTTGACGTTTCACTCTAGGGGAAGGAGCACTGAAAACACTACACGGCTTCTGTCATTGACTAACCGTGATGAAGATGCTGGTCGGCATTCTGCATCCCACCGCCGGCCAGGCGCACGTGCTCGGGCGGACGCCGTGGCGCGAGCGGCAGCAACTGGCCTACCAAATCGGCGCGGTCTTCGGCCAGAAGTCCCAGCTCTGGTATCACCTGCCCCCGGCCGATTCCTTCGACCTGCTGGCCCGCATCTACGGACTCGACCGGGCGGCCTTCCACCGACGGCTGAGCTATCTGTCGGAGTTGTTCGAGATCGGCGCGTACATGCAGGTGCCCGTGCGAAAGCTGTCGTTGGGGGAGCGCATGCGGTGCGAGATCGCCGCATCGCTTCTGCACAACCCACGCATCCTGTTCCTGGATGAGCCGACCATCGGCCTGGACGTGGTGGTCAAGCAACGCATCCGGGACCTGATCCTGGAATTGAACCGGGAGGAGGACGTGACCATCTTCCTCACCTCCCACGACGCCGGCGACGTCGAGGTGTTGTGCCGGCGGGCGATGGTCATCAACCACGGCGAGGTGATCTACGACGGGCAGGTCTCCACGCTGAAGCGGGACTATATGCATACCAAGACCGTCTCGCTGAAGCTGGGGGAGCCGTGGCAGGGGTTCGACAGGCCGGGCGTGAAGGTGCTCAAGCACAAAGGGTACGGGGTCAAGCTGCAGGTGGACACAGCCGCCAGTCCCATCGAGGACGTGGTGGGTCGCTTGCTCGCGAAGTACGCCATTGCGGACATCAACGTGGACAATCCGCCGATGGAGGAGATCATCGCGCAGATCTACACGCAGCGGACGTGAGGAGTGAAACGTGAAACGTGAGACGTGCAACGGGATGCGCGATGCACAAGACGTGGAACTTGAAACCTGAAACATGAAACCTGAAACACAGTCCGTCGCGCGTGAACCGTCAACTGTGGAGCACGTGCTGTGATACGCTACACCTTTGTTCTCCGAACCGCTGCCCGGCAGCAGTGGGTGTACCGGGCCGAGTTGGCCATGCGGGCGGTGCAGATGGTCCTGTTCATGGGCATATTCGCCGCCCTGTGGACGGCTGCCTTCGGCATCGGCGGGCGAACGGAAATGGCAGGCTATTCCCTGGCGGAGGTGGTCTGGTACCTGGCGATGACCGAGACGATCACGCTTTCTACCTCGCGGGTGTTCATAGAGATCAGCGAGGCGGTCAAGGCCGGGGACGTGGCCTACCAGCTCGCGCGCCCCCTGAGCTACCCCGTATACCAGGCAGCCAACTCGTTGGGCAATTCCGCCCCGCGCTTCGTCCTCAACTTGCTCACAGCCGCCGCCGTTGTGCTGGTGGCAACGGGACAGGCAGCGGGTAGCTGGGTAGGATTGCTGGCCTTCCTGGGGATGGCAGGCCTGGCCCTGCTGCTGGACGCGCTGGTCGCCGTCCTGATCGGCCTGCTGGCGTTCTGGATCGAGGAGGTCACCCCGGCCTTCTGGATCTACCAGAAACTGTTGTTCACGTTGGGCGGGCTGTTCCTCCCACTCGAGATGTTTCCCGGCTGGCTGCAACGAGTGGCCAGTTGGCTCCCGTTCCAGTTCATCACCTACGCACCGGCGCGGGCCTTCGTCGCGTTCGACCCGGCCTTCGTGCTACGGGCGGCAGCCGGACAGGTGGCGTACGTGGTGGCACTCTCAACGCTGGTAGGGTTGACCTGGCGGAGAGCGCAGCGGCGATTGGTAGTGCATGGCGGGTAAGAGAATGAAAAATGACAAATGAGAAATGACAAAGCGGCGCATGTACGAATCTACCAATCTACCAATCTACCAATCTACCGATTTACCAGCCTACCAATCTACCAACCTATGGACGAGTGCATAGATGAAAACAGTACGGCTGGTATGGGGGTACCTGCGGCATAACCTGATGTCCGCCATAGCCTATCGCGGGGCGTTCGCGCTGCAGGTGGTGGGCATGGTGCTCAACGACGCCATGCTGCTCTTCTTCTGGTGGGTGCTGTTCCAGCGGCTGCCCACGCTGCAGGGCTGGGACCTGGCGGGCGTGATGCGGCTGTACGGGGTCCTGGCCTTTGGTTTCGGGATGGCCAACGTCGTGTGCGGCAACGGGTTCCAGGTCGCGCGCCTCATCGCCAGCGGCGATCTGGACTATTACTTGACCTTGCCCGCCGATCCGCTGGTGCATTTGCTGGTCTCACGCATGTCGCTCTCCGCGTGGGGAGATATCTTCTTCGGCCTGGCCGTGTTCCTGGCCGTTGCACCGGGCCAGTGGATGAACCTGCCGCTGTTCCTCCTGCTGGGCACGCTCGCCGGGCTCGTGCTGGTCGCCTTCGGCGTGCTGGTGGGCTCGCTGGCCTTCTGGGTGGGCAACGCCGAAGATCTGGCAACCCAGGCCATCAACGCGGTCATCACCTTCGGCACGTACCCGGTGGATATCTTCCCCGCGCTGGTTCGCGTGCTGTTGTACACGCTCATCCCGGCCGCCTTCGTCGGCTCGGTACCCGCGGGCCTGCTGAGCGACTTCGATTGGGCGCGGCTGGCGATGCTGGTGACCTTCGCCGCCGGGCTCGCACTGGCAGCGCGGCGGGTCTTCTTCTGGGGACTGCGGCGCTACGAGTCCGGCAACTTGGTCACCGTGCGCGGATAAGAGACACCCCCGGCCCCGTAGGGCGGGTTTGCTACCCGCCGCCTTCACGATACCGCCGACCCCGTAGGGCGGGTTTGCTACCCGCCGTCTTATTGACAACCTCACCTGGGCGTGATAATATAATGCCCAGTCAAGTACTTCTCCATTCACATTGCCCGCAAATGACGAGGTGATCCCATGAAATGCCCCAACTGTGGTGGATCGAACCCTGACTACAGACGGCAGTGCCAATACTGTGGCACGTTCCTGGAACGCCCTCCCCTCACCCCCGAGCAGCAAGCCCTGCACAGCCAGCTCTTATCTATGAGCCTGGGCGTGGAGGACCTGTCGACGATCGGCTTTGCGTTGAGCATCGACTGGCAGGAACTGGAGGAGCAGAGGGACGAGGCGGACCGGGCCGAGATGCTGACGCGCATGTTGGCCGATCGCGGCCGGGTGGACGAAGTCGGCCATTTCCTGCGAGACTTCCGCTTTCCTCAGAGCTATCCCCCGCTCCCCGGCCCCTATCCGGACAATCTGTGGCTGACCTACGTCTTCGCGGTCCAGAACGTCACCAGCATGGCCCAGCTTGAGGAGATGTGCGCCCAGACCGGCCTGGGAGATGCTCAGACGCTGGAAGGGGAGGCATTGCCCCACAAGGTCCGCGAAGCGCTGCGCGTCGCTCAGCGGCACGACAAGTTGACCCAGGTCCACGAGTGGCTGCAGAGTCTGAAGCCGAAGCAGGGATTGCAGCGCCCTCGTCGCCGGCGCCGCGGGTAGCGTCGACCTGCACCCGGCTCAATCCGTGCTCATCCGTGCTCAAAGGGAGGAAGTGCATGAAAACAGGTCGCCGTCGCAAAAAAGAACCGGCCCAACAGCCCGCCCCACCCCAGCCTGAAGGAGAACAAAAGCCGACTACACGTGCGCAGTCCTCGGCGGGGATTCGTCCTCGGGCCAAGAAACCAACCCCTTCCCGGGCACCCACTGCGCAGCCTGCCCGCATGAAACAGGCCGTGCTCCTCATCGTGATCGGATTGGTCGTGTTTGCCTGTCTCGCCGTCCTGCTGAGCCGGGCATGTCAGGGCTCGGCGTCCACGCGCACGGTCTACCTGCCCGCCACGGCCAACGGTTCTTGGACGACCACCGTCAGACTCGTGGTGCCTCAGGTGGAGGTCCGGGGAGGCTGGCGCGCCGACTGCGAGGCGGACCCGCTGTGCACGGTCGTTCCCGGCACGTGCGAGACTCGGGAGCGGGAGGATCAGGCGACCGAGCAAAAGGTAGACGAGTACGAGGATTACGCCTACAACATCTACTACGAGGAGACGGAGGGTAAGCTATACGAAGCGGGCGCCGACACCTTCGTCGTCACCCAGTTGAGCGGTCGAAGGGAGTGGCGGGACGGCGACCTGCACTACATCTCCGAGGAGTTTGTGGACCAGGATACGTGCCAGTATACCAACTACACCATCTGGATCACGGACCCCGAGGACGATGCGTACGAGATCGAGGTGGTGCTGTCGGAGTGCGAGGTGTGGGACCACGTCATCGTGATGCAGCGGGTCGGGGAGCAGGACGAGTACTGCCAGACCGAGATCGAGGGGGCGATGGGTGTCCAGGACACGCTGACCGCACAGGGAATCGGCGCCGGAGTCGAGTGGCCCGACCCCATTCCACCGGCGGGCGGACGGTTGGAGCGCGATTTTGAAGGAAGGGTGGTCTTTCGAGCCGATGGGGCACGGCATGAAGTCACGGTGGCAGACGCGGACAAGTACGTCCGCTACTTGACGATCCCCTACTATTTGGGCATAGACGAGGAAGGGGACGTCGTAGATCTCACCGACACCGCGCCGTGAGCGAGCGGGGACGGGAGAACAAGGACAAAAACGAGAGCCAGAATGAACCTGATACAGAGACAACTGGACTTGACAATGAAGATCGACCACGTTCGCGAC